>Ga0316576_10000038_pt1 | contig 38837 bp, 29 predicted proteins | sample S0NA_FD_203075 | JGI IMG/M metagenome (GOLD analysis project Ga0316576, IMG submission 203075) | Rhizosphere microbial communities from salt marsh grasses in Alabama, United States - S0-2_050615r3r5 | ecosystem: Host-associated > Plants > Roots > Rhizosphere | place: USA: Alabama | collected...
GCGTCATCTCCCAGGGCAGCGGCTATCCGGACATCGCCCTGTTCGGCGTGGGATCTCTCGAGCTCCAGGCCGGTGGAACCCTCACCGTCACGGGGTCACGGGCGACGCTGATCTACGCCTCGGAGGACGTCACGATCAGCGGTGCGCTGATCGCCACGCCCGGCCGTCCCTCGGCGGCGCCCGGCGGCTTCTCCGGCGGCAACGCCAACACCGACGCCGCCTCCTGCCACGGTGGCGGGGGAAAGAAGGGCTCCCTCGGCGGATGCACCAGCCCGGTCTGCGAGTCCGGCGGCGGGGGCGGCGGGCGCAAGGCGAGCGGCGGCAACGGTGGGATCCCGGCCCCGGACGGCACTCCGGGTGGCGCCGGTGGCGCCGCCAACGGGAGCTCTTCCCTGATGCCGCTCTACGGCGGGTGCGGCGGCGGCGGCGGGGGAGGCACGGCGAGCGGCGACGGTGGCGGCGGCGGCGGCGCGGTCCAGATCTCGACCTCGGGGACCCTGCAGGTCTCGAGCAGCGGGGTGATCAGCATGCCCGGCGCGGGGGGGGAGAAGGGTTACGTCTCGGACTACCAGGGCGGGGGAGGCGGCGGATCCGGCGGGGCGATCCTGCTCGAGGGCGCGACGGTGCAGGTACAGGGCGTGCTCGCCGCCAACGGCGGCGGCGGCGGCAGCGAGCAGAACGGCGAGGACGGCAAGGCCTCGGCGACGGCGGCCCAGGGCGGCCCCACGGGAACCAACACCGGCGCCGGGGGCGCCGGCGGCGCAAAGGCGACCGAAGCGGGCGGGGACGGGGTCGGCGGGACAGAAAAGAATGACGGCGGTGGCGGCGGCGGCGCGGCGGGACGGATCCGGATCAACTCGCCGTCCAGCACACTCGGCGGTGTCCTCTCGCCCACGCCCGCGACGAGCTCCAGCGTCGCTACCTGGTAGGACGCTCAGGGCGCGCCGACCGTGAACGTGTCGATCACCTTCTTGGTGTAGCTCGACGCGCTGCCCGCCACCTTGACGATGCTCACCGTGAGCTGCTTGCCCTTGACCTGGACCCGGGTGACGTGGAACACGCAGGCCCGGCTCTGGAAGTAATCGTAGCTCTTCTCCTGCTTGAGCCCGCAGGAGTTCAGCCCCCCTCCCCCGCCGCCGGTGACGATGTAGTGGATCGCGCTGCCGTCGTGGGGGTAGCTCGTCGGCGGTGGGTCCTTGCGGGTCTTGCTTCCGTCGTCGGGGACGTAGAAGCGGTCGTAGAGGTGGGCGTGGCCCGAGAAGACCATGGTCACGTCGTACTTGCGGAACAGGGCCTCGTAGGCCTTGCGCACCGGCTGGATGCACTCGCCCGAGGCGGACGACTCGGCCATGGTCGTCGAGTACATCGGGTGGTGCATGTGCACGAAGATGTGATCGATGCCCGGATCGGCGTGGGCCTTCTTCAGGTGCTTCTCGACCCACGTCGTCGGCGTGTTGGTCCACCAGCGCGTGCCCTGCTCGAAGGAGATGAAGTAGGCGTTCTTGTGCCGGTAGGCGTAGAAGGTCTTGAAGGAGACCCCGCTCGGCACGCTCTGGTTGTAGTTCGGGCTGCTGAAGCTCGTGGAGTAGTTGGTGGGGTCGTCGTTGTAAGAGACGCTGAAGGCGCTCTTGTAGCCGCTGCCCCAGGCCTTGGCGTTGCGGGTGGTCAGCTGGGTCTCGAGGAAGCTCTTGTACTTCAGCACGCCGCCCGATCCGGCGTCGTGGTTCCCCATGGTGGGGAAGAAGGGGTGCTTGGCGAGCATCCCGCTGTAGCAGGAGACAAACTTGGCATAGGCCCCGCTCTCGTAGCCGTGGTCCATCAGGTCTCCCGTGTGCACGACGAAGTCGGGCTTGAGGTCGAGCACCGCCTCGGGCACCGCGAGCCGCTCCGGCACCCCCGAGGTGCAGCTTGTGGTGGCGAACTGGTTGTCACCAAACACCGCGAAGGAGAAGGTGGGAGCCGGAGGCGGCGCGGCGTCTGGCGACGCCGTCGCACCGTCGAGGGTCCCCAGATTGTCGGTGGTCGCGGCGCCGTCCGCGAAGCCGAGCTGGCCGTCGACCTGCGCCGGCAGCCCGTCCGCGACGGCGCTGCCCAGGTCCGCCGAGGGGTCTCGTTCCGCCGGCTCCTCCGAGCAGGCGAGGAGCAACAGGGTCAGCAGCGGGGCGAGCCGCACGCAGGGTCGGTGGGTCACGGGGCGCTCCTTTCGGCAGACACGCCGCTGTGGAGCAAGCCCCGTGCCGGGAGCCGGAAATGTGATCTCGGCCCGTTGACCCCACCGGCCGGCCACCCGGGTGGCCCGTGTTGCACACGGCTGTGCGCAGCTGCTACCGGTGCGCCCCCGGCGGCTGGACGAAGGAGTGGGTCGGCCGGCCCTCGATCAGCCCGGCCCGGGCCAGGGCCGAGACCGCGTCTCGCGGAATCGCCCGCCCGCGCCCGAGCTTCAGGCCCGCGGCCTGCTCGATCAGGCCCATCGGCCGGGTGGCGCAGTTGTTCTTGAAGGTGTGGTAGCTCTCCTGCGGGTCGTAGCCCGTCGCGTCCCTGAGGGCGATATCGAGCAGCCGCGTCGTCGTTGGCCGGTCCAGCTTGAGGCGGTAGAGGTCGACTCGACAGGCCTCCATGCCGCAGGACTTGACGATGCGGTCGCGGAAGGCGCTGAGGGCGTTGACCACGCCATAACCGCCCCGCTTCTGGGGCAGCAGGCCACGGACGAAGGAGTAACGCTGGCCCTTTCGCAGCCGCGCCTCCGTCGAGTACCACAGCCCGCGGGACGAACCGCCGGAGCGGTTGGGATCCTGGCCCAGCGACACGGTCTTTACCCCGCCGTCCTTGAAGCGGAACAGCAGCATCCCGTGACCCACGCTGCGGTTGCCGATGAAGCGCGCGAGCCACCTCAGCGGCCGCGGCAGCTGGGGATCGAAGCGCTGCACCGCGTAGTACACCCGGCTGACCTTGCTCAGATCGATGGCGGTGCCCGGGGAGTAGACCGGCCGGGTGGTGTCGCCGAAGCGGGCCTTGTCGGTGCGGACGTAGCCCCAGCGGACGTCGCCCAGGCGCTGGACCGAGCCCTGGCGGCCACGATCGACGGCTGGCCGCTGGTCCGGGACCCAGGGGGCGGGTTGCCGGGCGGAGGCGGCGACTGGAGACAGGAAGAGGAACAGGATCGGGATCAGGGAACAGGGAGAGCGGCGCATGGGGAAGCTCCTTGGATGGCGGTCCTCGGCTCCACGGTAGTCGCGAAGCAAGAGGCGTGCCGTCCCCGCTGCGCGCGGTCATGCGCCGTTGCGCCGGGACTGCCCATCACCGTCCGCAGCCCGCTACACCCGCTCACTTGACTGGCTGTCGGGCCCAGGCCCGCATCCGCTCCACCGGCCCGCGGCTGTCGGCCGCGTCCGGATCGTAGCCGAAGTCCGTCCCCGCCCGCTCGCGCAGCAGCTGCAGCGCCTCCTCCCTGTACAGCAGGGGCAGATCCCCATCCAGCACGGCATCGACCAGCGACCGCCTCCAGCCCGCCGCGCCTTTCTTGATCTGCTGCCGCAGACTCGCCAGCCGCTGCTCGGGATCCGGCTCGTCCTCGGCGCCGAGCTGATCCGCGTTGTGGTCTTCCTTCGTCGAGTGGACGTGGTCGTGGACGCCCGCGGCGCGGTCGTGGAGCTCCGCCGAGGCCCGGTGCGCCCGATCCCGGGCGAGGCCCGAGCCGCCAAGCACGATCCCCAGGCCCCACAGCGCGCCGGCCACGACGATCGCCACCGCCACGCCGAGACCCAGCCGCGCCAGGGTCCGGCTCCGCGCCCCGGATCGCACGACGTGGACCACCATGGCGAGCGGCACCAGCACGACGCCGTAGAAGGCGACCACCGTCGGCCCCGACGGCAGGTCGAAGACGTATGACATCCAGAGCGCGACCACCGTGACGCAGGTCCCCAGCGTCCACCCGATGACGAGCTGAGCGCGCCAGCGGTCGGTGATCAGCGCGGCCGAGATGGCCGGGGCCACGAGGAAGACGAACACCAGGAGCACGCCGGCCGTGCGCACGGAAAAAGTGATCACGAAGCCGAACGAGAGGTAGAAGAGGAAGTCCCACAGGCGGACCCACATCCCGTCGTTGAACGCGCCCTCGGGGTCCTCGGAGATGCGGATGAACTTGTGCCGCAGGACAAAGTGGAACAGCCCGATGAAGCTGTAGGCCACGGCCGAGGCGATGATGTCGGGCCACTTGACCCAGAGGATCGTCCCCGTCAGCAGGTCCTTGATGTGCTCGGCGCCGGTCGGTGACTTGTCGATGACCAGGATCGCGACCGCGGTGGCCAGGGCGTAGACCAGGCCGATGACCGCCTCCTGCGGCACCCGGTCCTGGCGCAGCCTGGAGAGCGCGAAGATGGCGGCGCCGAGGAAGGTGAACGCCATGCTGAACAGGAACGCCGCGTGCGAGCCCGGGTCCATGCCGAAGAGGAAGCCGACCGTGGCGCCCAGCGCGGCGATCTGGGCCAGCGCCAGGTCGACGAATATCACCCGCCGCTTGATCACGTGCAGGCCGAGGTAGGAGTGGATCCCCACCAGCACCAGGCACTCGGCGAACGCCGGCACCATGATGGACAGGACGCCGCTCTCCATCGATCAGCCTCCCCGCCCGGCGAAGGCCTCGACCAGCCGCCGGATGATGATGTCGAACTGGGAGAAGACGTCCTTCGCCGCTGGCTCGCCGCCCACGCCCAGGGGCAGGATCACCGCCTGCGCCCCCACCTTTTCGGCGATGCTCCTGACCTTCCCGCTGTCGAAGTAGTTGGCCGCCATGATCACGTGGACGTGCTTCTCGCGCATCTCGGCGATGACGTGCGCCACGTGGCTCGGCGTCGGCGGCAGGCCAGGCTTGGGCTCGACGTAGTCCACGATCTCGACGCCGAAGGTCCGGGCGAAGTAGGCCCAGTTCTTGTGGTAGGCGACGATCTTGCGCCCGCGCAGCGGCAGCCCCTGCTTCATCCAGCCGCCCAGCCGGTCGATGAGCTTGCCGCCCTTGAAGCTGCGCTTCTCGAGGAAGGGGACCAGCTTGCCCGCCAGCGTGAGCTTGGTCAGCACGGTCGGGCCGAGGATCTTGATCAGCTCGTCGCCGAAGAGTCGCCTGTCCAGCTTGGCCTTGAACGCCTCGTAGTTCTTCTCGTACGTCGCGGCGTGCTCCGGATCCACCTTCTTGAGCCCGACCATGATGTTGCGGGCGATGATCTTCAGGTTCAGCGGACCGATGTACACGTGGGGGTTGCCGTAGACGTGGACGTCGCCCTCGCTGCGGCTGACGACGCGCGGCTTCTCCAGGAGGTAGATCCCGTGGCTCGCGGCGACAAAGCCGGGCTGGCCGCTGCGCACGCGCGGGTTGTTGGCCTTGTCCAGCAGCGCGGGCAGCCACAGCTCGAGGTCCAGCCCGGTGGAGATGAGCAGGTCGGCCCGGCCCACGATCAGGGCCAGGCTCGGCTTTGGCCGCACGAAGTGCGGGTCCTCGTAGCCCCGGGCGAGGGAGCGCACCTCGCCCCGCTCGCCGGCGATGGCCTCGGCGATGGAGCCGTAGGACGGCAGGGTGGCCACCACCCTGAGCTTGGCCGCCCGGGCGGCGGGGCCGAGCAGCAAGCTGGCCAGAACGACCAGGCCTACCCCCAAATAACGACGTCGATGGCTGTTGTTAGACGACATGAGTCACCTCTTTGTCTCGCCCCCCGCCCACCCCACCGTCCACATTCAGTAACGCTCGTGCTTGTGCGGGCCGGCCGCGAAGGTCACCTGCAGCAGCAGCCGGTGGTCGTCCTCCTCCCAGAGGTCGCTGCGGGTCCAGGCGTACTGCAGGCGCGCCCGCACCCACTCGCTCTGCCACCAGGTCAGATATGGGACCACCCCCCAGATGTGCGCGTCGCCCTGGTCGCTCTCGAGGGGCGTGGTCCAGTCGAAGCGGACGCCGGCCTCGAAGCTCTGGGACAGCCGGGCCTGGAGGTACTGGTAGAGCCCGAAGGCCTGGGTCACACCGCCGTCGGCGAGCTCCTTGCGGGCGCCGTAGAGCTCGCCCCGGGCGACGAACCCGCGGTACTTGGCCCGGCGCAGCGGGACCCAGGAGAGCGTCCAGTCCGCGCCCCAGACCCAGCTCTTGCGCCAGGGCTCGTCCACGAGCTCGCCTTGGTCGTTTTCCTCGCCGCGGTGGTTGTTCCAGCCCAGCATGCCGGTCAGGCCGAGCTCGAAGTAGGTCGACTCCGAGAGGTCGAAGTAGCTCTTGAGCCGCAGCAGCACGGCCGGGATGCTGAAGAAGTCCCCGGCGAACAGGTGATCGTTCTCGCCGTTCGTGACCTGCAGGACCAGGTGGTGCGTGGCGGCCCAGAATTGCGGCACGAGGTACTCGAGGGAGAGGCCGGTCTGGTTCAGCCCCTCCTCGCCGAGGATCTCCGTCAACGCCAGCGGGAAGTCCACCTGGTCCAGCGACTCCTCGTGCCAGCGGTTGACCACGCCAAGCTCCTGGCGGAACCGCCCGAGGGTCACCGAGAGCCCGGGCAGCACGCTGGTCCAGGTGATGTAGCCCTCCTCGAGCTCCACGCCCTCGGGGCTCACGACGACGGCGAACTTGGCGAGGGAGAAGGGGTCGAGGGTCGACTGCAGGTGCACGCCGAGCGCCCTGAAGACGAGACCCGAGCGGTCGTCCTCGGCGCGGTAGCCGTCGCCGTTGAGGACCGCCTTGGCGAACAGGTCCCCGACCACGCTCAGCTCGGGGTTCATCGCCTGGAGCGCCCGCTGACCGCTCTTGAACTCCTGCTCCTTGAGGTTCTTCTCCTCGTCGGCCTGGGCCGCCGCCTCCCCGCCCGCGGCGGCCTCGGACTCCGCCTGCATCTCGAGGATCTGACCGGCCTGCTCCTCGTTTCTCTGCTCGAGCTCCTTGATCCGCTTCCCCTGGGCCTGCTGGTTCTTGCGCATCTGCTCCAGGGCCTTCTCGAGCGTGGAGATCCGCTCCGTCGCCTCGTCGTCGCCGGCCTGCGCCGGTGCCCCGGGGGCGCCCTTGGCCTCCTCCTTGGGGCGCGGCTGGGCGAGGCCTTCGCGCGCCGGGAGCGCGAGGACGAGTGAAACGAGCAACGACAGGCCGAGGGCCCGCTGTCTGTCGCCGTGCATCTGATGTCCCTCCCGCCGCCGCGGGCGCTCGTTGAATCCCGGGCGCCCCGCGGACGGCAAGCCTTGAGCCAACTAGATCATCCGACCGGCCGGTGCCCGTCGGAGCCGCTTCCGAAGCTGGTTCCGGCTCAACTCAGCGGCGGAGAGTGCTTCGGAGCCTGGCGCAGGAGGGAGATCGGGGCGGCCGCGTAGAAGCCCGCCTGTAGCCAGGACGGACAGCGCGTCGGCCGCGCCTGCGAGATGACAGCGGCTTCCGTGGGCGTCGTCGGCGTGACCAGAAACTCGAGAAGAGGACAGCCGTGGTCGCCGACGACGTGCACGCGCGTCCGGACCATGGATGCCCCGGGCGGCGGCGTCGCGTCGTGCAGCGCTTCCGCGGGCAAGTGGATCAGCTCGCCGTGATCGCTGCAGAAGCCGTGCACCGTGCCGGCCATGTGCAGGTGCGCCATGACCAGCGAGGCGCCGAAGCTCAGGCAGGCGGCCCACGCGATTCGCCGACGCCTTGCCGTCGTCCCCATGCGCGCTTCATGTCACGGCGCGGCGCGCATGTCAACAGACGTGGGCTTGAGGTGAAGCCGCCATGTGTTATATGGAGGAAGTTGACTTGGAGGTCGTGGTGGCCTGGCGCGAGGAACAACAGGGGCACGCCGGAGCGTTGATGTACGAGGACGATCCCCTCTGGTACAAGGACGCCATTATCTACCAGCTGCACGTCAAGTGCTTCTCCGACAGCAACGACGACGGCATCGGCGACTTCGCCGGCCTGGCCTCCAAGCTCGAGTACATTCGCGACCTCGGCGCCACCGCGATCTGGCTGCTCCCGTTCTACCCCTCGCCGCTCAAGGACGACGGCTACGACATCGCCGACTACCGGGACGTGCACCCCGACTACGGCACCCTGCGCGAGCTGCGCGCCTTCGTGCGCCGCGCGCATCAGATGGGGCTGAAGGTGATCACCGAGCTGGTGATCAACCACACCTCCGAGCAGCACCCCTGGTTCCAGGCCGCGCGGCGGGCGCCCCCCGGCTCGGCCAAGCGTGACTTCTACGTCTGGAGCGACACCGACCAGAAGCTCGCCGGGACCCGGATCATCTTCACCGACACCGAGACCTCCAACTGGGCCTGGGATCCGGTGGCCCAGGCCTACTACTGGCACCGCTTCTTCTCGCACCAGCCGGACCTGAACCACAACAACCCGCGGGTGGTCCGCGCGGTGATGCGCGTCATGCGTTTCTGGCTCGAGATCGGCGTGGACGGGCTGCGGCTCGACGCCATCCCGTACCTCTGCGTGCGCGAGGGGACAAACAACGAGAACCTGCCCGAGACCCACCAGGTAATCAAGCAGCTCCGGGCCTATCTCGACCGGCACTTCCACAACCGGATGCTGCTCGCCGAGGCGAACCAGTGGCCCGAGGACGTCCGGCACTACTTCGGCGACGAGGACGAGTGCCACATGGCGTTCCACTTCCCGCTGATGCCGCGCATCTACATGGCGGTGGCGCAGGAGGACCGCCAGCCCATCGTCGAGATCCTGGGACAGACCCCCGGTATCCCCGAGAGCTGCCAGTGGGCCATCTTCCTGCGCAACCACGACGAGCTGACGCTGGAGATGGTGACCGACCGCGAGCGGGACTACATGTACCAGACCTACGCCGCCGACCCGAAGATGCGCCGCAACGTCGGGATCGCGCGCCGCCTGGCCCCGCTCATGGACAACGACCGGGACAAGATCGAGCTGCTCAACAGCCTGCTCCTCTCGCTGCCGGGCACGCCGATCATCTACTACGGCGACGAGCTCGGCATGGGAGACAACATCTACCTCGGCGATAGGAACGGGGTGCGCACGCCGATGCAGTGGTCCATCGACCGCAACGCCGGCTTCTCCCACGTCGACCCGGCCCAGCTCTACCTGCCGGTGATCATGAACCCGGTCTACGGTTACCAGGCGGTCAACGTCGAGGCCCAGGCGCGCAGCCCCTCGGCGCTGCTCAACTGGATGCGACAGATCATCGCCGTGCGCAAGGAGCACCGCGCCTTCGGCCGGGGGACGATTCGCTTCCTCGAGCCCCACAACGGACGGATCCTCGCCTACCTGCGACAGCACGAGAGCGAGACCCTGCTCTGCGTCGCCAACCTGGCCAGATCGGCCCAGCCGGTGGAGCTCGACCTGCGCGAGTTCAACGGGCTGATCCCGGTGGAGCTGATGGGGCGCACCCCCTTCCCCCGGATCGGCGAGCTGCCCTACCTGCTGACGCTGCCGCGCTACGGCTTCTACTGGTTCCGGCTCAGCCGGGACGACGAGACCCAGAGCAGCTTCGAGGAGCTGCGAGACCGGCCGCGGTTCCGCTGGCCCTTCTGGGTGCTCCCCGACGGCTGGCTCACCGTGGTCGAGGGCCGCGAGCATATCGAGCGCGAGCTCCTGCCCGACTTCCTCCGGGCCCAGCGCTGGTTCGGGGCCAAGGGCGCCTCCATCGAGCAGGTCCAGCTGGAGAGCGAGATCGTGCGAGAAGGGGGGAGTCAGTGGCTGCTCGCCGTGGCTCGCGTGGTGGTGGGCGGCGAGGCGCAGAGCTACTTCCTGCCCCTGTCGCTGAGCTGGGAGGAGGCGGGCGACCGCGTGCTGACCGAGCACCCCCAGGCGGTGGTGGCCAAGGTCCGCCACGGCCCTCACCCCGGCGTGCTCCACGACGCGTTCTTCGACCCCGACTTCGCCCGCTGGTTGCTGGAGGCGGTGCGGCAGGAGCGGCGCCTCGACTTCGCCGGGGGCGAGATCGGCTGCATGGTGACCCAGGTCTTCCCCGGCGCCCTGGCCCAGGGGCCCTCCCAGGTCAGGCCGATGTCCGTGGAGCAGAGCCACACCTCCCTCGTGCTGGACGATCTGCTGATCATGAAGGGCTACCGCAGGATGCCCCGCAGCCCGTCCCCGGAGCTGGAGGTCGGGCGGTTCCTGACAGAGGTGGCCCGCTTCCCCAACACGCCCCCCGTCGCCGGCGCCGTGGAGTATCGGCCGGCCGAGGGGCCGGCCCGGAACCTTGCCCTGCTCCAGGGCTTCGTGCACAGCCAGGGCGACGGCTGGGCCTACAGCCTGGAGCAGCTCGAGGAGGTCCTCGAGCTGCACCTGGCCCAGACCCGGGCGAGCCAGTCCGGCGACGGGTCCCCCGAGCTGTTGCCGGGCACCGAGGAGCGGCAGCGCAGCTACCTGGCCTGGGTCCACACCCTCGGCCTGCGGACCGGCCAGCTCCACAGCGCCCTGGCCCACGACTCGGACGAGCCGGCCTTCGCCCCCGAGCCGATCACCGCCAGCGACCTCGAGCGCTGGCACGAGCTGGTCCTCGCCGACGCGAGGCGCACCCTGGACGCGCTGGACGGTCAACGGGACCAGGTGGGGGAGCAGGTCCGCCCTCTCCTCGATCGCCTGCTCGGGCAACGCGGGGCAGTGCTCGAGCGGATCGAGCACGCCCTGCCCGCGCGGGTCGACGCGTTCAAGACTCGCTTCCACGGCGACTACCACCTGGGCCAGGTGCTGGTCGTGGGCCACGACGTGCAGATCATCGACTTCGAGGGGGAGCAGCCCCGGCCCGGCATGCCGCGGCTGCTCAAGCACTCGCCCCTGCGGGACGTGGCCGGGATGCTGCGCTCCTTCGACTACGCCGCCTACGCCGCGGTGTTTGGCGTCTCCGTGGGCCGCCCGGACGACCGCACCGTGCTCGAGCCCATCGCCCGGGAGTGGCACGACAGGGCGACCGAGGCGTTCCTCGAGGGCTACAACGAGGGGATCGAGGGCTGCTCCTCGCTCCCCGAGGACCCGGAGGTGACCCGCCGGCTCCTCGAGCTGTTCGTGCTGGAGAAGGCGCTCTACGAGATCAACTACGAGCTGAACCACCGGCCAGACTGGCTGGCGATCCCCCTTCGCGGCGTGCTGTCTCTGCTGGGGGAGGCGGGTTAGGTGCCACAACCCGGCGGTTGATCTATAATCTGGGGTCCCCGGGCGGACTGAGGCCGCCCGAGGCAGGATGAGTTTGGCGGTAGTCTGGGCACCATATCCGGCGAACATGAGCCTACTGGTCCGCAAGTACTTCTGGGTCCTGAACCTGTTGACCATCGCGCTGTGCGCGATGTTCGCGGCGCGGGCGGTGGGCCGCATCGTCGAGGCCAACCTGCCAACGGTGAAGTCGCGGCCGTCCATGCCCCCGCCCCCCTCGCTGAGCCAGGCCCTGGCCGGCCCCGGCAGCCGCGACATCGGGGCGATCCTCGACCGGAACATCTTCTGCTCGGGGTGCGAGCGTGCGGTGGAGCCCACCACCACGGCCACCGGCGACAACGGCCAACCCACCTCCAACGAGCCGGTGAAGACCTCGTTGAACATCAAGCTCATCGCCACGCTGGTCAGCGACCAGGACAAGGCCTGGTCCTTCGCCGCCATCGAGGACGCGTCGGACGAGACGACCCGGATGTACGCGATCGGCACGAAGCTCGGCGGCGACGCCGTCGTCACGGACATCATGGAGCGCCGGGTGTTGCTGCTAAACGGCGCGCGCCACGAGTACCTGGACCTCGAGGACGGCGACCAGGTCGGTCGCAACATCGAGCAGAACACCGCGCGCCCGGCGGTGAGCCTCAGCGCGCCGAGGGTCCTGCCGGAGTGGGAGGAGATCTCCAAGGGCATCCGCAAGGTGGGAGAGGGCAAGTACGAGATCGACCGTGCGGCCCTGAACAAGGTCCTGGCCAATACCACGATGCTGGCGCGCTCGGCCCGCATCGTCCCCAGCGTGCGCAACAACAAGCCCAACGGCTTCAAGCTCTACGCCATCCGGCCGGGCAGCCTGTACTCGCTGCTCGGGATGTTCAACGGCGACACGATCAACGCCATCAACGGCCACGCCATGACCACGCCGGACAAGGCCCTCGAGGTCTACACCAAGCTGCGCAACGCGAGCCACGTGGCGATCAGCTTCACCCGCCGGGGCGAGAACATCACCCACGAGTACAACATCCGCTGACGACGAAACGCGAGGTTGCGGGCGTGCCATGCACCCGGTATTGTGGGTGAATCGTGTTCGTCTGGTACGAGTACATCATCGTCGCCATCTATGTCCTCATCATCCTCGGCATCGGCGTCTACTTCTCTCGCAAGGGCTCGTCCAGCGTCGACGAGTACTTCCTCGGCGGGCAGTCGATGCCCTGGTGGGTGCTGGGCATCTCGTTCATGACCAGCAACCTTGACCTGACCGGCACGATGGTGATCGCCTCGTTCTTCGCCATGGTCGGGATCAAGGGCTTCCTCGTCGAGCTCCGCGGCGGCACCTGCCTGCCCATCGCACTGTTCATGGTCTTCATGGCCAAGTGGCACCGCCGGGCCAACGTGATGACCCTGGCCCAGTGGATGGAGTTCCGCTTCGGTACGGACCGCGGCTCGCGCGCCGCGCGGCTAGTCAGCGCCGTCGGGGTGGTGATCATGGTGCTCGGCATGGCGACCTACTTCTGCGTGGGCTTCGGCAAGTTCCTCAGCCTCTACTTCCCCTTCAGCCCCAACGTCTGCGCGATCATCTTCACCTCCATCGCCACGCTGCACATCCTCTACTCCGGGCTCTACGGCGTCGCCTTCACCGACGTGCTGCAGGGGGTGATGATCCTGTTCACGGTGATCATCATCTCCTACATGGCTTTCGCGGCCCACCCGGACCAGGCGACGCTGCAGGCGGCCTGGACCAAGCTCGGCACGCCCAACATGACCTGGGAGAGCTGGACCAGCATCGCGCCGAGCTGGCTCATGGAGTTCCCCAAGGCCTACTCGGGCTACAACCTCTTCGGCGTGCTGCTCAGCTTCTGGACCCTGCGCATCTTCCTCGAGGGCTTCGGCGGCCCGCTGATCCCCTACGCGACCCAGCGCTTTTTCGCGGCCAAGGACGACCGGGACGCGGCGCTGACCACCTGCACGACCCTCGGCCTGTTCGTCATCCGCTGGCCCCTGATCATCGGCGTCGCGGTCCTCGGGCTCAGCCTCGGCGCGAGCATCCCCACCGACCCGGAGATGGTCTTCCCCACGGTGGTCTCGACTTACTTCCCTGCCGGCATGCGGGCGGTGGTCGTCTCCTGCCTCATCGCCGCAGCGATGAGCACCTTCGACTCCACGATCAACGCCGGCGGCGCCTACATCGTCATCGACATCTACCAGCGCTTCATCAACCCGGACGCGCCGGGCGAGAAGCTGATGCGCCTGAGCGTGATCTCCACCGTGGCGATCACCGTGGCCTGCCTGCTCGCGGCGAGCTTCATCGACAGCATCAACGTGATCTGGAGCTGGATCTCCATGGGGTTCTTCGGCGGGCTGGCGGTGCCGCTGATCCTGCGCTGGTACTGGGACCGCTTCAACGGCTGGGGCTACACCGTGGGCACCATCGTCGGCATGCTCACCGCCATCGTCCAGGGCGTGGCGCTGCCCGACCTGCCCGAGTACTACACGCTGGGCGTGACCAGCGCGATCTCGCTGCTCGCCTGCGTTGTCGGCACCCTGGCCAGCGCCCCCCCCGAGGACCAGGTGCTGAAGGACTTCTTCCGCAAGACCCGGCCCTTCGGCTTCTGGGGCCGGGCCCGGGCCCTGGTGGCCCACAACGAGGTGGCCTCCATCGCGAGCGAGAACCGCTGGGACCTGCTCTCGGGCGTGATCGCCCTGGGAGGCTTCTTCTTCTTCTTCCTCAGCCCGATGTACCTCGTGATCCACCTGTTCAGCGAGGCCGGGCTGTACCTGGCCTTCGCCGCCCTGGCCGCCATCGTGCTCTACTTCACCTGGTACAAGCGGCTGTCCCCCGGTGTGACCGAAGGCGCCTAGCGCATGGACGAGGACATCGGACCGATCGGTCTGGTCTTCGTCGCCGCGGCGATCCTGCTCTTCGCCGTGCTGCCCTGGGGCCTCAGGCGCATCTTCCGCCACTTTGGGTCCAGGCGGATCCGACGCGTCCGGGTAACCGAGGCGGCCAATGGACAGCCTTGCCGGCTGGTCGGCACCGCGCGCCGCCACCCGGATCACCCGCCGCTGACCACGCGCTTCAGCGAGAAGGAGGTGCTCTGGTGCCGTGCTCGCCTGCTCGCCTTCGTCCAGCACGACCCGAACAGGGAATCGGACGACAACCCGTTTGACGAGGTGGCCCAGGAGCTGAACGCGGTGGACGCCTTCTGGCTCGAGGACGACTCGGGCCGGGCGCTGGTGCGGCTGTTCCACACCGGCACCGAGCGAGAGCTCGTGCTCCCCTGTCGCAGCTACAAGAAGCTACCGACGGAAAAGGTCGAGGCGATGCTGGAGGCCAAGGGCCGGAGCCTCGGCGCCGTCAGGGAGCACCACGACATCTACCCCGAGGACCTCCACGTCGAGGAGGAGCTGCTCCGCGAGGGGGACCGGGTGGTCGTCGTCGGGACCTGCCGGCACGAGGCGGCCGCGGGCGGCCAGGGGGGCGGGGCCTACCGCGAGGCGCCGCTGCAGCGCGTGGTCCAGGGCGAGCGGACCCTCCCGCTTCGGATCTACGCCCGCGAGGAGGACGTGGCCCGGCTCTCGCGCTGATCGTCAGAAGGCGAGCAGCAGCGTCAGGTCGTTGACGTTGGTCCCCGTGGGGCCGAGGAGCAGCAGGTCGCCGAGGGCCTCGAGCAGGGGGTAGGCGTCATTGCGGCCCAGGTGATCCCAGGGGTCGTGGCCCAGGGCCCGCGCCCGGGCCGCCGTCGTCCCGTCGACCATCGCGCCGCCCGCGTCGGTGGGCCCGTCGTTGCCGTCGGTGGCCAGGGCGACGAGCAGCACCTCCTCCAGCCCCTCGAGGGCCAGCGCCGCGGAGAGCGCGAGCTCCTGGTTGCGCCCCCCGCGACCGGGTCCATCGCAGAGCGTCACCGTGGTCTCGCCGCCGAGGATCAGGCAGGCCGGGCGGGGTAGCGGTCGACCGCGGCGCGCCACCTCCCGCAGCAGCGCGGCGCAGACCCGGCCCACCTCCCGCGCCTCGCCCTCGACCCAGGTGGACAGGATCTGGCTGTTGAAGCCGAGCTCCCGCGCGCGGCGCCAGGTCGCCTCGGCGGCCTGCTCGTTGCTGCCGACGAGCACGTTGCGCACCGTGGAGAGCAGCGGATCGCCCGGCTTGGGCGTCTCGGCGTGGCGCCCCAGGGCGCCCTCCCGCAGCCAGCGCGACACCGCCGGAGGAACCCGCTCTCCCTCGAGACCGTGTCGCTCGAGCACGGCGACCGCGTCGGCGTAGGTCGTGGGATCGGCCACCGTGGGCCCGGAGGCGATGGCGTCCAGGGGGCTGCCCACCACGTCGGAGAGGATCAGCGACACCAGGCGCGCCGGGGCGGCGAGCGCGGCGAGCTGACCACCCTTGATCCGGCTGAGGTGCTTTCGCACCGTGTTCACCCCGGTGATCGGCACACCGGTGGAGAGCAGGGCCTGACCCGTCGCTCGCAGATCCTCGAGCGCGACGCCGGCGACGGGCAGCGTCAGCAGGCTCGAGCCGCCGCCCGAGATCAAAACGATCACCAGGTCACGGGGGGTCAAGCCGGAGAGCAAGGTGACGAGGCGGGCCGCGCCTTCCAGCGAGCGCTCGTCCGGCACCGGGTGCGCGCCGGTCACCACCTCGATCACCTCCGGCAGGGCCGCGTCCGCCAGCTGGCCCTCCTTGGCCACGACCAGGCCGGCCTCGATGCGCTCGGGATCGAGGATCGACTCCACCGCCCGCGCCATGGGGACCGCCGCCTTGCCCCCCCCGACGACGATGATCCGGTCGACACCGGAGAGGTCGATGGGATCGCCTTCCCCGGCGTGGAGCCTGCTCCCGTCCCGACGCAGCGAGCGGCAGACCGCGGCGAACGGGTCGACGGCGGCGAGGGCCGCCTGGACCAGGTCCAGGGCGATGGTGCGTTGGGCGCCGGTCACTTGTCGCCCGCGTCCTCGTCCAGCAGGGAGCAGTCGAACTCCCGGATGAATCGGACGTTGAGGGCCTCGTAGCCGCCCGGCTCGGCCCTGGAGACGTAGCCCACGTGCCGCTTGTACTCGCCCTCGATCGCGTCCATCGGCATCTTGTTGATGCAGCGCTGCAGCACGCCAAAGAGCATGCCGGAGCGGTGCATGCCCCCCCCGCAGTGGATGTACAGGTTCCCCCGGGGCGGCTTGCCGTTTGGGCGAAGGAGCTTCTCACGGATCAGCCGGGCCAGGTTGCCCATCGCCCGGCCGCGGTTCTTTTCGTAGTCCTCGGGTCGTTCGATCGGGCGCCGATAGGCCAGCTCGGGCGCCTCGGCCGCGTCGAAGTAGATCACGCCGAGCCTGGCCGCGAGCTCCTTCTCGTGCTCGATCATGTCCCGAAACGGGAACGAGCCGCCGTAGAGGTTCACCACGTGGCGGACGTGGCCGTGGCGGACCAGGCTCTCGAAGCAGGGGCAGCTGCCGTCGGGGGAGGTGGTCACCGCGCTGCGAAAGAGCAGCAGCGGGCGGCGCCGACCCTGCTCGTCGACGCGGTAGCGCCCCTCGAGCAGGGTCACGCCCAGGTTGTGCGGCGAGATCTGATCATAGTACGAGCGGACGAGGTAGCCCAGCGCGTGGTGGACCGCCTTGTCCATCGCCGCCTTGTCCGGGTGCGTGCCCCAGAGGGCGGCGATCCCCTGGGCCACTCGATCCGCGTAGCGGGACAGGCTGGGCTCCCAGCGGACCAGGGTGCTGCACTGGATGCGCTCACCGTCCACCTCTCCGCTTTGGAGCACAGCGCGGATCCGATCGTCGCAACGCGCCGCGTGGGGTGGGCAGTCCGGTTTGCCGGAGAGGGCCGCGGGCCTTGGATGGGCGAGGGACGTTTGATGTGGGCAACATCCGGCAAAGAGCGCAAGGACAACAATCCAGTTACCTTTGATGTGTGCGACAAGTGGTGACAACACTTCACCCATCTGCTATTGTGTTGAGAGTAAATTTTTAGATGTTATATTTGAGTCGAATTGTGCATGGTCAACTACAATTTGGCTTCTTGTCCGAGGGGATATCCTAGCTGAGGGTAGGAAAGTTGTACAGGTAGGTGCATGGGCGAGCGCTCTGCACCTGGCACGAGCCACATGGTGGATCCGCATCACAGCCAGGCCGACATGATCCTCGCCCTCGTCGCCGCAGCGGGCGACGGGTTGATCGCCATCGATCGCGAGGGGACCATCGTCGTCTTCAACCCAGCCGCGGGTCGGATCTTCGGACATGATCCCAAGGAGATCCTCGGCAAGGACCTCTCGACCCTGTTCGTGCCCGAGATGTTCGTCGAGCACCAGCGCTACGTCCAGGACTATTTCGAAGGCAAGGGTCGCGGTGTCGTCGGCAGCACCATCGAGACGGTGGGACGCCGCAGCGACGGGACCAACGTCCCGATCGAAATCTCACTCACCTCGACGATCGCCGGGGACGAGCGACTGGTGCTGGCCTCGATCCGGGACATCACCGCCCGTCGGGAGACCGATCGGCAGAACCGGGAGCTGATGGCCCAGCTGACCCAGGCCCAGAAGATGGAGGCCCTGGGCACGCTGGCCGCCGGAATCGCGCACGACTTCAACAACATGCTCGGCGCGATCATGGGCTACGCCTCCGCGATGACCCGGGAGCTGGATGGGTCCCACCCCCACACGAACGACGCCCAGCAGATCCTCACCATCGCCCGCCGGGCAAAACGGCTCACCGACAAGCTCCTCGCCTTTGCTCGCAAGTCCGAGGCCGGCAACGAGGTCTTCTCGGTCAACCGGGTGGTGCGCGACGCGGTGGGCCTGCTGAGCCGCACGATCTCGAAGAACATCGTGCTCAAGACCAAGCTCTCCCGGGACGTCAACACCGAGGGCGACCGGACCCAGCTGGAGCAGGTCCTGGTCAACCTGTGCCTCAACTCCCGGGACGCCATGCCCGACGGGGGGGAGGTGCTGATCTCCACCCAGAGGGTGGAGCTCGATGAGGCAGAGGCCCGACGTCTGGGCCTCGGGCCGGGGAGCTACGGCTGCATCACCGTCAAGGACAACGGGATGGGCATGAGCCGCGCCACCCTCGAGCGCGCCTTCGACCCGTTCTTCTCAACCAAGCCGCCGGGCGAGGGCAGCGGGCTGGGCCTCTCCTTGGTCTACGCCGCGGTGACCGCCCACGGCGGGCAGGTGAAGGTCGAGAGCGAGTCCGGAAGTGGAACAGCCATCTCGGTCTACCTGCCAGCCGCGAGCGGTGAGCCGCGCCGGGAGAGCGCCGGCATCCCCATACTCATGCGGCAGGCCGCTGGGAACGGCGAGCGGATCCTGCTGGTGGACGACGAACGGCACCTGCGCGACATGGCCAAGCGTCTGCTCGAGGGCCTCGGCTACCACGTGGTGTTGGCCGGCAGCGGTGAAGAGGCAGAGGCCTACTACCGTGAGAACCACGCCCGGGTCGACCTGGTCATCCTCGACGTGGTCATGGCAGGGCTCAGCGGCGCCGAGACGCTGGAGCGGCTGAAGGAGATCAACCGGGGGGTGAAGGTGCTCGTCTCCTCGGGCCACAGCCGGGACGGCGAGCCCCGGGACCTGCTGCACCGGGGGGTCTGCGGCTTCATCCAGAAGCCCTACGGGATCGACGAGGTCAGCGTGGCGATCCAGAAGGCGCTGGCCCAGAACCCCGCCTGATCCTCAGCGCAGGACCTGGCCCACGTCCACCGCGTGCTCGGTGCGGCCAGGCTCGACGACAAGACGCTGCGGAAGGGGCATCGGTCGCGCCGCGGAGACGTAGAGCTCGACGTGTCCCCAGTGGATGGTGAAGTCGCCGAAGCGCGCCGGCAACCCGGCCGCCGTCAGCGGGTCCGGGCCGTCCTGCAGCTGGAAGTGCAGGTGGGTCTCGAGGGAGTTGCCGCTGTTGCCGCAAAGACCGAGCACGTCCCCCTGCTTCACCGCCTGCCCCGTACGGACCTCGATCCCCGGCCTCAGATGCATGTAGGCCGAAAACTCCCGCGCCCCGTGCTTGACCACGACGTGGTTGCCGCCCAGGTCCAGAGGTCGCCGCAGGATCGACTGCCAGGTCGGCCGCTGGCCCACCGGGCTGTTCTCCGGCACGTTGTCGTGAACCGCCGTCACCACGCCGTCCGCGGCCGCCACGACGGGTTGGCCGTTGGCGTAGTAGGAGCTGTTGCGGGAAGGGTCGCCCTCGCAGGTGCTCTGGCCCCGTCCGGTCACGCCGAGATCGTAGGCGAAGCTCTGGGAGTCGAGGATGACGCTGGCGTGGTGGTCGTCGTCATACCGATGACCGCCGATTACCCACCAACGCCCGCGGACAGGGAGACGCAGCGCGGTGCGCTGTTGATAGGTCAGGACCTCGATCTGCGCCGCGCTCTCCCCGGCGTCGTGGAGCACGGTGCAACGGATGCGCTGGGGCAAGTTCGCGGGGCGGTCGAACATCACCTGGTGGGTGAGCGAGATCGCCTCCCCGGGCGGCACCAGGGTATCTCCCTTGGACCGCTGGAGCATCCCCCGGTAGCGGTGAGCGGCGGCGATGGTCTGCCGGTCATGCATCACGATCCACCCCACCGGCCGCAGCCGACGCCGGAGCAGGGGCTCCTCGAGCACGAGCCGGGAGAGGAGCTGGCCGGAGGGCATGGTCAGAAACTCCAGCACGACGCGGCGGACGCGCAGCGGCCTCTCACCCTCGTTGTGCAAGTTCAGATGGAACAGCAGCTGGCCAAACTCCCCCTGGAGGGTGAGCTGCGGGCTGACGTACAGCCGGCGAGGGATCGGCTCGACGCGCAGCAACCCCGCCCGGGGCTCCGGGTGGCTGCGTGGAGCGCTGGGGTGGGGACAGGCGCCGAGCAGCGGCACCAGCCAGACGGCAACGAACCGGCTAGTCAACTCGGCTCGCGGACTCGATCACCACGTCGGTCTCGGGGCAGTCCTTGGCGAAAGGGCCCTTCGCGCCGGTGCGCACGCCCTTGATCCGGTCGACGACGTCCATCCCCTCCACCACGCGGCCGAAGACGGCGTAGCCGTACCCCTGGGGCGAGGTGTCGCGGTGGTCCAAAAACTTGTTGTTCGAGACGTTGATGAAGAACTGGGCCGTCGCGCTGTTGACCTCCGAGGTCCGCGCCATGGCCACCGTGCCTCGCTCGTTCAGCAACCCGTTGTCCGCCTCGTTTTGGATCGGGGGCTGTGTCGGCCGCTTGGCCAGAGCCCGGTCGTAGCCCCCTCCCTGGATCATGAAGCCGTCGATGACCCGGTGAAAGACAGTCCCTGCGTAGTGACCTTCGTCCACGTAACGGAGGAAGTTCTCGGTGGAGATCGGTGCGCGTTCCTGGTCCAGCTCCAGCGTAATCTCACCCTCTGATGTCTTGAGCAGCACTCTCGCCATGTCCGAGCTCCTTGTCGATGTCGTGTTAGGTTTTCAGAACTTGGGAGGGAGTTCAAGAGCCCTCCAAAAATCGGTGCTGGACCGGGCCGAGTTGCCGCCCCCTCTCCTCGACACGGGTGCAACCCATCTGAATCACAGTGCAGCATCGTGGCACGGTAGGTGCTAGGTGTGGGTATAGCAAGGAGCTGGCAATGCGACCTGGTGCCCGGACGGTTTGTGTTTGTGTGATCTTCGCTGGGAGCTTGGCCATCACCCCCCGGGCGGGGGCGTGGAGCGAGCTCACCCACCAGCAGCTGAGCGCTGACGCGTTGCAGTCGGTCAAGTGGCTCGACCGCTACCAGAGCCTGAAGGTCACCCCGTTCAAGGCGATGGTTCAGGACGTGCTCGGGTCATCTCCGGCACCTGGTCCCGAGGCCTTCAACTTCAAGGACGCCGCCACCCGTCAACAGAAGCGCGACGCCTACCTCCAGTCCACGAGCTCCATCGGCGATCCCTCCGTTCGAAAGCTCGCCCGGCACCTCTTGCTCAGCAACCAGCTCAAGTTCGACTTCCCTCTCGGTGAGAAGGGGCGGACCGTCAGCGCCCGCGAGATCCTCACCGGCTACTCCGGGGAGCCGGACTGGGGAATGGACAAGGGGCTCGACGTATCCCGTCACCAGAAGCTGATGGGCGGCACCGACCCGAAGCAGACCTCCTCACAGGGCTTTCGCCACATGAGCTTCCTGCTGGGCAAGATGGGGGAGGCGCCGAAGCGAGCGCAGCTGTTCTTCGACCTGGGCGCCAAGGCCATCGAGAAAGGTCACGAGTACTGGGGCTTCCGCTTCACCGCCATGGGCCTGCACTACATCGAGGACATGGGCACCCCGGTGCACACCAACATGCTGCCCACGCTCAAGTACATCCGCCTCAAGGGGATGATCCGGCCCCGGGGCACCGACGGGAAGCGCCACTTCAACAAGCACCTGCTCGGTGACCTGGTCAAGGGCTCGGCCCAGATCAACGCGAACTACCACTTCCTCTACGAGCACGCCGTGGACAAGGCCTACACCGCCGGCGACGCCCGGGCCAAGACTCTGTCCGCCGCGGTCCAGGGCGACGGCAAGAAACCCAACCTGCTCCAGCGGCTGTTCACACCGCGCTCGGTGGCCTCGGTGGCCAAGCGTCGGGCCTGGTCCCGGTTGAGCACGCCGGGCATCGCGCGCCGGGCGGTCCGCTACTTCACCGGCAAGTTCCGCCAGCCCGCAGCCGGAGCGCCGGAGAGCAGCGTGGGTTCGGTGAACGCGGCGATCGTCAAGGACACGGTGGCCACCGCGGACCGACGGATGGCCGGCGAGAGCCAGCGAACGTACAACCGCCGGATCTCCAGCCGTGATGGGATGATGCGGAGCACGACCCGCCAGTTCCGCAAGACGGGTGTCGCCGTGCGTCAGGCGATGGGTCTCCTCGGCAAGCGCATCGGCGCCACCCGCTAGTTTTTCCCATACAAACAAGATATTTGGGACAGCGGCATTGACAAACCGCTTGGACCGAACTATTAGACTAAGTAGTCTAACGGTACGGTCCAACAATTCGGTTCAAGATACTGGTCTGAAAATGCCCCGTCCCCGCTTTGACAGGCTCGACCCAGAGAAACGCATGCGCATCCTCGAAGCGGCCGGGATGGCCTTCGCCACCCACGGCTTCGAGGGCGCGTCGATGAACCACATCCTCGAGCAGGCCGGTATCAGCAAGGGAGCGGCCTACTACTACTTCGACGACAAGGCGGATCTCTTCGCCACCGTGGTGAGCCACTACTTCCAGAACATGTTCGAGGGCGGCGAGGCGCTGATGGCATCGATGACGCGCGAGGGCTTCTGGGACCAGCTCGCCGATGTCTATCGGGCCACCATGGCTCAGCTGGGAGAGAAGACCTGGACCCTCGGCCTGGTGCGCGCCGTGTACCGCTTGCCTCTCGAGGCCAAGACCCTGAGCGGGATCAAGCCGCTCTTCGACACCGCCCAGCGCTGGCTCGAGCAGCTGGTCCGCCGAGGCCGCGAGCTCGGCACCATCCGGCGCGATCTGCCAGAGGACCTGCTGCTCGCCTGGATGACCGGGCTCGACGTGGTGATGGACCGCTGGATGGCCGAGAACCTGACGGCCATCGACCAGGGGATCATCGAGTCCGTCACCGCCCTCTCCCTGGACATGTTGCACCGGCTGTTCGACCCCCCCGCCCCGGGGGAGGAGATCGATCTCGGCGACCTCGCCTCACGCAAGGAGCAGGACCAATGAAACGCGCGCTTCCAACACTCTGTCTGGCGCTCGTCGTCTCCGGCGCCGCCCGCGCCGACGATCTCGACCGGCTGATCCACAAGGCCGACACCGCGGCCCGCGGTGACAGCTCCGCCGGCGTGATGAGCATGGAGATCAAGACCGAGAGCTACCACCGCAACTACGACATGGTGATCTGGTACGACACGACCAACAAGAAGCGCGAGAAGACCCTGGTCAAGATCCTCGGCCCGGCCATGTGGCGCGGCCACGGCACGCTGAAGATGGGTGACCAGCTCAAGCTCTACAACCCTCGCACCAACCACGTCACCGTGGTGAGCCACTCCATGCTCGGGGACAGCTGGATGGGCAGCCACTTCACCAACGATGACCTGGTCAAGGAGACCGAGCTCGCCAGGCACTTCCACCACAAGCTGCTCAAGAAGTGGAAGGGCAAGAACGAGCTGGGCCAGGCCGCGACCTTCTACCGCATCAAGCTCACGCCCAAGCCCACCGCGCCCGTGGCCTGGGGCAAGATCATCTACGTGATCTGGGAGCGCGGCGACGTGATTCTGCCGGAGCGGGCCGAGTACTTCCGCAAGGCGGGCGCGTCCCGCGCGGACCGCACCCTGACCTTCAGCGAGGTGAAGAAGCTCGGTGGCCGCGAGGTGCCGGCCAAGATGACGATGACCGTGGCGAAGAAGCCGGGCGAGTTCACCTCGATCACCTACAAGAAGCTGAAGTTCGACCTGAAGATCCCCGACTCGAAGTTCACCGAGCAGGCCCTGCGACGCTGACCTGATCGACCGACGGAGGGACCACCGATGGCAGGCACCGCGAAGCTCGCCTGGCGCAACCTGGGACGCAACCGCCGCCGCACCGTGATCACGGCCGTGGCCCTGGCGGTGGGCATGAGCCTCTGCGTCGCCTCCTATGGCTGGATGGACGGCATCAACGCCGACATCCTCCACGCCCTGACTCGCTTCGACCTGGGCCACGTCCAGGCTCACAACCCGGAGTACCCCCGGGAGCACAAGCTCAAGGAGACGATCAACGATCCGGGCGAGGTGGAGGCCCGGGCCAAGGCGATCGAGGGCGTCGTCGGCGTCAGCGCCCGGGTCTACGGCTTCGCGCTGGCCAGCCACCGGACCAAGTCCGCCGGGGTCCAGCTGGTCGGCGTCGACCCCGCCACCGAGCCCACGGTGACCGAGCTCGACCGGCACATCACCGAGGGACGCTACCTCGAGCGACAGCCGACCCCCTGGCCCCGAGGCCGCGAGCTGACGCAGGAGGAGCGCGCCGAGGACCGGCGCCTGACAGAGCGCGCCGAGGCCGACGTCCTCGCCGAGATCGATGCGCTGTCCAGCGAGCGGAGCGGGGAGGACGCTCGCCACCGGGCGTCCCCCCCCCCGTCAGGCGAGCGGCCTGACGGGAGCGATACCTCCCAAATATCGAGACAGCTCGCGGCGAAGGTCGATCCCCCGCCTGCCCGGCCTCCGGGCGTGATCCTCGGCGCGGACCTCGCCCGCATCCTCAAGCTGAAGGCCGGGCAGACCCTGTTCCTGATCTCGCAGACCGTGGACGGACTGAACGCCGAGGCGCGGTTCAAGGTGATCGGGATCTACCGCACGGGGACCTCGCAGTACGACCGCAGCCGGGTCTACCTGAACATCGTCGACCTGCAGCGCTTCCTCCGGCTCGGCAACCGCGTGCACGAGATCACTGTGCTGACGAGGTCGGCCGAGCGCTCGGCGAGGGTCGCCAAGCGGCTCGCCTCGCGGGTCAACGGCGCCGCGGTGCTGGTCCGGACCTGGGACCAGATCCGACCCGACATCAAGAGCATGATCCAGCTCAACCAGGCCAGCATGGTGCTGATGGTGGCGATCATCTTCCTCGTCGCCGCCCTCGGCGTGGTCAACACCATGCTGATGGCCGTGTTCGAGCGCACCCGGGAGCTCGGCATGCTCAAGGCCCTGGGCATGTCGGGCTGGCGCATCCTCTGGCTGGTGGTGGTGGAGACCACCCTGCTCGTGCTGGTCGGCTCGCTGTTCGGCGTGGCCCTCGGAGTGGGCCTGGACCTCTACATGATGATCTGGGGCATCAACCTCGGGGCGATGACCGAGGGGATCTCGATGGGGGGCATGGGGCTCGCGCCCACCATCCACGCCGTGATCACGCTCGAGGGCGTGCTGGCGCCGGTGGTGGTGCTGGCGCTGATGTGCTTCCTCGGCGCCCTCTACCCCGGTATCCGCGCCGCGCGCATGCGCCCGGCGCAGGGCATGAGGGAGGTCTGAGCATGTTGATCCTCAAGCTCGCCTGGCGCTCGATGCTGCGCCACAAGCGCCGCTCCATCATCACCGGAGGCGCGGTGGCCCTGAGCCTGGCGTTGATGCTGATCTTCGTCGGCATCGGCGACGACGGCCACGCGCGCATGGCCAACCTGGGCATCGGCATGGGCGCGGGGAACGTCCTCGTCCAGGGCCGGGGCTACCAGAAGGACCAGACCCTGGACCACCTGGTGACCGATCCGGCCCGGGTCATCGCCGCGGCCCGCGGGCTCGACCACGTGAGGGCCGTCGTGCCACGGGTCCGCGTGAGCGGATTGCTCTCCACCGGCGAGTCCAGCGCGCCGGTGATGGTCTCGGGCGTCGACCCCGATCTCGAGCCGAAGGTCTCGGAGATCGCCGCGCCCAAGCGTCGCTTGCAGGGCAGCTACGTCCGCAAGCGAAGCGAGATGGAGTTTTCGAACCAGCCCGCCGACATCTACGTCGGCGAGGAGCTGGCCAAGACCCTCAAGCTGCAGCTCGGCGATCGGACGGTGCTCACCGTCTCCCCCGTGGCGGCCTCCCGCCCGGCGGCCTCGGCCTACATCGTACGTGGGATCTTCAAGACCGGCATCGACGAGCTCGACCAGGCCTGGGTCGAGGTCCCGATCAAGGAGATCCAGCAGCAGCTGAACCTCGGGGACCGGGTGACCCAGGTGGCGGTGCTCCTGGACGATCTGGACGACACCGACCAGGCCACCGCGGAGCTGCGAGCGGCGCTCCCCGAGCCGGGCCTGGAGGTGCTCCCCTGGCAGGTCGCCCTGCGCGAGCTGCACGAGGCGATCGTGCTCGACGACGCCGGACTGTACCTGATGATGGGCATCATCTTCCTCATCATGACCATCGGTATCTTCAACACGGTGCTGATGTCGGTGGTGGAGCGGACGCGGGAGTTCGGGGTGATGATGGCCCTGGGCACCCGCAAGGGGCAGCTCTTCGGCGTCGTGGTCACCGAGGCGCTGCTCCTCGCGCTCATCGCGGCGACCATCGGGCTGGGCATCGGCCTCGGCCTGCACCTGCTCGCGGCGACCTACGGCATCGACATCACCTCCTACGCCAAGGACTACGAGATCGCCGGCATCGTGATGGAGGGGCGCATCTACTCCCGGCTCACGGCTCCCACGGTGCTCAAGTGGACCATCGTCGTGGTGGCGTTGACGTTCTCCTCGGCGCTCTACCCCGCCTTTCGGTCCACCCGGCTGCAACCCGTGGAGGCTATCCGCCATGTCTGAGAGCGATATCATCGTCAATGCGACCGGCGTGAAGAAGATCTACCGGCAGGGCAGCGTCGACGTCCCCGCGCTCCGCGGCCTGGACCTGGAGGTCCACCGCGGGGAGTTCGCCGTGCTCGCCGGCTCCTCCGGCTCCGGCAAGACGACCCTGCTCAACCTGATCGGCGCGCTGGACCGCCCCACGGAGGGCACCATCGAGGTGGACGGCCGCGACCTCGCCCGACTGGGGAGCCGGGAGCTCGCGCGGATGCGCCTCGAGCGCATCGGGTTCGTCTTCCAGGCCTACAACCTGGTGCCGGTGCTCACCGCCTACGAGAACGCGGAGTACGTCCTGCTGCTCCAGGGCGTGCCCGCCGAGCAGCGGCAGAAGAAGGTCAACGACCTGCTCCGCGCCGTGGGGCTCGAGGGGATGGCCCACCGTCGCCCGGCCGAGCTCTCCGGCGGCCAGCAGCAGCGCGTGGCCGTCGCCCGGGCCATCGCCGCCGAGCCCGCGCTGGTGCTCGCCGACGAGCCGACCGCCAACCTGGACTCGAGGACCGGGACCGAGCTGGTGCAGCTCATGCGCGAGCTGAACCAGCAGCGTGGGGTGACCTTCCTCTTCTCCTCCCACGACCCCAAGGTGATCGACCACGCCGACAGGGTGATCCAGCTGCAGGACGGGCAGATCCTCAGCGACAGCGCAGGTGAGGCCTGACCATGAAGCGGCTGACCGTCCTGGTCTGCCTGCTCCTCGCCAGCCGGGCCCACGCCTTCGTGCTGAGCGAGGACCCCCTCGAGGAGAAGAGCACCGAGCTCGGCCTGATGGTGCGCCTCTTCTCCTTCACCATGGCCGGGCCGATCCTGCGCCCACCCTACAACCCGCTCGGAGACGCGAACCCCACCGGCATGGGCCTCGGAGACCTGCGCCTCTCCTTCGAGCACAAGAGCCCGCGGCTCAAGCTGGTGCTCCACAACCAGCTCACGACGACGGCGCGCTCCCACGCAGATGTCGGGCTCTTTTCCCTCGGCCGCGGCGCCGAGCCCCGCCGCTGGCTCCCGCTGGACACCGACCTCGTCGACGAGGGGGGCTACACCCTGCGCGAGAGCCTGGACTGGGCCTACCTCTCCGTCACCCTCGGCCCGCTCACGGTCGCCGCCGGGCGGCAGCCGATCACCCTCGGCCGCGGCAAGCTGTGGAAGCCCCTCGATCTGATCAGCACCTTCGCGATCACCGAGGTGGACACGGAGTACAAGCCCGGCGCGGACGCGCTGCGGCTGGACTGGACCGTGCGCGAGCAGACGATCCTCACCCTCCTCGCCGCCGCCGGAGAGTGGCAGGACGACCTGCTCACGGGCTCGTCCTTCGCCCTGCGCGGCAAGCAGGGCTTCACCTGGGGCGAGCTCGGCGCGCTCGCCGGCATGGTCCGCCGCGACGTGGTGCTCGGGCTCGACGGCGCCGTGGACCTCGGCCGCTTCGACGTCTACGGCGAGGCGGCGGTGCACCTGCTCACTGACGAGAGCCCATCGCCCGGGCTGGATCAACGCTCCCGCGCCGTCGTCCGCGCCGTGGCCGGCGCGACCTTCAAGCCCACGGCCAAGCTGACCCTGAGCCCCGAGGTGTTCTACAACGGCTTCGGCGCCTGGGACGCCGCGGACTACCTCGGCGTCGCCACCTCGGACCGCGTGGCGATGGGCGAGATGTACAACATGGGGCGGGTCTACGTCGCCGGCATCGCGCTGTGGGAGGCCCACCCCCTGCTCACCGCCAGCGCCGCGCTGATGCTCAACCCGATCGACCCGAGCGCGCTGATCTCCCTCGGCCTGACCTACAGCCTGGCCGGCAACATGTCGCTCGTCCTGGGCGGATACGTCCCCGCCGGCCGCGTGCCGAACCTGCGCGCCAGCCCCCTGCCCGCCCCGCGGAGCGAGTTCGGTCTCTACCCGCACTTCGTCTACCTCGAGCTCAAGGCCGCGCTGTAGGGGTGGGCCTCCGTCAGGCTGACGGCGCGCTGATCTCCTCGCCCACGGCCGTGGCTGTGGTAGTCTCTGGGTTGTTTGCCACCCTCGCGCGACGTTGAGCGGTGTCCGGTAAGATCGACATACACGCCATGATCACCGGTTGGGCCAACCGGCTCACCCGACACCAGGTCGGCATCGTCGTCGGCTCGGTGGTGGTCACCGTGATCAGCCTCATCGTGATCACGGGGCTGCGGTTCAACAGCGACCTGGCCAACCTGCTGCCCGAGGACAACAAGCAGCTGCGCATCCTGCGCAGGATCCAGGCCAAGTACTCCTCCGACACGGCGTTCATGGTCCTGTTGAGCAAGAACATCGTGTTCGTCGCGGAAAACGGCGGCGGAGGCGGCGCGGTCCGTATACACGACGGCTCCACCTGGCACCGCTGGCCCATGCCCGCGCCCGTGCACGCGCTGTGGGGCTTCTCGGCCCGGGACGTGTTCGCCGCCGGGGAGGGCGGCACAATCCAGCGCTACCGTGGCGAGGGCTGGGCGGCGGAGCGCTCGGGCACCCGGGCCACCCTGCGCGGGCTGTGGGGGCCGAGCCCCGAGGGGCTGATCGCCGTCGGGGACGGGGGCGTCGCGCTCCGGCGGGGCAAGGCCGGCTGGCGCGCCCTCCCCACCGGAACCCGCGTCACCCTGCGCGCCGTTTCGGGCACGGCCGACGACGCCGTCTACGCCGTGGGCGACGGGGGGACGATCCTGCGCCTCGATGGGGACCGGTTCATCCAGGAGCCCTGGGCGGGCAAGACGGACCTTCTCGCCGTCTGGGCGGGCGGCGGGGAGGCATTCGCCGTGGGACGCGCCGGAACCGTGTTGAGGCGCACCTCCACCGGGACCTGGAAACGATTGACCAGCCCCACCCGCCTGGATCTCCACGGCCTGTGGGGCCCGAAGCCCGACGACCTGATGATCGTGGGCGAGCGGGGGACCCTGCTGCGCTTCGACGGCCAGGCGCTGAAGCCGGACAGCTCACGCTTCACCCAGGGGCGCGACCTCCTCGCGGCCCACGGCACCTCCGCCAAGGACCTGTGGGCCGTGGGCGATCGGTGCGCAGCGACTCGCTGGACCGGGTCGTGGCGCGAGGGGCCACGGGTCTCCTGGGCGGACCACAAGCGCGATGACGAACGCGGGTTCCTCTATCGACTGTTCCGTAGCAAGCGGTTCGAGGAGCCGCCCTGCCACCAGCGGTACACCGCCGTGTGGCGTCCGACCGCGGACCTGACCAGGGCCAAGGCCTTCGCGCCGCGGCTGGTCGCCGCGCTGAAGAAGATCCCGGGGGTCGGGCGGATCGAGTACCGAAGACCGGTGGGCTTCTTTCTCGATCGGGCGCTGTACTACACCAGCATCGACGATCTGGAGCGGCTGCGCGACCGGATCGACGAGAGCCTGGAGCGCGAGACCGCCAAGAGCACCGGCCTGTACGTCGAGCTGGACGAGGGGAACAGCCAGGCCAAGAAGCAGGAGCTGGAGCAGCTCAGCGGCAGCCTGGAGCGCAAGGCGGAGTCCCTCGGGGTGGGCGCAGACTCCTGGTACACCCACCCGGACGGCACCTCCATCGGGCTGTTGGTCTACGCCGCCAAGGGAGGGTCAGACTTCGAGTTCCTCCGCCGAATGTGGCACGACCTGGAGCGCGCCGTTGGGGTGAGCGGCTACAAGAAGGTCGACCCCCAGCTGCGCATCGACGTCACCGGCGACGCCGTGTCCAAGGTGCGGGACTACGACGACACCATCAACGACATCTTCGGCCTCGCGCCCTACGCCATCGGCGGCATCATCCTGCTCATGGCCCTCTACTTCCGGTCGGTGGTGGGCCTGCTGTTCGTCGCCCTGCCCCTGGGCATGAGCATCTGCTGGACCTTCGCCCTCACCACCATCTTCATCGGCCAGCTGAACCTGGTCACCGGCTTCCTCTTTGTCGTCCTGTTCGGCCTGGGTATCGACTATGGCCTGCAGCTGTACGGCCGCTACCGCGAGGGGCGACGGGCCGGGCTGAGCCGCGAGGACTCCAACAACCACATGATCCTCGACACCGGCCGGGCGACCATCACCTCGGCGGTGACCACCGCCGCCGCGCTGTTCTCCCTGACCCTGGCCGACTTCCGCGGGTTCTCCGAGTTCGGCTTCATCGCCGGCATGGGCGTCCTTCTGGCGATGGTCAGCTTCCTCACCGTGATGCCGGTGCTGATCAACCTCGCCGAGCGCTTCCGGTTGCTCCGCTTCGCCAAGCAGGACACGCAGCTCCCGCTGCAGCGGCGGCGGGCGCCCGGCGAGCCGTTCACCGCGCCGCGGGTGGTCCTTGCGGTCTCCCTCGTCCTCGCCGGGTTCGGCGTCTACGGCGCGACCCAGATCAAGTTCGAGTACGACTTCAACAACCTGCAGCCGGAGCACTTCCGGGACGAGGTGCGCGAGCGCAGCAGCTCGTCGCTCGGCCGCTCGTTCACCCCCACGTTGATGCTGGCCGACAGCAGGACCGAGCTCGACGCCGCCCTGAAGGCGATCAAGGTGCGCAGCCGCCGGCTGAAGAAGAGCAGCATGCTCAAGGCGGTGCACAGCATCCTCAGCTTCGTGCCGCAGCGGCAGCGCGAGAAGCGGCTGATCCTTGACGAGATCAGCGAGCTCCTCGCGGACAAGCGCTGGCGGCTGGTCAGCGACGGGGTGCAGCGCCGGATGCAGATCGACCGCCTGCGCAAGATGGCGAAGGCCAGGCCCTTCGGCCTGAAGGATCTGCCCAAGGAGATCCGGCGCGCCTTCCGCGGGCCTGGCTTCGGCGACGTATGGCTGGCGATGGTGTTCCACAACGCTGACCTGCGCCACATCGAGCAGGCGCGGACCTTCCGCCGGCAGTTCGGCGCGATCCAGGGCGCGCGGCTGGTCCACCTGGGCAACCTCTTGCCGCCCGACGCCCGGGCGACGACCGACGGGACCCGCGCCGACATCCGCTGCCCCGGGGGCGCGGCCCCGTGCGTCGAGGGCGTCACCCGGCGGCTGCGCGAGCTCCGCCACCAGGGGCGAGCGGTGTTCACCGACGTGCTGTCCGCGCGGGAGGCCTACCGCAAGAAGCTGGCGGTTAGCGGGTCGCTCCGGGGCCAGGTCTTCGCCCGCGTCGGCCCCGACTTCCTGCTGCGGACGGAGCGCGGGGCGGCGCCGGTGCAACCCTCGGGCACGTTCCACGTCTCCAACGCCGAGCTGGTGCTGGACGAGGTGGTGCGCGTGCTGTTCACGGAGGGGCGCTACGCCTTCGTGTTCGCCTTCGCCGCGGTGTTCCTCGCGGCCCTGCTGGACCTGCGCAGCTTCCGCTTCGCCGTCGCCGCCTGCCTGCCGCTGATCGTCGGCTTCCTCTGGACCTTCGAGGTGATCCACCTGGTGGGCCTGAAGCTGAACATCTTCAACTTCATCATCATGCCGGCGCTGCTCGGGGTGGGCATCGACTATGGAGTGCACTACGTTCACCGCTATCGCACCGAGGGGAGGGGCCGGCTCAACATCGTGATGCAAGCGCTCTACTGGGTCATCCTGGCCTGCGCTGCCACGACCGTGGTCAGCTTCGGCAACATGGCGCTGGCCCACCACCCCGGCCTGCGATCCCTGGGCCAGCTGTCGGTGGTCGGGCTGACCTGCATCTTCTTCGCCTCGACCTACACCCTGCCGGCGCTGCTCTACACCCTCGAGCGCCTCCGCCCCGTGGAGACGCTCCCGCTGGCCGAGGGCCAGGCGCGCATCGTCGCCCTGAGCTACTGCCCGGCGGGGAAGCTGATCCAGCGCCTGCTCACCGACCACGGTGTCTCGCTGGACTACGTCGCCATCGACACCCTGCCCCCGGAGGAGCAGGAACGCGTCGCGCGAGAGCTGTGGGAGGAAAGCGGCGCCAGGAGCCTCCCCCTGACCCGGATCGCCGGGCGCTTCATCGAGGGCTACGACGCAGACGCGCTGCGCAACGCCATCCGCGAGGTCAAGCTGGAGGGTGAGTAGCCTCGAGCGCCGTTGGCCGTCCACGGCAGCCAACTACTTCACGAGCTGGAGCAGCGGGATCAGGACCTGCACGTCGTTCCTCAGGCTGGCCATGGTCACCGCGTCGTAGGCGTTGGCCTGGGCGCGCAGGACCGTCGTCCCCCCCGCGACGTCGATGTCGAAGACGCCGTAGGTCTGCATCGCCCGGAAGACCTTCTGCCCGAGCGACGAGAGGCCGGCGGGCATCGAGACGCCCGGCGGGATCGCGAAGCGCTGCCCCTCCTGGGCGATGCCGCTCGGGCTGCTGCCGTCGCCCCCGATCGCCTCGCCCGTGTATCCCGGCTTCTGGAGCGCGGCGTCAAGGGCGATCTGCAGCGCGTGACCGATCTCGCCCGCGTCGGTCTCCGCCTGGACCAGGAGGCCGGCGAGCTGGCTCGAGCCCGTGGCCACGATCCCCGCGCTCAGAAACGGCGAGGTCGATCCCCAGCCCGAGTCCGTCACCACGTCGGCGCGGCCGTAGGCCTGGGCCGTGGCGGTGGTGTTGCTCGTCCGCTTGAACTGCCAGAAGTTGTGGGCCGTGGTCCCGTCGATGATGAGGATCTCGCCGTCGGTCCCGGCGGCCCCCGTGACCCCCGCGGCCACGCGGACGGGGATGTTCCCCGCGGGCCAGCCCCAGTTGGCCGGGATGGCGACCTGCACCAGCGGGTCGGTGGGCTTCGAGACGTGCACCGCCGGAGAGTAGGCGTCCCAGTTCACGTAGTAGTTGTAGCCGGTCGAGGCCGGCCAGTTGAGCTTGCCAAACGTCGCTCCGGCGGCGATCGGGGTGTTCCACGACGACGAGGGCGCGAAGGGGATCTGCCCCAGGGTCCAGCCCGTCGGCTTGGCGTCCGGCACGGGCGAGGTGGCGTCGGGCGCCGGCGTAGCGGCATCCGGCACGGGCCGCGCCTCGCCGTCCTGCAGGGTGCTCGAGTCGAGCACGGGCGGCGAGGTGTCTGCCCCGGGGATCGAGCCCCTGTCCGGGGCCGCCTCCGAGACGCGCCCATCCGATGACGCTTGCCCGCCGCTCAGCGCGGAGTCGCACCCACCGAGCCCGAGCAGGACGACGATCGCGCCAGCGGTGATGTTGGCGGCCGACCCCACGACTCGAGTCTATCAGATGCCGCACACCCCCGCATCGCGCGCCGACTCAGTACAGCTTCTCCAGCGTGACCTCGTTGCCCTTCTCGTTGAAGGTCAGACTGTCCACCGACATGCGGGCGAGGAGGATGCCGCGGCCGTGGGAGGAGAGCAGGTTCATCGGGTCGTTCGGGTCGGGCAACGAGCGCCAGTCGAAGCCCTCGCCCTCGTCGGCGATCTGCACCACCACCCGGCGCGGGAGCCGTCGGACGGTGACGTCGACCCGGCGCGCCATGTACTTGTGCAGGCCGGAGCGGTGGGCGATGAGCGGCCCCATCCCGTGCGAGTCCATCGCCTTCGACTTCTCGTCGTAGGTCACCGCCAGGTTTCCGTGCTCGATGGCGTTGATCAGCATCTCGCGCAGCGCCAAACCGAGCTCCAGCGCCGCCACCCGGTCCAGACCGCGGGCGCAGCTTCGCGTCACGTGGTCGACGAACGTCGGCACCGCGGCGAGGTCATTCTCCAGGCGGTAGGTCCAGGCGCGCTCGACGACCTCGACGCTGTCGGGCAGCTGCCCCAGCTCGAGCCCCGCCGGGCGGCGCGCCGCCTCCATCCGCGCCAGCGCGGCGACGAGATCGTCGAGGCGCACGGGCTTCTTGATGAAGTCGGTGACCCCGGCGCGCAGGGCGTCGATGGCCATCGACTCGTTGCCGTGCCCGGTGATCACCGTCACGGGCACCGACGGGTCCTCCTGCCGGATGGTCATCGCCACCGACAGGCCGTCGCGCCGCGGCATGCGGACGTCGGTGATCACCATGTCCGGCTTCTGCGCGCGGAAGAGCTTCAGCCCCTCCTCGCCGTCCGAACCGGTGATCAGCTCGTACCCCTCGTCCTCGAGCAGTCCGCCCAGCTCCTCGCGTACGAGCTCCTCGTCGTCGATGAGCAGAATCCTCGCCTTTTGCTTCATGTGGCCCCGTCCTCTCCGGCCTGTCTGAGCAGCACGGTGAAGGTCGTCCCCTGACCCTCGTTCGATTCAACCTCCAGCACCCCCCCGAAGTCTCGCACCAGCCCGTAGCTGATGGACAGCCCCAGGCCGGTCCCCTTCCCCACCTCCTTGGTGCTGAAGAAGGGCTCGAAGATCCGCTCGACCACCTCCGGGGGCATGCCCGGCCCGTTGTCGGCGACCTCGATCCCCAGCGCGGCCTCGCCCGCGGGCAGGCGCGCGCGCCGCGTGCCGACGCGGATCTGCTTCCCCTCGCGGGACACCTCGTCCAGCGCGTCCCGGGCGTTGACGATCAGGTTCATCAGCACCTGCTCCAGCCGGGCCTCGTCCGCGTGGACCCGCGGCGTGTCGGGTGGAATCTCGATCTTGATCTCGATGTCGTGCCGCACGAGCTGCTCGCGCAGGAACACCATCACCCCCTCGATGGGCTTGCGGACGTCGATGCTGGCCAGCTGGGTGTCCGACGGCCTCCCGAACGCACGAAGGTGGTCGATGATCTTGCCCGCCCGCTCCACCTGGGACTGGATCTTGGCCAGCTTGTCCTCGTAGAAGCTCCGCTCCTCCTCGTCGAGCGGCTGCAGCCCGAGCCGCCGCTGGACGCGCGACGAGAGCAGCCCGATGTTGTTCAGCGGCTGGTTCAGCTCGTGGGCGATGCCCGTCGCCATCTCGCCCAGCGTGGCCAGCTTCGCGCTCTGGATCAGCTGCAGCTCGTTGAGCTGGAGCTCCGCCTGGAGCTTGCGCTGCTCGGTGACATCGATGAAGGTCACCAGCCGGCCGCGCTCGGCCCCCGAGGAGTCGTGGATCACGCTGTCGTTGACGTAGAGCAGGTGCTGGGTGCCGTCGCGGCTGACCCAGAACTCCTCGCCCTCGCCGGGGTGCAGCAGGGGCGAGCGGGGGTCGGGCCCCTGCCCTGGACGCTGCCGCAGCTCCTCCAGCGTCATCCGGCCCACGACCTGCCCCGCGTCGTGGCCCAGGATGCGCGCGGCTCCCCAGTTGAAGATCTGGACCAACCCCTCCTCGTCCACCGCCACGATGCCGACGGCCTCGGAGGCGTCGATCAGGCTGTTCATGAACGCGAGGTGCTTCTCCGCCTCCCGCCGGGCTGCCACCGCCACCTCCTCGGCCTGTCGCCGCCGCTGGACGTCGCGGGCCAGCGCGCCGGTGAGCTGGTTCACAAGACGGTTGAGCGGCCGTCGGAGCATCCAGTTTGCGGCGGCGAGCATGATCAGGAAGCTGACCGCGATGGCCAGGCCGGTGATGCCCGCGGCGATGGTCATGTAGACGGCCAGCCCCTCCTCCTCGGGCAGGCGGCGGACCACCACGAGCAGGTCGTGGCGCGGCGTGAAGCGGGCGAGCACCCAGGCACCGCTGAGCTGGCCGAGCTCTTCACCGATATCCACCCGGGTGCCCCGCGCCGGTCGGCCGCCGAAGACCTGTGGAAGCAGCCCGGCGATGGCCGGGCTGGTCGCCGATCGCAGCGCTCCGCGGGTGGAGAACAGCGCCATGGGGACGTCGAGCAGCGCCGAGGCCCGGCGCATCACCTGCTCGTCCGTCAGGTCGGGGGACGCGCGCTTCAGGCGTCGCGTCGTGCCCACGTGCATCTCCCCGATCACCTCGAGGCGGTCGTGGGTGTCGCTGAGCGAGTCGTAGACGTTGTAGACCACCACCGCCGCGCCGATGAGGACGTTGACCCCCACCGCCACCAAGACGAAGCGCATGAAGATCCGGCGCGCACCGGCCGCCGTGGGCTCGCTCAGGACATCGCCGGTGGGGAGCGGCTTGATCGGACCCTCGGTTTCCACCGCCCGGAATCTATCACAGGTATTGACGGCAACCTTTTGCTTTCGTGACAATACGGCTCTTCATGAACCAGCTGCGCATCGACGGTCTCACCCCCCAGACGCTGCAGTCCTCCAGCAAGAGTTGGTGGGACGGGCTATTCACGCGACTCCTGCTGGACGCCATCCCGCTCGACACGCGGCAGATCGTCGAGCTGGACTGCGGCATGGCCGCTGCCGCGCACACCCTGCTCCCCTCGCTGCCCGAGGCGCGGTACCTCGGCGTCGACTTCAACCCGGAGCGTCTGGGGGAGGCCAAGGCGGAGATGGCGCAGGCGCGCGTCGCTCCGCGCTGTGATCTGCGGCTCGCCACCGCGGCCAACATCCCGCTGGAGGACGGCCGCGCGGACGTCGTGCTCAGCATCATGTCTCTGCAGCACATGGCGGACGTCCCGTCGGCCCTCGGAGAGGCGCGGAGGGTGCTCCGCCGGGGCGGACGCGTGGTGGCCGTGGAGCCCGACAACCTGGGGCAACGCTTCTACTTCGACGGAGTGCTGGAAGAGATCAACCGGCTGATGCACAACCTCTGCCTCAAGGCGCGGGTCGCTCGTCAGCCCGCCGACATCGCCATCGGCCCCCGAATGCCGGAGGTGCTCCGCGGGGCCCAGTTCCACGGCCTGCGCATGCAGGCCCACGTGGTCCAGAGCTCCCGGCTCGAGTCAGCCAAGGACTTCTTCAGCCGCCTCCACCGGGTGGTGGAGACGGTGGCCCAGGAGGCGGGGATCGACCCGGAGGACGAGGCGATCGCCGCCTGCGCCGCGGCGATCAATCGCTGCCAGTTCGCCGACATGCCCAAGCGCCTGGGGTACTCGTCGCACACGGTGCCCGTCTTCCTCTCCATCGGCTTCAAACAATAGGTGCTTCATGCCCAAGCAGGACAAGACGGAAGCTCGCAACAAGACTCTGGTGGTGAGCCGGCCCAGCTCCGACGACGTGATGCTGGTCATCGCCATGGTGCTCGACCCGGAGAGCCTGGATCTCGAGCAGCTCCTCTCTGCCCTGGTGCCCGAGCTGGCGCGGGGCGAGGTGCCCGCCGGCCTGCTGGTGGTCGGCGACTCCACCCTGGTCATCCGCATCCAGCGCGAGGATCACGCGGTGTCGGTGGAGGAGGTGGACACGTCCAGCCTCCTCGCCCTCGCTGACATCGACGAGCCCTGGAGCGCGGCCCGCATCGCGGATCTGATGCAGCAGTGGGTGGCGGTGCTGCGCGAGGGGTGGCGTGACCGCCTCGTCGGTCACCTGCGCGACCTCCTCGTGCCCCACGTGGTCGCGGGCCTGGCCGGGGACATCAAGGTGGCCGACGGGATCTGGGGCCTCGAGGCGCACCGGCTCGCCTCCGTGGACTAGCCCGCCTGGCGCGGGCAGGCCAGGATGCGCCGCCGCAGCGCCGCCGCGGCGGCCCGCACGTCGGGCGCAGCGGTCACCGCGCTGACCACGGCGACGCGACGCGCGCCTCGACGCAGCACGACGTCGATGTTTCCCTCGTTGATCCCCCCCATCACCGTAAACGGGAGGTCCAGGTGCGGAGCGATGAGCTCGAGCGCCTCGACGCCGAGCGGCCGGGCCCCCTCCCGCTTGGTCCGCGTGGGGAAGATCGGACCGATGTTGACGTAATCCGCCCCGGCGCGCCTGGCGGCGAGGGCCTGCTCCAGGCTGTGCGCGCTGGCCCCGACGAGCAGCTCGGGGGCGAGCGCCCGGGCCACCGCCACCGGCAGGTCGTCCTGGCCCAGGTGGACGCCGTCGGCGCCCACCGCCTGCGCGACGTCCAGGTGGTCGTTGCAGATCAGCAGCACGTCCCGGGCGACCCGCCGCACCTGGCGGGCGAGCAGGTAGTACTCGCGCTTGGACAGCTCCTTCTCGCGCAGCTGGACCGCACGGCAACCCGCCTCGACCAGGGCGGCTACAACCTCCAGGGTCGAGCGCCCGGCGGACTGCGCCGCGCCCGTCACCGGATAGAGGTCGACCGCCTCGAACGCCTCACGCCTCGCCGCGGTCACCTCTGACTGACGCGGGCGGCGGGTCAACGAATGTCGTCGCAGGAGCAGAGAGCACATCGTCGAAGTCCTTGGTCACGACGTCCAGCCCGAGGGCGCGGAGCCGACGGGCGATCTCGTTCACGGAGCGTCGATCGTGCGGCTCGAACTGACCGTGAGCCTCCCCACCGCAGCGGTAACCTCCGGGGACGGTGCGCGAGCCGGCGCTGATACGGGTCACCCCGAGCGGCAACAGGCGGTCGCGCAGCGTGGCCGGCTCCCGGGTGGAGAGCACGATCTCCGCGTCGGGGAAGAGCAGGCGATGGGCGACGATCAGCTGGGCCAGGTCGGCGTCGGCCACCGGGGACGCGGGGGTGAGGCCCCCCGACACCGGGCGCAGCCGGGGGAAGCTCAGCGCCACCCGGGCGCCGGGGAAGCGACGCGTGAGGTGCTGCGCGTGCAGCGCGAGGTAGACCGCGTCGAGGCGGAACGGCGCCAGGCCGAGCAGCGCGCCGATGCCGAGGGAGCGCAGCCCCGCAGCCCCGCCCGCCTCGACCGCCTCCAGCCTGCGGTCGAAGTGTCGCTTGGGGCCGGCGGGGTGGAGGCCCACGTAGACCTCGCGGAGGTAGGTCTCCTGGTAGAGCACCAGCCCGTCCACCCCCGCGGCGGCCAGCCTCCGATAGCCGACC
>Ga0316576_10000039_pt1 | contig 38828 bp, 32 predicted proteins | sample S0NA_FD_203075 | JGI IMG/M metagenome (GOLD analysis project Ga0316576, IMG submission 203075) | Rhizosphere microbial communities from salt marsh grasses in Alabama, United States - S0-2_050615r3r5 | ecosystem: Host-associated > Plants > Roots > Rhizosphere | place: USA: Alabama | collected...
GTACGAACAGGCTTGAGTCACCCACCACCTCGAGGTGCCCGTCGGTCTGGGTCGTGGTGATCGTCTCGTTGCTGTCCACATCGCCGACCTTGCAGATGCTGTAGGTGAAGACGCCCAGCACCTGGAACGAGGGACACGCGCCCGCGCACGAGGTGGTGGTGATCGTCACGCGGTACTGCCCCGAGAGGGCCGTGCCCGTCGCGTTCCCGTCGGGCAGGCTGGTCACCACGTCTCGCGAGAGGCCGCTGTCGCCGCCGCAGCCGACGAGGGCGGCGAGCGCCCAGACCAGCGCCACACCCCTCATCTTACGCCTCCGTACTCCTCGTAGGCCCCGACCATCTGCTCCACGCGGATCGCCCAGTCGTAGCGCGCGGTGGCGATGGCCCGGAGCTCGGCGGACCAGTCCCGGCGATCCGAGAGCAGCCCGGCCAGCCGATCGGCGATGCCCTGCACGCGCACCGCGGCGTCCATGGGCAACCGCATCTGCTCGACCCGCGCCTGGCCCAGGTCGGGGACCAGCTGGTCCAGGCCCTCTGCGAAGCCGCTGAAGTTCGACGCGGTGGGCAGCACGCCGTTGGACAGGGACTCCATCAGCACCAGGGGGTAGGCCTCGGGGATCACCGACGGGAACAGGGCGACGTCGGCGCAGGGGAAGACGAAGCGCAACAGATCGTGGTTCAGCCGGCCGAGGAAGTGGACGTGCTCCGCGAAGCCGGCCCCCGCGGCGAGGGTCGCCTCCAGGCTCTCCCCCCGCGCCAGGTAGGCCGAGACGTCGGCCCAGGCCCCGCTGAGGTGCGTCCTGTCCAGGTCGTTGCCCCGGGCGGTGAGCTGCTCGAGGAGCCCCCGGTTGCCGGTGGCGATGGCGTGGACCAGGGCCTCGAGCACCTCGCGGTATCGGCCCGAGCCAACGATCACCAGGTGCGCGTCGGGGACTTTCGCCAGCACGCGCGGGAGCCCGGCGATCACACTCTGCAAGCCCTTGCCCACGGTGAGGGCGCCGACGAAGAGCAGGATCGCCCCGTCCCGCCAGGGCACGCGCTCGACCTTTTCCGCCACGCCCTCGTCGGGCGCGGCGTGGACATAGGCCTCGTGGTAGGCCAGCGCCGCCTCCAGCTCGCCGGCGTCCAGCCGCTGGCGCAGCTCGACCTCGAGGGCCGCCGTCTTGCCGCCCCCCGGCCTCGCGGCCTTCAGCCGGGCGATGGCGTCGTCGCGCTCGCTCCGCGGCACCGGCTCGAAGAGCGACGTGTCCACCCCGACGCCGATGATCTGGCTCTTTTCGAGGATCGCCTCCCGCCGCTCCGGGTAGAGCTCGAGGATCCGATTGCGCACCTCGTCGCTGCCGATGATCAGCCCTGCGCAGCGCTCGATGGCCCCGGCGAGGAAGGCCTTGAATCGCGGGTCCGGGCGCACGGTGTACTCGATGGCGCTCCCGTGGGGGTAGATGATGAACGGGATGCCCAGGGCGCCGCAGGCCTCGGCGGCCACCGTGGGCTGGAGCACGACGTGGTTCGCGTGCAGGATGTCCACCGGGTGGGCCCGCAGCACCTCGGTGACCACGCGCACGTTCATCTCGCGGTAGGCGGTGACCTCCGCGTCGGACATCTCCTTGAACGCCTTGACGTTGCCCGCGCGCTGCTTGTCGGTGACGAACACCGGCCGCACCTCGCCATGGGGCAGCACGTGGATCGTGCAGCGCCCGCGGGGCTCCACCGGCCGCCCCTCGAAGACCGGCTCGCGCCGTCCGTCACGGCTCCAGCGGTAGGCGCTGGTGGCGAAGTCGATACGCTCCACCTGCTCCTCGCGGCAGAGCACGTGGACCTCGTGGCCCGCCGCGGCGAGCGAGCGGGCGAAGTAGCGCGTGTACTCGTTGCTCCCGGAGCCGATGAGCTCCCAGCCGTGGTACAGGGCGATGCGAATCGGGGGTGCCTCCTTTCCCGGGGGGCATTCTACAAGGGACAGGCTCCGCTTTCCAACCATCTGATATTACATAGCGCCTGCGGCTGTGCTCAGACGCCTTGCGATTCCGGGCAGAACGGGGAGCCTGTCCCCTTCTCCGGGGCCGCGATAACATCCGCCGGGGAGGCACGCCATGCGAAAAGCTCTTCCATTCCTCGTCCTCGTCCCGCTCGCCTGCAGCGACGACGGCGGCAAGACTCCCTCGGGGGACGTCCGACTCTCCGAGGCCGGCCTGCCGATCCCCGACGGGCCGGCGCCCGGCACGGCCAAGGTCGGCGACCCCTGCACCCGCGACGAGGACTGCGCCGAGCCGCCGAACGCCCGGTGCTTCACCACCGTGGGCGGCGGCATGGCGCCCACGGTCGTCTTCCCGAACGGCTACTGCTCGCGGGGCTGCGGCCGGGAGGACGCGAGCACCCCGGACTGCGGCGAGGGTGGCGGCTGCGCCCAGCTCAGTCTCTCGGGAGGGGGCGGCGGCTCGGCCACTCTCTCCTTCTGCGCCAAGAGCTGCAAGAAGAACGAGGACTGCCGCGTGGCCGAGGGCTACACCTGCCGCATCATCTTCCCCGGCTTCCCCGGCGTCTGCGCCCCGATGTAGCTCAGGTGGTCACGCGCTCCTGGCGCACCTCGATCCAGACGAAGATCCCGACGATGACACAGCCGGCGACCACCGCCGCCAGGGTGAGCATCTCGTTTGTCCCGAAGCTCGCGGGCAGGATGTTGTCCATGTCCACGCGCTTGCCGCCGGCCATGCCGAAGCTCTTGAACGGCCAGATGGCGTAGAGCGATCCCACCACCAGCCCGAGCAGGAAGGCCATGGTCGCGTCGTGGAACCGCTCGAGCAGGACCTTGAGCAGCTTGGTGAACAGGACCAGGCCAACGCCGCAGCCCGCGGCGAAGATCGCGAGCATCACGAGCTGCCGGCCGTTGATGCAGGCGAGCACGTCGAAGTAGACCCCCATCAGCAGCAGCATGAACGAGCCGCTGATCCCGGGCAGGATCATCGCCGAGATCGCGATGGCGCCGGCGACGAAGAAGAAGAGCATGTTCTTCGGGTCGCGAGGTACGGTCTCCACCGCGGGCCGCGCGGCGCCCTCGACCCTGGCCGCGGCGGCCTTGAGCGCGGCCTTCTTCTGCGCCGAGGCCAGCTTGTCCTCGCCGCTCATCGCCAGGGTCAGCCCGACGACGAGGGCGATGGCCACGAGGCAGGAGATCACCGCGCCGACGCCCTTGCGCTTGATCATCCGGTAGGGCACGACGACCGAGACCAGCACCAGGCCAAAGAAGAAGCCGTAGGTCGGATCGTGCTGGTTCTCGAGCAGGTAGGTCATCAGCCTGGCCACGGCGACGATGGCCCCCAGGGCGCCGACGCCCAGCGTGCCGAGGAAGACGATGTCGATGCGCTTCATCTCCTCGATGAAGGCAGCCTTGCCCCTGAAGAGCGAGGTCACCGTCCGCGGCCCAAGGTTGCCAATGGCGGTGATCAGCCGCTGGTAGATCCCGAGGATCAGCGCCATGGTCCCGCCGCTCACCCCGGGGATGATGTTGGCGAGGCCGATGGCCACGCCGCGGAGCAGGTTGACGACGTAGCTCATGTTACTTGCCGTCCTTGTCCTCGGCGAGGTCCCAGGCCGCGCCCTTGCGCGCGAGCAGATAGCAAGAGGCGGCGAGCAGCACGAACATCACCAGGCTGAGGATCTGGCCCTCGAAGCCGGCGAACCACTCCCTGGGCGCGTGCTTGAGCAGGACGTTGCCCGCCTCGGAGGTCTCGTAGAAGAAGTCGACGCCAACGCTGAGGTGTCGGATCGGCGCCCCCACCTCCTTGAGGCGGAGCACCGCCGAGAGGATGCCGATGATCGCCGCCCCCGCCATCATCCCCGAGGCGATGAGCGTTCCCTGCTCCCGCCGGGCGTTCTTGATCTCCTCGGTCTTGCCGCTGCGCGAGACCAGCCAGGCGGTGAAGCCGCCGGCGAGCTGGGCGCTGGTGATCGAGATGGGCAGGTACATGCCCAGGGCGAAGGCCAGCATCGGGATGCCGGCGAGGTAGAGCATGATGGCGATCAGCCCGCCGAGGATGTAGAGCAGCACGGGCTGCTCCTTGCCCGACATCAGCCCGTTGATGATCGCGGCGAGCATGTTGGCCTGGGGCGCGGGGAGCACCTCCTGGTTCGAGACCAGCGTGCCGCCGGGCCCCTCGACCAGGAAGTGGTAGGCGCTGTCCATCACCGGGATGATGAAGGCCACGGTGAGCGAGGCGACGACGATGCCGAGGAACTTCCACATCTCCTGGTTGCGGGGCGTGGAGCCGATCCAGTAGCCGATCTTGAAGTCCGAGATCAGCGCGCCGGAGGTGGAGAGCGCCGTGCAGACCGCGGTGCCGATGATCAGGGCGATGAACATCCCCGCCTTGCCGGAGAGATCCACGCCGTAGACCATCACCGCCGCGGCGATGACCAGGGTGATCAGGGTCATGCCGGAGACCGGGTTGACGCCGACGATGGCGATGGCCTGGGCCGCCACCGGCGTGAACAGGAACGAGATGAAGAAGCCGACCAGCATGCCGACCACGGCGAACTTGACCAGCTGGCCTCCGGTGTAGCCGCCGGTCCCGGCGGAGACGATGTAGAACAGCGCGCCCATCAGCAGCATGCAGCCGAGCTGGATCAAGAGCACGTTCTTGGGCTTCATGTCCCAGTTGGTGCGCTCGGGCCGGGCGTCGTCGGTCTTCTTGGCCAGCCCCTTGAACCCGAGGGAGACCGAGCCGGCGATGATCTTGCCCAGGCGGATCATGCCGATCAGGCCGGAGACGGCGATGGCCCCGATGCCGATCGGCTTGACGAATGCGCCGAAGATCTCGCCGGCGCTCATCGAGGCGATCTTGTAGGTCTCGCCCGCGTAGGTGAACGCGTCGATGTGCTGGCCGAAGAGGTTGATCATCGGCACCATGACCACGTAGGCCAGCACGGAGCCGGAGAAGATGATCGCCGCGTACTTGAGGCCGATGATGTAGCCCAGGCCGAAGAGCGCGGCGAGGCCATTCATCTTGACCTCGATCTTCAGCGCGGCGAGCTTGGCGCCCCAGCCGCCGAGCAGGGTCGTCGTGCTCATCCCGGCGTTCCAGGTGTGGAAGGTCTCGACCAGGAAGTCGTAGATCGCGCCGATGCCGATGGAGCCGAGCAGGATCTTGCCCGCGCCCTTGCCCGCGCTCTCGCCCGAGACGAGGATCTCGTTGACCGCCGTGGCCTCGGGGAAGGGCAGATCGCCGTGCAGATCGCGGACGAAGTAGGCGCGGATCGGGATGATCAGCACCACGCCGAGGAAGCCGCCGATGGTGCAGGCGAGGAAGATGTGCCACCAGACCGGCTGGAGCTGGTTGATGTAGAGCGCCGGGATGACGAAGGCCGCGCCCGCGGCGACCACCCCCGAGGCCTGACCGATGCTCTGCACCATCACGTTCTCGAGGATCGTCGAGCGGACCTGCTTCATCTTGCCGAAGAAGATCGCCATCACCGCGATGGGGATGGAGGCCTCGATGCCGCTGCCCGCCTTGAGGGCGATGTAGATGCAGGCCGCGGACCAGAGGATCACCATCAGCACGCCGAGGGTCACCGACCACTTGGTGACCTCGGCCCGGGTGTCGCTGGCCGGGACGATGGGGCTGTAGACCTCGCCCGGCTTCAGCTTGGTGTAGGCGTTGGGGGGGAGGAGCTTGCTGCGCTTGCCCTGGGGAGCTTCCATGGAACGGTCCTCGCGTGGCTTCGGGTCCAGGTCGGCGGGACGTTACAGAAAATCGGGGGCCGTGTAAATGTCGGGGGTTCCAGTGTCAGCGGTCGAGGCCGAGGACCAGCGCGAGCCCCCCGGCGACCCGCGCGAGCTGCGTGGGCGAGAGCCGGGTCACGCGCTCGATGAGCGCCGCGCGGTGCAGCGGGGCGACCATGGAGACGTTGGCCACGCACGCGCGGGGGAGCCCGGTGTCCCGCCGCGCCAGGCGGACGTTGCCCGGGAAGGCCTCGTGCTGGAGCCTGCTGGTCAGGGGAACGACCAGGATCCACGCCATAGCGCTGCGGTTGAGGAAGTCGGCCTGGACCACGACCACGGGGCGACGCTTGTCCGCCGCGGCCCACCACACCTCTCCGCGCCGCGGTCGCGGTCCCTCTACCACTCGTCGTCCCCCAGACCCTCGTTCCAGACGTTCTTGATCCGGTGGCGAAGCTCCGCCCCGGCCGGCTGGCCGAAGCGCGCCACCGCCTCGTTGGCCTGGAGCGTCAGCGCCCTGTCGCGCAGCGCGCGCAGGTAGCGCTCCATCGCCTCCTGGTAGAGTCGAGACCGGCTGACGCCGAGCTCCCTTGCCGCCCGCTCTGCCCTTTCGAAGAGCTCGTCGGGGACAGTAATCGTTGCGCGCATACCTTTTATCATACTTCTTGCACGATCCGCGTCAAGGGCCGCGCCGTTTTTCCCAAAGGACGGTCTTCGGTACAATCACACGATGCGACGTCTCGCCCCCCTGCTGTGCCTGCTCGCCCTCTCCTGCGCAGAGAGCGGAACCCCCGCGCCGCCCGACGCGGGCCCCCTGCCCGACCTGCCGCGCGCCGACCTGCCCCCGGGCGCCGACCTGCCCCGCCCGGCCGACGGGGGCCTGCCCGACCAAACATCGGGCGACCTCACGCCGGCTCCCGACGGCCCGACCCTCCTCGACAACACCCTCGCCCCAGGCACCTGGTTCGAGCGAGCGGTGCTGGCCGCCGACCGGACGAGCCTCGCCGCGGCCTTCTCCCAGGCCGGCTACAGCCCGCCCTCCGGGACCTTCCTCCTCGCCGCGCAGGTCCTGCCCGGCCTGGGCCAGCCCGCCTTCCGCTACCTCTCTCTTGGCGAGAGCGGCTTCGACTTCTCCGACGGGAGCTACTGGCCCGCCTCCACGGTGAAGCTCACCGCGGCGGTGGGGGCCCTGTGGACCCTGGGCCAGCTCGGGCTCAGCGGGGCGGCCAGCGTGAGCTTCACCGACGACGACGGCGCCTACTCGGGCACGGTGAAGGGCCTCTACGACAAGGCCCTCTCCATCAGCGACAACGTGGCCTACAACCGACTGATGGAGATCGCCGGCTTCGACCCGCTCAACGACCAGCTCCTGGTGCCGGCCCAGTCCCTGCCCAAGATGGTGCTCCAGCGGCGCTACACGCACCCGCTGCCCACCAGCAACCTGCGCACCTCGCCCCCGATCAGCTACGCCGAGGGCACGAAGAGCGGCACGATCCCGCAGCGCGTGGGCGTGGGCCAGCACCCCTCCTGCCCGGACGAGGGCAACTGCACAACGCTCTTCGAGCTGCTCGACGTGATGCGCCGTGTCACGCTCCACGACGAGCTCCCGGCCGGGGACCGCTTCCCCCTCGGGGCCGCTGACGTCGGCGGCCTCCACGCCGCGCTCGTCGCCTCGGACACGGACTTCCTCGAGCCCGGTGCCTCCCAGGCCCTGGGCCACCCCGCGCTGATCATGAACAAACCCGGCGCGGTCTACAGCCTGGACCGGCTGGACCACGGGCTGATCGAGGACAGCGTGACCAAGGAGCGGTTCCTCGTCGCCTGGTCCATGCCCTACGCCGCGACGTCCGACGCCATGGCCAGCGAGCTCACCCGACGAGCCCTGCTCGCGCTCAAGGCCGGCGCGTCCCAGGCGCCCCCGCTCCAGCGCGACGCCGGGGTCTCCATGCTGATCAACGTGGAGGACAACGGCCCTGGCGCCAGCGCCGGCACCCGCTCCCACACCTTCACCATCAGCGCCCCCGGAGCGGACAGCCTCGAGCTCTGGCTCGACCGTTTTCCCCTGCCCGCCCCCACCAAGGCCGGCCCCGTCTTCGTCCTGACCCACGCGCTCTACAACGGCGGCGAGCGCCTGCTCGTCGTGCGGGCCCTGGCGGCGGGCAAGCTCGTCGGCTACCGCGCGGCGCGGGTCAAGCTGACCCCGCCCTGAAGGGACCTTGTCTTCGCCGGATTCAAGCGCTTCCGCCACCGCAGCGCCACGAACATCATGGAAGAGATCGCCGCCCACGCCCGGCGACGCGCGATCAACACCGTCTCGTTCCACGACGCGCTGGTCAACGGAAGCGTGAAGATGCTGGCGGAGCTCGTCGAGCTGATGCGGGTCTCACCGCTGACCTTCCAGTGGACCGGCAACTTCGTCGTGCACCGGCGCTGCACCGCGGAGCTCTACGGCGCGATGAAGACGGCCGGCTGCAAGCGCCTGCTCTACGGCATCGAGTGCGGCTCGGACAGGGTGCTGCGTCTGATGAACAAGCACTACACCGCCGCGCAGGCCGCCAACGCCCTGCGCCTGGGCAGCGAGGCGGGGATCGAGAACCACGTCAACTTCATCTGCGGCTTCCCGGGCGAGACCGAAGAGGACTTCGCCGACACCCTGCGCTTCGTCGAGCAAAACGCGCCGTACATCGACGCGGTGACCGCCGTGAACTTGATGTTCTTCGTGCCTGACTCGCCGATCTACACCCGCATGCAGGAGCTCGGCGTGATGCTGGACGTCCGGAGCCACTTCCGCTGGGACGACACGCAAGGCAACACGCTGGAGGTGCGGCAGGACCGCGCCCGCCGCCTGATCGAGCTGCTCGAGTCCCGGGGCATCCCGGTGCTCGGCAGCGGGCTGGACGAGGTAAAGATCGACTACCGCCCTCGGCACCGTCCGTAGCGGCGACGGCCGCTACGCGCGGCTCTTCTCCTCCCAGATCTGGACGAGCTGGACCAGGGTCTCCACCGCCTGCTCCATCGCCTCGACAGCCACCCACTCGTAGCGGGAGTGGAACAGGTGCCCGCCGGTGAACAGGTTGGGGGTCGGCACGCCCATGAAGCAGAGCCGCGCGCCGTCGGTGCCTCCGCGGATCAGGTTCAAAAACGGCTCGATGCCGGCGCGCTTCACCGCCTCGAGGGCGCGGTCCACCACCTCCTGGTGCTGATCGAGCACGAAGCGCATGTTGCGGTAGCTCTCGCTGTACTCGAGGCCCAGCCGCGCCTTGGGGTAAGCCGCCCGCACCTTGTCGGCGATCGCCTCGAGGATCTTGCGCTGCTCGTGCAGCGGCTCCTCGTCGAAATCGCGCAGGATCATCTTCACGACCACCTCCTCCACGCCGCCGCTGATCGAGACCGGGTGCAGGTACCCCTGGCGCTTCTCGGTGGTCTCCGGCGCCATCTCCCGCGGCAGCAACCCGACGAACATGGCCGCGGCCTTGATCGCGTTCTCCAGCTTGTCCTTGGCGTAGCCCGGGTGGACGTTCACCCCGGTGACGGTGAGCGTGGCCGAGTCGGCGCAGAAGGTCTCGTTCTCGACCTCCCCCGGCGCCTCGCCGTCCACGGTGTACGCGTACCTGGCGCCGAACTTGTCAACGTCGAAGAACTTGGTGCCGGCGCCCACCTCCTCGTCGGGCGTGAAGGCCACGCGGATCGTGCCGTGCTTGATGCTCGCGTCCGCCCGCAGCCGCTCGATCAGGGTCATGATCTCGGCGACGCCGGCCTTGTTGTCGGCGCCGAGCAGGGTCGTACCGTCGGTGGTGATGATCGTGTTGCCCTTGTTCGCCGGGAGCTCGGGGCTGTGCTCCGCGGTGAGCGTGTGGTCGTCGTTGAGGCGGATCGGCCCGCCGTCGTAGTTCGCGTGGATCTGCGGGTTGACGCCTGCGCCGCTCACCTCTGGCGAGGTGTCCACGTGGGCGATGAGCCCGATCACCGGCACCTCGTGCTCGACGTTGCCGGGCAGCGTGGCCATGACGTAGCCGTAGTCGTCCATCGCCGCGTCATCCAGCCCGAGGTCCTTCAGCTCCTTGACCAGCAGGCGCGAGAGCTCCTTCTGCTTCTCGGTGCTCGGAAAGGACTCCACCCCCTCGGCAGACTGGGTGTCGTAGCGCACGTAGCGCAGGAATCGCTCGGCAACGGGCGGGAGACTGGGCATGACGCTCTCCTGGGGCTCGGGTTCGTGAGCGGGAAGCCTACAACAGCCGTCCGCCGGGGGCCAGGTGCGCTGGCCTGTCCGACGCGTGAGCCTTGTGATTGCACGGGCGACCATGGCAGAATCGTCTTCGATGAGCGGCAAGGCACTGGATCAGGTGATCCTCGAGGTGGGGGCGACCATCGCCGACCTGGACTTCTATTCCTATTATCAGCTCCTTGGCGTGGACGAGGACGCGAGCACCGACGTCATCACCTACAGCTATAACCTCAAGGTCCACGAGCTGGAGCAGGCCCAGAAGCACCCGGGGTGCAACGCGCGGCTCAGGCAGGACATCGACCTGCTTATCGGCCGGCTGAACGAGGCGCGGGACGTCCTCTGCGACCGGGCCCTGCGCATGGAGTACGACCGGGGTCTCGAGCTCGGCGAGACGCGGCACCAGGCGATGATGCCAGCGTCCGGGAAGCAAGCCGCCCCCAGGCCGGCCCCCAAGCCCGTCCCCGTTGCCTACGATCGGTCCAACGACGATCACATCTATCAGGCGACCGACGACCTCGAGCGCAAGCTCGGCGACGATCTGCTCCACGCCGACGACGAGGTGCCCGAGGTCGACGACAGACCGGACGCCGAGTACCTCGAGCGCGTGACCGAGGACCTGCAGCGCCAGCTGGGAGATGAGCTCTTGCACTCCGGGCCGGACGACGACGAGATCGTCGACGGACGCGAGCCGATGGACCGGGAGCACCTCGAAGCGCTGACCGAGGAGATGAAGCACCAGCTGGCCAAGGCGGGCATCAACCTCACGGTCAAGGAGGGCTTCGAGGGGCTCGACGACTTCAGCGGGGTCGATCCCGAGTACCTCGACGTGGTGCTCGGACACCTGCAGCAGAAGCTGGCCAAGCTCGACCTGGACGACGAGGCGGAGGTAGAGGAGGAGGACCGCAGCGCCGACGCGGACTTCGCCGCGGATCTGGTGGCCGAGCTCCAGGAGGAGCTCGCCGCCATGGGTCTCGACATGTTCGACGTGGCCGAGGTGTACGACGCCCCGCCCGAGGAGGAGCTCCTCGACGAGGAAGGCCGCCCCGTTCCCAGGCCGGAGGTGACGGAGGGGCCCGTCGACGTGCTCCCCGGGCCGCGGGCCAAGCCGAGGCCCAAGGAGGCAGCGCCGATCCCGCTCCCCGCCGAGCTCTCGGTCGACACGGAACGTCTGCTCGAGCAGCGCGCGGCCCAGCAGCGGGGGCAGCGAAACGTCCACCTGCCGCCACCGGAGCCGAAGCCAGAGCCGGTGCCCGTCCTGGTGCCGGAGCCCGTCGGCGACGCGATCCCCGTGGTACCTCGGGACGAGCCATCGGCGCCGGCCCTGACCGAGGAGCTTGTCGCCCCCAGGCCCCCGTCGGACGCCCCCCTGGACGATGACACGGGGGGAGACGCCATCCCGCTGCTCCTGCTCGAGGTCGAGGACGACTGACCGGGTCAGCCGCCGGGCTGGTTGGTGTAGTCCAGGCCACCGCAGTTGCAGTCGGGCCCGTCGTCCTCCATCACGCAGCTGCCGCCGGTGGCGTTCTCGTCGAAGAGCTTGCACAGGTCCGTGCAGGCGACGTCCTTGCACGCGCCCTGCCGGTTGCAGTAATGCACCGAGCCGCCGTTGCAGGCGGCGCTGGCCGGGTCGAGATCGAGGCAGCCCGTGATGGTGTCACCGAGCTTCTGGCTCTGCAGCAGGGTGCCGCAGGAGATGCCGTTGAAGCAGGCGATGAAGCCCTGGGCGTCGATGACGAAGCTCGTGTAGGGGGCGATCTGCCGCACACAGCTTGTGAGCTTGAGCTCGGCCCCCACGCAGCCGATCAGCTTGTTGCACACCGCCTGGGCCACGGCCGCGGCGTCCATCCCGTCCTCACCCGGAGTGAACAGCGTGTTGGAGGCCGGGCCGCTCTGGAGGGCAGGTGGGTCAGCGACGTCCGCCCCCTCGCAGCCAACGAGCAGGAGCGCCGCGAGTGCGACAGCTGTCCTCTGAAGCATGGTCCACCCCACCGAATGGCCTAGAAATAGTATGTGATGTTCAGGGCGCCCCCGGCAAGGGTCGAGATGCCAAAGCTCGTCACCGAGTTTGCGCCGTCCTGGTAGCCGATCTGGATCGTGAACATGTACATCGCGGTCATGCTGACCCGGTCGGCCACGTAGTACTCGATGCCGAGCATCGGTCCGAGGCCCACGCCCAGCGCGATGTTGTCGTCCTGGGTCGGGTCCTGGACGTCGAAGCCGAAGCTCCCGCCGATGAAGGGGGAGATCCTGCGCCAGATACGGAAGTGGTACTCGAAGCCCACGCCGAGGTCGATGCCCCAGTTGGTCGCCGAGTCGCCCTGGTCCGGGTTGTCGACCCGCATCCCGCTGCCGAACCAGATCGGCAGCATGAAGCTCTCGCTGAAGACGAACTTCATCCCAACCTGGGTGAAGAGCAGCGGCCCCACGTTGCGCGTGTTGTTGCTGTGGGTCAGGTTGGCCAGGCCGCCGAAGCGGAAGTACATGCCGATGTTTTTCGCCTGGGCCCGGACAACCGGAGAGTCGGAATCGATCGCCGGGGCCGGCGCGGCCGCCGGGGGCGGCGGCGGTGGCTCGGTGTCCGCCGCCGGTCCGGGTGGCGGTGGCGTCGGCGGCGGCAGGGCCTCGGGCGAGTCCCCGAGGGGAGGTTGGTCCTGCGCCCACGCCGGGCTCGACAGCAAGAACAAGCTGAGCAACGCCACTCCCGCGAGTCTCGACATCCTATCGCTCCTTTCGGTGTCCTCACGGATGATGGGACCACAGGTGCGCTGACAGGACAAAAAACAGGGCAGCTCCAGCTGTGCTAAGCTCTACGCGATGAAACCCTCAACGCTCTACACGTCCATCAACATCGCTGTCGTGGCGGCGGCCCTCTGCCTGAGCTCGGGCTGCCGCAAGGAGACCCGGGCGTCCACGTCCCCGGTCAAGAAGCCGGCCGCCCGGCCCACGCCCCCCCCGGTGGAGCTGCCCAAGATCACGGCCCCCACGGTGCCCGACGCCGCGCGGATCGTGGATCTGTTCTACAGCGCCAACGTCGGGGGGGACGCCGAGCCCTGCGGGTGAGGCCACCCGCGAGGTGGCTTGGCCCGGCGGGCCAGCGCGATCGAGAAGCTCCGCACCCAGGGACACGGCACGCTCATCGTGGACGCGGGGGACGCCCTGCTCCAGAACCCCCTGGCTCCACAGATCGCCGAGGGCGACCTGAACAAGGCCGAGGCGATCATGCGGGCGCAGGCCATGGCCGGCGTCGAGCTGATGGCGGTGGGCGAGGCCGAGGTGGCTGTGGGGATCAGCCGCCTGGAGCAGTGGGCGCTCCAGACGTCGCAGACGCTGCTCTGCGCCAACGTGACCCACCGCGGCGGCCGCGCGCCGTTCAAGCCCCACGCCATGATCCAGACCGGTGGGGTGAAGGTCGGGGTGACCAGTGTGCTCGAGCTCCCGGCAAGGGAGAAGGCGGGCCTGGAGCTGCTAAAGAGGGCCCGGCTCCGCGTCGGCGACCCGATCCAGGCCGCGAAGCGCGAGGTCAAGACCCTGCGCGCCTCCGGCGCAGAGCTGGTCGTGCTGCTGGCCCACGTCGGCGCCGATCGGATCCGCGAGCTCGCGAAGGTCCAGGGAATCAACCTGATCATCGGCGCCCACGCGGGCCACATGTACTCGCTGCCGATGCATGAGGGGACGACCTACTACGTGGAGCCCGGTCGGCGGGGGCAGATGCTGGGCCACGTCCAGCTCCGGCTCGGCGTCGGCTGGACCCCCGACACACCTCTCGTCGACGACTCGCCCAGGCACGTGCTCTACAGCGAGGCGCGTCACGAGCTCGACGAGCTGGCCAAGGGCAAGGGGCGCCGGCTGACCAAGAGTGACCCGCGGCTGGCCCGCGCGGTCTCGCTCGTCAACCGGCTGCGCACCACGCCGGAGCCAACAGGCCCACACCGGATCATCGCCAAGCTGGTGACGCTGGATCAGGCCTACGCCGACAACCCGGCGATCAAGGGGTTGCTCGACGCGAGCCGGGCGACGTGGATCAACAAGCCGCCCAAGGGGGTCCGGCCCCTGCCCAGGGGGATCCAGCGCGTCCGCCGGGCGCCGATTCAGATCGAGCAGTGACGAGCGGTGACCAACACCTTTCTCACTCCTTGACACACCGCTCCACGAGGGCTTAACTCGGCGACCAAGCTTCATCCCCGCCACAGGTAGTCCCAATGACACGACCCTACACCCACCACGTTTTCGTCTGCACCCAGCAACGCCTCGAGGACAAGGCGTACTGCAGCAACGAGGGGTCCGAGGAGATCCGCCTGGAGCTCCAGCGGCGCATCATCAAGGCGGACCTCGCCGACCGGGTGGATGTCACGCCCTGCGGCTGCGTCGGCCTCTGCCGCCGTGGTCCGGTGGTGATGGTCTACCCCGAGGGGACCTGGTATGGCGGCGTGAAGCTCGAGGATGTCGACGAGATCGTCAGCTCGCACCTGACCGAGGGCAAGGTCGTCGAGCGCCTGCGGATCAAGCTCGAGCCGGAGCAGCTGCGGGGCGAGGCCCGGGTCGAGCAGTCCCGGACGCGCGCCCTGGAGGCCGCGCGAGACGAGGTCGGCGCGATGCCCGAGCGGCTGCGGCGGCTGGCGGGCGACTTCCAGGCCAGCCGGGCCTTCCTCACCGCCGTGGAGCTTGACCTGTTCACGGCGCTGGGCGACGGTGTCGGCGCCGCGGAGGCCGCCGAGAGGATGGGCACCGACCCACGGGCCTCCGAGATGCTGCTCAACGCCCTCACCGCCCTCGGCCTGCTTGAGAAGCGCGACGGGATCTTCACCAACAGCGCGGACACGGCGCGCTTCCTGCGCCGCGGGCTGCCCGACGATGCGCGGGCCGCGGTGATGAACCGGATGCACATGTGGGACACCTGGACGACCCTCACCGAGTGCCTGCGCGAGGGGAGCCCGCTCCGGGCCACCGCGGTCAACTCCGGTCCCTCGGCGACCCAGGCGTTCATCGCCGCGACCCACCGCATCGCCAAGCTCGCCGCCCCGACCATGGTGGCCTCGCTGGATCTGTCGCGCGTGAGCAACCTCCTGGACGTGGGCGGCGGCTCGGGCGCCTACACCGTGGCGTTCCTCAAGGCCTTCCCCGACGCGAAGGCCACGCTGCTCGATCTGCCCCCGGTGATCCGCGTCGCCACGCGTTACGTGAGGGACGCCGGCATGGAGGAGCGGATCACAATACAAGCCGGCGACTTCGTCGTGGATCCGCTCGGATCCGGCTACGACCTCGTGCTGCTCTCCTACGTCATGCACATCAACCCGCCCGAGACCAACAAGCGGATCCTGGCCAAGGCCTTCGCGGCCCTCGAGCCGGGGGGGCGAGTGGTGATCAACGACTACGTGCTCAACGCCGACAAGACCCTGCCCCGGGCCGCCGCGCTCTACGCCCTCAACATGCTGGTCTCGACCCACGGTGGGAACGTGTACAGCGGCGACGAGTACTCGGCGTGGCTCGCCGAGGCCGGCTTTGTCGACATCAGGACCGTGCACCTGCTCGGCCCCACCGACGTGGTCACGGCGCGGCGCGCCTGAGCCCGCCGTGCCGGTTGACGCCCCCATCCCTCGCTGGTAAAGTCCGCCGCGCAAGCTGGAATACGAGAACTCCCCCACTTTTCAACAACTTGGGGGTCAAGGAGAAACGCGATGGGCAAGCAGTTCGTCACCGTTGATGGCAACACCGCCGCGACCCACGTGGGCTATGCCTTCAGTGATGTCGCCACGATCTATCCGATCACCCCCTCGTCCAGCATGGGCGAGATGGCCGACGAGTGGGCCGCCAAGGGGCGCAAGAACCTGTTCGGTCAGCGCCTGCTCGTCGTCGAGATGCAGTCCGAGGGCGGAGCCTCCGCGGGGATCCACGGCGTGCTCTCGGGCGGCGGCCTCGCGGTGACGTTCACCGCGTCCCAGGGCCTGCTGCTGATGATCCCGAGCATGCACAAGATCTCCGGCGAGCTCAGCCCCGGCGTGATCCACGCCTCGGCCCGCACTCTGGCAACCCACGCCCTGTCCATCTTCGGCGACCACTCCGACGTGATGGGCTGCCGCAACACCGGCTTCGGCCTGGTCGCCGCCGGCTCGGTCCAGGAGGTGCACGACCTGGCGCTGGTCTGCCACATCGCCTCGATCAAGTCCCGCATCCCCTTCCTGCACTTCTTCGACGGCTTCCGCACCTCCAACGAGGTGCAGAAGGTCGAGTTCCTCGACTACGAGGACATGGCCAAGCTCGCCCCGTGGGACGAGATCAAGAACTTCCGCGTGCGGGCGATGAACCCGGACCACCCCCACCTGCGCGGCACGGCCCAGAATCCGGACCACTTCTTCCAGGCCCGCGAGGCCCACAACCGCTACTACATGGCCTGCCCCGGCATCGTCGACGAGGTAATGGGGACGGTGAGCAAGGCCCTGGGCCGCGAGTACCACCTGTTCGACTACGCCGGCGCCCCCGACGCGGAGAAGGTGGTGATCCTGATGGGCAGCGGCACCGACGTGTCCGAGGAGGCGGTGGACTACATGGTCGGCAAGGGGGAGAAGGTCGGCGTGCTCAAGGTCCGTCTCTACCGCCCCTGGTCCGCGGAGCACCTGCTCAAGACCCTGCCCCGATCGGTGAAGAAGATCGCTGTCCTCGATCGGACCAAGGAGCCCGGCGCGCTGGGCGAGCCGCTGTACCTCGACGTGGCGACGACCCTGCACGAGGCGGGGATGAACCCGCTGCTCGTCGGCGGGCGCTACGGCCTCAGCTCCAAGGACTTCACCCCGACGATGGTCAAGGCGGTCTTCGACAACCTGGACGCCAAGACGCCCAAGAATCGCTTCACCGTCGGGATCAACGACGACGTGACCCACCTCTCCCTGGATTACTCCAACGAGATCGACTCGACCCCCGAGGGCACCGTGGCCTGCAAGTTCTGGGGGCTCGGCGCGGATGGCACGGTGGGCGCCAACAAGGCGGCGATCAAGATCATCGGCGACGAGACCGACATGTACGCCCAGGGCCACTTCGTCTACGACTCGAAGAAGTCGGGCGGCATCACGATCAGCCACCTGCGCTTCGGCAAGAAGCCGATCCAGAGCTCCTACCTCATCACCCAGGCCGACTACGTCGCCTGCCACAACCCGGCCTACATCGGGGTCTACGACATCCTCAGCGACCTGAAGCCGGGCGGGACCTTCGTGCTCAACTGCCGCTTCTCCGACGAGGAGCTGGAGAAGGAGCTCCCCGGCTCCTGGAAGCGCCTGCTCGCCAGCCGCAAGGCCCGCTTCTACACCATCGACGCCATCAAGCTCGCGCGGGAGGTGGGTCTCGGTCAGCGGATCAACATGATCATGCAGACCGTGTTCTTCGTCACCTCCAAGGTGCTGCCGGTGGAAGACGCCGTGAAGTACCTCAAGGGCGCCATCGAGAAGACCTACGGCAAGAAGGGGCCGAAGATCGTCGAGATGAACTGGAAGAGCGTGGACGTGGCCCTGGAGCACATCCACGAGGTCAAGGTCCCCGCCTCCTGGGCCAACGCCCCGCTGGAGAAGCCGGTGGAGCGGGACGAGCCCGACTTCGTCAAGAACGTCATGCGCCCGATCCTGCTCCAGAAAGGCGACGACGTCCCGGTCAGCGCCTTCGCCGGACCGCTGGACGGGAGCTACGAGCTGGCCGGGCCCGACGGGACCTTCCCCGTGGGCACCACCCGCTTCGAGAAGCGCGGCATCGCCGTCGACGTACCCGAGTGGCAGCCCGACGAGTGCACGCAGTGCAACCAGTGCGCGCTGGTCTGCCCCCACGCCGCCATCCGGCCCGTGCTCATCGACGACGCCCAGAAGGCCGAGGCGCCCTCGACCTTCGAGACCCGCGAGGGCAAGGGCAAGTCCCTCAAGGGCTTCCACTACCGGATCCAGGTCTACACCCAGGACTGCACCGGCTGCGAGGTCTGCGTCGACGTCTGCCCCACGCCGGAGGACAAGAAGGCCCTGGTCATGAAGCCGCTCTACACCCAGGAGGAGCGGGAGCGGGTCAACGAGCTCTGGTCCGAAAAGCAGCCGGTCCGCGACGACCTGATGAAGAAGGACTCGCTCAAGGGCAGCCAGTTCCGCCGCCCGCTCTTCGAGTTCTCCGGCGCCTGCGCCGGCTGCGGCGAGACGCCCTACTACAAGCTGGCGACGCAGATCGCCGGCGACCGGATGCTCGTCGCCAACGCCACGGGCTGCTCCTCGATCTACGGCGGCACCTGCCCCTCCACGCCGTTCCCCAAGAACGAGAAGGGGCTGGGGCCGGCCTGGGCCAACAGTCTGTTCGAGGACAACGCCGAGTACGGCTTCGGCATGCGCCTGGCCTACTTCCAGCGGCGCAACCGCATCGCCGACCTCGTCGACCGGGCGCTGCAGAACGGGCTGAGCGACCAGCTCCGCGAGGCGATGACCGCCTGGCGGGACAACATGTGGGACGGCGACGCCTCGATGCAGTGGGGCGACAAGATGGCCGACCTGCTCGCCAGGGAGGCCAAGGGCAACTCTCTGCTCGAGGAGCTGCGCGAGAGCCGCGACCTGTTCACCAAGAAGAGCGTGTGGATCGTGGGCGGCGACGGCTGGGCCTACGACATCGGCTACGGCGGCCTGGACCACGTCCTCGCCATGAACTACGACGTCAACATCATGGTGCTGGACACCGAGGTCTACTCCAACACGGGCGGCCAGAGCTCCAAGGCCTCCCCCACCGGCATGGTGGCCAAGTTCGCCTACAGCGGCAAGAAGATCAAAAAGAAGGACCTGGGCCTGATGGCGATGACCTATGGCTACGTCTACGTCGCCTCGGTGGCCATGGGCGCCAAGATGAACCACACGGTGAAGGCCTTCGCCGAGGCCGAGGCCTACCCCGGCCCCGCGCTGCTCCTGTGCTACTCGCCCTGCATCAACCACGGCATCCGCGCTGGCATGGGCAAGTCCATGGAGGAGATGAACCTCGCCGTGGACTCGGGCTACTGGCCGCTCTATCGCTACGATCCGCGCCGGCGGGCCGAGGGCAAGAACCCGTTCCAGCTCGACTGCAAGGCGCCCAAGATCCCGCTCAACGAGTTCTTGATGGGCGAGGTGCGCTACCGCACGCTGACCCAGTCCTTCCCCGAGGAGGCGGCCACGCTTCACGCCCGCCTCGAGCAGGAGTGCGCCGCTCGCTTCCGCATGTACCAGAAGCTGGCCGAGGGCGACGGCATCCTCTAGGCAACGCCTGCTCGCCTCTCCTGACTACGCCTGACCGAAGCGCAGCCTGAGCAGCCCGGGGATCGCCAGGGCGGCGATCAGCCCGCCGTAGCTCCGCTGGTCCACCCGGTCCTGCTGCAGCGAGCGGGGCTGGGGCAGCTTCGTCAACCCGGCGAGGCGCTCCGGCACGAGCTCCTCGCCGTCGTAGAGCCCCTCCTCGACCCCGCGCAGGTACTCGACGTAGTAGTCATCGGAGACCTGCCCCACGACCTCGGTGAGCCGACGCATGGAGAAGCCGTGGTCCACGCCGAACACCGAGGCGAAGGCGTTCCGCGAGAAGACGCGCCGCAGGGTGCTCCCGTGGGAGAAGCAGCGCCGGTAGACGTCGACGACCATCCGCTGCAGGGTGCTCGGCCGCATGCGCCGGGGGAAGTAGGTGACGAAGTTGCCGGTGGCGTAGTCGTAGTAGTCGGTGCTCTGGTCCAGGTCGTAGTAGGTGCGGAAGCGGCGCTCGAGCGGGATCAGCAGCCGCCGCGCCGGATCCTCCTCGACGTCATGCATCACAAAGAGGTTTGGGCTGATGCCGGTCTCCCGCACGAACTGCACGATCTGATCGCCGGCCTCCGGCGTATCGCCGTCCCCGCCGAGGACGAAGGTGCCGATGACGTGGATATCCTGGGCCAGGATGCTCGCGATGGATCGCCGCACCTGCTGGCTGCTCTGCTCCTTGCGATAGCTCTTCAGGTTGGCGTCGACCAGGGACTCGATACCGACGATGATGCAGCGCACCCCGGCGCGGCGCATCAGGCGCAGGAGCTCCTCGTCCTTCCCGATCTCGTGGCGCTCGAAGATGATCAGGTGCGCGCCGAGGCGCTCGCGCTCCAGCCGCCGGAGCAGCTCCACGGTGCGCTCGCGGTTCGAGAGGAAGCTGTTGTCGACGACGAAGAAGAACGGGTTGTAGACCAGCTTGGCCCGGATCTCGGCGACGATGCTGTCGATGTCCCGGTTGCGGTAGACGCCGCCGAAGAGCCGGCTCGTCGGGCAGAATCGGCAGCGGAAGGCGCAGCCCCGTGAGGTCTGCAGGGTGTTGACCACCCGCTCGCGGCGCCCCAGCCCGCGCGCCGCGGCCTCGAACCCCTCGATCAGCGTGAGGTCCGGGATCACGGAGGGGATCGCCGGGGGGGCGCGGTCGGGGGTCTGCACCAGCTCCGAGCCGCGCCGGAAGCTGATCCCCGCCACCTCGCCCGGGTCGCCCCCCGCGGCCAGCACATCCAGCAGCTCGGGCAGCACCTCGTCGCCCTCGCAGCGGACGGCGTAGTCGCAGAGCCCGCTCACCGTGTCGGGGTAGAGGCAGACGTGAGGCCCACCCATGATCACGGTCACGCCCGAGCGGCGCAGGCGAGCGCCGAGCTCCTTGACCTTGTTGTAGGCCGGCGCGTAGACCGGCATGCAGACCACGTCGCAGTCGACGATCCGCTCGAGGTCGAGCTCGCTCACGCCCTCGAGGAAGATCCGCACGTCGTGGCCGCGGCCCTTGAGGATCGTGGCGAGCAGCGGCGTGCCGTACTTGGGGAAGACCGGCTTGGTGGCCAGGGTGTTGAGGCGGGCGTTGAGCTCGACGAAGTGAACCCGCATGTGTGCTCCTTTTCGGCTCGGGCGCGCGGATGGACACCGTGCAACCGGTGTACCAGCACCGGCCACGCCCTAAGCCCCCGTACGCACGTGGCTCAGGTTGCCCGGCTGAGGTCCCCGCCCCCCGGCGGCTGCCCCAGCGCACATGGATCGGCTGGAATGCCCCCACCCCCGGACGGGTTTCAGGGTGCATGAGCCGGCGCGCCGCCCTCCTCGCTCTCCTCTTCGCCTCGACCCTGGTGGGCTGCGATCTGGGCACCAAGGAGGTCGCCCGTCGAGGGCTGCTGGGCCGCCCGGTCCCCGTGGTCGCCGGGTTCTTCGATCTGCGCTACACCGAGAACCGCGACGTGGCGTTCAGCGCCATGCGCCTGATCCCGGAGAACGTGCGCCGACCGCTGGTGCTCTCGCTCCAGGCCATCGTGGCCGTGGCGATCATCTTCCTCTTGGCCAGGCGCAAGTTCCACGGGGCGCTGGAGCAGCTCGGCCTGCTGCTGGTCCTGGGCGGCGCCGTGGGGAACCTCGTCGACCGCGGCCTGCGCGGTTACGTCGTCGACTTTCTCCACCTCCACGGCTGGCCCGTGTTCAACCTGGCCGATGTCTATGTCGTCATCGGGGTCGGGTTGCTCGTTGTGCAGGGGCTGCGCCGCGGGCCGCCGAGAGACGCCGCGGGCTGACGCCGGGGCGATCGCCCTCCGCGCGGATCAGTCGTAGATCGGGGCGTCCTCGTCGGACAGCAACGTTCGACATGTGTAACACTCCCGTTCCACAGTCGGAGTTTGGTAAGCTTAAAGCGTGGAGGTCCGAATGGTCCGCTCGATCGCTGTTTGCCTGCTCTGCACCGCGCTGCTTTCCTGCCCCGGCGAATCCGGTCCCATCAAGCCAACAGATGGCGGCAAGCTCGACGGGCCGGTCGGCGACGTCCGCAGCCCGGACGGCGCTCCGATCCCCGTGACCTGCGGCAACAAGACCAAGGACCCGGGAGAGGAGTGCGACGACGGCAACAAGGACGACACGGACGCCTGCCTCAGCAACTGCAAGCTCGCCTACTGCGGCGACGGCAACGTGCAGAAGGGCGTCGAGGAGTGCGACGACGCCAACCAGAACGACAACGACGCCTGCTCGATCACCTGCCGCAGCCAGGCCTTCCTCGCCAACAGCGTCACCGTCGGTGACCAGCGCTACCCGGCGGTCGCCGTGCAGTCGGACGGGACGATCCTCGTCGTCTGGCAGGACGCGAGCGGCGTGGGCAGCGACGCGAGCGGCGCCACGGTTCGTCTGCGGCGCTTCGATCTCAAGGGCAAGGCGCTCGACGCGACCGAGCTGGTGCTGCCGACGACGACGAACGACGACCAGCGGGAGCCGGATATCGCCGTGAACGGCCAGGATCAGGCGCTGGCCGTCTGGACCGACTGGTCCAAGTCGACGGGCGACACCGACGCCACGGCGGTGCGCGGGCGGGTGGTGAGCAAGGCCGGCAGCCCCGGCGGCAACGACTTCCTGGTCAACTCGACCACCACGGGGCCCCAGTCCGCCCCGGCGGTCTGTGCAACGCCTGACGGCGGCTACGCCGTGGTCTTCAACGACACCAGCATCGGCGGGTCGTCCCACGGCACGGACGTGAGGATGCGCCTGCTCTCGGCCGCTGGCCAGCCCACGGGCACAGACAAGCAGGTCAACACCTCGAACCAGGGGGACCAGATGTGGCCCGACGTCGCCGCGGCGAGCGGCGGCAACCTGCTGGTGGTCTGGCAGTCCTGGTCCAGCGATGACGCCGAGTCGAGCGGGATCGGGATCGCCGGGCGGGTCTACGCGGCCGGGGGGAGCGCGGTGACCGGCGAGAAGATCCTCAACGCCGTGGGCTCCGGCGACCAGGAGAATCCGAGGGTCGCGTTTGATTCAAGCCAGTTCGTCGTGGTGTGGGACGACCTGTCGAAGCAGGGGTCGGACAGCGACCAGCACGGGATCCGGATGCGCTGGATCGGCGCGGACGGCAAGGCAGGGGCGCAGGAGATCGTCGTCAACACGACCACCACGGGGGCCCAGCGCCACCCGGACGTGGGTGCGGGCGGTGGCGTCACGGCGGCGGCGTGGGAGGACGGGAGCCAGCCGAGCCAGGGCCTCGACGTGCGGGCCCGACGCTACACGGGCGAGACGGCCAAGGACGCCACCGACCGTCTGGTCAACACCGCCACGCCCCTGGACCAGGCCAGCCCGGCCGTCGCGGTGACGGCGGGCGGAGATACCGTGGTTGTTTGGGAGTCGAGCAGCTCCGCTGGAGACAACGACGGCTATGGGATCCAGATCCGCATCATCGGCCCATAGCCCGGGTGGTGACTCGACCCCCACTCGTCCGGGATTCTGGAGCCATTTGTCCCCACACCCCGCCACTCCAAATTTTTCAATTAATTTAGGGAGGTTGCAATCGTCGCACCCTGTGTGACAAGGTGCGAATCGGGTAGCCGAGCCCCAGTGAGAGGCTCCCAACCCCCACGCCCGACAACGTGGGCTGGGAGCAGATTCCCCGATTCCCGCCCTCCCTTGTCGTTCACGTTATCTCTTGAAAACGACTAGTTATCGCGCGGCGCAGGGTCCATGACCTGGCACGTGCCTTGCTCAACAGACCAGGCACAGGGCATCCCAAACACCGCCAGGAGGAAACCATGAGACGTTCTCTGATCATCGTCGCCATCACGCTCGTCGGCTGTGGCCAGGGCCTGATCGATGAAACCGAGGTTCTCGAGGGCGACATCCGCTCGCAGCAGGACCCGGTGATCCAGAAGACGATCCAGGCGGCGGAGATGGGCATCCTGGACGGTGACCAGTTCATGACGCTCAAGGTCAACCAGGTCCTGGAGAGCTTCAACGTGAGCTACTTCTATCACGGGATGAGCACCCTGTCGGACACCAGCACCATCAATACCCCGAGCGTCGGCGGCCCGGCCAACTGCCCCTACGTCGGCCCCCAGGCGGTCGCTGGCAACGACACGGGCCCCCAGAGCTGCCGGTTCCTGGCGGACAAGTCTCTGGAGGCCGCGGACCTGGCCAAGGACGAGCTGGATCCCAACGCGACCATCGACGAGAGCTTCAGCGCGAACGACGGGAACCTGGCCCACTACCGCACCTGGTACATCAACGGCGCGACCAACTCGGTGCAGCTCACGGCGGTGCTGCTCTCCGGGACCCTGCGGGACTCTGGCGTCTGTGACAACGCCCCGACCCCCAAGCAGAGCGCGTTCGAGAAGGGCAAGGAGCTTGGCCGCAAGCTCTACATCGAGGCGATGAACGAGCGGCTCAAGCAAGCCGGCATCGACTTCACCTACCCGAACGGCGCCAAGCCCAGCACCTCCATCCGCTACTGCCAGAAGAACCTGCGGGACCCGGCGCTGCAGGAGGCGAACAGCCGCGTGGCCTCGTCCCTGGCCCAGAACCCCCTGTGCGAGTCCATCGGCCTCGACGCCATCGAGCAGTCGAGCTACCTCGCCCAGTACAAGGAGGTCGAGAAGGAGTACCAGGCTGGCGTGTACTCCGGCGTCGTGGGTGAGGACGCCAAGGCCCAGTCGATCCTGATGGGCAACGGCTGCTGCATCGCCTCCCCGCTGGTCCTCGACCTCGCTGGCGACGGCCTCGACCTGGGCGGCAGCGTCCGCTTCGACCTGATGGGCAGCGGCTCCATGGTGCAGACGAGCTGGATCCGGGGCGACGACGCCCTGCTCGCTCTGGACCTGAACGGCAACGGCCGCGTCGACAGCGGCAGCGAGCTGTTCGGCAACGACGACAGCAACGACGACGGCTTCGCCAAGCTGGCGACCCACGACGCGAACCGGGACGGCCGCATCGACGCGGCGGACCCGGTCTACTCCCAGCTCCGGCTGTGGCAGGACGACGGCGACGGCGTGAGCCAGGCCGGCGAGCTGGCCACCCTGGAGCAGATGGGGGTCAAGGCCATCGAGCTGCGCTATACTGAGGGCGCGCGGGTCGACACGAACGGCAACCAGCTCCGACTGACCGCCCGGTTCATCCGCTCGGCGCAGTTCGCCAAGGCGCTGGGCAACACCGGTACGGTGGTCGACGTCTGGTTCAACTACCGGTAGGCGGCCACCGCCTGACCGCCCGCGCGGCGAGCGAATCGATGCACGGCACGCGCGGTGGACATGGACTGCGATCAGCACGGGCCGCCCTCGGGGCGGCCCTGCTCTTTGTCGGAGCCTGCACCGCGCAGATTGGCCAGGTCACCCCGAGCGAGGCGGGCCCCGAGGGACCGCCCCCCACCGATGGGTCGACCCCGATCCCCGACGGCCTGACCAGCAAGGCCGAGCTGCTATGGAAGTCGAGCCAGTCCCACCTGAGCCAGGTCCACGGGCTCGCCGCCGTCGGCACGACGCTCTATGTCTCCGCCGACACCGGACTGTACCTCTATGTCCTGGGCAGCACGCTCCAGACCCGCTGCAGCGCGCAGAGTGGGGGCACGGCGACCCCGATCATGGCGCCAGCGACCCTGGACAGCTCGGGCAACGCCTACTTCGCGCGGGCGGCGCAGCAGTGCCTCTCGTCCATCGACAGCGGCTGCAACCCGCGCTGGAACATCAACGGTTTGTACTACTTCGACTGCAAGGCCGCGAGCGACACCCAACCGGTGCTGGTCTCCGGCGGCAGCCAGGTCGTCGTGGCGACGGCCTCCGACGGGAGCTCGAACGCCCACATCTGGGGTGTGAGCGCCGCCGACGGCAGCGAAGCGTGGCACGAGACCCTCGCGAGCCACTCGGTGACCCGGTCCCTGGCAGCGGCGCCCGATGACACCATCTACGTGGGCACCATCTCCGGCGGCATCGGCATCCTCTACACCTTGAGCCCGACGGCCACGACCCCGACGGAGCTGTTCAAGGCCGCCGAGTTCCACGCGCCTGGCCTCGTCACCACCGGCGGCGCCTTCGTCATCGGCGACTGGAACAAGAACCTGCACGCGGTGAGCTCCAGCGGCACGTCGGTGTGGAAGGGCAGCGTCGGCGGCCGGGTGGTCAGCGCGCCCGTCGAGTCCGGCGGCGTGGTCCTGGTCGCCGGCTCCCTCTTCGGTATCTACACCCACGACGTCCAGGGCAGCGGCTCGCTCTGGACCTTCAAGAACACAAAGATCCACTTCTCTGGTGTGGCCGTGGACGCCAGCGGCACGGCCTACGTCGGGTCGGCGGGCGACTGCGCTGGCGGCTCCAGCGGAGGTTGCGTGTTCGCGGTGAAGGGCGGCCAGATGGTCTGGGCCTACGAAACCGAGCGTCCGGTGGAGGCCACCCCTCTCGTCCACGACGGCGTGGTGATCGTCGGTGACGAGGGGGGATCGCTCTATGGCTTGAAAGCCCAGTAGACTCCAGTAAAATCGCCCGCGATCATGGCGCAGGCCACGGTTGCTGCGCAAAAGAGAAAGAGAGGAGCACCAACATGACCACCAACGCCGAGTCGCGCGACGCTCTCGCACGGGATCTGTCGCTCCGGGCCTGGCGCTACCGCATCGACATCATCGAGATGCTCGCGGAGGCCGGGTCCGGGCACCCGGGCGGATCGCTGTCCGCCATCGACGTGGTCAGCTGCCTGTACCACTACAAGCTGCGTCACCGGCCTGACCAGCCCGACTGGGCCGAGCGGGACCGGCTGGTGCTGAGCAAGGGCCACGGGGTCCCGGCCCAGTACGTGGTGATGGCCGACCAGGGCTACTTTCCCCGCCCGCAGCTCTGGACGCTGCGCAAGCTCGGCTCGCCGCTCCAGGGCCACCCCTGCACCCGCTGGTTGCCCGGCCTCGACGCCTCCACCGGATCGCTGGGCCAGGGCCTGAGCATCGCCCAGGGTATGGCCCTCGGCCTGCGCCTCGACGGCCTGCCCTCGCGGGTCTTCTGCCTGATGGGCGACGGGGAGACCCAGGAAGGCCAGGTCTGGGAAGCGGCGATGTCGATCCCCAAGTACCGCATCGACAACCTCGTCGTGGTGCTGGACTACAACAAGGCCCAGATCGACGGCTACACCCGGGACGTGATGGATCTCGAGCCCCTGGCCGACAAGTGGCGCGCCTTCGGCTGGCACGTGATCACCATCGACGGGCACGACTACCTCCAGATCATGGAGGCCCTCGACGAGGCCGAGACCGTCAAGGGGCGCCCGACCTACGTCATCGCGCACACGGTGAAGGGCCAGGGCGTCTCCTTCATGGAGAACGTCGTCCACTGGCACGGCGTCGCGCCCAAGCGCGAGGAGGCGGATCGGGCCATCGCCGAGCTCAAGCACAAGGCCGGGATTCCGGCAGAGGAGGCGGTCCGATGAACCCACGCGCAACCCGTGACGCCTTCGGGGAGACACTCGAGCGCCTGGGGGCCGAGGAGCCCCGGATCGTCGTGCTCGACGCCGACCTGAGCGAGTCGACCCGCTCCTTCCGCTTCGGCAAGGCCTTCCCCGACCGGTTCTTCCAGATGGGGATCGCGGAGGCCAACATGCTGGGCACCGCCGCCGGGCTGGCCAGCACGGGCAAGATCGCCTTCTGCTGCTCTTTTTCCTGTTTCGTCACGAGCCGCTTCGACCAGATCAAGGTCAGCGTGGCCTACAACAACGCCCGGGTGACCATCGTCGGGACCCACGCCGGCTGCGGCGTCGGCCCGGACGGCTACACCCAGATGGCCCTGGAGGACGTGGCCCTGCTCCGCTCCCTGCCCAACATGACCGTGCTGCAGCCCGCGGACGACCTGGAGGCGACCCAGGTGGTCGAGCACCTGATCCGCGAGCACTCCGGTCCCTGCTTCCTGCGTCTCACACGCCAGAAGGTGCCGCGGATCCACGACGAGGCCTATCGCTTCCAGTTCGGCAAGCTCGACCTGATGCGAGAGGGAAGTGACCTCGGCATCTGCGCCACCGGGGCGACGGTCCACGGCGCGCTGGAGGCCGCCGCCCGCCTGAGCGACGAGGGCGTGAGCTGCGCGGTGGCCAACATCCACACGATCAAGCCCCTGGACCAGGAGGGGCTCGCCTCGCTCGCGGCCCAGTGCGGACGCCTCCTCGTGGTCGAGGACCATGGGGTCACGGGCGGGCTCGGCTCCGCGGTCTGCGAGTCCCTGTGCGAGGGCGGGCCCGAGGTCCGCCCAACGCCGGTGCCTGTCTGGCGGGTCGCCCTGCGAGACTTCGGGGAGTCGGGGAGCACGGAGGACCTCTTCGCCAAGCACCACCTGGATGGCAAGGGCATCTACGAGGAGGCGCGCCGCTTCCTCGAGCGCGCCTGACCCGCGCGGCCTGCTCCGTGCAGATCGTCGGCGGCACAAAGAAGCACGCCCTCTCGCGCGGGCACCTGGGCTGTCTGGGGGAGGTGGCGACCCTCAACGTGGCCCGGGGCTGTCCGGGCGGCTGCACGTTCTGCTACGCCCGCTGCCTGTCCGGCGCGCCCCCCCCCGGCTCGCTGCTGCTCTACCGAGACCTCCCGCGCCAGCTCGAGAGCGAGCTGGACCGGCGCCGCACCCCGCCCCCCTCCTTCGTCATCCTCTGCACCGCGACCGACCCGTTCCTTGGGGGCGACGAGGTGGTACAGACCACCCGCGGGTGCCTCCGCGTGCTGGTGGAGCGCAACATCGGGATCTCGATCTCGACCCGTGGGCTGATCCCCGACGACGTGGTCGAGCTGCTCGCCCGCCACGCCCGTCACGTCCGCGTCACGGTTCCCCTGGTCTGTCTGGACGAGGCCTACACCCGGACCTGGGAGTCGGGGACCGCCTCGCCCCGGTCGCGGCTCTTCCTGGTCCAGCGGCTGCTCCGGGCCGGCGTCTCGGCCGTGGAGGTGCGCCTGGAGCCCCTCGTCCCCTTTGTCAACGACGCCACCGACGGGATCCGCGAGGTGGTCTCGGCGCTGGTCGGGCTGGGGCTGAAGAGCGCCGTGGTCAGCTTCATGCACCTGCGGCCCGGGGTGGCGGAGCAGGTCCAGCGCGAGGCGCCCGAGCTCGGGCCTCTGGTGCTCGGGGGATTCACCCCCGATGAGTTCCAGCCGCCGACCGGCAAGTTTCAGCACCTGCCGCTCCAGATGCGGCTCGCCGGCCTCAAGCGCCTTCAGCGCATCGCCCGGGAGCAGGGGCTGCGCCTGTCGGCCTGCCACTGCCAGAACCCCGGCATCCCGGCCCGCCAGTGCCCGGTGGAGCCCCCGGAGCTGCCCCGCCCCGTCGGAGAACAGCTCCCGCTCATCGAGTGACGGACCGAAGTGGTGGCACGGGGCGCTCCGATGTGGTACCCACCGAGAGTGTTGATGCAATCGAAGCTTCGCCGACCCACCTGAGCCATGCAGCGCGACCACACGTGATCCACCCGAACGTCACCGAACCAGAAGAGACACAGGACCCGCCGGAGCAGATGCCCATGGCCTCCCCGCTGGCGGGGCTCACCCCGATCCAGCCGGAGGCGATCGATCCGGACGCGACCAAGGTGGTACGCCGGCTGGTCCGCTACGGTCACGAGGCCTTCCTCGTCGGTGGCTGCGTGCGCGACCTGCTGCTGGGGAGGCAGCCGAAAGACTTTGACGTCGCCACCAGCGCAACCCCCAACGAGATCAAGAAGCTCTTCCGCAACAGCCGGATCATCGGCCGCCGTTTCCGGCTGGCCCACATCTTCTTCGGCGCCAAGATCATCGAGACCTCGACCTTCCGCGCCCCGCCCCTGCCCCAGCCGGAGGCCGAGGCCGAGGACCTGATCATCCGTCGCGACAACGAGTTCGGCACGGCGCGGGAAGACGCCCTGAGGCGGGACTTCACCATCAACGGCCTGTTCCTCGACCTGCCGAACGAGCGGGTCCTGGATCACGTGGGCGGGCTGGCCGACCTGCAGCGGCGGCGCATCCGGACCATCGGCGACCCGCGGGTGCGCATCCCCGAGGATCCCGTGCGCATCATCCGCGCGGTGAAGTTCGCGGCTCGCCTCGACTTCGAGCTGGACCCCGCCACCGAGACGGCGATGGTGGAATACCGCGGCATGATCGCCCAGTGCTCGGTGGCCCGAGTGCTCGAGGAGATCTATCGCCTGCTGGGCAGCGGGCATGTCGCCCCGGCCCTGCGGCTGTGCCACAGGACCGGCGTGCTCGCTGTCCTGTTGCCGGAGCTGCAGGCGGTGGTCGGGCCCCCGCCCGACGCCCGGGCGCAACAGCCGGTGGTGCCGGTCCAGGACCGATCGGGCCTCCCGCGCGACGCCGGCGACACGGAGTCCCCGGAGGCGCTGGCCCGGGACGCGGGCCCCGACCCCGCCCTGTCGCGCTCCCGGGACCCCACCCCGGAGGACCTGGCTGCCATCCAGGCCGCCACGGAGCAGCTGATCCTCGACCTGACCGGCCCCGACCCCCATGCCCGGGAGCTCGCCGGACAGCTGACGTGGGCCCATCTGGAGGCCGTGGACCGCACGGTCCAGGCCGCGGCCGCGCAAGACCCACCGACGCGGCCAACGCACGCCTTCTTGCTCGCCGGGTCGGTGATCGGTCTGGCCTGGCACCAGCTCCAGCCCCAGACGCCGATCCGCGAGTCGATGTCCTCTCTCGAGCAGCTGGTCAAGGCGCTCGGCAGCCGGCTGCGGGTGTCACGCCGTGACCGCGAGCGGTTGAAGCAGCTGCTGATCGCCATGCGGCGCATGGTGCACCAGGGCAAGCGCCGGCGCCCCACGGCGCTGATGCAACGCGACTACTTCTCCGAGGCCTGGCAGTTGTTTGAGCTCAGCTGCGGCGTGACCGGCGAGCATCAGGAGGCGCTGGAGCACTGGCGGCAGCTCATGGGACGGAGCGCCAAGGGCAAGGGCCGACGGGGACGACGCGGCCGACGAGGCCGACGGCGACGAAAACCGAGCTCCGACTAGCCACGGTCCGTCGGGGCGTACGGCGTCGGATCGGGAACGCCAGCCTCGGCGAACCCTTTCTTGCGGTGTATGCAACTGTCGCACAGCCCGCAAGCACGCGGGCCGGCGGGGGCATCCTGCGGGTCGTAGCAGCTCCAGGTCAGGCCGTAGTCCAGCCCCAGCTCGGTCCCTCGACGGACGATCTGCCCCTTCGTCAGCTCCATCAGCGGAGCGTGGATCTGCAGGTCCCCCCGTCGTGTGCCGAGCCTCAGGGCGGCCTGGATCGCCTCGACGTAGGCCGGTCGACAATCGGGGTAGCCGGAGTAGTCCACCCGGTTGACGCCGATGAACAGGTGGGGCGTGCCCAGGGCCTCGGCCCACGCCGCCCCGAGGGCGAGGAAGATGGAGTTGCGGGCCGGAACGTAGGTCACGGGCACGCCGTCGGGCGGCGGCGCCGACGGAGCGACAGCGTCCGCCGAGCGCGGGACCTGCGGTGCCCCCAGGTCCGGGACGAGGGCCGTGCTGCCGCGCCAGTCAAAGCGGAGCTCGACGATCCGGTGCTCCACGACTCCCAGGGAGCGCGCCACGCGCCCCGCGGCGTCGAGCTCCGGCGCGTTCCGCTGGCCATACTCGACGGTGAGGGCGTGGCACTCGTGCTGTTGACGGGCGACGGCGAGACAGGTCGAGGAGTCGATGCCGCCGCTGAGAAGCACGACCGCGGCGGGCTGCGAGGCAGATGACATGGCCGAACTATACACCGTCTCCGTCGAGGATCGCAGGTGGGTTAGATCTCTCTCGCACCTCCGAAATCGCGTTTTTTGGCTTCACGTGCGTTTTTCCGACGAGAAAACCAAGTTTCTCGTCGGAAAAATGTTGACAGTGTTGATCGCGATTCCGGAGAATGTTTGCACTTGACGAATTCTCGAGGAGGGCAAGGGCCATGGCTGAAAAAGTAGCTAGGACCAACGTCACGCGGGACGACAAGAACTACATCTACTTCATCAAGGATGGAGCGGTGTGGCAGGTCCCCCGGAAGAAGCCCGGTCAGACGGGCAAGGGCAAGCGCGAGAAGATCGCTGACCCGGGCATCACGATGGACATGAGCAACTACATCTACTTCCTCGACAAGGATGGGGATGTGGCCAGGTCCAAGCGTGCCGTCGGCGGGCAGAAGCGGAAGAAGAAGGCCAAGAAGAAGGTGGCCAAGAAGAAGGCCAAGAAGAAGGTGGCCAAGAAGAAGGCCAAGAAGAAGGTGGCCAAGAAGAAGGTGGCCAAGAAGAAGGTGGCCAAGAAGAAGCCGGCCAAGAAGAAGGTGGCCAAGAAGAAGCCGGCCAAGAAGAAGGCCAAGAAGAAGTAACGCCGTTAGCTAGCCTGAGAGAGCTCCCCGGCCCGAGGTCGGGGAGTTCTTTTTTTGCGCGCTGCCTTGTTTGCCGCACGCAGCAACGAGCGGCGGTACCGTCTCACCTCCGCGTTGCTCCGGCTCGTCTCTCAGCCGCCCTGCGCGTGCTCGTTCTAGCGTCGCCAGCCCATCAGGGACTGGGGTGCGAGCCCGCCCGTATTGAAGTACTGCTGCGGCGCTACCTTCTCCGGAATCCAGCGCTCGCTCCGGCTTCGGCGTGGGAGCCGCAGCTCGGAGGGCTTGGGGTCTTGTCGCGTCGGCTGCGGCGTGACGACGGGCTCCTCGAGCGCGGGGGGCGCCGCCGTGGGCGCCTCGACGGCCGCCGGCCCCTTCAGGGGCGCCGTGCGAACGTCGACCGTGTCGGTGTTGATCTTCGCCGTGTGACCGCATCCGGTCATCATGCTGATACTGAGTATCGTGGCCAGGAGAGTACCCATGGCACGCCTCCTTTCCTCTCACTGCGGTACATCGAATGTCTGTTGCTTGGTCTTCCAGAACGCGGCGCCGCCGGCCGCTCCTAGTCCCTGAGGTGAAGGGGGAAAAAATGGACCACCAGGTGGGCGCTGTGGGCAAGCAGGACGCGGGGGGGCCGCCGTCGTGGCCGATTCGCTGTGTACTTGTTGGTGCTCATCATGGCTCTTGCCTCAAGCTGCCGGACCGTCGTGCATCGCCTATGCCAGGCTCTGCCAGGATGAGAAAGCTCTTGGGGATTGGCATGTTCTGGGCCGACGTGGCCTCCGGGCGAGCCACCGCCCGGACTTCGAAATTTGGACGCCACCCTGCGGGATTCAATCCATCGGTCTTGCGGGAGTCTCCTCAGAGGAAGCTGCCCTCGAGCCCGCTGGAGACCCCCCGACCTCGCTGCCCAGGACCTGACGCCCGACGAACCAGGTCCTGCACGCTCAGGTCGACGTGCAGCCAGCCCGGCAGCAGGCGCCCAGGCTGTCTCATCGCAACCTTTTGAAATCGATGACCACCCCCCGGTCTCCCGCGGCCCACTCCGCGGCCCAGGCCGCCGTCAGCCGTCTGGGAACGTAGCGGACGCGACCCCACCGCTGAGCTATACTCCGCGCCACAGATGGACTGGCTCTCCCACCAGCTCAACCGCGAGCTCTTCGAGCTCTGGCGCACGCCGGTCACCCCGTTGACGCTGATGCTGCTGCTGGCCATCGCCGTGGCCGCGACCTACCTTGGCCCGTCCCTGCGCGCGTTTCTCGGCGGGCTGCGTCCGGGGACACCCGCGGCGCGGCCCGGCCGCGTGGTCCAGGCCAAGCGCTTCGGCACCTTCGCCGGTGTGTTCACACCGAGCATCCTCACCATCCTCGGCGTGATCATGTACCTGCGCATGGGCTGGGTCACGGGCAACGTGGGCCTGGGCGGCGCGCTGATCATCGTCGCCATCTCCCACTGCATCACCCTGGCCACCGGCCTCTCCGTCTCCAGCATCGCCACCAACCGCACCGTCGGCGCGGGCGGGGCCTACAACATCATCAGCCGCTCCCTCGGCGCCCCCGCCGGCGCGGCGATCGGGATCCCGCTCTTCTTCGGGCAGGCCCTGTCGGTGACCTTCTACATCGTCGGCTTCACCGAGTCCCTGGCCAAGCTCTGGCCCGGCGTGCCGGCCACAGCGGTGAGCACGGCGGTCTGCTTCCTCCTCGCGCTCATCTCCTACCGTAGCGCCGACCTGGCGATCAAGACCCAGTACGTGGTGATGGGGATGATCGCCCTCTCCCTGCTCTCCTTCTTCACCGGAAGCGGCGACGCCGCGCCCGGCGCCGTCGAGTGGTGGAACCGTACCGACCGGTCCTTCGCCGAGGTGTTCGCCGTCTTCTTCCCGGCGGTGACCGGGATCATGGCCGGCGTGGGGATGTCCGGGGACCTGGCCGACCCGCGCCGCTCCCTGCCCCGGGGCACCATGCTGGCGATCCTCGTCGGCATGGCGATCTACGTCCTGTTCCCCATCTGGCTCGCGAAGAACGCATCCAACGGCGCGCTGGTGCGGGACAAGAACATCGTCTGGGAGATCTCCCGCTTCCCGGCGCTGATCTACGCCGGCGTCTGGGGCGCCACCCTGTCGAGCGCCATCGGCAGCATCCTCACCGCGCCACGCACCCTGCAGGCCCTGGCCGTGGACGGGCTCGTGCCGCGCGTTCTCGCCCGGGGCGCGGGCCCGGCCAACGAGCCGCGGATCGGCACGGTGATCACCTTCCTGCTCGCCCAGACCGGCATCCTGCTCGGCAACCTGGACGTCATCGCGCCGGTGCTGACCATGTTCTTCCTCGTGACCTACGGCTTCATCAACCTGGCCTGCGGGCTGGAGAAGTGGGCGGCCAGCCCGAGCTTCCGCCCGGAGTTCTCTGTCCCGGCGGCGGTGAGCCTGCTCGGCGCGGTGGCCTGCTTCTACGTCATGAGCATCATCGACATGCTGGCGATGCTCGCCGCTTTCGTGGTCTGCGCCGGGATCTACCTCTACGCCCAGCGCCGGGTCCTGGGCACGACCTACGGCGACGCCCGCCACGGCATCTGGAGCGCCCTGGTGCGCAGCTCGCTCCACCGGCTGAGCCGGACGGAGTTCCACCCGCAGAACTGGCGCCCCAACCTGATCGTCATGGGCGGGGACCACGAGCGCCGGCCCCACCTGCTCGAGCTGGGCAGCATGATCGTTCAGGACCGGGGCATCGTGACCTACTTCCAGCTCCTCGAGGGCAAGGTGGAGGAGCGCGCCTCGGTCCGCCGCTGGCTCCGGCGCGGGCTCAACGACCGCGTGAGCGAGCGACACCCCAACGTGTTCTGCAGGGTCGACGTCGTCGAGAACCTGTACCGCGGCATCGTCACCGTGGCCCAGTCTTACGGCCTGGGCAGCTTCGAGGCGAACACGGTGATGCTGGGCTGGCTGACCAAGCCCGAGCGGCGGTCGGGCTACGTCGAGATGCTGCAGGAGCTGGTCCAGCTCGACCGCTCGCTGCTCATCGTGCGCTACAACAGCGAGCGCAAGTTCGGCGAGCGCCAGCGGATCTACATCTGGTGGGGCGGCCTGGAGCGCAACGGCGGGCTGATGCTGCTCATCGGCTTCCTGATCCGGGCGCACCACCAGTGGTCCGACGCCGAGGTCCACCTCCTGACCATCGTGGACAGCGACGAGGCCCGGGCCCAGGCCGAGGCCGGCATGGAGCAGGTGATCGGCGAGGCCCGGGTGGACGCGATCCCCCGGGTGATCATGCGGGAGGGCCGCCCGATCCCCGAGGTGATCCACGCCGGGAGCGCCGAGGCCGACCTGACGATCATCGGCTTCGCCCTGCCCGCCGCCGGCGCCGACCCCGACGTCTTCTTCGAGCGCATGGACGCCATCCTCGACGGGATGCCGACGACGCTGGTCGTGCACAGCGCGCGCAACTTCGAGAGCGAGCCGGTGCTGTTCTCGTGATCCGCTGCCGCTATCTGCCGGCGACCTGCATCGGGCGGAACAGCAGGCTCGGGGTGCGGCGGGAGGCGTGCGGGTAGGGGTCGTCGCCGAGGCGTTCCAGCTGCTTCCACAGCTCGAGGTGGCTTCCGGAGAGGTTCATCGAGGCCACGGGACGGACGCGCTCGCCGTTCTCGACCAGGAAACCGGCCAGGCCGTGGGAGAAGTCGCCCGTGGTGCTGTTCGAGTTCCCGCCGATGAAGGCGGTGATCAAGATCGCCTTGCCCGCGGCGGCGCACAGCGCGCCGGCGTCACCCTCCCCCGCGCTGAAGACCAGGTTGGAGGAGCCGCCCGTGGTGGGTGGCCGACCGAGCTTCCGGCCGTAGTACGTGTCGACGTAGAGGTTCTTGAGGACGCCGTCCGCGATGATCGGAAGCCGCCGCGCGGTGATCCCCTCGCCGTCGAAGCGGCGCGAGCCCCAGCCCCTCTCGAGCAGCGGCTCGTCGATCAGCGACAGCGTCTTCGCCGCGACGAGCTGACCCTCGCGGCCGTCGAAGCAGGAGCGCTTCTGGTCCAGGGCCCAGCCGGAGAGCGGCGCGAGGAGGCCGTCCAACAGCCGTCCCACCGCCCTGTTCTCGACGACCACCGGGAGCGTGCAGGAGTCGATCTTGTCCGCGCCGATCTGGGCCAGCGCGCGGCGCGCGGCCTCCTTGCCCACAGCCTCGGGCCGGCCCAGCCCTGATCGGCGGCGCGCCATGGTCTCGGCCCAGTCGCTCGGGCGCTTGTCCAGCTTCTCGTCCCTCACGCTGACGTCGACCCACATGCCGTAGGTGGTCCGGCGCTCGTGGTCGGAGAATCCGTTGGTCTGGACCAGCACCTGCTCGGAGACCTTGTCGTAGTAGCCCGAGCCCACGGAGAGCACCTTGTCGCCGCCCGCGGCCCGGGCCGCGTCGTGCCCCTCCATGGTCAAGCGCCGGCGCTCGTCCATGGTGACCCTGGCGTGGTCCGGATCGTAGAGACCCATGTCCCTGGTCGACCGCCCCTTGTACAGCTCCGGCTCGGGCAGCGCGCGGTGTCTGTCGGGCATCAGGAAACGCGTCATCTCCACCGCGTCGTCGACGAAGCGCAGCAACGCCCGCCTCTCGAGGTCACAGGTGGAGTGCTGACCATAGCGCCCATCGACGAAGACGCGGAGGCTGAGCCCCCGGCTCTCCGAGGACGCGAGCTCCTCGAGCTTGCCGTCCCGGACCATCATCTTGTAGTGGCGGCTGCGCCTCACCGACGCGCCCGCCTGCTTCGCGCCCCTGCTGCGCGCGCGGTCGCAGGCCAGCTCGGCGATCTTGAGCAGATCCTTGTTCATCACGCCTTCCCCCCCTTCTCCTCCGTCCCGCCGACCGTGATCCCGGCGACCTTCACCGTGGGCAGCCCGAGGCCCACCGGGACGCGTTGCCCGCGTTTGCCGCAGGTCCAGCCGCCGTCGTCGAGCTCCGGGTCCGCGCCCACCATGGTCACCCGCTCCAGAACCTTCGGCCCGTTGCCGATGATGTTCACGTCCTTGATCGGCCGCCCGAGCTTGCCGTCCTCGATCATCCGGCCGTTCTTCACGTAGAACGTGAAGTCACCCGCCCCGATCATCACCTGGCCATTGGTGAAGTGCTCGGCGTAGATGCCCCGCTTGACCGAGCCGATGATCTCTTCGCGGCCGTGGGGCCCGGCGAGCATGTAGGTGTTGCGCATGCGAGGGATCGGCATGTGGCGGAACGACTCGCGTCGCCCGCTGCCCGTGGGCTCGACCTTGAAGTGCCGCGCGCTGATCCGGTCGTGGAGGAAGGTGCGCAGGATGCCCTTGTCCACCAGCACGGTGCGCTGGGTGGTGTTGCCCTCGTCGTCGACGTTGATCGAGCCACGCTTGTGCAGGTTCGTGCCGTCGTCGACGATGGTCACGAACTCCGGCGCGATCTTCTTGCCGATGCGGTCGGAGTAGATGGTGATCTTCTTGCGGGCGAAGTCGGCCTCCATGCCGTGGCCGATGGCCTCGTGGAGCAGGATGCCCGAGCTCCCCGGGGCGAGCACCACGGGGAGCTCGCCCACCGGGCCCGGCACCGCCTCGAAGAGCACCAGGGTGCGCCGCGCCGCCTCCCGGGCCGCCCGCTCCAGGCGCTCCTCGGTGAGGTAGCCGATGTCGTCCCGGGCCGCGAGGGCGAAGTAGTTCGACTCGCGCTTGCCGCCCTGCTCGGCGAGGCAAGAGACGTAGCAGACCACCATCGGCTGTTGGTCCAGGGCCACGCGCCCCTCCGAGTCGACGACGAGCACCTGCGCGTCCTCGTCCCGGTAGTGGATGTTGACCTTCTTGATCCGCTTGTCCCGCCTGGCCACCCGGTCGTGCAGCCCCATCAGCAGCTTGACCTTCTTGCCGGTGGAGACCTCGGGCCAGGGCACCTTCACCGGGTAGTAGGCCGGCAGCCTGCCCACGGCGAAGGCCCGCGGCGCCTCGCCCCCCGAGCCCGAGGAGGCCACCGCGGCCGCGACCCCGGCGGCCTCGAGCATCGATCCCTCCTCCAGGGTCTCGGTGAAGGCGTAGCCGGTCTCCAGCCCGCGCACCACGCGCACCCCCACGCCGACCTCCTGGGTCGAGTAGCCGCGGTTCACCGCGTGGTCCTCGAGGCCAAGCGTGTTGGCCCGGCTGCGCTGGAAGTAGAGGTCGCAGTACTCGCCGCCCCCGGCCAGGGCGCGGGCGATGACCTTGCGCACCGTGGCCTCGCTGACCCCGAAGGCGTCCAGCGGCGCCGGCGCCCCGGGCCCCGTCCTGGGCGCGGGCAGCGGCCCCTTGCAGGCCGGCAGCGCGAGCCCGGCCGCGGCCCCCGCCGCGGCGACTCCCATGAACTCTCTGCGGTTGACTGATCTCATCGCTCGCTCCCGCTCTCGTACAGGGTCAGCTCCCAGACCCAGCGCTTGGTGTCGTGGCGCAGGATGTAGATCGCGCCGTCGTCGCCCAGGACCTTGAAGTAGCGGTGGTCCGGGGCGAGCCAGCGGTCCAGCACCTCGCTGACCTGCACCGTCTTGCCCTGCCCCACCCGCAGCCGCCGCGGCGTCTCCTCGCCGCGGTAGCCGGCGTAGCACTCCACTTCCACGCTGATCACGTCAATCGGTTCCCGCTCGCGCGGCAGTCTTGCACGGCAGGTGGGGTGCGGCAAGGCGGGGGGGCCCGTCCCGACGCCGAGCAGGTGTCAAGTTGCGCCGCAACGTGACCTACGTGGGCCCGCAACTTGACACTCGAACAGGCCGTACGCGCCAAAGTGTCAAGTTGCGGCCGCACGTGACCGCCTCTTGTGAGCAGGGCCACAGGTCTCGCGCCCGGAGTGTCAAGTTGCGCGGCAACGTGATCTACGTGGGCCCGCAACTTGACACTCGAGCATCAAGCGG
>Ga0316576_10000041_pt1 | contig 38424 bp, 33 predicted proteins | sample S0NA_FD_203075 | JGI IMG/M metagenome (GOLD analysis project Ga0316576, IMG submission 203075) | Rhizosphere microbial communities from salt marsh grasses in Alabama, United States - S0-2_050615r3r5 | ecosystem: Host-associated > Plants > Roots > Rhizosphere | place: USA: Alabama | collected...
GCCTGTGGCGTTAATCAACGTCGGGTAGGCCGGGCGAGAGCGTCGGTCCAGGTGATCGAGGATCCTTTCCTCGATGGCGTTGCAGGCTGCGGCAACCTGCTCGGGAGAGGTCGTGCCGGCAGCGATATCACGCCGCAGCTCCTCGACCACCGCCCGGCACGCCTCCATGACGAGCGGCCGGCCGAAGCGCTCGATGGCGGTGCGCAGCGACGGCAGCTCGACAAGTCGGTGAATGGCCGGAAGGGTGCGATACTGAGACTCCACGGAGGCATTGTAGCCCAGGGTGGCACGACGCCGCCGACGAGAGGGGGATGAGATGGATCTCGAGCGGCGAATCCAGATGCTCGAGCGCGATCTGCGGGAGCAGGTGAAGAACTGGGAGCGGTTCTTCGCGGGGAATCTCCGGGTTCCTCCCGAGGTCGAGCGTGCCAGGCTCGCCCAGCGCCTTCGCTCTCTGGCCGAACAGAACTTCACTCGGCGCGCCGATCAGTTCCGGGTCGAGCAGCTCCAGCATCGATTCATGACCTACTCGCAGAACTGGGAACGGATGCTGCGCGAGCGCGAGGAGGGCAGGGGCGCGGCGCGCGAAGCGGTGTCGTCGCCCAGAACTCAACCCCATGTCGAAGAGGCAAACGGACCCACCGTGACCTCCGTAGACTCATCCGGGCGAGGTCCGCTGTATGACCGGTACGTCGCTGCGAAACGGCAGCTCGGCCTCGACGTGCGGATGGGCCGACTTGAGTTCGACCAGCAGCTCGACCGCCAGCGTGACGAGCTCGAGAAAAAGCTCGGTCGCAAGGTCCAGTTCGAGGTGCGGGTCGAGGATGGTAAGGTGAAGCTCGCCGCGCGCAAGGTGCGACAACGGGGGTCCGACTGATGAAGCTCGCGATCAAGGCCACGGTGTTCGTCTTCGCTCTGGTGCTGCCCATGCTGATGGCGGTGGAGGCGGCCGACGATCCTGTTTTCGTCAAATGGCTGGTGGCCGGGGACCCGGGAGACGAGACGATTCGCGTCTACTGGGAGGGCGCGAAGGCAGGCGAGCTCGATCCCCTCGAGCTCGTCGACCTCGGGACCATGCTCTTCGAGCGAGGCTGGCCGAAAGACGCAATCCACTGCTTCAAGCAGGCCCTCGATCAGGATCCGACCTTGTCCGAGGCCTGGTTCCGGATCGGTGTGGTTCACCATCGCGAGGGCGACCTCGCCGATGCGCGCTCCGCGTACAAAAAATGTCTCAAGCTCCAGAGCGGCCACGGTTGGGCGAACTTCTATCTCGGGCTGCTTGAGGAGCAGAGCGGCGACTCGGCTGCGGCTCTCGAGCACTTCGAGCGCGCGTTCAAGCACGCCCCGGAGCTTGCCGACCCGCGCATCAACCCCGAGGTTCTGTCGTCCAATCTCCAACTTGGCGCCCGCCTTCGCCACTTCGACGGCGAACGTTTCGAGCATGCATTGCCGATGCGTTTCATGGAGCCTGGCAAGGTGCGGAAGACACGCCAGAAGTTCGAGCCGGAGCCTCCGGTCGTCGAGGTCGTGCCGGAGGAGGAGCAACGCGCGGCCGCGCCGGCGGCCGATGGCGCGGCGGCGGGGACTGCCGCACCTCGCCGGGTCCCGGCCGCCGGGAGCGCTGCGGGTGCTGCGACGGGTGCCCCGCGCCGACGGAGTCGACCGGCTTCCGAAACCGTGCCGACGGCCGAGGAAACCCCGTACGGCGTGCCAAGGGGGCACCAGCCTGAAGGGGTCACGAGCCCTCAGACTTCGCCCACCATCGGCAGCACCTCGCCCGAGGCCAACCTGGGGCCGAGGTGGCCCGGTCTCCGACGCTTGGTCGAAGCCCTGGTCTGACCAGCGTCATCGCCCCCCGGTGGCTGCGGCGCGCATGTCCCGCCGATCACCACGAATCCTCGTCACCTTGTCGCCATCTCGACGAAACCTCATGGTAGGCGGAAGCGATCAGACGTTGAAACGGAAGTGGACGATGTCGCCGTCCACCACGCGGTAGGTCTTACCCTCGAGCCGGAGCGTGCCCCGTTGCCGGCAGACGGCGAGAGATCCGGCGTCGAGAAGCTCGGCGTAGGGCACCACCTCTGCGCGAATGAAGCCGCGCTGGATGTCGGAGTGGATGGCCCCGGCCGCGTCGAGGGCCTGAGTCCCGTCCAGGATTGACCACGCCCGGCACTCGTCGTCGCCGACCGTGAAGAACGAGATCAGGCCGAGCAGGCGATAGGACTCGCCGATGATCCGGTCGACGGCGCGGTCCGTGACGCCGAGATCGGCCATGAACGCGGTTGCGTCGTCGCCGTCGAGCTCGGCGAGCTCGGCCTCGATCGTGGCGCACACCCGGGTGAAGGCGAGGCCCGGACGCGAGGCCCAATCCGTCCAGCCGGCCCCGCTGAAGGGGTTCGCTGCGAGGTCGTCCTCTCCGACGTTGACCACCACCAGCATCGGTTTGAGGGACAGGAAGGTGAAGCCCCGGAGCTTCTTCGCTTCGGTGTCGTCGAAGGTCTCGGCGCGCAACGGCAGCGCCTGCTCGAGGACAGCCAGGCACCGCTTGAGCAGATCTCGTTCGCGCTCGAGCTCGGGGTCGCGGCGCTTGCCGAGATCGCGGCGCACCCGATCCAGACGCCGTTCCACAACCATCTGATCCTGGAGGATGAACTCCTCCTCGATGTGCTCGAGGTCCCGCAGCGGGTCTATCGAGCCCTTGGGGTGGGGAACGGCATCGGAGGCGAAGCCTCGAAGGACCACGAGCAGGGCGTCGGCGGTGCGAAGCTCGGGCAGATTGAGAGAGTCGTCGCCGCGGTGCTCGTCGGGAATGCCGGGGACGTCCGCGAAGCGGACCGTCGCCGGCGTGGTCTTCCGTGGCTGGTACATGGTGGCCAGGGCGTCGAGCCGCGGGTCGGGGACCTTCGCCATGCCGACGTGGGCCGCGTCGCGACGGCCGCCCGCCGTTCCCGGATCTTGTCCGGTGAGCAGGGCGAAGACCGCGGTCTTACCGCTTCCGGCCAGGCCCATGATGCCGACTTCCATGATCAACTCTCCTTCACACCGGTCGGGCAGTCCCGTTTCGCGGCACGCCACTGTCAGCTGTCAGGCGCCGGCTGTCAACTCCGGGCTTACCCGACTACGGGCTGGCGTCGGATCAGCAGCGATGGCGTCCCAACGAAGCCGCGTGGGGTCTCGAACCAACAGCTGTCGGTGCCGACGGCGTCGATTCGCCGGAGTAGAGCGCCGAGACCCCCTCTCAGCTCCACCACCGGATGCCATCCGAGGACCCGCTGGCGTTCGATCCAAACCCCGGATGCGACCAGGCTGTAGCGATCCGACGCAAGATCACAGATGACCGGCGCCAGCGGTCTTAGCAGGTACAAGGAGCGGTCGCTGGAGGCGAGCAGTTCGCCGGCGGGCAGACCGTCCTCGGTGACCACCCGCAGGTTTGCGAGCCCGGTCGCAGGCCGGTCGCGGTAGGACAGGCGCACCGCTCCGCCCCGGGGGAGCTCGTCGAAGCGCCGTGCGTCGGCGAAGCTGGCGACCCGGTGACGTGGCGCCCCTTCCTCGAGCAGGAGCGTCCGCCGCGCGGGAAGACCTTCGCCATCGCACGGGCTGACCACGGGCGACCCGGCCTCCGCGCGCTCATCGACCACGGTCAGGGCGTAGGCCGCGAGAAGCCCGTTTCGGTCGAGCAACCTCGGCAGGGGGTCGCGATCGTGGGTCGTGGCGAGAAACAGGGGCGAGATCGCAGCTATCAACTGGGCCGCAACCTCAGGGTGAAGGAGCAGGTCGTGAAGACCACAATCGGTGACGATCCGATGCCGGGTCAACATGGCCCGGTTGCCGATGCGACCGGCGACCGATTCGATGTCGAAGATGGCAGGATCGGCGATGTGGACCCACTCCCGCCAGACGCCCGGCCGTTCGCCGACCTGAACCTCCACCAGCATCGAAGCTACCGTCCGTGAATGGTCTGCGGACCAGCCGTCACCCGTGGTCAGAAGCCACGCGTAGCAGCCTTCCTGGACCACAGCACGAGCCAGCTGGAGCCGACCGCCCGACAGCGCGCCGAGGGCGACCGCGAGCTCGCCAGCGACGTGTTGGGCCCAACCTTGAGGCGGCAGATCCGGGCCGGGGGGGACCGGACCGGCGCCGAGCAGGCGCGCCGGCGGCATCGGGTCGGATCCGGGTGACGCACCGGACCGCGCGGCCTCGGCCGCGAAACGCAGGGCGGGTCCGTCGAGCCCCGATGTAGCTGCAAATCCAGCCCGGCCATCAACGAAGAGTCGAATGCCAACGCCGCTTTCGGCGACCTCCGCGGTGCGCCGAAGCCGACCGCCGGTGACCTCAACCTGGCGGGTCAACGAGCTCTTGGCGAACACCTCCCAACGACCGTTTCGATTTCTGGCGAGGTGGTCGGCGCAAACGACCGCCGCCCGGTTCAACGCTTCCCGGGACTGTGCGAAATCTTCGAGCCGGACCATCACAGGACCTCGAGGTGCCGGATGAGAAGCGTTGGCGCTTCGGAGCCGGTCGGCAACGGCAGACCATTCTTGACGCACCATCCCAGGCGCCAGTCCGGAGTCGGGTCGTTGCCGATCGCGGTATCGATTCCGGCCAGGATCTCGGTCACGCTGCCGGTCAGCTCGAGGGGCCCGAGGGCCCGGCGCCGGCGACCGTTGCGAAGCTCGAAGCCGCGCTCCACGCGCAGCACGGTTCGGCTCGACACCGGGTCGACGGTGGCGCCCGACAACCGGGTCACAACCAGGCCCCGACTCAAACCGGACTCAATGACTGCCGGCTCGACAGTGCCCGCCCCGGCGATCAAGTTCGACAACCGCGGTGCCGGCGGCGACCGCCAGTCGGCCCGACGACCACGGCCCGGGAGCCCGACCCCGGCAGCCGCCGTGTCCCGGTCGCACAGCCAGCTCCTGAGTCGGCCCCCTTCAAGGACCACGACTGCTTCGGCGGCCACCCCCTCGTCGTCACAGCTGAACGCGCCGGGAAGGTCGGCGCGGCGTGGATCGTCCACGAGATCGAGAGCGGCCTCGGTGAGCGTGGCGCCGCCGAGGCCGGTTAGAGGCGATCGCCCCTCCGCCACAAGGTCGCCCTCCGCGAGGTGGCCGACGAGCTCATGCAGGACGGGTCCGCTGGTGCCGTCGGTGAAGACGACCGGCACCCGAAGGCCGGCCTCCGGGTTCCACGGACGTGATGGTGGCGGTGTCAGCAAATCGCCGATCCAGGCACCGAGGCGAGGATGGCCCCAGACCGCGAGCAGGGCGGTTCCTGCCGATCCGGTCTCCATCCGGACCAGGGCTGGAGAGACTGCGTGGCGCCAGCCGCCTCGCCGGATGACCACGGCCGTCCGTACAAGGAAGCGGATCGTCGCTCCGGGGTCGGCGATCCTGCCGACCATGTCCCGTGCCCAGTCGCTCCACCCGGGAGGCGGGCCCAGATCGAGGGGCGGTGGGGGTGGGCCCGGGAGGACCTTGAGGCGATCGGAATAGCGCGACATCAGCGCAGCGACCGCGTCGCTCGACACTCCGGCGGCGGCATGGACCGCCCACCGCGACGGGAACCGCCAGCGGGCGGCCGCGCCCTCGCTGCAACACGAGGCGACCTCACATCCGGCCGCCACGGCGATCTCGAGCCGGCGTTCCAGGAACAGGTCCTCGAAACGCGGGTGGGTTCCTCGAAGCTGGCGGCAGCCCGCGACCAGGTGGTCGAGCCAGTGCGGATCAAAGGGGGGAGCGCCCGGTGCGGGTTGGTGCACCCGGACATGGTACAGCCGTCGCCCCGACTTCGGCAGCGTCGAGTCTGCTGGCCACGCGGCAACCATCGAAGCGCGGCAGGGCGGGTGTCGGCACAGAGTAGAATACAGCCACACGCTGCCGTCACCGCGGGCGGTTCCGAAGGAGGATGCATGGGACGCGACGTGCTCGAGCGGGTGGAGCAACGCCTGGCAGAAGGGCGTCTCGGCGGGGGCCAGGACAGGATCGACAAGCAGCACGAGCAGGGCAAGCTGACGGCCCGCGAGCGGATCGAGCAGTTCCTCGATGAAGGCAGCTTCGAGGAGACCGATGCTCTCCTCGAGCATCGTTGTACCGATTTCGGCATGGAGGACAAGAAGATCGCCGGTGACGGTGTGGTCACCGGCCACGGTCGGGTTGACGGACGGCCCGTGTTTGTCTTTGCCCAGGACTTCACCGTGTTCGGCGGCTCGCTGTCAGAGACCAACGCCGCCAAGATCTGCAAGATCATGGATCTCGCCATGAAGGTGGGCGCCCCGGTGATCGGGCTCAACGACTCGGGCGGCGCCCGGATCCAGGAGGGGGTCGGTTCGCTGGCCGGGTATGCCGACATCTTCCTGCGCAACACTCTCGCCTCCGGGGTGGTTCCCCAGGTATCGGCGGTCATGGGGCCGTGCGCCGGGGGCGCGGTCTACTCGCCGGCTATCACCGACTTCGTCTTCATGGTCGAGAAGACCGCCTACATGTTCGTCACCGGCCCCGAGGTCATCAAAACCGTGACTCACGAGGAGGTGACCATGGAGCGGCTCGGTGGAGCCATGACCCACAACTCGGTCTCCGGCGTCGCCCACTTCGCTGCACGCTCGGACACCGAGTGCCTGGCGGCGATTCGACGGCTGCTGTCGTATCTGCCGTCCAACAATGCCGAACAGCCGCCGGTGGTGCCGTGCTCCGACCCCCTCGACCGCGAGCTGCCGGAGGCCGACACCTTCGTGCCGTCAGATCCCAACCGGCCCTACGACATCACCGCTCTCATCCGCTGGGCGGCAGACGACGGGGACTTCTTCGAGGTCCACCAGCACTACGCCAAGAACATCGTCATCGGCTTCATCCGGATCGGCGGCCGCTCGGTGGGCGTGATCGCCAACCAGCCCGCCCACCTGGCCGGCGTGCTCGACATCAACGCCTCGGTCAAGGGCGCCCGCTTCGTCCGCTTCTGTGACGCCTTCAACGTTCCGCTGTGGATCGTCGAGGACGTGCCCGGCTTCCTGCCCGGTACCGCCCAGGAGTGGGGCGGCATCATCCGCCACGGCGCCAAGCTGCTCTACGCTCTTGCCGAGGCCACCGTGCCCAAGGTCACGGTGATCACCCGAAAGGCCTACGGCGGCGCCTACTGTGTCATGGGCTCCAAGCACATCCGGACCGACCTCAACTTTGCCTTCCCGACCGCGGAGATCGCGGTGATGGGGCCTCACGGCGCCGTCAACATCCTGTACCGCCACGAGATCGCAGACGCCGCCGACGCCGAGGCGCGGCGCGCCGAGCTGGTGGCCGAGTACCAGGAAAAGTTTGCCAACCCGTTCGTCGCCGCTGAGAAGGGCTACGTCGACGAGGTCATCCTGCCGCGAACTCTGCGACGAAAGCTGGTTGCGGCCTTCTCTCTGCTCGGGACCAAGCGTGACTGGATGCCGACGAAGAAGCACGGAAACATCCCACTGTGAAGAACCCTGAGTTCTCGATCTTGAATTCTCAATTGAGGAAGCCAAAGGCCACCCGGAGGGAAGGAGAAGTCGTTGAGGATTAGGAATTCAGCGTCGAGCACTCAGGCCTTCGAAAGCTGGTTGCCACGATGAAGCTGCTTGTTGCAAACCGGGGCGAGATCGCCGTCCGGATCATTCGTGGCTGCCACGAGATGGGGATCGGGACCGTGGCGGTCTACTCGGAGGTGGACCGTCGTTCGCCGCACGTCCTCATGGCCCACCAGGCATTCCCCATCGGGCCGGCGTCAGCAGCGCAAAGCTATCTCGATGTCGACCGGCTGCTGGCAGCGGCAGCAGCCAGCGGCGCGAACCTCGTCCATCCGGGCTACGGCTTCCTCGCCGAGAACGCCGAGTTCGCAGAACGCGTCGAGACTGCCGGCTTGACCTGGGTCGGTCCGCCTCCCGCCGCGATCCGGCTCATGGGTTCGAAGACCGAAAGCCGTAAGCTCGCGGTTGCCACCGGGGTACCCCTGATCCCGGGCCTGGTCGAACCCCTCGAAAACGTCGCCGAGCTCGAGGCATTCGTCGATGAGCATGGGTTGCCGGTGTTGCTCAAGGCGGTTGCCGGCGGCGGTGGCAAGGGGATGCGGGTGGTTCGGGAGCGAGGCGAGCTTGCAGCCGCCTTCGACCGCGCGCGCTCCGAGGGAGGCGCCTACTTTGGCGACGACCGCGTTTACGTGGAGCTGCTCGTCGAGCATGCCCGCCACATCGAGGTTCAGGTGGCGGCCGACCGTCACGGCAACGCGGTCTACGTCGGCGAGCGTGAGTGCTCGATCCAGCGGCGGCATCAGAAGGTCGTGGAGGAGTGTCCGTCGCCGGTGGTCGGGCCGGAGCTCCGCGAGCGGCTCGGCGAGGCGGCGTTGGCGATCGTCCGGGGCTCGGGTTACCACTCGGTGGGGACAGTCGAGTTTCTCGTCGACCCGGGTGGCTCCTTCTACTTTCTCGAGATGAACACCCGCCTCCAGGTCGAGCACCCCGTGACCGAGCAGGTGTACGGCGTCGACCTGGTCCGGGAGCAGATCAACCTCGCGCTGGGCGAGACGTTGTCGTGGCGCCAGCAGAACCTGGAGCCGCGAGGTCACGCCATCGAGTGTCGGGTCTACGCAGAGGACCCGTTGCGGAACTTCGCGCCGTCGCCAGGCCGGATCAACCTCCTGGTGCGACCCGGCGGCCCCGGAATCCGGATCGACTCCGGCGTCGTTCAGGGCAGTGTGGTCCCTCTCGATTACGATCCCATGGTGGCCAAGCTCGTCGTCCACGCGGCCGATCGTCGGGCGGCAGTGGCACGGCTCAGGCGCGCGCTCGAGGAGTACCAGATTCGCGGGATCGCCACGACCCTGACCTTGTTCCGCGCCCTGGTCGAGGTAGACTCGTTCATCTCGGCCGACTTCCACACCGCCTACCTCGACGAGCTCCTGCAATCCCGGCAGCTCGAGGAGCTGCACGCCCAGCAGGATCCCGAAGCCGAGGCGGCGGCGACGGTGACGGCCGCCTGCCTCGCGACCCTCGAGGCCGCGGGCTTCGCAGATGACCCCTGGGACCACGCGGCGGCCAGCAACTGGTGGAGCGAGGGCGTGCGGCAGCAGCACGGGAGGTTCCCGCGATGAAGTGGGTTGTTCGCACCGGTGAACGGAGCCGGGAGGTGGAGGTCGAGCGGACCGGTGACGGCTTCGAAGTCGTCTTGGACGGCGACCGACGGCGAGTCGATCTCGAGCGGATCAACGGGGCGATCGCATCGCTGCGTTACGTCGATGACGGTCGCAGCTTCTCGGTCAGTTACCAGCGTGACAACGCCCGCCAGTGGCGTCTCGCGGTGGGTGAGCGCGACTTCGACTATGAGGTTCTGACGCCGGTCGAGGCCATCGAGGCCGACGCCGCGGCTGTAGCGGAAGGGCCGAGTAGGCTCGTCGCGCCGATTCCGGGAAAGGTCGTCAAAGTCCACGTCGCGGTGGGAGACACGGTCACGGCGGGTCAGCCGTTGGTGGTGCTCGAGGCGATGAAGATGGAGAATGAGCTGACCGCGGAGCAGGCGGGCGCGGTCACCGCGGTACATGTCGAGCCGGGCCGTACCGTCGACACCGGTGTCGTTCTGGTCGAGCTCGAGTAACACCTGGCCCGTTCCCATCCAGAAATTCTGGTGGGAATGGGTCAATCGTGTACGGTCACCTTGGTTGTGGCGAACGAGGTCTGTCGGGTCACCGGGTCGAGCAGCCCGACAGCGACGTTGTAGGTGCCCGTTTCCATGAGTAGGTTGGCGCCGATGGTGAATCGTTCCCGTTGCGCGTCCTCGTAGTCGGCCGCCTTGACCCGGACCTCATGGGATTGACGAATCACGTCCGAGCGATCTCCCGTGGTACTCCGAGCGGCGAGGAACAGGGTCACGTTGGCCACGTAGTCGTCGCCCGAAGGCAAAAGAGCGACCCGGCGCAGCGGGAAGGACAGCTCGAAGGGTACCATCCAGCGCTCGCCGCCGGCCGGCGCCTGGGTGCCGATTTCCATCATGATCTCCATCGGGTTGTCCTCGAGGGGGAACATGAGGCCGGTCACGACCTTGTCCTGAACCTGGCTTTCCAGGCTCTTCTCGACGAAACGTTGGCGATAGCGGAGTCGATAGTCGGGATGCTCGGGGACTTCGACCTCGATCTTGTGGATCTTGTCGAGACCACTTTGGTTCAAGGTGTAGCCCAGGGAGTAGTAGGTGTAGAAGTCCTGGGCAATCTTCTTGAGCCCGCCGGCGAAATCGTTGGTGTTGATGACGGAGATGCCGTCGGTGTTGTCGGCGATGTAGAACAGAGAGTCGAGGTAGTTCTGTTGTCCGATGCTGGCCGACATGGTGTCCTGCGGCGTCCCGATCTCGGCGGCGACCATGGATGGATTCTCGAGGCCGCCGATTCCGATCGTGCAGAAGGTCACGTCTTGGGCGTTGGCGTTCGCCACCAGGGTGGTGTACTGGCGGGTCATGTTGAAGCGCGCCGACTCGGTGATTGTTGACGGTTGGTTGTAGGAGGTGGCGAAGGAGTAGAAAAGGTCGAGCCCAGGGGTCATGGGGAGCCCGTTGGAGATGTAAACGATCACCTTCTTGCCCGGCAGGCCCGACAGCATGGTCACCGTGTCGCGAAGCGCGCCCAGGGTGAACTGGAGGTTGTTGGACTCTTCTTCGGCGAATCCGATCATCATGCCGTGAGCGCGGCTGATGGAGCTTGAGTCGCCTCGCCCCCGGGTCCGTTCGTACTCGGCGAACTCGCGCAGGATGTCCTTTCGGGAGCCGTCGAGCTCGGTCCGTCCACCGGTCATGTTCTTGACCTCACGCAGAGCGTCGTAGATCTCGCGCTCGTCCGAGGTGAAGGTCTGCAGCACGTCCTGGGACTGTTGGTAGGCGATCACCATCATCTGCACCGGCGGGTGCAAGTTCTCCCGGATGAATGGACGGACCTGGGTGATGAGCCGGTTGCGGTCGATTGGTCGAGAGTTCTTGTTGTCGAAGTACAACACCACGTAGACCGGGCGGAGGGCCTCCCTCGACAGGGTCTCAGAGCCGGGAACCGGAGTCGGCGTCGGAACGCCCACCGAGACGGTGCCCGACTGATAGAAGCTTCGATAGATGTCCTCGGTGAAAAGGCCGAAATTGGTGATCGGTCTGACGACTCCATCCTGACTGAGCACAAAGTCGTCAGCCCTCAGATCGGTGACGGTGTCGCCCTCCTTGTCGGTAACGTAGACGCTGACGTTGACCACCGTCACATCGACCTCGCCCGCGAAGGGCAACCCGCCCACCGTATCGGGGACGGCCGACTCGTCCGGCTGCTGGGCCCGACCGGGCAGGGCCAGTCCGGCGATGGCGAGCACCAGGGCGATCACGCGTGTCCGAGCTCTCACGACCCACCTCCACGGGGAAGTCTACCCCGAACCCGAGCGTGGGGACGACCCGTTTGTTAGCGGCGTGCCCACCGCCGAGGCTCCGCCCGCCGGATCTTCGGCGGACGTTTCCTCGCGTGCAGTACCGTGTGCTCGTTCGCTGTATCATGTCGGCGCAGTGAGCTTCGACGGGGCCTCTGACGAGCAGCTCGTGCGTCTCTCCCTCGATGGGAACGAGGATGCTTTCACCACGCTGGTGCGTCGTTACCAGCGACGGCTCACCGCGTTTCTCGGGCAGTTGGTCGGCGATCTCGAGGTCGCCCGTGAGCTGTGCCAGGAGGCGTTCATCCGCGCTTGGTCAGCGCTCGACCGATTCAACCCGACCTACCGGTTCTCGACCTGGCTGTTCCGCATCGGCCACAACCTGGCCATCGATCACTTGCGACGACGGCGTCTGAAGACTGTTGCGTTGTACCGAACCGACCACGATGGCGAAGAGGTCGAACTCGTGGTTGAGGACGACACCAAGGACCCGCTCGGTCACTTCGAGAATGGTGAGCTCGCGGCCTCGCTCAGGGATGCGATCGACGATCTCCGTCCTGAGTACCGCGAGCTCGTCCTGCTGCGACATTTCGGCGGGCTCAGCTACCAGGAGATCGCTGACCTCAAGGACATGCCGCTGGGAACGGTGAAGAACAAACTTTTTCGAGCCCACACCGTATTACGCAACGCGCTGGCGACCTTTTTGTGAGGTCGGCGGTGGCATGAGAGGAGGCCGCGGTGGCGATCAGCTGTGAGGCGATCCAGGAGCTCCTCGCCGAGCATTCCGGCGAGGTGGCCCGGCTGACCGACGAGGCACGCCGGCACGTCGAGCTCTGCCCGCAGTGCTGTGAGGCCGCCGCCGGCGAGCGGGCATTGGCACGGATCTTCGCTCTGGCCCTGCCCCCTGCCGATCCGCAGCTCGAGGCGAGGGTTCTTGCCGCCATCGGTCCTGCCCGGAGGCGCCGCCGGGTGCTAGCTCTGCTGCCGGTCGCGGCGTCGTTGTTCGTGGCGCTGCTCGGATTGGTGTTGTTGGGTGGCCTGCCCGGGGGCAGTCTGCTCGCGTTGTTGCCCATGTGGTCGTCCCAGGGCTGGGTCTCCTTGGCGGCATCCATGAGCGACTGGGGGTCCGCATTGACCGCGACGGCGGGAGCCGCCACGGCGCTTGTGGGACCCGGCGCAGTGATCATCGCCGCCGTTCTGAGCGTGATCGGGATCGGGACCGTTGTGGTCGCCGCCCGCCGGTGGCAACGCATCTCACCATGGTCCGACGACCGCTGACGCCGCTGATCGGGCTCGCGATCATCGTTGCGGCCGGTCAGGCCCCTGCGGCGACACCGCCGCGCACCACCGTCTTCAACGACATCGTCGTCAACGAACGGGTCGAGGGCGATGTCGTCGCCTTCGAGGCTGACGTTCATCTCGGTCCCCTGGCCGACGTCGATGGAGATGTGGTTGTGGTGGGCGGGGATCTTCGGCTCGACGCCCGTTCCCGTGTGGGCCGACACGTGCTCGCCATCTTCGGTGACATCCGCGCCGATCCCGGTTCGGTCGTCGAGGGCCGCACGCTGGCCTTTTCGTCCCTGTCCAACGTCGCTCTCGACCCGGACCATGAGGCGCCGCTCCAGGTGGGGCTCGCGGTCCGCCTGCTCACGTCGGGGGGGTGGCTGCTCATCACCACCGCTCTCGCCTTCGGGCTGACCACCCGGCTCAGGTACGGTGTCTGGCTGCTGCCACGGCTGGGGCTCAAGGTGCTGGTCCTCGGAGTCGCCGCCGGAATCACGTTTTTCGCGGCTGTAGTGGCGGTGCTCGGGCTCGGCCCATCGCTGGGCGTGCCTCTGGCGGCCGCGCTCACCGTAGTCTTCTTTGCGGCTCGCGCCGTCGGTCTCACCGTTCTCGGCGGGTTTCTGGGTGCTTCGCTGCTCCGATTCTGGTCGGTTGGGCCCCTGCCCTTGACCCTGGAGGTCTTCCTCGGGGTGCTGATGTTGCTTGTGCTGCGTTTCGTTCCCCTGATCGGCGGAATCGCGTGGAGCCTGTGTGCGTTGGCGGCGCTCGGGACCGGCATCCTCACCCTTGGCGCCACCATGACGGACCGGGAGGTCGTGGCCGGTCTCGCCCGCTGACCGGGCTGGCCACTCACCCGGCCTGGTGGTATACTCCCGCCCCTTGTGGGGAGAGGTGTGTGTGAAGATCGACCTGACAACGAACGAGCGTGAGCCGGTTGCCTTCGACGAGGCACTCGAGCTCGACGCCGAGCGGCTCGACACCGACCGCGTCGTCGGATCAGTGGCGGTCCGCATCGAAGGGACGGTGCGCCCTGTCGCCGGTCGCTTCGTGGTCGCGGGTCGGGCGAATGCACGCGCCACGCTCAGCTGCAGCCGGTGTCTCGAGCCCGTGGAATGGCTCATGGAGACTGCGTTCGAGGTCGAGCTCGCACATGCCGATTCAGCCCCCCTTGACGCCGAGCTCGCCCTCGATGAGGACGAGATGGACGTTGTCTTCCTGGATGATTCGATCCTCGACCTCGAGGAGCTCGCGGCGGAACAGGTGCTGCTCGAGCTGCCGATCCGGGTGCTGTGCGACGACAACTGCGCCGGGCTATGTCCGCGTTGCGGTGCGAACCGCAACATCGACGGAGCCTGTCGCTGCGAGCCCGAGCCCGACCCGCGGTGGGCTGCGCTCGGCGAGCTGACCAAATTCGGACCGGACAACTGATCCGGCGAGACGAAACGGAGATCATCGATGCCGAACCCCAAGCGTCGTCACACGAGAACGCGTCGCGACAAGCGGCGTTCCCACCACGGCCTGGTGCCCCCCGGCTGGAGCCTCTGCACCTCGTGCTTCGAGCCTAAGCCGCCGCACCAGGTGTGCCCGCACTGCGGCAGCTACAAGGGCCGCGAGGTCGTCGAAGTCGAAGAGCTCGACTAGGATCCGGCCTGGGAATGGCAGGCTCCAATCCCGATCGAACGGGCGGCTGATGGCCACGCGGGCCATCGCTCTCGATGCCATGGGCGGTGACGGTGCGCCCCAGGTCCCGATCCAGGGGGCTCTGGATGCGATCGCCGACTTCGGCCTCGATGTCTGCTTGGTCGGGCCCATCCGCCGTCTCCGTCGAGAGCTCGGCCGCCTTCGGCCATTGCCGAGCGGTCTCGAGCTCGTGGACGCACCCGATGTGGTCGGGATGCAGGACCCGCCGGTAACGGTGCTGCGGGGGAAACGCAACTCGTCGCTGTCAGTGTGCGCCGAGCTAGTCCGGGACGACCGTGCTTCGGCCATGGTGACGGCTGGCAACACCGGCGCCGCATGGGTCGCGGCCAAGACCACGCTGGGCATGATCGGCGGCGTCGACCGTCCCGCTCTGGCCGCCATTCTTCCCAAGGTCGACGGTCACACCCTGGTGCTTGACGTTGGCGCCAATGTCGAAGCCAAGCCTCATCAGCTCGTCCAGTTCGCAGTCATGGGCTCGTACTACGCGTCGGCGGTGCTCGGTGTCGCCAACCCGCGGGTCGGCCTCATGTCGGTGGGCGAAGAGGAAACCAAGGGTGGCCCACGGGTTCGGCGCCACTACCAGGTGCTCAAGAGCACCGGAATCAACTTCGTCGGCAACGTCGAAGGCCGCGACGTGTTCACGGGCGACGTGGACGTGGTGGTCTGCGACGGTTTCACGGGGAACGTGGTGCTGAAGGTCGCTGAGGGTCTCGGTGAGATGGTGGTCGGGATGCTCAAGGAGGAGGCGCGGCAGTCTCCCCTATACGGCGCCGGCCTCGTCCTCGCCAAGGGGGCCTTCCGCAATCTCAAACGCAAGGTCGATTACTCCGAGCACGGCGGCGCCCCCCTACTCGGCATCAACGGCGCCTGCCTCATCGGCCACGGACGATCGACCGCCAAGGCGATCCGCAACGCCATCCGTTTTGCCGAATCCTACGCATCAAGCGGCGTCATCGAGAGTATCCGCGACAAGATCCTGGAGGTTCTGGCGGTGCCCGACGGAAGGGACCACGACTGACATGCACGATCACTTCATCCGGACGGCGAAGATCGTCGGGCTTGGAGCCTGCCTGCCCGAACGGGTGTTGACCAATCGCGAGCTCGAGTCTCTCGTTGACACGAGTGACGAGTGGATCGCCGGCCGGACCGGAATTCGTGAGCGGCGGGTCGTCGCCGACGGCGAGGCGCTTTCCGATCTCGTGGAACGGGCCGGGCGCGCCGCCCTCGCCGATGCCGGGGTCAAGCCCGAGGATGTCGATCTGCTGATTCTCGCGACCGCAACTGTCGAGCAGCCGATTCCGGCCACGTCGGCCATCGTCCAACCCAGGTTGGGCCTGGTCAACGCGGCGTGCTTCGACCTGTCGGCCGCCTGCTCCGGTTTTACATACAGCCTCAATGTGGGCCGCCAGTTCATCGCGACCGGCGAAGCCGCGACGGTGCTGGTGGTCGGCGCCGAGTGCCTGACCCGCTACGTGGACTGGACCGACCGGACCACCTGTGTGCTGTTCGGAGACGGCGCCGGAGCGGTCGTGCTCCAAGCCGGCGAACCCGGCGAGGGCATCCTCCATATTCGGTGGCGCACCGACGGCCGGTACGCGGACCTGATCTGCATGCCGGGCGGCGGCTGCCGGTATCCGCCTCACAGCGTCGAGTCCATCGAGGCGCGGCTGCCCTTCATCAAAATGCGCGGTAACGAGACCTTCAAGGTGGCGGTTCGATCCCTGACCGACCTGAGCCAGGAGGTGATGACGGCAGCCGGCATCGGCCCGGGTGACATCGACCTGTTCATTCCGCACCAGGCGAACATGCGCATCATCCAAGCGGTCGGCAATCGTCTCGGGTTGACCGGCGAGCAGGTCTTCACGAACGTCGATCGGGTCGGCAACACGTCGGCGGCATCCATCCCGCTGGCGATGGTCGATGCACGAGACCAGGGGCGGCTCAAGGCCGGCGATCTGCTGTTGACCTCGGCCTTCGGTGGCGGCCTGACCTGGGCGTCGTCGCTGATCCGCTTCTGACGATCGAGACGACGGCTGAGGGAGGCGAGATGGCACGCATTGCAGCGCTGTTCCCGGGACAGGGGAGCCAGGCGGTGGGAATGGGCCGCGACCTGGCCGAACGGTGGCCGGCCGCCGCTGCTGCCTTCACCGAGCTCGACGCCGGTCTCGGATTCGAGCTGTCGGCCCTGTGCTGGGAGGGCCCGGACGAGGAGCTTCGGCTCACCACCAACACTCAACCTGCCCTTCTCGCCCATTCAGTGGCTGCGTGGCGGGTGCTGACCGAAGGTGGTTTCCAGGTTGAAGCCGTCGCCGGCCATAGCCTCGGCGAGTACTCGGCGGTGGTTGCGGCGGGCGGAGTCACAGCGGTGGACGCAGCACGAACCGTGCGTGAGCGCGGCCGGCTCATGCAGCAGGCGGTACCGGTGGGAGAGGGGGCCATGGCTGCCGTCCTCGGTCTCGACGACGAGATTGTCACGGCGGTCTGTGCCGAGGTCGCCGGGACCACCGGCGAAGCGGTGGTCGCGGCCAACTTCAATGCTCCAGGTCAAGTCGTGATCGCCGGTGCGGCGGCTGCCGTGACGCGGGCGATCGAGGTCCTCAAGGAGCGGGGAGCCCGCCGTGCCCTGCCGCTGCCGGTGTCGGCGCCGTTCCACTCGCCGCTCATGGCGGCCGCGAGGCGGGGTCTCGAGCCGACCCTTCGCGATCTCGACCTGACGGAGCTCGCGGTGCCTCTGATCCGGAACGTCGACGCGGCGCCGGTGCTTACAGCGGACGACGTTCGAGACGGTCTCATTCGACAGGTAGACTCGCCGGTGCTGTGGACCCAGACCATTGCGCGGCTGCGTTCGGACGGCTTCGACACCTTCGTTGAGGTCGGCTCCGGGAACGTCCTGTGTGGTCTGGTCAAGCGCATCGACCCAACAGCGACCTGCGTCCCGGCGGGCACTGTCGACACCATCGAGAGGGTCCTCTCAGACCTCGCCGACTGACGAGAGCCGAACGCTGGCTGCAACCTCACTGTGGTACAAAGAATCGCTCGAACCAAAAGGGAGGTCGACATGGGTGACTTCGACGGCCAGGTAGCATTGGTCACGGGCGGGGCGCGGGGGATCGGGGCCGAGATCGCGCGTCGATTGGCAACCGGTGGCGCTCACGCGGTCTGCGCCGACGTTCTTGGTACAGACGACATCGTCGCCGAGATTGTCGCCGCCGGCGGCTCGGCCGAAGGCCGGGTGCTTGACGTCACCGACGCCGACGCTGCAGCTGAGGTCATCGGCTCGATCCATGACGTCCATGGTCACCTCGACGTTCTGGTCAACAACGCCGGTATCACCTGTGATCAGCTGTTGGTGCGGATGAAGGTCGAGGACTGGGGACGCGTCCTCGCCATCAACCTCGACGGCGCCTTCAAGGTCAGCCAACCTGCGGCCAAGATCATGATGCGGCAGAGGAGCGGCCGGATTGTGAACATCGCTTCGGTGGTCGGTCTCATGGGCAACGCAGGTCAGGCCAACTACGCCGCGTCCAAGGCCGGTCTGATCGGTTTCACGAAGGCCCTGGCACGAGAGCTCGGACCGCGCAACGTCACCGTCAACGCAGTCGCTCCAGGCTACATCCAGACTCCGATGACCGATGGCCTGACCGATGACCAGCGGTCGGCGCTCATGAAGAGCGTCGCCATCCCACGACTCGGAACCCCGTCGGACGTTGCAGATGCGGTGGCCTTCCTCGCCGGCCCGTACGCCTCCTACATCACCGGCGTCGTGATCAACGTCTCCGGTGGCCTGTACATGTAAGGAGCTCCCGCGTCCGCGTCCGTCTCCGAGTCCACGTCCGCACCAGTGCCTGGATCCGACGGGCACGCCAACGCGCTCACTTCGCCGCTGCCCACGACCGGCTCCGGATCGAACCGCGGTTCCTAATCCGGCTCCGAGCCCCGGTCCGGTTTCGAATGCAGACGTCGACCCGGGCAGTGACGCAGGAGGGGGCCGGTCGGCACTGAGATACACTGAGGCTGGAGGTGCCCGATGCCCGGCCGGATGAAGGTGAGTGACATCATGTCGACCGACGTCATCACCTTGATCGAGGACGAAACCTTGGCCCACGCAAAAAGCTGCATGGATCGCGGTCGGATCCGGCACCTGCCCGTGGTACGTGGTCGCAGGCTGGTCGGTCTTGTGACCCACCGCGATCTGCTCGCGGCGTCGTTCTCCATCTTCGCCGAGGTCGAGCCTGCGGAGCAGCGACGGGTCTTTGTCACGATTCCGGTGACCGAGGCGATGCACCGGGACGTGGTGACCGTGAAACCCGATGACTCGGTTGCCGAGGTCGCGGGAATCCTGCTCGACAACAAGTACGGCTGCCTGCCGGTAGTCGACGAGGTCGGCAACTTGCTTGGCATCGTCACCGAGGCCGACTTCTTACGCCTCACCGTGCGCCTTCTGGCATGACCATTCTCGACTGGGTGCTGGTCGTCGTCTGGGCCGGCATCGCGCTGGCCGGGTTCTGGAAGGGTGCGATCCGTCTTGTGTTCGGCCTCGGCGGGATTGCCCTCGGCATCTGGTTGGCGTTGGCGATCGGCGACGAGCTCGCCCTTGCCATCGGTCGCGGAGTCGGTCACCCCTGGCTTGCCACCGGCCTCGGCTACCTGCTGCCTGTCGTTGTTGCTGCTGCGTTGTGCATGCTCGCCGGTTGGGGGATGGAGCGAACCCTCGAGGCGGCCAAGCTCGGCTGCCTCAACCGGTTACTCGGTGCCGCCCTTGCCGGTGTCGTTGCAGCGGTCGTGCTCGCGCTCGTGCTGCTGACCGCCGTCGGCCTGTCGCCACAGGTCGCGCGTTTCGAGGAGGGGTCGGCGCTGCTTGCCGGAGTGCGGGTCGCGACCGGTCGGCCGGTGCGGGATCAGCCGGCGGCGGCTCCTGCGGAGACCGACGACGAGGGTGAGGGAAGCGGGGATTCCTGAAGCGGCCGATAGAGGGTGTCGCGCAGAACCGGGACGCGTCCGGCCTCACGAATCAGCTGCTCGAGCCTGCGTCGCGGCAGGCCGGTTCCGGCGGTCCCGCCGGCGGCCTGGGTGATCCGCTCGTCCACAACAGTGCCGTCGAGATCGTCGGCGCCGAAGGACAGGGCGACCTGGGCGACCTTCTCGCCGAGCATGATCCAGTAGGCCTTGAGGTGGGGCACGTTGTCGAGCACCAAGCGGCAGAGGGCCATGATCTGCAGGTCCAGGCGTCCGCCGGCGGGCGGAAGATGGTCGAGCCTGGTGTTGGCAGGGTGAAAGGCGAGCGGGATCATGCACTGAAAGCCGCCGGTCTCATTCTGAAGCTGGCGAAGAGCGAGCAGGTGGTCGACTCTCTCGGCAGCCGTTTCGACGTGACCGTAGAGCATCGTGCAGTTCGAGCGGAGGCCGGCACGGTGGACCTCACGCGCGACCTCGAGCCAGCGCCGGCCGTCGGTCTTGTGATCACAGATTCGGCTGCGCACCCGTTCCGAGAAGATCTCGGCGCCTCCGCCCGGGCACGAGTCGAGACCGGCTGCGCGCAGCCGTCCGATCAGCTCGGCGAGCGGCAGCCGTGACGCCGAAGCGATGAAGTCAAGCTCGACCATCGTTAGCGCCTTGAGGTGGATCCAGGGGAAGCGTGCCTTGAGGGTACGGAACAGCTCCTCGTAGTACTCGACCCGGAGCTTGGGGTGGAGACCGCCGACGATGTGCAGCTCGGACACGGTCTCGTCGATGTCGCGGGCCGCCATCTCCACAGCCTCTTCGACCGCGTAGGTCCAACCCCTTTCCCGCTCCCGCCACGGAACTGAAAAGGCGCATAGCGCGCACGAGGCAACACAAACATTGGTCGGATTGAGGTGTCGGTTGATGTTGTAGGTGGTGCGATCGCCGTGATGACGTTCCCGGACCAGATTGGCCAGTCGCCCGATGCCGAGCAGGTCGTCGGTGGTGCCGACCGCAATCGCGTCGTCGCGATCGAGACGGTCACCAGCCACGACCTTGGCGGCAATGGGCGCGAGGCCGGGGTCGCGCAACCGGAGGTTGCTTGCGGTCGAGCTCACCAGCCGATTATCGCTGAGACGAGTTCTCGAAACAAGGCCGGTCTCGCTGTCTCACGCTCACTTGAGCTGCAGCGACTCGAGGAAGCGGGCGTTGGACGAGAACTCGCGCACCTTCTGCAACAGCAGCTCCATGGCCGCCTCCGGTGACAACGACGACAGCGCGCGGCGCATGAGATAGAGCTTCTCGACCTGCTCCTTGGGGTACAGTTTCTCTTCTTTACGGGTTCCCGACTGGGGAATGTTGATGGTTGGGAAGATTCGTTTTTCGAAGAGCTTGCGATCGAGAACGATCTCCATGTTGCCGGTGCCCTTGAACTCCTGGAAGATCACCTCGTCCATCCTTGACCCGGTGTCGACGAGGCAGGTTGCGACGACGGTCAAGCTGCCGCCATCCTCGACGTTGCGGGCGGAGCCGAAGAACCGTCGCGGCTTTTCCATGGTCCGGGCGTCGATGCCGCCGGACATGATCCGGCCCGAGCCTTTCTGGGCGTTGTTGTAGGCGCGGGACATGCGGGTCAGTGAGTCCATGAAGACCACAACGTCCTCACCCATCTCCACCAGCCGACGCGCACGCTCGAAGACCATCTCCGAGACCTGGATGTGCGACTCCAGGCTCTGGTCGGAGGACGACGCGAAGACCTCGCCACGCGCGATGCTTCGCTTCCAGTCGGTGACCTCTTCGGGGCGTTCGTCCACCAGCAGCACGAAGATGGTCGTGTTGGGATGGTTGACGGCGATGGCGTGGGCCATCTGCTGGAGGAGAGTGGTCTTACCGGCCTTGGGCGGTGACACGATCAGGCACCGCTGACCCTTGCCCAGGGGAGCGATGAGCTCGGCGACGCGAGGCTCAACGACGTCAGGCTCGGTCTCGAGGTTGAAGCGCTCCAGGGGATCGATGCTGATGAGCTCCTGGAATGGGATGGCCTTGGCGCGGTACTCCTCCGGTGGGAGGCCCTCGATGCGCTCGACCTCCGTTACCCGAGCGCGGTCGCCGCTCAGAGCCTTGGCCTCGATCATGAGGCCACTCTCCAGGTGCATGGCGGCCACCAGCTCTTTTGGGAACATGGGGTCCGACGGACCAGAGACGAAGTTCCGAGCGGCATCGACCAGCAGCGGACTCCCCTTCTCGCGCACCCAGAGGTAGCCCTGGACCTCGATCGGCGGTCCCTTGGGCCCGCCGCGCCGTCGAGGGCGCCGCCGGCGGCGCCGTGGTTTCCGCTTGTCTGTGGTGTGATTCCGTTCCGTGTTCTCGGTCATACCCTTCCTCGAATGCTCAACGCAACGACAGCGGCTCACTTCAGCCAGAGCCGAGAACCCCACCGCCGACGCCTGCTCGCCATCCGGTGAGGGCGCGATCGCGAGCCGGGGTTTCCCTCACGCACCGCGATCGTCATCGAGAAGTGATCTGGGCGCCGGCGAAACCCGAAGGCCTGCAACCACGTGCGACACAGCGCCCGAGGTCCAGCTTACGCTGGTCCGCCCCCGACTGCAACACCTCCCAGACGTTCAGCCTTCCAGAGCCCTGACGATCTCATCGACGAGGCGACCCGCGACCTCGACCTTGGTCATTCGAGGCCAGGCCTCGATCCCGTTGTCGCGGACCAGGTGGACGCGGTTGTGATCGCCTCCGAGCACGCCGCTGGCCTCAGAGACGTCATTGGCGACGATCCAGTCGCATGCCTTTCGGTGGCGCTTGGCGGTGGCCCGAGAAACGACGTCCGAGGTCTCAGCGGCAAAGCCGATGACCAGGTTCGGGCGTCGTGCTCCTGCCGTAGCGAGGGTGGCGAGGATGTCGGGGTTTTCGACGAGCTCGAGGACAGGAGGTGAACCCTCCGTTTTGCTGAGCTTGCCGCCCGCGATCTCAGCCACTCGCCAGTCGGCAACGGCCGCGGCGCACACCGCGACATCCACCGGCAGCTCGGCCGTGCAGGCCTCGAGCATCTCGGCCGCGGTTCCGACGTGAACGCTGCGGACTCCGTTCGGGTCCGGTCGATCCACGGGACCCGACACCAGGACCGTGTCGGCGCCGGCGGCCGCCGCGGCGGCTGCGATGGCGTGGCCCTGCCGTCCCGACGAGTAATTGCTCAGATAACGCACCGGATCGACGGGCTCCCTCGTCGGGCCCGAGGTCACCAGCACGCGCCGTCCTGCGAGCCGGCGGTCGGGGACCAGCAGAGCGTCGACGGCTGCCAGGAGCTCGGCTGGCTCGACCATCCGTCCCGGTCCGGTATCGCCACACGCAAGGTCGCCGTCGGCGGGCCCCACGACACGGACGCCGCGTTCGACAAGGGTGGCCAGGTTGTCTTGGGTGGCTGCCGACCGCCACATGACCGAGTTCATGGCCGGTGCCACCAGGACTGGCCGGTCGGTGGCGAGGAGGGTCGTCGAGGCCAAGTCGTCGGCAATTCCGGCGGCCATCTTGGCGAGGATGTTTGCCGTCGCCGGCGCGACCACGACGAGATCGTTCTCTCGGGCGAGCCGAATGTGACCCAGGCGGGCCTCGTCGGTGGGTGAGAACAGATCCGACGCGACCTCGTGCTCGGACAGCGCTGCCACCGACAGCGGGGTGACGAAATGGGTTGCAGCCTCGGTCAGCACGCAGCGCACGTCGAACCCCCGTTCTCGGAGCCGGCGAATCAGGTCCAGACACTTGTAGGCGGCGATGCCGCCGGTGATGACGAGTAGAACCCGACGAGATGGTCCCATGGCGGAACTATAGCAGCCTTGACATTGTATACGTATTGTATACAATTCAACCATGGCTGAGTCGAACGTTCTCCCCGCCGCGCCGCGGCAGACTGCGGCCGAAGCGGTCTACCGGGCGCTCAAGCGCGACATCATCACCCTGCAATACCGTCCGGGCGCCGCACTCGGCGAGCAGGCGCTAGCCAATACCTACGGAACCAGCCGGGTGCCCGTCCGCGAGGCCTGCCGCCGGCTGCAGCAGGAAGGTCTGCTGATGGCGATTCCGTACAAAGGGTACTTCGTGAGCCGGATCTCCCCAAAGGAGATCTCGGACTGCTTCGAGCTGCGTGCGGCCATCGAGCACCGGGCAGTCGAGCTGGCGGCCACCCGAGCCACCGAGGGCGATCTCGAGCGGCTCTCGCAGCTGGCCGGGGTCGAGTACACCTATCACGACCGCGCCTCGTACGTCGCATTCCTCGACGCCAACCTCGGTTTTCACCTCGAGGTCGTGTCGCTGTCTCGAAACGACCGCATGCTGAATGTGCTCCGCGACCTGCTGGTGTCGATGCAACGTTTCTTTTTCCTCGGGCTCGACCTCGGCGACTTCGGTGCCGAGATGCGGGGCGAGCACGAGCTCCTCGTCGACCACATGCGACGCCGCGACGTGGCTGCCGCCTCCGCCTGCGCCGAGGCCCAGATCAGCTCGTCCTTCGAACGAATCCGACGCGCCCTGGCCGCCAACGGCCACATCGAGATTCCCATCAACGAGGTGTGACATGAGCGACTACGTCTACCTGGACAACGCGGCGACCACCTTCCCGAAGCCTCCTGAGGTGATCCGGTTCATGTGCGAGTTCTACGCGGCGCGCGGCGTCAACCCCGGCCGTACCGGCTTCGACCTCGCCCTCGAAGCCGAGGATGTACTCCTCGACGCCCGGCAGGCACTGACCGATCTGTTCGGCGGGTCCGACCGGAACCGGTTGGTGTTCTCGCTCAACGTCACCGATGCCCTCAACCTTCTCATTGGCAGCGTCCTGTCCCCGGGCGATCACGCCGTCACAACCTGCCTCGAGCACAACTCGGTCCTGCGACCCATGTACCAACAACGGGAACGAGGCGTGGACGTCGACTTCGTGCCCTTCGACGAGCACGGTTTCGTTGATCCAGCAGCCATCGAGGCGCGTCTCCGACCGTCCACCAAGCTCGTGGTCATGAACCATGGCTCTAATGTCATCGGAACCATCCAACCGATCGGGGCCGTCGGTGAAATCTGTCGGCGAGCAGGGGTCCTGTTCGCGGTCGATGCGGCTCAGACCGCCGGCGTGATCAACATCGACGTTGCCGACATGAACATTGACGTTCTCTGCTTCACCGGCCACAAGTCGCTGTACGGCCCCACCGGCACCGGCGGCATGTACATGGCCGAGCATGTCGATCTCATGCCGTGCCGGTCCGGGGGAACCGGTGTCAAGAGCGCGCTCAGGAGCCAGCCCCGCGACTATCCCTGGCGTTTCGAGTTCGGCACCCTCAACACCATGGGGATTGCGGGGTTGCTCGCCGGCCAGCGTTGGATCCACGCCCGCGGTGGTGTGACCGCGATCTACGAGGAGGAAATGACGCATGCGCGCCGGTTACGAGCAGCGCTCGCCGAGATCGACGGCGTGACCCTGTACTGTGCCGACATGAGCCGCGATCATCTGCCGGTGTTCGCGTTCAACGTCGACGGGTTGCCGGCCGAGCAGGTCGGCCAGCTGCTGGACGTCGAGCACAACGTCATCACTCGCACCGGGCTCCATTGTGCGCCCCGGGTCCACGAGGGCATCGGGACCGCCGAGATGGACGGCACCGTTCGCTTCTCGGTCGGCGCGTTCACGACCGATGACGACGTTGACCGAGCGATCGATGCCGTCGCCGACGTTGCCGATTACGCCAAGACCCGCAACGGCGCCCGCTCGACGGTGGTCCTCGCCTGAGAAGGACCCGCGACAGACAGTGTTCGCCTGTTCCCATCCGCAGACTCTGGCGAATCGTCCGGGCTGGCATCCGTGGGGATGGCGTGCTATCACAGAGCAGGGAGGATCGCATGAGACAGCTTCTCACTGCATGCCTCGTCGTGCTACTCTCGCCGAGCATCGTGTCGTCGCTCGACCAGACTACCGCCGACCGAATTCGCACCGCCTCTGACGAGCTCTATCCGTCTCTGGTCGAGTGCCGCCGCTGGTTTCACGCCCACCCCGAGCTGTCCAACCGCGAGCTTGAAACCGGTGCCGAGGTGGCGCGTCGTCTCCGCGAGATGGGTTACGAGCCGCTTACCGGGATCGCCGGCCACGGCGTGGTCGCGGTTCTCAAGGGTGGCAAGCCGGGTCCGGTGGTCGCCTGGCGATCGGACATGGATGCTCTGCCCATCGAGGAGGCCGTTGACGTTCCCTGGCGGTCGGGGAATCCGGGCGTCATGCACGCGTGCGGCCACGACGTCCACATGGCGGTCGGCCTCGGCGTCGCGGAGCTCCTCATGGACATGCGCGAAGACGTCGCCGGGACCGTGATGTTCCTCTTCCAACCCGCCGAGGAGGGCGCGCCACAGGGTGAGGAGGGCGGCGCGACCCTGATGCTCACGGAAGGAGTCTTCGATGATCCAAGACCGAGCGCGGTCTTCGGGCTCCACGTCATGCCCAACCACGAGGTCGGGACCGTGGCCTGGGGCAGCGGCCCATTCATGGCCTCGGCCGACCGTTTCGCGATCACCGTTATCGGTCGAATGACCCACGGCTCGGCGCCCCAGGATGGCATCGACGCGATCTGGGTCGGCGCCCAGGTGGTCGACGCCCTGCAGGGCATCGTCGCCCGGGAGATCGACTCTCGTCGGCCGGTCGTGCTATCCGTCGGAACCTTCAACGCGGGTAGTCGATTCAACATCATCGCGGGTTCGGCCGAGCTCACCGGCACCGTCCGCACCCTCGATGCCGACGCCCAGGATCACACCGAAGCGGCCATGCGGCGCATCGTTGCAGGGGTTTGCGAGGCCCACCGCGCGAGCTGCAAGGTGACCTACGATCGCGTCACGCCCATGGTGGTCAACGATCCCGTGCTGACCCGCCAGGCGGTCGCGGCCCTGCGCGAGCTGCTCGGCGACGAAGCCGTTCTCGAGATCGAACCCGTCATGGCTGCGGAGGATTTTGCGGAGTACGCTCGGGTCGTGCCCGGTTTCTTCTTCTTCCTCGGCGTGGGCAATGAGGCGAAGGGCTGGACGAGCTACGTCCACACCCCGACCTTTCAGCCCGACGAGGAGGCCATTCCGGTCGGCGTCCGAGCCGCCACAACGGTTCTGCTCGACGCTCTCGAGAGAAAGTGAAGTCCACCGAATGCCCCGCTTGGCGAGCGGTTGTGAAGAATGAAGCCGGGGCCGACCGGCAAGAGGCCGATCTTCGGCTTCTCGCGAAGGTGTCTTGCGACCCCATCGGCCTCGGGGAGGACCTGCCATGACGACACCGATCTGGCAGGTTGACGCGTTCGCCACCGAGCCCTTCCGCGGCAACCCGGCGGCGGTCTGCATCCTGGACGAGCCGCGGCCCGAGGCCTGGATGCAGGGAGTCGCCCTCGAGATGAACCTCTCCGAGACGGCCTTCCTGGTGCCGAGGAACGACGGCTTCCAACTGCGCTGGTTCACGCCGGCGTGCGAGGTGAGGCTGTGCGGCCACGCGACACTGGCCAGCGCCCATGTGCTGTGGTCGGAGGGCATGGTGGAGCCGTCTCGGCCCATCGCGTTCCACAGCCTTCACTCAGGCGTGCTGCCGGCGCGGCGCCTGGGCGAGCAGATCGAGCTCGACTTTCCCGCCCGGATCCCCGACGAGATCGCACCGCCCGCGGGCCTGGCCGAAGCCCTGGGTCTCGAGCCACGGTTCGTGGCCCGAGCCTCCCGCGACGTTCTGGTTCTGGCCGACAGCGAGACGGTCGTCAGGTCACTCCGGCCCGATTTTGCCGCCCTCCGCAAGGTCGATGCGCGTGGGGTCATCGTGACAGCGCCCGCTGCCGCCTCCGATTTCGTCTCCCGGTTCTTCGCTCCTGCCGTCGGCGTCGACGAGGACCCGGTGACGGGCTCGGCCCATTGCTGCCTGTGCCCGTTCTGGGCCGATCGGCTCGGCAAGAAGAGCCTCGTCGGGTTCCAGGCGTCGGCCCGGGGCGGGGTCGTGGCCGTCACCCTGGACGGCGACCGGGTTCGACTCGCCGGTCCCGCTGTAACCGTTCTCTGCGGTGAGCTGCGGGTCTGAGCGGCGCGGAATCGAGATGCCCAGGCGGGGCCCGACCTCTTCGCTACGCCGCCTACGGGCCCCGATCCGGGCGGTTTGCTTCGACTGGGGGGGAACCCTGATGCCGGATGACGGCCCAGACGATGTTCCGATGTGTCGCTGGCCCCGGGTTGGGGTCATTCCCGGTGCGCGCGAGTGCCTGGCCGCCTTGTTCGGCCGCGTGCCGCTGTGCGTCGCTACCAACGCCGCGGCATCGACCCGATCGATGGTCGAGCAAGCGCTCGATCGGGTCGACCTCCTGCGCTTCATCGCCGAGCTTTTCTGCGTTGCCGACCAGGGTTACCGCAAGAGTCATCCCGAGTTCTGGCGTGCCGTTCGACGCCGCCTGGGTGAGCCTCTCGAGCAGGTCGTGATGATCGGCGACTCACTGGAGCACGACGTCCTCGCGCCACGTCGCTTCGGTCTTCAAACGGTCTGGTTCAACACACGAGGCACGAATTTCGAAGCACCGCCAGAGGTGCCGACCGTGACCCGGCTCGAGGAGCTCCCGACGATGATCATGGCGGCGCGATGAGCGCGCCCGGTCGACCGCCTCATGGACTAATGACGCGAGTGGGCCGGAAACCTCATCTCCCTGACCGCTGTGGCGCGCGGTAATCACTTCGAGGATGGACGCAATACGGCCGGGGATTGACACGTTTCGCAAGGGGGGTCGTGACATCACAACCCGCCATTCGCGACCCCTGCGACCGCGAAGGTCGTCCGAGCATGGGAGGGCGCTCATGACATCCATCGATCCGAAGGCGCCAATCATAGTTACTGGAGCCACCGGGTATGTGGCCAGCTGGCTGGTGAAGACGCTTCTTGACAACGGTCACGTCGTTCACGCCACGGTCCGCGACCCGACCAACGAGTCGAAGCTTCGCCATCTGGTTGCCCTTGCCGCCGAAGCGCCCGGAACGATCCGGTTCTTCCAGGCCGACCTTCTGGCGCCCGGCTCGTTCGCCGAGGCGATGGCGGGCTGCGAGCTGGTCTTTCACACCGCGTCTCCGTTCACGACGGATGTCAACGATCCGGTTGCCGAGCTCATCGAGCCGGCGCAGCTCGGAACCCGCAACGTGCTGGAGCAGGCGAACCACATACCATCGGTCAAGCGAGTGGTCGTGACCTCGAGCTGCGCGGCAATCTACGGCGACAATATCGACCTGGAGGGCACGCCCAACGGGGTCTTCACCGAGGAAGTCTGGAACACAAGCTCGTCGGTGGACCATCAGCCCTACTCCTACTCGAAGACCCTCGCAGAAAAGGAAGCATGGCGGATCCACGCTGACCAGGACTGCTGGGACTTGGTCGCAGTCAACCCGTCGCTGGTGCTGGGGCCCGGGCTCGACCCTGAAGGGACGTCCGAGAGCTTCACCATCATGAAGCAGTTCGGCGACGGGACGCTGAAGATGGGCGTGCCACGATACGGCCTCGGTGTGGTCGACGTCCGCGACCTCGCCGAGGCGCACTACCGAGCGGGGTTCACGCCCGCGGCGGCGGGCCGCTTCATCGTCTCCGGACACGACTCTGACCTGGTCGAGATCGCGGCCGTGCTGCGCCGCCGCTTCGGTGGCCGCTATCCGATTCCCACCCGAACCATGCCCAAGTGGTTGGTGTGGCTGGTCGGTCCGCTGATGAACAAAGGGATCAGCCGCACGATCATCAGCCGCAACATCGGGCGACCGTGGAGGGCGGACAACAGCAAGGGCGTTCGCGAGCTCGGCCTCACCTATCGCCCGCTCGAAGTAACGGTGGTCGACTTCTTCCAACAGATGATCGACGCGGGGGCCTTCGGCGCCTCGCCGGCCGCAGCAGAAAGCCCGTGAGTAGTCCGGGCTAAACCCTGCTCGATAACCGCTCGTTTCTAGGGCGGAGTTCGCATCCGGTCGTCGGTCGAGCCTGCCACCGTTACGGGCTATCATTGAACGTGTGAGGCAGCCCTCGGAGACCAGCAATCCGGTGAGGCGTCGAGATGCCGAGCCCAGCCGGGCCGCGGTGCTTGTCGGCCTCCTGTTGGTTGTCGTCCTGAGTGGCGCTTCATGGCGAGGAACCGGTCGCCCCGCCCTTCGGATCCATGGCATCGCCTGCCTGGCATCCTCGCCGGGATTCGCGCGCCCTCCTTCCCCGATTGCGACTTCCCGGTCACCGATTTCGGCGCTTTGGGCGACGGATCGACCAACGCCGCGACGGCGTTCCGCGCCGCCGTCGACGCCAGCGCAAAGGTCGGTGGGGGACGGGTCGTCGTGCATGCCGGGGACTACCTTTCGGGTCCCATCCACCTGAGGTCCAATGTCAATCTCCACCTCGAGGACGGCGCGACGGTGCGGTTTCTCCAGGGCCCCGAGGCCTACCTGCCGGTCGTCCTCACGCGCTGGGAAGGTGTCGAGCCGATGAACTACTCGCCGTTCGTGTCCGCCTGCGGCGAGGCCAATGTCGCGGTGACCGGTCCGGGGACCCTCGACGGTCAGGCCGGGCCGGACCACTGGTGGCCGTGGAAGCGCGGCGGTCACTCCCAGAGCCAGAAACCCGACCGGGACCGCCTGTTCAGTGAGGCGGATGCCGGCGTCCCTGCCGCTGAGCGGGTCTACGGCGGCGGCCACTACCTGAGGCCGTCGTTCGTGCAGTTTGATGGCTGCGAGAACGTCCTGGTCGAAGGTGTCACGATCACCAACTCTCCGATGTGGGCCATCCACCCGGTGCTGTCGCACAACTTCATCACCCGTGGTGTGCGGGTTCAATCGGCAGGCCCCAACAACGACGGCTGCAACCCCGAGTCCTCGACCGACGTTCTGATCGAGGACTCGTTCTTCGATACCGGGGATGACTGCATCGCGATCAAGTCAGGGCGCAACGCCGATGGTCGCCGGCTCGCCGCTCCGTCCGAGCGGGTCGTGATCCGCGGCTGTCGGATGCGGGCGGGCCACGGTGGTGTCACTATTGGCAGCGAGGTCAGCGGTAGCGTACGGGACGTTTATGTCGAAGACACCGAGATGAGCAGCCCTCATCTCCTTCGAGGGATTCGAGTCAAGGCGAACGCGATGCGGGGAGGCGTCATCGAGAATGTCGTCGTCCGCGATGTCGAAATCGGCGAGACCGGCTCGGCCATTGACATCGACCTGCAGTACGAAGAGGGCGCAGCCGGCGTCCACTTGCCGATCGTCCGAAACCTTCTCATCGAGCGTCTGATCGTGCACAGGGCACGGCATGCCCTCTTCGTTCGTGGCCTTCCCGAGGCGCCGGTGCGCGGCCTCGTGGTTCGCGACGGCACGTTTCACGCGGTGAGCCGAGCCAGTGTGCTCGAGCACGTGGAGGAGCTCCTCTTCGAGAATGTGGCGATCAATCCGGGTGAGGAGCAGCGACTGCGAGAAGCTGAGCAATGAGCATCCCGCGCATGCGTGCAGGCCGCGTCAGTCAGCCAACAGCGATGTCACGACCTTGTGCAGCTCGTCGACCAAGAACGGCTTTGCGAGCGAGGCCTGGAAGGAGTGTCGCTGCGGCTCGGTCATGACGCGATCGCTCGTGTAGCCGCTCGTCGCGAGCGCACGAATCGACGGCTGGATCGTGCGGATTCGTTCCAGCGTCTCGACACCACCGATGCCTCCCGCGATCGTCAGATCCAGGATGACGAGGTCATAGGGCTCGCCGGCCTCGCAGGCGACGCGGCACGCGTCGATAGCGGTCGGCCCGTCAGCGACCGCTTCGACACGGAGGCCGAACTCCGAGAGGACCTCGACGACGATCTCCCGGATCGTCGCCTCATCGTCCATTACCAAGACCCGGCCCTGGACGGAACGTGCCTCCTCGGAGACCTCGGTGGTGGCGACCTCTCGGTCCTCGGTTGCAGGGAGCATGATCTCGAACGTCGTCCCCGCTCCTTCGACCGAGTCGAAGTCGATCTGGCCGCCGTGCTTCTCGACTATGGAATGGGAGATCGCAAGACCCAGGCCCGTCCCCCCCGACTTGGTTGTGAAGAAGGGGTCGAAGATCCGATCTCGATCTGCACGAGGAATCCCCTTTCCCTGGTCATGGACCGTCAGCCGCACGTAGCGTCCGTCTGCCACGATTGGGTTGTCGCGGATGGTCACGTTCTCGGCTCGAACCTCGATCCGGCCGCCCTCCGTCATCGCCTGGCGCGCGTTGATGAGTAGATTGTCGATGACCTGGCTGATTTGACTGGCATCCACCTCGCAGAGCCAGAGGTCGTCGGCGATCGTCACCTGGCTCGTCACCTTCGAGCCTGCAAGAGCCAACTCGGACGCGTCGCGCACGAGCTCTCCGACATTCGTCGGGGTGGTGACGGGCGAGCTCCCTCGGGCGAAGGTGAGCAGCTGGCCGGTCAGGCCGCGGGCGCGGTTGAGCACCTCCAATGCCTTCGCGAGCCGTGGTCGAACAACCCCACCCTCCGTCGACTTGAGGCGCGCAAGGTCGATGTAACCAACGAGCCCCGCAAGCAGGTTGTTGAAGTCATGTGCGATGCCGGCAGCCAACGCGCCAAGTGACTCGAGCTTCTCGACCTTCGCAAGATGCTCCTCGATTCTGATTCTCTCGGTGATGTCCCTGAACACGACGACCGCTCCGGTGATGCGGCTCTGTGGATCGCGAATCGGTGCGACGGTGTTGGCGATCAACCTCGCCTCGCCGGTACGCGAGATGAGCAGGACTGGGTCGGGATAGTCGACGATTCGTTCGTCCTGCTTCACCGTCAGCAGCGGATCGGGCAGGGGTTGTCGGGTCCACCGGTCGACCACTGTGAACACGGCGCTGATCTGGCGCCCGACCGCGTCGGTGCTCGACCAGCCGACCAGGTCCTCCGCCACTCGGTTGAGCAGCACGACCGTTCCGTCGAGGTCGGTTGCGATGACTCCCTCACCGATGCTTCGAAGCGTGACGGTGACGCGCTCTTTCTCGGCCGAGAGGTCCTCGTAGGCGACGGCCAGCTCGCGTGTGCGCTGGGCAACCCGCTCTCCAAGCTCGTCGTTGAGTTGCCGGAGTCCGTGTTGGGCCTGCTCGCGATCGCGTGCCTCGGCGACCAACTTCTGCTCCGTGACTCTGTGCTTCTCGATCTCCTGTTGCAGCTCTCCCGTCCGAAGCTCGACACGTCGCTCCAACTCGAGCTCGCGCCGCGTGAGCCGGCGGACCCGGACCCGATGCCCGGTCAGCAGAATGAGAGCCATCGCTAAAACCCCCGCGGCCCTGGCGACCGGTCTCTGGTACCAGTGAGGGAGAAGCGAGAAAGCGTAGCTGGCGCCGGTCTCGTTCCAGACGTCGTCCTTGTTGCACGCCTTGACTCGAAAACGGTACTTCCCAGGGGGGAGGTTCGTGTAGTAGGCGACCCGCCGGGTTCCCGCGTCGATCCACCGTGTGTCGAAGCCCTCGAGCTTGTGCTGGAAGCGGACTCGTTCCGGAGCGAGGAAGCTCAACCCGGTGTATCGGATCTCAACCTGGCCACGTCCCGGTTTGAACCTGGCGTCGCTGGGAAGTCCGTACGGTTGATCGTCGACGGTGATCTCCTCAACCCACGTCGGCGGTTCCAGTCGGTTGACGGGGATGTCTGTCGGGTCTGCGATCGCCACGCCACGGCCAGATGCGAACCAGAGGCGTCCGTCCCGGCTTCGATACGCGCCGTTCTGTCGCGCAATGACCATGTACGTGGTCTGGAGGCCATGCTCCGACCGAAAGACGGTGACCGGAACAGTTGCGGCGCGGCCGTCGGCGACAGCGTTGAGATCTCGGATCGCGGCGCGCATGATGCCCCGTCCATGGGTCATCCAGAGATTGCCGCGGCCGTCGTCGACAAACTCGTAGACGAAGTTCGACGCCAGACCGTTCTCCGTGGTCAAAGTTGCGACCTGCCCGTCCTTGATCCGTTGCAGACCATGTCGCGTCGACACCCAAAGCGCGTCATCGGCATCGACGAAGATTGTATGGACGGAGGACGGCCGCATCCTGTCCCAAAGGCGCACGTCGATGAAGCGACCACCCTCGTATCGCGACAGCCCTCCATCCTTGGAGCCGACCCAGATTCGGCCCCGGCTGTCCTTCGCGAGTGCTCGGATCTTCCGTGCTGTCAGACCCTCCTTCTCTCCGATGTGGACCAGCGAGCCGTCATGGAGGTAATAAAGACCGTCAGACAGGGTTCCGATCCAGAGACCACCCGTCTCGTCCGGCAGGACAGCCTGGATCGCCGTCCGGAGTCTCCCCTCGAAGGTCAGGCTCTCGATTCGACCCTGATCGAAACGGTTCAGTCCCTCGGTGGTGCCGATCCAGACCGAGCCGTCCGGTGCCGGTACGACCGTCATGACCGAGCTGTTCGCGAGGCCGGCGGATTCATCGAACACGGAGATCTCACGGCCAGAGAACCGCACCGCGCCGAGCTCCGTCGCGATCCACAACGAACCGCTGCCATCCTCGCAGATGCTCCGTGTGTTGTCGTGAGGCAGGCCCTCGCTCCGGCGTATGTGCTGGAAGACGCCGTCGCGAAGCCGCGCCAGCCCGTCGAAGGTCGTTCCGATCCACAAACTGTCCTCTCGGTCGACGCACAGGACCTGAACCGAGCGCAACGCGGCAAGCTCCGGGAGGCCGGAGGTCGATCGCGGAGCGGCCTCTGTGAAGTACGGCTCGAAACGCCCGTCACGAGCGCGGTAGAGACCGTCACCGGCGCCGATCCACAGTGTGCCGTGGCCGTCGATCAGGAGACAGTTCACGATTTGGTGCGGGAGGCCTTCGCGCGCTCCGAAATGGGTCAGAACGCCGCCCTGGAGCCGAAACAACCGATTGGTCTCGGTGCCGATCCAGATCTCCGAGGCAAGATCGCCGGTGATCGCCAAGACCCGCCGATCGAGACGTCCCGGGAAGCGCTCGGCATAGTTGACAAAACCACCGTGCTCGAATCGGGCCAGGCCTTCTCCGGTTCCGACCCAGAGGTTGTGGCTGTTGTCGACATGGAGTGAGCGGACATCGTCAGAAGGAAGACCATCCTCGGTTCCATAGCACCTGAAACCACGGGCATCGAGAAGACACAGCCCGGCTTCCGTGCCGATCCACAATCCGCCGTCGTCGGCTTTGACCATCGTCGTCACGAAGTCGCTGGTCAACCCCGTCTTGCCCACTCTGTAGGTTGAGAACTCGCCGTTTTTTAACCGCGACACACCACCGCCATAGGTGCCGATCCACAGAGCACCGTCGTCGCCCTCGACGACGCTCCAGACCTCTCCTTCCTCAAGCTGTCCCGGCGTCCGGTCGTCGTAGGTGACGAACCGTACGCCGTCGAAGCGCGCAAGCCCGCTCTTGGTGGCGATCCACAGGTATCCGTCCCGGGTCTGGATGATGTCCTTGATGTTGTTCTGCGGAAGACCGGCCGACTCCACCCAGGAGTCGATCAGATACTGCCTGACCGGCGTGTTCGGATTGAGGGCCGACGCCGGGGTGGTTGTGAGGAGAATGGACAGCAGGACCGACATCGCGGCGCCGAGTCCCGAAGCGAGACCAACGTCCCCGACTGTGGTCTTCCGATTGACCATGAACCCCTCAACAATTGTAGTCGAAACTGCCGATGGCCTCATCCTCCACGCATCCGGGTGTTCCGCCTGGGGTGTCGAGACTTGCCGATCTCTTGAAGTGTAGTGCTCGCCCGGTCGATTCCGACGTCAAACGCAGCCAGCTCGGTCACTTGGCATGGTGGCCTGCTCGTCCGATGATTCTCCGTTGTGTCCTATTCGTATTCGAGAACGCGCCGCGGCACGTAGAGCTCCTCGAGATGGGCGCGCTCAGCTGACGACAGATCGACCTCCAGGGCCTTGACCGCCTGCTCCAACTGGTCCGTGCTGCTGGCCCCGATGACTGGTGCGGTGACACCGGGCTGATGGAGCAGCCAGGCAAGTGCGATCTGGGCCGGATTGGCACCCTTCTTGCCGGCCACCGCCAGTACTCGGTCGAGGATTTCGAAGTCGGTTTCCTGGAAGTAGTAGTCGTACGCCATCTGATCACTGGCATCGCGAGTCGTGACGCCTCGTTGGCCACGCTTTCGTGTTCCGGCCAGAAATCCCCGGGCCAGGGGACTCCACGGGACCACGCCGACACCCTCCTCGAGGCACAGTGGCATCATCTCCCGCTCCTCCTCCCGGTGAATCAGGTTGTAGTGGTTCTGCATGACCACGAACCGGCTCCATCCGTGTCGGTCCGCCAGCCCCAGTGCTTTCATGAGCTGCCAGGCGTGCATGCTGGAGGCACCGAGGTACCGAACCTTGCCTATCCGGACGAGATCGTCGAGCGTCTCCAGGGTTTCCTCGACGGGGGTCTCATAGTCCCACCGGTGGACGTAGTACACGTCGACGTAGTCGGTTCCCAAGCGCCGAAGCGAAGCGTCGATCGAGTCGAGAACATGCTTGCGAGACAGGCCGCGATCGTTCGGACCGGCACCCGTGGGCCAGTACACCTTGGTCGCGATGATCACGTCCTCCCGCCGGGCGAAATCCTTGAGTGCACGCCCCAGCACCTCCTCGCTCGCACCCTGCGAGTACATGTCGGCCGAGTCGAAGAAGTTGATCCCGAGATCGAGGGCCATTTTGATGATGGGCCGACTCGCATCTTCCGGGAGCACCCAGTCTCGCCACCGGGGGCTGCCGAAGGTCATCGTGCCCAGACAGATTCTCGAGACTCGGATGCCCGCGGTGCCCAGGCGAACGTAGTCCATCTCTACTCCTCCCCCAGAATGCCAAGGTTCCGCAGCCACTCGCCGCACAGCGTCGGCCATTGGTTCATGGGTCCGCTCGCCAATCTGATTCCGAACCCGTGCCCTCCCTGCTGGAAGACGTGGAGCTCGGCCGGCACGCCGGCTGAGCGGAGCGCGAGGAAGAGGCGAACGGAGCCCTCGGCGGACACCGAGGTGTCATCGGTCGTGTGGAGCAGGAACGTCGGAGGCCATGTCTTCGACGCCCCGTCGACGAGGGGGCGATTCGAGATCACGAGATCGAGCTCCGGCATTCTCGCGAGCGCCTCTGTTCGGATCGAGTCAGGTTGGACTGCCGGATAGACGAGGACCGCAAAGTCGGGGCGGGCACTGAGCCGATCGGCCTCGTCGACTGGAGGATAGACCTCGGAGTCGTGGAACGCCGCGAGCGACCCAGCCAGATGTCCGCCTGCCGAAAAGCCGACCACGCCGATCCGGTTCGGATCGATTCCGAACTCCTGGGTCCGGCTGCGCACGACCCGAATCGCGCGCTGGGCGTCCTGGAGAGGAACGTCGGCCGGTGCATCGTGCCCCTCACTGGGCAAACGATAGGTCAAGACAAAGGCGGTTACGCCGAGGCGGTTGAGCCATTCCGCGATGTCCCGGCCCTCCTTGTCGATCACGATCCGTTGAAAAGCCCCACCGGGGGCGATGATCGCGGCCGCTCCGTTAGGCTCGTCGGGGCGGAAGATCTCCAGGGAGGGCCTGAGGACGTTCGTCACACACCGATCGTGGAGACCGGGATCGCTGCTCCGTTCGGCGACCGTTTCCCGGAATGCCAAGCCGTCCGAGCCGGGTGCGGAATCCGGCCAGAGAAGGATCCTCTGTTCCGACAGGGGCGCTGCAGCAACGAGGTCAGCTTCGACTGACGATGGTTCGTGAGACAGGAGAAGCATGAGTGTCGCCACGGCGACCGGGATGACGCGCATCGAGAGTCTCCGCTCTTCACCTAGGATTGAATCGTCTGGCCATGATATCAGCGACCGAAATGGCCACCGGTGGCACAACCTCTGGTTTCCTGTACTATCGTTCCGGAGACGCCTGCTTCAGCCGAGCGGAGGCCATGGCGCGGCCGCCCTGTCTCGACGGGCTGGGGTTTTTCCTGTGCGGCAGACGACTCATGACTGATGGGGGCGAGAAACACGGCAGGGAGAGCAGACCACATGGAACACAAGGGCGACATCGCGGTGGTCGGCCTGGCTGTCATGGGCCAGAACCTCATCCTCAACATGGACGATCACGGTTACCGTGTAGTCGCGTACAACCGTGACGACGCGTTCGCGGAGAACATCGAGAAGGTCGTGTCCATGGGACGCAGGGTGCTCGGCGCCCGTACGATCGAGGAGATGACGGCGCAGCTGAAGACACCTCGCAGGATTATGATCATGATCCAGGCCGGCAAGGCGATCGACCAGGTCATCGAGCAGCTGATTCCGTACTGCTCGCCGGGCGACTGCATCATCGACGGCGGAAACTCCCATTTCACCGACACGATCCGCAGGACAAGGTTTCTCGAGGAGAAGGGATTTCTCTATGTCGGGACCGGCGTCTCGGGTGGCGAGGAGGGCGCCCGCCGCGGACCGTCGATGATGCCGGGTGGCAGCCCGGCCGCCTGGCCTCTGGTCAAGGAGATCTTCCAGGCGATCTCGGCCAAGACGCCGGAAGGCCAGCCATGCTGCGATTGGGTGGGCGCAGACGGTGCAGGACACTACGTGAAGATGGCCCACAACGCCATCGAGTACGGTGACATGCAGATCATCTGCGAGGCTTACAACCTGATGAAGACCGGACTCGGGCTGTCAGCTGCTTCGATGCACGAGATCTTCGCCGCGTGGAACACGACAGAGCTCGACAGCTATCTCATCGAGATCACGGCGGACATCCTCGCATTCAAAGACGACGACGGCTCTCCACTGGTCGAGAAGATCCTCGACCAGGCGGGGCAGAAGGGTACCGGGAAGTGGTTCAGCGTCAACTCGCTCGACCTCGGTATTCCGGTGACGATGATCGCCGAAGCGGTGTACGCCCGCTGCCTGTCGGCGCTCAAGGACGAGCGCGTCGCAGCGGCCGAGAGGCTCGGCGGTCCGGGTATCTCATTCTCCGGAGATGTGGAGACCTTTGTCGAGGACATCCGGCAGGCGCTGCTCGCGTCCAAGATCATCTCGTACGCGCAGGGCTTCATGTGTCTGCGGGAGGCGGCGAAGGAGTACGGGTGGGATCTCGACTACGGCGCGATCGCCATGTTGTGGCGAAGCGGTTGCATCATCAGGAGTGTGTTCCTCGAGG
>Ga0316576_10000042_pt1 | contig 38278 bp, 35 predicted proteins | sample S0NA_FD_203075 | JGI IMG/M metagenome (GOLD analysis project Ga0316576, IMG submission 203075) | Rhizosphere microbial communities from salt marsh grasses in Alabama, United States - S0-2_050615r3r5 | ecosystem: Host-associated > Plants > Roots > Rhizosphere | place: USA: Alabama | collected...
TGCGGTTCAGGGACTCCTGGATCCCCTTGTAGACCACCGCCATACCACCGCTGCCGATCTCGTCGGTGATGCGGTAATTTCCGATGCGCTCTATCACGTACAGCTCTGTGTTTGCCTCGCCGCCGCGATCCTGCGCGCAGCGGGGCAGATTCCAGTTTTTACTACAGGTCCCGCCAACTTGTACAGCTCTACCTCGGCGCGCGCCCCGACGGACAACGAGGCTAAAGTGTTCGCGATTCCCGAACTCTGGTACCTTTGAACGAGGGTCGCCACGGACATGCAACGGGAGATGGATCACGATCTTGTCGGCGTGCTCCTCGACGGGCGCTACAAGGTCGTGCGCGAGCTCGGCAAGGGCGCGATGGGCACGGTCTACGAGGGCCAGCACGCCGCCGTGGGTCGCCGGCTCGCGATCAAGGTCCTCGCCCGCGAGTACAGCTCGACCGCGGCGCGGGAGCGGTTCTTCCACGAGGCCCGCGCGGCCGGGGCGATCACCCACCCCCACATCGTCCCGGTCCTCGACTTCGGCATCCTCGACGGGGGCCAGCCCTACATGGTGATGGACTACGTCGAGGGGGAGAGCCTGGAGAAGGTCATCGACCGCGACGCCCCGCTGCCCACCGAGGACGCGGTGGAGATCTGCAGCCAGGTCCTCGCCGCGCTCGAGGTGATCCACGGCGCCGGGCTGGTGCACCGGGACATCAAGCCCGCCAACATCATGCTGGCCCGGGTGCGTCGACCACGGCTGTTCGCCATGCTGCTCGACTTCGGCGTCTCCCGGGCGATGCACGCCATGTGGCACCGGCCCAACCTGACCCGGGTGAACGAGGTCCTCGGCACCCCGGCCTACTTCGCGCCGGAGCAGGCCGGGGGAGGGGAGGTGGACCCGCGCTGGGACCTGTGGGCCGTGGGCGTGATGCTCTACGAGATGCTGACCGGCGACCTGCCGTTCCGCCTGGAGAGCATGGGGCAGGTCGTCTCCGATCTGGTCAACTGCCGCCTGATCCCGATGCGGCGGCGCAACCCGGGCCTGCCCGACTGGGTCTACAAGATCCAGGAGCGGATCCACCACCCGGTGCGGCAGAAGCGCTACGGCAGCGCCACCGCCTTCCTGCAGGCGCTGGAGTCGCGTCGGGCCTACCTCGCCGACGAGGAGGTCGACGCCAAGACGGTGCCCTTCCTCCGCGTGGACCTGGACACGCCGCCCCCCGAGATCATGGACCAGCTGGCCCATCCCGGCTCCCAGAAGCGCCAGCCGTCGCGGGATCTGTCCGGCCCGTCCGCGCTGGACGACGACGACCGGACCCGGGAGTCGGCGCCGGTCTTCCAGTCCCGGGTCACCGACGCCGGTCTTCCGTCCCGCCGGCGCGGGGAGCTCGAGATCGAGGCCGCGCAGGAGGCCGAGAAGGACCACACCGTGCCGCTCCGCCGCTCGGCGGAGGACGAGCTGCGGACCTCCGACGTCCGCCCCCTGCCGCTGGAGCGCCCGCGGATCGAGCCGCGGGCCGCGGAGCCCCGGGGACCGAGCCCCTGGCTGCCCATCGGCCTCTCCCTGCTGCTGCTCGTCGCCGCGGGCCTGGCCGCCTACCTCGCCTTCAGCGGCTAGAGACGCGCCCGGGCAGAAGGGCTTTACAGGCATTGGTCTCTCGGGCTAGAAACCCGGGAATCGACTGGACATCACTAGCTTCGAGCTACGGGAGGTGAGCGATGAGAATGTATTGTGCGGCGTTTGTGGCCGGCCTGATGCTGGTCGCCGTGGGTTGCAGTGACGACGACAAGTCGAAGGACTCCGGCGGGCTGGCTGACGTGGGCCAGCCGGACATGGGGGCGGACATCGAGGTCGCGGACACGTTGGCGCCGGACCTGCCTCCCGTGGACCACAACATGGGCGAGGGCTGCAAGACCAACTCGGACTGCAAGACGGGCTCGCCCGACTGCCTCGTGCTGAGCAAGGCCGAGGGGATCGGCATCTGCAGCAAGACCTGCACCCCCGACAACCCCGACACGCCGCTGATCAACGAGGACGACTGCCCAACGGACTTCGTCTGCGCCTCGTTCGCCTACACGACCGCGACCTACAACTACTGCCTCAAGAAGTGCACGCCGAGCATGACGACGAACCCCTGCCCGGCGTCGAGCAAGCAGACCTGCCACCCGGTGTCCACGCGCTTCACCGACCTGGACCAGCCGGTGTGCTGGTACCTGGCCTGCAAGGACGACAAGGACTGCCCGGTGATGTCGGCGACGACCTGCTCCATCGACGCCGACTGCACCAGCGTCGGCGCCGACGCGTTCTGCGAGTCGGGCGAGTGCGCCCGCCCGGGCAAGTGCAACACCACGAGCGGCATGTGCGGGCCGCACACGCTGGGCAAGGCCGGCTCCAAGGTCGGCGACCCGTGCACCAGCGACTTCGACTGCCCCAACGCGGGGACCTGCTTCCCGGCCACCAGCGACTCGACCACTGTGGGCACGCTCTGGGCCAACGGCTACTGCACGATCACCGGTTGCGCCGCGGCGAGCCTCACCGACTTCGCCTGCCCCGCGGGCAGCACCTGTAACCACCTCTTTTACGGCGGCATCTGCGCCAAGACCTGCAAGCTGGACGACGCCTCCACCTGCCGCAACAACCCGGCGGACAAGGGCGGCGACTACGAGTGCTACGCCTGGGACAACCTGGTCGTCGGCGGCGGGATCCAGGTGACCAGCGAGCCGGTCTGCATGAGCGGCGCGAGCCAGGAGTGCGACATGGGCACCAGCCTGAGCTGCGCGAGCCTCGGCGACCAGACCGACTCGGCGAACCCGAACCCGACCAACATGAGCTGCCGCAACCGGTTCACCGGCGCGGCCACGACCCAGACCGACCCGGCGGGCGTCTGCCTCGACGACACCGCGAGCGGTCCGTTCGGGCCGGCTCCCGACGGCGGCACCACGCCCGACGCGATGGTGCCTGTGGACGTCGGGACGCCCGACGCCGGCACGCCGGACGCCGGCACCGGCGACCTGGCCACCGCCGACCTGTAGCGTCCCCCGGTTTTTTGCCCCGGGGGCCCGGGGGGGCGATCATCGGGGGGTGTCCCCCCTGCTCGTCGACAACCTGATCCACGTCGCCGCCACCTGGGCCGGCGGGGCGCTCCTCGTGGCGCTGCTCCACCTGCTGGAGCGCGTCTCCTCGCGGCAGGTGGCGCACAACCTGGGCTGGCGCGGGGTGCTGGTCACCGGGTGGCTGGGCGTGCCGGTGCACGAGCTGAGCCACCTCGCCGCGGCGTTGCTCTTCGGCCACCGCGTGGTCGCCTGGAAGCTGTTCGACCCGGACCCGGTGAGCGGGACCCTGGGCTACGTGCGCCACGCCTACAGCCGACGCAGCCCGTGGCAGCTCGCTGGCGGGTTCTTCATCGGTCTCGCCCCGCTGGCCGCCGGGCTGCTGGGGCTCGCCGCCCTGCTGTGCTGGATGGCGCCCGGGGCCTCCTGGCTCGCCGTGGCCCGGGACCTCGAGCTGTCCGCCCCGGGGCTCGCCTCGCGGGTCCTGGAAGGGGCGCGGCGCTCCGGCGGGCTGATCTGGGAGCACCGCTCCCTGCTGCTGCCGGTCCAGGTCTACCTCGCGGTCTGCCTCACGAGCCACATGGCGCCGAGCCGCGCTGACCTGGCCGGCGGCCTGTGGGGCGGCCTGCTGGTGCTCGGCCTCTCCGCCGGCGGTGGCGCCCTCGCCGCCCACCTGGGCCACCGCCTCGGCGCGGGCGCCCTGGTCCTGGGCCTGCTCCTCGTCCTGCTCCTTCTGGCGGCGGTGTTCCAGGCGCTCTACGTCGGGCTCGCCCGCCTGGTCTCGCGTCCGGCCCGGGGCGTCCTGCTCCGCGGGGAGTGAGCCAACCTGTCGGGTGGCTCGCCGCCGGACCGAAGGAACACACGCCCAGCGCCCTTGACCTGCCCACGGCGGGCGGGCGAGACTGGAGCGACCTTAGCCAGGGACGGGTAGGAACCATGGACAGGACGGAGACCGGGACCCTCGCCGCCGAGCTCCTCGCCCTCGAGCGTCGCCGACAGCACGCCCCCCTCGAGGGGGACGACGCCAAGCGACATCAGGAGCTGTTTGGCACGCTGCTCAAGCGCCTGGGCCCGTCGCCCCACGACGAACGCCGCGAGTTCCTCCGCATCCCCGCGGACCTCGAGGCCAAGTTCCGCCTGGGGCAGGCCACCATCACCTGCCCGGCGGGCGAGATCAGCATGGGCGGGCTCTCGCTGCGCGGCCACCTGTGGGTGATCGAGGAACAGGAGCTCGTGCTGGAGAACCTGCGCGTCGGCAAGCGAGACTACCCGATGGCGATCCGCGCGCGCGTCGTGTGGAAGGTCTCGGACGAGGACGCCCGTCCCCGGGCCGGCCTGCAGTTCATCGATCTCGACGCCAGCGGCCGGCGCCAGGTCAAGGCGGTCTACGAGCAGCTCTTCATCGAGCTGCTCGCGCGCCTGGCCGACGCCTGACGGCTTGTTGTCCGGGGGTTACTCGAGGATCGAGCTCAGGTTGGCCATCGCGCCGTCCAGGGCGCGGTCGCTGGGGGTCCGGGGGCCATAGGTCGCCAGGCCCACGTTCTCCCCGGCGCACTTGAAGAACCGCCCCGCGATGACGTTGGATCCGTCGTCCTCGAGGACGTAGGAGCGCAGCGCGCTGAAGGGCACCATCCCCTCGAGCTGCTTCACGGCCGAGTTGACCATCTGCGACGTCGCGGCCATGCCCTCCTTGAGCTCCCCCTCGCCCGCCGCGGCGACGATGATCCCGTTGGAGTCGGCGACCACCGCCGCGTTCTGGCCCTCGTGCTCGAGCAGGATCTTCAGCACGCCCTCGAGGGTCCCGTCGGCCTCGGCGAACAGCTCCACCGACTGGTCGAGGCCCGACGTCGACCCGCCCTTGGTGCTGGCCACGTCGGCCCGGAGGCGCTGGAGCTGGCGGCTCTGTCGCTTGCCGGACTGCTCCAGCGTGTTGCGCGTGGCCTCGAGCGACTCGATCTGGGCGCCCATCTCGGTGATCTGTCGCTGCGCCTGGTTCAGGGTCGCCTCCGCCTGGCGGTAGCGGTTCTCGGCCTGCTGCCGCGCGTTCATGTGCGCCTGGGCCGCCTCCTGGGCCGTGGCGCAGGCCTTCTGCAGCTCCTGCATCTTGGACTGGTAGGCCTGGAGCTGGGTCGTGGCCTGCTCCGCTGCCGTCTTCGCCTTTGCCACCCCCTCGCTGTTGGCGACGAGCTTCTCCTCGGCCTTGCTCGCCCGGATCCGCTCCTGCTTCAGGGCGGCCGTGGCCTCGCGCTTGACCTCATCGACCTTCTTCCGCGCCCCCGCCAGCTGCTCCTCCCAGAGCGCCTTGTTCTTGTTCAGCATGGAGAGGCCGATCATGTAACCGACCAGCAGGCCGACCACGAGCCCGGCGACGAGGTAGACAATGGTCATCGTGAGAGCCTCCGCTTCGACTTCGGTGTGGTACCAAAGGGGCGAGATCAGACTACGACGCCGCGCGGCAGCCCGTCAACGAGCCTGTTGGATCAGCGGCTGACGCTTGGCTCGTGGTCCTGGTCTCCCGGGGTCGCCGCGTAGACCCGGTAGCGCCCGACCCGCACCGCGGTGGGGACGGGGAGCGAGACCGAGAAACGGCCGTCCAGCCCGGTCACCGTCGCTCCGAGCAGGGCGTCGGAGGTCCGCCCGTCCCGGCTGAGGTAGATCTCCACCCGGAGGCCGGATGCGCCCTTGCTCCCCGCGATCACCTGCCCCCAGACGGAGACCTGCTCGCCCCGGTACACGGTCACCGTGTCCGAGCTGAGGACGATCCGGGTCGGCGTCCGCGGCGGCGGCGGGGGCTCACCCGGCTCACCCGGCTCACCCGGCTCACCCACCTCTCCTGGCGCTCCCGGCGCTCCCGCCTCTCCCGGCTCGCCGGTGGCCGCCGGTGTGGCGGTCGGTGGGCCGCTCCCCCTCCCACCGGTCGTCCCCGCACCGGGCGGGCGCCGGTAGCTCTCCAGATCGACCCGGTAGGCGCTGCGGCGGATGCGCTGGGACGGCCGGACCCCGCTCACGTTACGGTTCAGGCGGCTGTAGCCCGTGGCATAGCGGGAGGGGCTGGGGAACGGGTCCGGACCGGGGGAGTGGACCGCCTTGTCGTTCGCGCCGAGCACCTGGAGCTCGTTGGAGGCTCCGCCGAGGTCGATCCGGGTCCAGCCCATGCGCGGGACGAAGACCTCGGTGAAGGCGTGGGCCTCGTTCTGCACGTAGCGCGCCGGGATCCCCAGGGACTGGGCGGTGATCACGAAGGCGAAGCTGCGGTGGCGGCAGACCCCCTTCTGGCTCAGGGCGATGTCGAGGTAGGTGTCGCCGGTGATCCTGGGCAGCGGCCCGGGGCGGAAGTTGCGGAAGTAGGCGACCAGCCGGTCGAGCTGGCGCAGGAGCGTCGCCCGGGGCGAGACACCGATCTGGTGGATCACGCGCTGGGCGGCCCGCCGGACCCGCTCCGGCAGGTCGGGCCGGAGCTCCCGCGGGATGTCGGAGACCCGCGCGAGGGGCGGGACCTGCGGCGAGAAGTAGCGCCGGGGCGCGTCCGTGAGGAAGACCAGCCTGAGCTGCCCCCGGCGGCCGACCCGGACCCAGTAGTTGTCGGCCGAGTCGCGGTAGAATCGCGCCGTGGTCGCCGGCGTGGTGGTGTAGCTGAGGATCCGGGCGCCGGCGGCCACCGACGGGATCGGCACCGGCCGGTCGCGCTCGACCCTGAGCACGAGCGAGCCCCAGAACAGGTCGCGGTCAGGAGAGGGGGGCACCTTGGCCACGCGCACGGGGCGCAGCGAGCGGTCCCGCACGCGCAGGGCGTAGTCCTCGCCCACCGCGTCCATGGCGGTCATCCTCTTGAAGGGGACCACGCTGGGGTTGAACTCGGCGCGGTAGCGCAGCGTCCCGTCGTGGGTCGTGGTGCGGTCAGCGGTGATCCGGTCCATCCGCTGCTCCGCGCCGTCCAGCACGCGCTCCTCGGGCGCCCGGGCGGTGTCCGTCGGCGGGCGGGGCAGGGTCCGGTCGTCCACGTGGATCTCGGCGGGCAGAGCGCCGGGCTTGGCGCTCCGCTCGCCCGGGGCGGGGACGTACTCGTGGAGCACGGGCTCGGCCCGGGCCGGCAGGGCGAGGAGGATCAGCAGCAGGGCGAGGGGGCGCGCCATCGCCTGTTGGACAGCGCGCGGGCTCATCGGTTCAACCCGGTCACGCGCCAGCCCTTGTCCCCGTGCTGCAGCAGCAGGATCACCGGCGTGCCCCCGAGCTCGGCGCGGCCGATCAGCGTCCGCGCGCCGTAGTCGGCGCCGGCGGGCAGCTGCCCGAGGGCCTTGCGCGCCTGCATCGGCGTCATCAGCGCCCCGACCCGCGTCCGGCCGCCGCCGGCCTCGCGGATCAGATCGCCGAACATCCTGGCCAGCTCCCTGGACGAGCGCGCGACCGTCTTGCCCTGGGCCTGGAACGGCAACCCGCAGCGCCCCGCCATGGCCCGCGCGTCGCCCGCGCGGAACGCCGCGATGAAGCCGCGGGCCAGGCGGGCCGCCTCCGCGCGCTCCCGGGCCGTGAGCGGCGCGGCCTGCGGGGCCGCCTTCGCGCTCGCCCTCCCGGGACTCCGCCCGGCGCCGGTCGCCTGCCCCACGACGCCGGCGCTGCTCTGCGCGCGGTTGAGTCGCCGGACCCGCCGCGGCGCTCCCGCGCTCCCCCCGGCCACCTCGGACATGTCGCCGTCGATGGGCCCCTTGGGCGGCGTGGTGAGGATGAAGGGGTCGACCCCGAAGGTTCCGCACTGCCGCTGGTCGCGGTGGAAGCGCCAGTGCAAATAGACGTTGCCGTCGGCGGAGCGGATGGCGCGGGGCGAGGGCGGGTAGGGCGACGCGCTGAACACCGTGTCCAGGGCGGCGACGTCGTAGGGCAGGATCCCGCTCGGCTTGACGATGGTCGCCTTCGCCACCTCGCCGCTCGGCTTGACCACGACCTCGATCATGGTCCAGAGCCGCATGTTGTTCATCGGGTGGCCGTCGGGCTTGTTGTCCATGTCGACCAGGAACCCGTAGCCCCACAGCTGGTGTATCCGGCGGTGCATGCGGGCGATGTAGAGCGCGAAGGGGTGGGCCCGGGTGCCCAGCGCGGTCTGGTTGCCCGGGCGGACCTCGGGGATGAAGTTCTCGAGGGAGGAGCGGATGCGCTCCCACTTGCGGTCGTGCCGCCCCCTGGGCGTCGAGGGCGAGAGCCGGGCGAGCTCGCGCTGCTTGCGCGCCGACTCGCCGTCGATCCGGTCGAGGCTGCGGTGATCCAGCTGGAGCTGCAGCCGGCGGGAGCGGCGCCGCTCGGGCTGCGCGCGCTGCTCCGGAGGCAGCTGGCCGCCCTCGGCCTGTTCGGCGAGCCGCTTCTGCTCGGGGCGCGCGGGCTGGGGCGGGAGCGGCGAGCGCATCGTCATCATCGGCGAGGCCTTGCGCTGCCGGCGCTTCTGCTGGCGCCTGCGCTCCCTCGCTCTCTGCTCGCGCTGCTCGGCCACCCTGTGCTCCCTGGCGCCGGGCTGTCGCTCCTTGCGCGGGCTGGGCTTGGACAGCGGCTCGGGCCGCGGGTGGTCCTTGACCAGGTTGGTGTGCCGGGCGCGGGTCTCCTGCTCCACGCGCCGGTTCTTGTCCGAGAGGAAGCGGGCGCTGTCGGGCGGCAGCTCGGTCTCCGGGTTGTTGACCTCGACCATCTTCAGCCGCAGGGTCGGGTCAGGGGGCTCGACCGGCACGAGCTTCTTCTCCTTCTTCTTCTCGGGCTCCTTCTTCTTCTCCGCGACCTTCTTCTTCTCTTCCTTCTTCTTCTTGGGCCGCTGTCGCGGGCGAGGCCGCTCCGGTTGCGTCCGCAGGAGCGGGTGGTCGGGGGTCAGCGGTGCCGGCGGCTCCACCTCGGGTGTGGGCTCTTGGGGCACCAGGGCGACCTCCACCACCGTGGGAGGCTCCTCCGTCTTCGGCAGGTACGTGAGCAGCAGGTAGGCGCCGGGGAGCACGACTCCGTGGTTGATGAGCAAGGATACGAGCAGGGCCCAGAGCAGACCCGGGGTGGTGGAGCGACGGCGCGCCATGTACTACCAGTCTAGTGGATACTCCCCCCCCGCGCCATGCTCAGGGCATCTTGCGGAACACCCCGATCACCACGCCCAGCAGGTCCACCGAGCGAAACTCGTCCTTGGAGACGTAGATCGGGTCCATGCTCTCGTTGGCGGGCTGGAAGCGGATGCGGTCGCCCTCGGGGTAGAAGCGCTTGACCGTCGCCTCGCCCTCGATCATCGCCACCACGATGTCGCCCGTGTTTGCGCTGATCTGCTTGCGGACGAAGATGTAGTCGCCGTCGAAGATGCCGTCCTCGATCATCGACTCGCCGGTGACGCGCAGGGCGAAGACCTCGCGCGAGGGGCCGATGAAGAAGCGGTCGACCCGCACGGTGTCCTCGACGTTCTCCACCGCGAGCAACGGCATGCCCGCGGCGACCTGACCGACGATGGGCACGTCGACCCACTGCCCCGATCCGGCGACGGGGCGCAGCGCCCGCGACTTCATGTCATCCCGCACGAGGTACCCCTTGCGCTCGAGCGCCTTGAGGTGGTCGTTGACCCCGTTGGTGCTGCGAATGCCCATGTGGTTGCCGATCTCGCGCATGGTGGGCGGGTAGCCGCGCTCGGCGATGCAGCGGTTGATGAAGTCGAGGACCTGTTGCTGGCGGCGGGTGATCCCGTTGCTCATCGCGTCTGTCCTTGTCTTGAGTCCGCCCCAAGTCTGTCCTTGGCGGTCCTTCCGTTGTACATTCCGTTGCAGTCCCATCGTTTTGGGCGCCACGGCCGATACTGAACGCATGATGAGTATACTGAACAGATGTTGCGATCGCAACAAATTGCTGCAGCTGGCGATCGTCCTTTTGTTTCAGTTGGTTGTGTCAGGTGGCCGGGCCCAGCCCGCGGTCCAGAAGGCCCTGGAGCAGCGACTGGTCCGCGCGCTCGGCGACCCGGATCCGGCCCACCTCGAGCGGGCCGCCCGCCGGCTCGGCCTCGCTGGCATGATCCGCGGGCTCGGGGGCTCACGGCCAGTGCGTCGGGCGATCCTCGAGGCCGCCCCGCTCCTCGACCGGCCCTGGTTCCTGCTGCCCCGCCTGATCGGGATCATGCGCGACGGCCGTGACCGCACCATGGCCTCCCGGGCCGCCGCCGCGGTCCTGGCGATCACCGAGGGCCTGCGCGTCCCCGCGCTGGAGCGCAGCGAGGAGATCGCCTCGCTCCGGCTGCAGCTCTCCCGCGGGCTGCAGCGCGTGGCCGGGCACCGCGACATCTCCCTCGACGTGCGCGTGCTCGCCGTGCTCGCCCTGGCGCAGATCGGCGACGTGGTGCCGGAGCGCGACCCGGGGCCGCTGCTCGCCTTCCTCGCCGATCCGGAGCCGCGCATGCGCGAGACCGCGGTGGAGCTCTTCGCCGCCGGCGCGCCGGCCCCGGTGCTCGCGCGGCTCGCGCGCCTGGTCACCGAGGACCGCTCGATGCCCGTGGCCCGCGCCGCCGCGGTGGCGCTCTGCGCCCGCGTCTCGCCGCGGCAGCCGCGCCGCCGCCGCCACACCCCGCGCGAGCTGGAGTACTCGGCGCTGCGGGGCGTGCGCGCCTTCTCCCGGATCCGCCAGATCGTGGAGAGCCTCGACGCCACCGACGACCAGCTGGTCGACCTCGCCCGCTGCCTGGCGCGCTCCCGCTCGGCCGAGGACCGACGGGCCCTGGCCCAGCTGCGCCGGCGCTCCCCGCGCCTGCGTCGCCTGCTGCGCCGCTTGAGGTGACGCGGCGCGCGCGCGTATTGACACTCCCGCCGCTCCTCGGGGTATGGTGCGCGCGAGGAGGCCCGCGATGACCCGTACCAGCCTGTTGCTCCCGCTGCTCGCCCTGGTCGGTTGCCCCAACGCCGGATCACGGACGCCCGAGGTGATCGACGTGCGCCATGTCTCGTCCGCCGGCGGCTCGCCGAGCGTCGATCGTGTCGTGGACATGGGCAGCGGCAAGGTGCCCCGCCAGGGCCGGCTCGACCTCTCGGCGAGCGACGGCCACGCGGTGATCGGCGAGCTGCTGCTGCTCTGGGGCTCGAGCTTCGGCAAGCAGCCCAGCGTGACCATCGGGGGGCGGGCGGCGGACGTGCTGGCCCACGTACGCGGCGGCGGCATCGTCGTCCGCGTGCCCTGGGGCATCGACCCCGGCGCGGTGAAGATCGAGGTCAGCAACCGCGAGGGCGCGGGGAGCACGACCTTCCCGGTGCGCCGGCTGGCGCTGGTCCTCGACGAACGCGGCCTGCAGCCGCTGGAGCTCGGCGCCGACGGCTCGGCGAAGACGGCGGGCGGCCCGCTGCCGCTGCCCGGGGCGCAGAAGCTCGCCTTCAGCCACGACGGCTCGGTGGTCTACGTCGCCGGCGTCGCCGGCGGGAAGGTCAAGCTCTGGATCGTCGATCTCGGCGCGAAGCTGCCCACGGTGGTGGGTGAGCGGACGTTCCCGGGCACGAGGCTCGTCGACCTGGAGACCGCGGCCCAGGCCGATCTGGGCCTGCTGGTCAGCGACACGCACCTGGTCTACTTCGACAACGGGCCGATGCTGAACCCCGCGTTCTACGCGCCCCACGCCCTCCCGGCGGAGCTCGTGCGCAAGCAGGTCCTCGCCGCCGCCGTCGGCGGCTGGGGCCGCGCCGTGGCCCTGCTCCTCGCCGACCTGAACCAGGTCGCGCTGATCGACGCGAGCAAGCCGGACACGCTGGCCGAGCCGCTGGTCGTCGACGCGCTGCCCGAGGCCCGGCTGCAGGTGGTGGACGATCTGCGCTTCTCGCCCGAGGGGCGCTCGATCTGGGTCCTGGGCAGCGACACCGAGCGCTCCATCGCCGGGGGCTACCAGACGCTGCAGCTCTCGCTGCTCCAGCGCTCGGGCGAGCGCGAGCTCAGGGTCCACGAGACCTGGAAGCTCACCGACGAGCACCTCGCCGCCCCGGCCCTGGCCCTGGCCCGCGGCGAGCCGATCCCCCCGGGCACGTCGATCCGCCCCGAGCCGTCGAGCTCGGCGGTCTACGCGCCGGCCTGGCCCAGCGATCTGCTCAAGGAGGGCTTCGCCGCCTTCCTCAAGCAGCCCGACCGCTTCAAGGGCCGCGTGCTGCGCAGCAGCCTCACCGACCGCGCGGCCCAGGTCGTCGCCGAGGGGGCCTGGCTGCCGACCTCCGTCGACGTCGTCGGTCAGACCGAGGTGATGCTCGCCCTGGGGCTCGCGGTCCGCGGCGGGCGGCCGGTGCGCGTGCTGGTCCACGGCGTGGCCTGGCGCGGCGGCGCGCCCAGGATCACCGAGCTCGGCGCGGCCCCCGAGGCGGCGCTGCGGGCCAAGGTCCCCTGGCTCGGCGAGGTCCGCGCCCAGCCATAAAAAATCACTGGTACAGGCAGGCGGTGCCCAGGCCGCCGCTGAGCGAGCGGCAGGTGCCGCCGTCGGGGCAGGGGCCGCTGCCGCTGCAGGTGCGCACGCAGCGCTTGCCCACGCCGGCGACGAGGCAGGTCAGCCCCGTGTTGCACGAGGCCTTCTCGCAGTCAGCGCCGATGTTGCCGTCGGTGGGCTTGTACTCCGGATAGACCAGCCGCCCACGGATCCCGCCGTCGGTGTCCGGGGGCTGCAGGCTGCGATCGCGGAACAGGACGACGAAGCTGTCCGCGTTGTGGATCGCCACCGACGGGCCGTCCTGGTCCTTGACCGTGGTGGTGTTCACCGCGAAGTCATCGCCCACGGGCAGGCCCACCGAGAGCAGCCGGCGCCCGCGGATGCCGGCGGCGTCGTCCGCGGTGCCGTCATCGGTGCTGGTCCAGGCGACGAGGAGCGAGCCGTCGGCGCGCATCGCCGCGGCCGGCTCGGTCTGCTTGCCGCCCGTCGTGGTGTTCACGGTCCAGGGCTCCTCCTGGGCCGCGCCGACCAGGTTGTAGCGCCGGAAGCGGATGCAGGGGGGCGTGGCGTCGGCGCCGCAGCTGACGTTCTCCTCCCACACCGCGCCGTAGCCGGCGAGCATCGGCGTCACGTCGTTGCCGCCCACCTGGTCGGTGCCCGAGATGGCGAAGGCCGCGCTGTTGGCCGCCGCGCCCTGGGCGTAGGTCCGGCCCCAGAGCTTGCCCGCCTGGCGCCAGATCACCATGAAGCCGTTGTTCTTGCCCGGGGCCACGGCCGGGTCGGGCCAGACCGTCCCCGAGGCGAAGCTGGCCACGACGAAGGGCGCGTTGGTGCCGCCGGTTGTCTTGGTCGGCCGGCCGTGGGGCCCGAGGTAGCGCCCCATCACCTGCCAGTTGCTGCCGACCTGCTCGTGCCAGACCACGACGTAGGTGTGGTCGGCGAGCGCGGCCACGTCGGGCGTCGCGTGGCTCGTTCCGGTGCCGTCGTCGAGGTGGATCTCGTGGCCCGAGTCGGACTGGTCGTCCGGGCGTCCGGTGAGCAGGAAGGCCCGGCTGTAGATCCCGCCGTCCGAGATGGTGCTCGCGTCGGCCCGGTACCAGGCGACGACGAAGTGGCCGTCGGCCTGCATCGCCACGGCGGGCATGTCGTAGTAGTCGTTGGTCTCGTTGGCGACGTACTCCTCGGTCTTGTTCGTCACCGTGTTGAGCCGCGGCTTGCCGTTCGAGTCCCACTCCCTGTAGTAGACGTCGTAGCGCCCCAGGCCGGCCCCGCCGTCCTCCCAGACCGCGACGAAGTTGCCCTTGCCGTCGGAGCTCACCTGGCGCGCGCTGGCCGTGGTGGTGAACAGCTGGCTGTCCCGGTAGATGTCGTTGGCCTGGAAGTCGGCGGGGTAGAGCACCACGTCGCCGACGATGTCGTCATCCGCGATCACGGTGACGCTGGCCTGCCCCTCGCCCCGGATCCGGTTGTCCTTGTCCAGCGCCTTGATCGTCACGGTCGCCGGGCCGTTCCAGCCGTCGGCCCGGATCACGAAGGTCGAGGGCAGCGTGATGATCTGGCCCGCCTGGCCCAGCACGGTGCGCTCGGAGACGCCGCCCTGGGCGAAGGTGATGTCGAGGTCCTGGACGTCGTAGACGCCCGGCTTGGCCTTGACCGTGACGAGCACCGTGGTCGCCGCGTCGGGCTTGCACGATGCGGGCGCCGCCGCGACGGCGACCAGGACCAGCAGACGGTGGGCCAGGCCTCGGGTCACGGCGGCTCCTAGTGGCTGATGTTCCAGACGCCGAGGTCCGAGGAGGGCAGGTCGGGCTCCCTCGGCCGGAACGCGTAGTATCCGCCGACGGCCGCGCCGCCCACGAGCACCGCGCCCACCGGGACCCAGAACCACCACTGGGTGTAGAACGGCTTGGGGGGCGGCGGCCGGTAGGGCGGGGGCTGGGTGATCGGCGGGGGCACCGGCTCGTAGCTCGGCACGCTGGTCGCCTGCTGCTGGCGCCGGCGCTCCTCCTCGGCCTTTTGCTCCAGCTCCTCGAGGAGCGTCTCCACGGCGGCGCGGTTGCGCGCCTCGGGCATCTTCTTCAGGTAGAGCCGGAACGAGAAGATCGCCTTCTCGTAGTTGTCCAGGTTGCGGTGGCACTGGCCGATGTTGAACAGGAAGCCGGGCAGGGGGGCGAGCTTGTAGGCCTGGCTGTACTCCTTGAGGGCCTCCTTGAACCGGCCGAGCTCGAACGCGGCCTTGCCCTTGCTGTAGTGCAGGCGCGCCTGGGCCTTGGCCTCCTCGGTGATCTCGGCCGCCGCGGGGCGGGCGGCCAGGAGGAGCAGGAGCAGGGCGGCCCCGACCCCACGCCGCCATGTGGGCACGACAACTAGTCTATCCATGAGTAGATACTACCCAGTTCCGCGCCCATGTCCAAGATCGAGCTGCGGCCTACTGGTTGAAGGGATCGACGATGTCCTCGGGGTTGATCTTCTTCGGCCGCTTGGTCTTGGGCTTGGGCCGCTCCGGCAGGGGCTCGGTCCTGGGCGGTGGATGCCGCACCCGCGGCGTCTTGCGAACCTTGCGCCCGGCGTGGGGCGGCCGAGGCTTGTTCCTGTTCAGCCGCACGGTCTCCGGCGTCGGGCCGCTGGGCCGGGGCAGCTCCTCCAGGTCGACGCCGATCAGCGTGTTGTCCACGACGTGGACCTTGGCCTCGCCCTCGCGGTAGCCCGGCAGCCGGAAGAGGAACGCGACCTCCTCGCCGATGTTCTCCAGGCGCAGCTCGAGCGGGGTTTTGCCCAGGGGCGTGCTCGGATCGTCCTTGCGGAAGACCTCGGCGCCGCTCGGGTTGGAGCGCAGCGTGAGCTTGGCGGTGGTGACCATCCCCTGCTTCGAGCGGGTCGGGTCGGGATCGGGCAGCGTCTTCTGCGCAAGGGTCGGGTCCTCGCTGCTCACCGCGGGGACATCGTCCACGTCGAGCCCGGCGGCGACCCAGAAGGCGACCCCGGCGAGGACCATCACCGACGAGACGAGCAGCACGAGGATCAACCCGCGGCGGCTCTTTGCGGCGCGCTCCCTGGTCTTTCGCGGCGTGATCGCCACCGCGCGGACCACGGTCTCCACCGTGGCGGTGGCCCGGGCCAGGTCCTCGCGCAGCTCGGCCACCGACTGGTAGCGGCGCGCGGGGTCCTTCTCCAGGCAGCGCAGGATCACCGCCTCGAGCGCCGCGGGGATGCTCGGGGCGTCGGCCAGCTCGCGCGGCGGGATCGGGTCGTGGTTCATGTGCTTGACCACGAACTCGCCGAAGGACTTGGCGCGGAACACCGGGTGGCCGGTGAACAGCTCGTAGAGGATCGCGCCGAGGGAGTAGATGTCCGAGCGGTGGTCCACCGGGATGCCCGAGGCCTGCTCGGGGGACATGTAGGCCGGCGTCCCGATCACCGATCCGGCGGCGGTCTTCCAGCCGTCGTTGCTGTCGTCGCCGCCGAGCAGCTTGGCCACGCCGAAGTCGAGCAGCTTGACGAAGTCCCGCTTGTTGTTGTCGTTGACGATGAAGATGTTGTCGGGCTTGAGGTCGCGGTGGATGATGCCCGCCTTGTGCGCCGCCTCGAGCGCGTCGCAGACCTGCAGCGAGATCTGCATCGCCCGGTGCAGGGGCATCGGCTGGTCGCTCTTGCGCTGGATGTCGGCGAGGTCCTCACCCAGGAGCAACTCCATGATGATGTAGGTCTCGCCCGTGTCCAGCTCGACGAAGTCGGTGATGTCGACGATGTTCTCGTCGCCGATCTGGTTGACGGCCCGGGCCTCCTGGAAGAAGCGCGCCACCGCGTCGCGCTTCACGGCGTACTCCGGCCGGAGCAGCTTCAGCGCCACCTTGCGCCCGAGCTTGATGTGCTCGGCCTGGTAGACCCGGCCCATGCCCCCCTCGCCGATGAGCGAGAGGATGCGGTAGGAGCCGAGCACCGCGCCGAGCATCTCATCGATGCTCTCCTCGGTCGAGATCTTGGAGCGTTGCCGCCGCCCGCGCCGGCTCGCGCCGCTGCGTCTCAGGTCGGCGGTTCTGGCCTTGTGGATCTCGGGCACCGCTCCTGGCGCCGATCCTGGAGCCGAGCCGCCGTAGGGGCCCGACCCGTAGGGCCCGGAGCCGCTTCCACGGGGCGAGGAGCCGTAGGGCCCGGAGCTGTAGGGGGCACTCTTCACCCGCTCGGTGCGCTCCGGTGGCGTGTCGGGGAAGTCGATGGATCCCGGGCCCGTACGGTGCCCGTCCACCTGGGGCACCGACGCGGTGCGCACATCGCTGGGCGCACGGAGCGCCTGGGTCTCGGCGTACTGCTCGGCCGGACCGTCAACCTCGATCAGCTCCTCCAGCTCGTCGCCCTGGAGCTCGACCAGGTTCCCGGAGGGATTGCTCGGTCGGTTTGGTCGACTCACCTTCACCAGTACATAAACCCCGGTCCTGTGCGACTCCTTGGCACCGGGCACCACACCCGCCCCAGCACGGGACGGTCTCACGTGTATTATACGGGCAGCGGCGTGCCACAACAAGAAGTGGCGGGATCCAGCGAGTATCCGCTGGAGACCCGAAATTGCCCCGAATGACGGGGTGTGTTATTCAGGAAAGGATGCTCACCAGGCAGGTCGGGAGATGAACAACACCCTGAAGGTCGTGATCGGCGTCGCGGCGGCCCTGGTGGTCGGCCTCGTGGTGGGCTATGTGCTCGGCAGCACGGGCAAGGGAAGCCTGGCCGCCGAGGCGAAGCGGGAGAAGATCCGGGCGCAGGAGGCGGAGACGGCGCTGAAGGATCGGGAGGCGGACTGCGAGAGGCAGGCCACGGCGGCCCGCGCCGCCAAGCAGGTCCTGCTCACCAAGGAGCACCTGCTGCGCGCTACCGTGGAGATGTACGCCAACAACTACGGGCTGACCAGCCAGCAGCTGGGCGTCGCCCGCAAGCACCTCAAGTCGTCCATGCGCGGCATGAAGGACACGCCGCTCAAGCTGGCCGAGGAGCTGTTCGAGCAGATCGGCAACGCCCAGACCCTGGCGATGCGCCTCGATCCCATGGCCCGGGTCCACATCGAGCAGATCCTCGCCAAGCTGCAGAAGCTGCCCGGCGCCAGGTAGGGCGCGGGATGACGCGGCGGCGTAACCTCCGCTGGACCGCGGGGCTGCTCCTGGGGCTCGGTCTGTTCCTCGTCGCGCTCGCCAGCTCGCCCACCGCCGGCCTCCGCCTCGCCGCGTTTCGCACCCTGCTCGGGCGGCTGCCGCCCGCCCTGTCGGGCACCGTGCGCCAGTGCGTGCCCGGCGGCGACCCGCTCTCGCCGGCGCTCGCCAGCGGCCTCGAGCGCTGCCGCGAGCTCGCCCGCGCGACGGCGGTGGCGGTGCACAAGCGGAGCGGCCGCATCGTCCCCGCGGACCTGGTGCAGCGCCTGTCCCCGCGTGCCCGGCGCGGCTACGGGGCGGTGACCAGCCTGGACCGGCTGGGCGAGCGGCTGGCCCGGGCCGCCCTGGCCACCCTCGCCGTGGCCCTGCTGATGATGGCGCTCTGGATCTTCGCCGTCGTCCCCGTGCCGGTGACCGCGCTGCTGCCGCTCCTGCTCTTTCCGGTGCTCGGCGTCGCCGACCTGATCCACCCGGCGTTCCCCGGCGGCTTCGGCGTGGGGGCGATGTACGGTCACCACCTGATCTTCCTCTTCATGGGGACGTTCATGCTCTCCCGCGCGATGATCCGCTGGCACCTCGACCGAAGGGTTGCGCTCCGGATCCTCGCCACGTTCGGCAGCCGGCCGGCGGTGCTGATGCTCGGCTTCATCCTCACCGCGGCCTTCCTCTCCATGTGGATCTCGAACACGGCCACCGCGGCGATGATGGTCCCCATCGCCCTCGCCGTGGTGGACCGGATCGAGCACCCCGAGGCCGAGCGCTACGCGACCGGCGTGCTCCTCAGCGTGGCCTATGGGGCGACGGTGGGCGGCATCGCCACGCTGGTCGGCTCGCCGCCCAACGGAATCTACGCCGGCTTCGTTGTCGCGCTCACCGGCAAGAGCGTGGGGTTCACCGACTGGATGCGCTTTGGCCTGCCCTTCACCGTGCTCTTCCTGCCCGTGCTCTGGGCGACGCAGGCCCTGCGCTTCGTCCCCGCCGGCCTGCGCCTTCCCGAGCGGGCCGGGTCCCGGCCGTCACCGATGAACGGGGGCGAGAAGGGCGTCGCCGCGGTGTTCGTGCTGATGGTCGCGCTGTGGCTCACGCGCAGCCCGATCTCGGTCATCTCCTGGCCCGGCTGGTCCTCGCTGGCCCCCGCCGGCTTCTCGCTCGGCTGGGCCAACGACACCAGCGTGGCGCTTCTCGGCGCGGTGCTGCTCTTCGGCATCCCGGCGCGCGATGTTGAAGGCCAGGCCACCTTCCTGCTCGACCAGAAGAGCGGCTTCGACATCTCCTGGGGCACCCTGATCCTGTTCGGCGGCGGCCTCGCCCTGGGCCAGGCCATCGCCAACACCGGCCTGGCGATCTGGCTCGCCTCGGCGCTGGAGGTGGTCTCCGCCGCCGGGATCCACGTCGTGCTCCTCGCCGTCGCCGCCTTCGGCTCGGTGATCACCGAGGTGACCTCGAACACCGCCACGGCCACGATGCTGATGCCGGTGCTCTTCGCCCTCGGGCGCTCGATGGGCGGCCAGGAGCGCGCGCTGATGGCCACCGGCGCGGTGGCCACCTCCCTGGCGTTCATGCTCCCCATCGCCACGCCGCCCAACGCCGTGGCCTACGGCACGGGCAAGGTCAGCATGGGCCAGATGGCGCGTGCCGGCGCGATCCTCAACCTGCTCGCCGTGCTGATCTGGTGGGCCGTGGCGAGCTTCTCGGTGCTCTGATGGCGCGGGTCGAGAGCGCCCCGGCCCCGGAGACGATGGCCGGGCGGATCCCGGGGATCCTGGCCTACCTGGTCCACGTCGACTCGCTGCTCGCCATGGGCGTGCTGGCCATCGTGCTCAGCCTGCTCGAGTGGGTCGCGGCGCTGCCGGGGGAGCTGACGCCGCTGGCCAACGTCGTCGCCCGGCTGATCTGGGGCGTCTACTTCTACCTCGTGGCGCGCAAGGCTGCCCTGGGCAAGCTCCGTCTGCCCACCCTCGGCGACTACCGCGACCTGGTCGACGCGCTGATCAAGCCGGTCGTCGCCGTGGGCTTCGCCACCTCGTGGTACTGGCTGCTCCTGGGCGCGGCCAGCCTGTGGCAGGTGGACCTGTCCGAGTACCTCGCGCGCTTCCAGGCCCACCCCCTGGTTTTTCTGCGGCAACAGGGCGCCGTCGGCTCCTTCCTCCTCGCCGCGGGCCTGATCTACCTGCCGGTGGCGCTGGTCGGTACGCTCGCCGGTGCTCCCCGGCTGTGGCGCCACCTCGACCCGACCCACGGCTTCCGGCTGGTCTGGCGCGTGCCGCACGCCTTCGCCGTGATGTTCACCCTGCTCTCGGTCCTCGCCCTGCTCGGTTTCACCCTCGAGGCGCTCAGCATGCGCCTGGTCGAGGCGCTGCCGATCCCGCTGGCCGCGCCGGTGATCCGGCACCTGATGCGGCTCTGGGTGCCCCTGGCCCAGGCGCGGCTGGTCGGCGGGTTCGTGCACCACAACCGCGCCTTCCTCCGCCCCGAGGTCGTCGATGAGTGAGCCGGGGCTGCCGGCCGGCGTCGTCCTGCTCGGCCGCGATCCGGACGGGCTGGCCCGGGTCCGGGTCGAACCGCGGAGCCCGCTCCTCGACGGACACTTCCCCGAAAGGCCCGTGCTGCCCGGCGTGGCGCTCCTCGGCGTGGTCGAGGCCCTGTGCGGCCGGCGGGTCGTCGGGGTCGAGCGGGTCAAGCTCCTCGCGCCCATCGAGCCGGGCCTCACCCTGAACGTCACGCTGCGCGCCGCGGGCCGGGGGCGCCTCGAGCTCGGCGTCCGCGCGACGGACGGGGCCCCGCGGGCCGCGGGGATTGTGATCGTCGAAGAAGAAGAAGGAGAGCAGCAATGAACGTACGAGCGATCTGGGTCCGGGACAAGCAGTTCGTCGGCGAGAGCGACTCGGGCCACGCCATCGTGATGGACACGGGGCCGGGCGCCGGCGGCCGAAACACCGCCGCCTCCCCGACGGAGCTCCTGTTGATCAGCCTCGCCGGCTGCACCGGCGTCGACGTGGTCTACATCCTCGGCGACCGGATGCGGCGTCCGGTGAGCGGCGTGGAGGTGCGCGTCGAGGCCAGGCGGCGCGAGGAGGTGCCCAAGGTGTTCACGGAGATCGAGCTGACCTACCTTGTCCGCGGCCCCGGGCTGCCCGACAAGGACGCGCTGCGGGCGATCCGGCTCTCCGCCGAGAAGTACTGCTCGGTCTCGGCGATGCTCGCGCACACCGCGACCTTCACCGTCCACTACGAGCTGACCGACGAGAGCAGCGGCGAGGTGCGCCGCGGGACGCTGGACGATGTCACCCACGGCTGAGCCCCCGGCCGTCGCGGACCTGGTGCCCCAGCGGGGGGCGATGTGCCTGCTCGACGAGATCACGGGCCGGGAGGCCGGCGGCGTGACCTGTGCCGCCCGGGTCCGGCCCGGCTGCCCCCTCCTCGTGGGGGGCGCGCTGCCTGCCTGGGCCCTGCTGGAGTACGTGGCCCAGGCCGCCGCGGCGCTCAGGGGCCTCGAGGGCGGCCCGGTCGCCGGCGGCGCGCTGGCGGCGATCCGGGACGCGACGCTGGACCCGTCCCCCTTGTCGGTGGGCGCGGCGCTCGAGGTGCAGGTCCGGCGCGAGGGCCCGGCGCGCGGGGGCCTCGCGCTGCTCGCCGGCGCGGTGCGCGCGGGGGGACGGACGATCTGCACCGCGCGGATCGTGGTCAGCGAGGGCTGAGCGGCACGACCGTCGGCGCGGCCGGCGCCGAGGCCTGTCCGAGCCCGCGAGGGAGCCCGCTGGCGAGCCGCCTCATGACAGTCCGGCAGCCTTGGCTCCCGCGCGGCGACGTGTCATGCTCTGGCCCTGATCGACTGCGACGGAGTGGCACAGCATGAGCGACGACGAGCGCCCCCGACGGAGCTGGCGGGACGTCGACCGGCAGAAGGATCGGAGCGCGCACCGCAAGGAGGAGCGGCGCGACGGCGACCGCGGCCCCCGGGGCCCACGGCGGGAGAAGTCCTACCGGGCGGCCCTGGATCGCCTGTTCGAGAGCGGCAAGATCGCGGAGCTGGTGCAGCAGAAGGACCCCACGGCGGCGGCCGAGCAGGGGGGGGAGAACCGCATCAAGGCCCTCGCCGCGATCAGGAACGCCACCGGGCGCGACGAGCTGACCGCCGCGCTGGATGCGTTCGTGGCGAAGTTCGGCGCGGCGGAGGAGGGCGGGGGGCGGCTCGCCGCCCTGCCCGACGACATGGAGGTGCTGGGCCAGGCGCTGCAACACCGGGACCCCAACGTGCAGCTCGAGGCGATGGAGCGCATCGACGCGCTCCTCGAGCGCGAGCGTCCGAAGCGGACGCGGGCGATGCTCGGCCTGCTGCGCATGATCCGCGACGTGGACGAGGACCCGGATCTGACCCGGCTGGCGAAGCGGCTGATCGAGCGCCTCGAGTGATCTGGCGCCGCTCTTGCATCCCCGGCGTTCTGAAAAGCCGGAGGTGATCGTGGCCAACTCGGCGTTGCCCCATCCGCCCCGTCGCACCGCCCTCGCCGTCACCGGGCTGCTGGTGGTGGTGCTGCTGCTGGCGGTCTCTCTGGTCGTCACCGCGGTGCTCAGCTACCGGGCCTCGCGTGCCGCGGCCGACGCGGTGCTGCTCAGCCGGGCGGTGGAGGTCGCCGCCTCGCTCCGCGCCGCCGCCCGTTTCTCGTCGGCCGAGGACGGGGACACGCTCCAGACGCTGATCAAGGAGCTCGCCACGGAGGAGATCGGCCTGCACGTCACGCGGGCGGGGGGACGGGTGGTCGCCGGCGCGGGCGGCCCGGCGCCCCTGCAGATCGGCGAGCGCGTCGACCGCCGCGTGGTGCGGGCGATCCAGGCGGACGGGCAGGTGCAGCGCGTGGCGAACGGTCCGCGCGGCGAGTACCTGGAGTACTGGCAACCGGTGGGGGGCCCGCCGCGGCCGGGGCGCGGCTGGCGCTGGCGGAGCAAGCGCTGGCCTGGCTTTGGGCCCAAGCTCGGCCCCGGACCCGGGTTTCCCCGCGCCGGCGGCCGGCGGCCGACGCTGCTCCGGGTCACCGTGGACCACAGCGTCGCCGACGATGTGCTGGCGCCGGCCCGCAACACGCTGGCGGTCTCGGGGACCTCGGCCGGCGTGCTGCTGGTCCTCGGCCTGATGCTCTACGCCGGGGCCCGCAGGGCCCGGCGCATGGATCAGGAGCTGCAGCGCCGGCGCGCCCTGACCGCGCTGGGCGAGATGGCCGCGGTCCTGGCCCACGAGATCCGCACGCCGCTCGGCAGCATCAAGGGCAACGCGCAGCTCATCGGCGAGGCCCACCCGTCCGACGAGCGCGCGGCCGCCGTGGTGCGCGAGGCGGGGCGGCTCGAGCGGCTGGTCAACGGCCTGCTCGACTACGCGCGCCCGGCCACGCCGCGGCGCGTGCCGACCAACCCGGACGAGGTGGCCGACCGCGCCGCGGAGATCGTCCTGGCCAAGGCCGGGGCCGCGGGCGTCAACCTGCTCACCGATCCGGCGCAGCAGGGCGAGTGCCTGCAGGCCGACCCGGACCAGCTGGTCCAGGTCCTGGTCAACCTGCTGCAGAACGCCGTCGAGGCCTCGTCGGACGGCCAGAACGTGGTGCTGCGCGTGCGGCGCTCCCGGGGCCAGGTGTCCTTCGCCGTGCTTGACTCGGGCGAGGGCCTGGGCGACGAGGATCTGGAGCAGCTCCTGCGCCCGTTCTACAGCACCAAGCGGGCGGGGACCGGGCTCGGCCTGAGCGTGGCGCGGCAGATCGTGGAGCAGCACGGGGGGCGGCTGCGGATGGAGCGGCGGCCGGGCGGCGGCGTGCTGGCGGAGGCGACCTTGCCCGAGAAGGGAGGCATCCTGCCGTGACCAAAAAAGAGCAGGCCCGGATCCTGGTCGCCGAGGACGATCCCTCCATGCGGGAGCTGGTCGCGCGGATCCTCGGGGAGAGCGGCCACGAGGTGACCACGGCCGAGGACGGGATCGCGGCCATCGCCAGGCTCTCGCAGCCCTTCGACCTGGTGATCACGGACATGCGCATGCCCGGCGCCGACGGATCCCAGGTGCTGGCCAAGTCCCGGGAGCGCTGGCCCACGACCCCGGTGGTGGTGCTCACCGCCTTTGGCAGCATCCCCGGCGCGGTGGACGCCATGCGGCTCGGCGCCTTCGACTACCTCGCCAAGCCCCTGCCCAACCCCCAGGCCCTGCGCGACGTGGTCCAGCGGGCCCTGGAGGGGCGTCCCGCGGCAGACGGCGCGGTGGCGATGCCGGTGGTCGCCGAGGATCCGGCCATGCGCGAGGTGGTGGACACCGCGCGCCGGGTGGCCGCGGCGGAGAGCACGGTGCTCCTGCTGGGCGAGAGCGGGACAGGCAAGGAGGTGGTCGCCCGGCTGATCCACGAGGCCAGCCCGCGGGCCAGGGGGCCCTTCGTCGCCGTGAGCTGCGCCGCCCTGTCCGAGACCCTGCTGGAGAGCGAGCTCTTCGGCCACGAGCGAGGCGCCTTCACCGGCGCCCAGGCGCGACACGAGGGCACCTTCGAGCAGGCCGACGGGGGCACCCTGATGCTGGACGAGGTGGGCGAGACCAGCCCGGCGCTGCAGGCCAAGCTGCTCCGTGTGCTGCAGGAGCGCCGCTTCCAGCGCGTGGGCGGCGAGCAGGAGATCGCGGTGGACGTCCGGCTCGTCGCGGCGACCAACCGCGATCTGGAGGCCGCCGTGGCCGCCGGTCAGTTCCGCGAGGATCTCTACTACCGGCTCGCGGTGTTCCCGATCCGGATCCCACCGCTGAGGGATCGGCCGGCCGACGTCGTCCCGCTGACCGAGCACTTTCTCCACCTGCTGACCCGCGGGCCGGGGCGGACCCAACCCGAGCTCACCGGGGCGGCGCGGGACGCCCTGCTCGCCCACCGCTGGCCGGGCAACGTCCGCGAGCTCCAGAACGTGGTCGAGCGCAGCCTGATCCTCGCCGGGGCGGGGCCGATCCGCCCCGAGGACCTGGGGCTGGGGAGCGCGGCGCCCAAGGCGTCGTCCGGCGAGCCGACCACCCTCAAGGCGATGGAGCGGCGGGCCATCGAGGCCGCGCTGGCGGCCGAGGATGGCAACCGTCGCCGGGCCGCCAAGCGGCTCGGCATCGCGCTCCGGACTCTGCAGTACAAGATCAAGGAATACGGGCTCTCCTGAGCCAACCCCTCAGGTGGTTTCGAGCGATTGGCGCCGCATCCGGCCACGTCCGGTTGGACCTGTGACATCACCTGAAGGAGCAGTGGGCAAGCACGGGCGACAACGCAGATTCTGCACTCACCGGTGTGCAAATTCTGCACCCTCATCCGAGCATCTCCCCGGCATTGCTTTGCGCCGGCTCTGGCATGGCTGATGCTTCGGTCCCTTGACGGCAAGGAAACGGAGGTTGATCATGAAATCCATGCTGACAAGATTCTCGATGACCGCGGCGGCCCTGCTGCTCCTCGCACCCTTTGCCGAGGCTCAGCCGGGACCGGGCTGGGGTCCTGGGCGAGGGATGGGTCCGGGCCGAGGCATGGGTCCGGGCCGAGGCATGGGTCCGGGCCGAGGCATGGGCCCGGGACGCGGCATGGGGCGGGGATGGGGCATGGGGCCCCGTGGCTGCGGCCTGATGCAGGCCCCACCGGACGTGCTCAAGGTGCGATTCGCCCTGAGCGACGACCAGCTGAAGAAGATCGACGGGATCCGCACCAACTTCCTCAAGAAGCAGATCACCTACCGCGCCGAGATCCAGAAGGTCCGGTTCGAGCAGCGCCAGCTGTTCCAGAGCGACCTGCCCAGCGAGGCGAAGGCGCTGCAGCTGATGCGCAAGGTCCGCGCCCTGCGCGGCAAGCTCGCCGAGGAGCGGATCAAGGCTCGCCTGAGGATGCTGGGCACGCTGACCCAGGAGCAGCGGACCAAGGTCCGGACCGAGTGCGGTCCGTGGATGGGCCGGGGATCGCAAGGCTTTGGACCCGGCAAGGGCTGGGGCCGTGGCCGTGGCGGCTGGGGCCGCGGCGGCTGGGGCCGCGGGCCCGGCGGTCCTGGCTGGTAGATGCGCCGCGCCGGGCTGATGGCTCTTCTGCTGCTCGGTCTGCCGGGCTGCCCGGGCTCGGCGAACATCCCCCCCAGGGATCCAGACGGCGCCGCGTTCGAGGGCTGGATCCAGCCCGACTACGGACCGTGGCCGGACCAGCCCCAGGTGGGGCTCGAGCCGGCGGCGCCCGACGTGGCCCCCGCGGACCTGCCCGGCGGGTGCACCCCGGAGGACGCGACCACCTCCTGCGATCCGGTCGCCCCCAGCGGCTGTCTCCAGGGCGCGGGCTGCTACATCGTCAAGGGCAGCTACGTGGACTGCGTCTGCCCCGCCGGGACCCTGCCCGCCGGGAGCCCCTGCACGACGACGACCCAGTGCACGCCTGGCAACGGGTGCGTGGGCGACACGCCGCCAGGCACCTGTCGGCAGGTCTGCAACCCCTCCGCCCCGGTCTGCGGCGCGGGCCTGACCTGCAAAAAAATCAGCACGCTGAGCCAGTACGGCATGTGCGTGCCCTGACGTGTCCTAACGCGACGGGCGGGGAGGCCGGACCTCCAGCGCCTTGAGCACCCGCTCGTCGTCCTCGGAGCGCTCCCCGGCCGCGTACGCCCGACGGAGCTGGTCCAGGTGGGCGCGGCTGTCCAGCCGGGTCAACGCCTCGACGGCCCGGCAACGGGCGACCCAGCTCTGGGCGCGCTGCCCGGCGATCTCCTGCAGCACCTGGGCGAGGCCCTCGCGGTCGACGAAGGGGCGGCCCTCGAACGCGGTGAGGGCCGAGACGAGCTGGGTCGGGAGCGTCCGGGAAGCGGCGAGCCCTTGCCGCGCGGCGCCGAGGAGCGCCTCGTAGGCGTCCCTGGTGCCCAGCCGGGCGACGGCGGGCGCGCAGCGCCCGGCCAGGTCCGGCTCGTCGAGGAGCGCCGCCAGGGCCGCCGTGGCCTCGGCGGCGCCCGCAGCGCCGAGGGCGGCACAGGCCCTGGCCCGCACCGCCGCGGTCCGCGTGCGGTCCAGGGCCGAGACCAGGGCGCGCACGATGGGGACGCGGTGCTCCTTGCCCTCGGAGCTCCGGGCGATCCGGCCGAGGCAGGTCGCGGCCTCGGCCTGGACCCGCGGCGACTCCGCCGGATCGAGGAGCTCGAGGGCGACCCTGCGCGCCCAGTCCGTCGGTCGCCAGCAGGACTGGCGCAGCAGCGCCGCCTTCACGGCCGGCGCCTTCTCCACCGCCAGGGCCCGACGGGTGGCGGCGACGATGGCGGGAGCGGCGTGGTGCGGAAAGAGGCTCTCCGCGGCGACGAGGCGGGTGAGCTCCCGGCGGCTCTCCAGGAGGTTGGCCAGCGTCGTCACCACCTTCGGCCGGCGCTCGCGCTTGCGCGACTTGACCAGCAGCCGCCGCCGCAGGACCTGCAGCTTGTCGCAGGAGTCGTCCAGCCGGCCGTCGCGATAGACGCAGGTCTTGAGCGCGGCGAAGTCGGCGACCAGCTCGGGGTCATTGCCGAAGCGGTGCTCCGGCTCGAGCGCGCTGCGTTTCTTGGCGTCGGTGGAGGTCGAGGAGGGAGGGCAGGCCGCGAAGATGACGCAGGCCGCGGCGAGGGCGGCGGACCGCAAGGCCCCCGGGGCCTGCACCTAGATCCCCCCCGCGTCGGCGTCGGGGTCGAAGGGGAAAAGCGGCGACTCCGGGTCCAGCCCCGGTCTCCAGAGCAGCGTGGCGCAGTTGGGGCAGGTCACCACGGGGGCCTCGCCCGCCGCCACGGATCCCTGCACGAACTCTTCCTTGAGCTCGGCGCTGACAAACTTGGTGCCGCACTTGGGGCAGGTTTGTTCAGTGGCGAAGTCATGCTTCATCGTTGCACCCAATTGGGGACTGAGCGAAAAAGTCGAGGAGGGCCCGGTTGAAGGCCTCCGGGTTCTCGAGAGGGGAGAGGTGAGCGGCGCCGGGGATCTCGGAGATCGCCGCGCCGGGCACCGCGCTCTGCAACCGCCGCGCGTCGGCGGGCGGGGTCAGCGCGTCCTCGCTTCCCACCAGCACGAGCGTGGGCACCGAGATCGTGGACAGGAGGGGCGTGGAGTCCGGCCGTCCCTTCATGGCCTGCAGGGCGTCGACCAGCCCCCGCTCGCTCGCTCGCGCCATCATCTTCCGCACGTGGCCCCCCACCGCCGGGTCCTCGCGCGAGGCCGCGGTGAGCAGCTTGGTCAACATGCCGTCGAGGAGCTCCTCGCGGCGCCCCTCGCGGACCCGCGCGACGCCCTGGTCCCGCCCGCGGCGCGCCTCCTCGCCGTCCGCCTCGGCCCGGGTGTCGCAGAGCACCAGCCGCTCGACGCGCTCGGGGGCGCGGCGCCACAGGTCGAGCAGGATGTATCCACCCATGGAGAGCCCGCAGAGCGTGGCGCTGCGGAGCCCCGTGCGGTCCATCACGTCGAGCACCACGTCGGTGTAGCGCCCGAGGCCCCCCGGCCCGGGGGTCGCGGGGGGGCTGTCACCGAAGCCCGGCAGGTCGAAGGTCACCAGGCGCAGGTGGCCGGCGAGGGGGCCCTGCCCGCGCCAGATCGTGCGGTCCAGAGGGAAGCCATGGACCAAGACCAGCGCCTCGCCCTCCCCCCGAACGTCGATCGCAACGCCCGACATTTGAGTGCGATGATGGGGCGGTCGAAAGCGGAGGTCAAGTCGTGGGGTGGACCACGGGGCAGGGCACGTGCTAAGAGCGGGCCATGTCCGAGAGCAAGAAGGACGAGTCGGTCGCCGCGTTCTTCCGCGCCATGGTGCGGGGCGACGGCAAGATGGTGGCGGGCCTGGCCTCGATCCCCGGAGGCCGAGCCCGCTTTTTTATCCTCGACCGCCGGGAGACCGATGACGCCTTTGTCGGACGCGTCTCGGCGTGGATCAAGGAGCAGGGGGCCGCCGGCCTGAGGATGGAGCGGCCGGACGTGATCCCGGAGGGGACCGGCGTCGCCGAGTTTCTCCTGCGGCTGCGCGACGCGCTGGCGGTGGAGGGCTCCGACCCGGACGCCCCGGAGTTCGACGTGAAAAGCGCGAAGTACCGGATCGTGGACGACGAGGTCAACTGATATCCAGAAACGTACCCCGCTGTAGCCAGGCGTACGTGGCTGTAGTACACTTCGCCCACGGTGAACCAACAAAATCTCGAGAGCGAACGCCTCCTGCGTGATCTGGACTTCCTGTCCGAGGTCACCCGCGAAACGCTCTCCTCGCTGCAGATCAACACGCTCCTGCGCCGGGTCGTTGGCCTGCTGCGCGACCGCTTCGGCTACGACTACGCGGCGGTGGCCCTGGTCGAGGACGAGTGGGTCCGCTTCCGCGCGGGCAGCGGGGGCGCCCTGGACGAGGTGTTCCAGACGCCGGACGAGGCGCACTGGAAGGTGCAGGTGGGCCAGGGGATCGTCGGGAAGGTCGTGTCCGCGGCCCAGCCGAGGCTGGTCAACGACGTGACCGGCGACCCCGATTACATCATGCTCGGCTTCCTGGCCAAGACCCGCTCCGAGCTCGCGGTCCCGTTGATCCACCACGAGAAGGTCCTCGGCGTCCTGGATGTCCAGAGCAACCAGAACGGGGCCTTCAACGACACCGACCTGCGCCTGCTGGAGATCGTTGGCGCCCTCGTCGCCCCGGCGATTCACATCGCGCGCCTCTACGAGCGCTGGAGGCGCCGGACGCGCTACCTGCACCTGCTGGGCGAGATCAGCCGGATGATCATGTCCTCGCTGACGCAGGAGAACGTGATCGAGGTCGCCTGCGAGGCGATCCTCGAGGCGCTGGACGTCTCCTTCGCCGGCATCGCGCTCCTCGACAGGGACGGAAACCGGGTGATCCACGCGGGCCACGCGACCCGCCTCCCGTTCCGGCAGCCGGTGAACTTCACCATCGGAGTCGGGCAGGGCCTGGTCGGCAGGGCGGTGGAGACCGGCGAGTCGATCCGCATCGGGGACGTCTCCACCTTTCCCGGCTTCATCGAGGTGGTCCCCGGCATGCTGTCCGCCCTCAGCGTCCCCATGCGCATCCGCAACAGCGTGATCGGGGTGCTGGAGGTCGAGCACTCCAGCCCGGACCACTTCACCGAGGAGGACCAGCGCCTGCTGGAGAACCTCGCCGCCTACCTCGGGCAGGCGCTGGAGAACGCCCAGCTGTTCGACAGCCAGCGCCGACGCTGGCAACAGCTCCTGGTGATCAACGAGGCCGCGCGGATCTCCACCGAGCCCCTGGACCTCGACGAGATCCTGGAGCAGGTCGCCCGGGAGGTGCACGATCGCTTCGGCTACTTCGCCGTCGCGGTGGCGCTGGTCGAGGAGCGCGAGGTCGTGCTCCGGGCCGTGCGCTGCGACGAGGAGGTGCAGCTCGCCGTGGGCCACCGCACGAAGCGGGGCAGCGGCGTGGCGGGAAAGGTGGCGCAGACCGGCGAGGTGATGCAGCTGGACAGTCCGGCCGAGCTCGACGCCGACGCGAGGCGTTGCCTGCTGCGCGACGACATCCAGAGCATCCTCTGCGTCCCGCTCCGCGCGCACCTCGGGGTGATCGGGGTGATCCACGTCCAGGATCTGCGGCCGTCCGCCTTCGGGTCCGAGGACCGGCTGGTGATGGAGACCCTGGCCAAGTCGGTGGCCGGCGCCATCGCCAACGCCCGCTCGATCCGGCAGACCGAGGAGCTGCGCGAGGATCTGAACCGGATGATCGTTCACGACCTGCGCAACCCGGTGCAGGCGGTGCTCTACACCCTGCAGGAGGTGCTGCGCGCCGCCGAGGGACAGCTGCCGGAACGCACGACCGACTCGGTGCAGGAGGGGATCACCTGCACCGAGGACATCCTGGGCATGGTGAACAGCCTGCTCGACATGGCGCGCTTCGAGGCGGGCAAGGTCCAGCTCCGGCCGATGCCCGCGGCCCTCAACGACCACGTCCGGGCCACCGTGCGGCGGATGGCGCCCATCGCGCGGGCCAAGCGGGTGCAGGTGACCACGGTCCTGTCCCAGGACGTGCCCGCCGTCCGCGTCGACTACGAGCTCATCGACCGCACCATCGCCAACCTGGTGGGCAACGCCCTCAAGTTCACCCCCGAGGGGTCCCGCATCACGATCCAGACCGAGCTGCTCGCGGAGCCCCGGGACGGGGTGCCCGCGCCCACGCCCTGCGTGCTGTTCTCGGTCAAGGACCACGGCGAGGGCATCCCACACGGGTACCACGACAAGATCTTCGAGAAGTACGGACAGGTCGAGTCGCGCAAGGCCGGGCTGAAGATGTCCACGGGCCTCGGGCTCGCCCTCTGCCGTTACGTGGTGAAGGCCCACGGCGGGCAGATCTGGGTCGACAGCGTGCCGGGCAAGGGCTCGACCTTTTTCTTCACGCTTCCGGTGGTGCCCCGGCCGGTTTGATCCAAGCTTTTGGCCGAAAGGATCGATTGTCGAGCCGGGCCCACGGTGCTAATACTCCCCCTGATTCGCCCTATTCTCTCGAGCATCGCTCGCTACAAATTAGGAGGAAGCTGAGATGACACTGAACAACGTTGACGAGATCCTGGACTTCGCCATTCAGCGCGAGCAGGAGGCCCACGACTTCTACATGGACCTGGCCAAGAAGATGGAGCGGCCGGGGATGAAGGAGATCTTCACCCAGTTCGCGGGCGAGGAGCTCGGGCACCGCAAGAAGCTCGAGTCGGTGAAGCAGGGCAAGCGCCTGCTTCCGGCGGCGGAGAAGGTCCTGAACCTCAAGATCGCGGAGTACACCGTCGACGTGGACCCGAACGAGGAGCTCGACTACCAGAAGGCCTTGATCGTCGCGATGAAGCGGGAGAAGGCCTCGTTCAAGCTCTACAACGACCTCGCTGACGCGGTGACGGACGATGATCTCAAGCTGTCCTTCCGCGCCCTGGCCCAGGAGGAGGCCAAGCACAAGCTGCGCTTCGAGGTCGAGTACGACGACGTGATCCTCGCCGAGAACTAGGCCGCGCGGGGGCTGGTAGAGGGTCAGCGAAAGGAGCGTCCCATGCTTTCAGAGAAGATGGAGAAGGCGCTGAACGAGCAGCTCAACTTCGAGCTGTACTCGTCCTACGTCTACTACGCGATGTCGGCCTACTGCCAGAGCCTCGACCTGGTCGGCATGGCAAACTGGTTCAAGGTGCAGGTCCAGGAGGAGCTGTTCCACGCCTCCAAGTTCTTCGACTACGTCTGCGACCGGGGCGGCCGGGTGCGGCTGGAGAAGATCGACGGCCCGCCCGTGGAGTGGGACTCTCCGCGCTCGGCCTTCGCCAGCGCCCTCAAGCACGAGCAGGAGGTCACCCGGCGCATCTCGAACCTGGTGGACCTGGCCCGCGAGGAGAGGGACCGCTCCACCGACACCTTCCTCCAGTGGTTCGTCACCGAGCAGATCGAGGAGGAGGCGACCGTGAGCCAGATCGTGGGCCAGCTCCGGCTGGTCGGCTCCGAGGGCCCCGGGCTGTACATGGTGGACCAGCAGCTGGCGACCCGGACGTTCACGATGCCGACGGCCGGCGCCGCGTAGCCCGGGCCGGGAAGAGCCTCCCAGGGTCAACGGACCCAAACCGGGGTGTCAGCTCCGGTCTCCTGCACCAGATATCAACAGGTTGGACTGGCACGATGGGTGCATGGAACGCCCACGTGCGGCCTCTACAACAGCGCCTCCGAATGCTGCCAAGCCTCGAGCCGCGGCTCCCCTTGCGCGATCGGCTCGCTGGCTTGCCTTGCCTCGCCAACCAGCCGCGGCAAGCAACCCGGCGCCAGACACGGTCGGAGCAGACCCAGGTCGGGCCCTGGCTCTGGGTCTCCTTTCTAGGGTTCCTGGCCGGGGCGGCGGGCGCGTTGTTCTGGCTGGGATGAGCGCGCCTCAGTAGCTGTGCTCGTCCAGCTTCACCTTCCCACGGAAGATCCAGTAGATGCTCGCCGTGTAGGCCAGCACCAGGGGCACGCCCATGCCGGCGATGATCAGCATGATCTTCAGCGTGCGGGGCGAGGAGGCGGCGTTGTAGATCGTCAGGCTGTGCTCCGGGACGGGGCTCGAGAAGACCATGTCCGGGTACATGCCGACGCCGAAGAGCAGCATCAGCGCCGCCATGGAGGCGCAGGACGACAGGAACGCGCGCATCTCCCGGCCGTGGTGGATCTCGCGCGGGATGTTGGCCACGGCCAGGCCGTTGAGCACCGGGATGACCAGCAGCACCGGGAACTGCTTGAACGCCTCGGTCATGTGCGGGACGAAGAGCAGCGTGGCGACGGTGGTCAACACGTAGAGCAGGATGAAGACCACGATGGTCCTCATCACCCAGCCGCGCACCTTCTCCTGCAGCTCGCCCTCGGTCTTCATCACGAGGTAGATGCAGCCGTGCATGGCGAAGAGCGCCACATTGGTCACGCCGACGAGCAGGGGGTAGGGGCGCAGCAGGTCGAGGAACCCGCCGGCGTAGCTGTGGTCCGCGGCCAGGGGGATGCCCCAGGCGACGTTGCCCAGCGCGACGCCGATGAGCAGCGAGGCGCCGACGCTGCCCGCGGCGAAGGCGGTGTCCCACATCCGGCGCCACCAGCGCGCCGGTTGCTTGCTGCGGAACTCGATGGAGACCGCCCGGAAGATCAACGTGGCGAGCAGCAGCATGAACGCCAGGTAGAAGCCGGAGAAGACCTCGGCGTAGACCAGGGGGAAGGCGGCGAAGAGCGCCCCGCCCCCGGTGACGAGCCAGACCTCGTTCCCGTCCCAGACCGGGCCGATGGCGTTGATGAAGATCCGGCGGTCCTCGTCCTTCTTCACGAAGAGGTGCAGCGCGCCGACGCCGAGGTCGAAGCCGTCGAGCATGGCGTAGCCCGTGAGCAGCACGCCGACCAGCACGAACCAGACGGTGTTCAGATCCGCGGTGAGGGTGATCATGCGTCGGCCCTCCCTGCCTCGGCGCCCTCGTCGAGGACCGGGCCGTGCTTGATCTTGTGGTCGAGCAGGTAGATGAAGACGGCGAAGAGCAGCAGGTAGACCAGGCCGAACATGATCAGGGAGGCCCAGATCTCGCTCGCCGACACCTTGGGCGAGACCGCGTCCGCGGTGCGCAGCAGCCCCTGGACGATCCAGGGCTGCCGCCCGACCTCGGCCGACATCCAGCCCATCTGGTTCGCCAGCTGGGGGCCGAGCACCGAGAAGACGAAGATCCAGAGCAGCCAGCGCGTCTCGAACAGCTTGCCGCGCCACCAGTAGAGCAGGCCGAGCAGGCTGATGCCGATCAGCCCCATGCCGATGGCGACCATCAGGTGGTAGGACTGGAACACCATGTTCACCGGCGGCCGGTCGGACTCGGGGAAGGCCTCGAGGCCGGTGACCGGCGCGCTCGCGTCCCAGTGAACGAGCCAGCTCAGCATGCCCCGTAGGCGGATGCCGCTGACCGACCCGTCCTGCTCGTCGACCCAGCCCACCAGGTACATGTCGGCGGGCGCGGAGCGCGGGAAGTGCCCCTCGAAGGCGGCGAGCTTCGCCGGCTGGTTCTTGGCCACGCCGTCGGCGCTGGAGTGGCCCGAGACCAGCTGGAGCAGCGAGGCCGCCACGAAGACGACCAGGGCGACCTTGATCGAGGCCCGGGCGAACTCCAGGTGGCGCCGGCGCAGCAGGTAGTAGGCGCTGACGCTGAGCACCAGGGTCGCGCCGGCCTGCCAGGCGCCCATCAGGGTGTGGCTCAGGCGGTCCAGGGTCGAGGGGTTGAGAACCGCGGCCCAGAAGTCGGTGAGCTCGGCGCGCAGCTGGGCGCCGTGCTGGACGATGTGGTAGCCCGCCGGGGTCTGCTGCCAGGAGTTGGCGACGATGATCCAGACGGCGCTGAAGTGGGCGCCGAAACAGACCAGCACCGTGGCGAGGAAGTGGGTCCGCTTGCTGACCTTGTCCCAGCCGAAGAGCAGGACGGCGAGGAAGCCCGACTCGAGGAAGAAGGCGAAGATGCCCTCGGCGGCCAGGGCGCTGCCGAAGATGTCGCCGACGTAGCGACTGTAGGCCGACCAGTTGGTGCCGAACTGGAACTCCATCACGATGCCGGAGGCGACGCCGATGGCGAAGATCAGGCCGAAGATCTTGACCCAGAAGCGGGTCATCTTGTGGTAGAGGGCGTTTCCGGTCCGCAGGTACATCCCCTCCATGAACACCAGGATCAGCCCGAGCCCGATGCTCATCGGGGGGAAGATGTAGTGGAAGGCGATGGTGAAGGCGAACTGGAACCGGGCGAGAAAGAGCGCATCCATCGACGATCCCCTTGTCAGTGGGGCGAGCTTACCAGGTTTTGATGGCACCGCGACGCGGGCGGGCAAGGGAAAAGTGGAACATGGTTACCGGAGTTTTCGGGCCGGACGCCCTCCGATTCATGGATGGTTCGGGAGGCATAAGCCACCGAAATTTCAGAGCCGCGCCCTGGCACGGGGGCTGCTAGGTCAAGGCGCGGTGAGATCCGTCCGAGCACGATGGGGCGCGGCGCTGGTGATGCTGGCCGTCGCGGCCACGGCCCAGGCCCGTTCGCCGGAGCCCGCGGTGCTCCAGCGCGCGCGCCAGCGCGCCATGAAAGGCGAGTCCGGCTGGGACCCGTACCTCGACCGACTCTCACGGCTGCGGCCCAGCGTGTTCCAGCAGGGCCAGCTGCGCCAAAGCTCGCCGGCGCGATTCCGGCTTCTCGAGGAGAATCGGGCCGGGCGGTTCGCGATCCTGCGCGACCGCAAGGCGCTCCGACGCGTCGAGAAGGGCGGGGACATCACCGCCGAGCACCTGCTCGGCATCCCCATCGGCGGCGGGCCCCAGCCGATCTGGCTCAACCGGATCCCCGGGAGCCAGGCGGCGATGATCGGGCGCGTGACGCGCGAGACGCTGGAGGCGCCCCGGCGGGTGCACGGCCGCGACGCGCAGACGCTGGTCTACTACCACCTGCCAGGAAACATCTCCCAGCCCATCGTCCACGCCCACGGCATCTGGCGCCCAAAGGACCGGCCGATGGTGAAGCGCTGGCCGGGCCTGCTCCGGCGCGGCTACCGCCAGCTGGACCGGGGCGAGGGTTATGCCTTGTACCGCGCGCGGCCCGGCGCCCGCGGCCTCGCGGGCGAGTGGCCCATCGTCGCCGTGGCTCAGCGGCGGGCGGGCAGGTCGTCCCAGCTCGGCCCGGAGACCGACGCGTTGCTCGGCCGCATGATCCTCGAGGTGGCCCAAGCCACCCTGAAGCACGCGCCCCCCTCCACCCTGGTCCAGGGCCGGATCGAGGTCGACCGGGCCGACAGCCGCATCGTCGTTCGCCTGGTGCGGCGGCGGCAGCCCACGGACACGACCTACTGGTAGAGGCCCTGCACCTGCTACAATAGACGATGGTGCTCAGGATAGTGCTCAGCCTGCTGTCGCTGCCGATCCTCGGCTGCAACCTCGCCCTGCCGCTCTCCCCGGGCCCGTCGGACGCTCCGACGGACCCGGCGCTGGACGGTGGGCCGGTCGACAGCCCGGCGCTCGACGTCGCGCCGGATATGGTCGCCGATCTGCTGCTGCCCTCAGAGGCGGGCTGCCCGACAGGGATGACCCTCTGCGGCGGCGTCTGCGTCGACCTGATGAGCGATCCGTCAAACTGCGGAGCCTGCGGCGACCCCTGCGCGGGCTGCTGCATCGGCGGGGCCTGCACGCCGGAGGGAGCGTCTTGCAGCGACGGGGATCTCTGCACCTACGGAGACACGTGCCAGGCTGGCACCTGCTCCGGGACGGCCGCGAGCTGCGACGACGGTCTGATCTGCACCGCGGACAAGTGCACGGGCAAGCTGCCGCCCGTCGAGTGCAAGCATGTCCTCCAGCCGGGTTACTGCCTCGTCGGCGGCGCCTGCTACAAGGACGGCGACGTGGTCCAGGGCTGCATGACCTGCGACTCCACCATCGACGCGAGCAAGCTCGTGCCGACCCCGGCGTGCGTGACCACGCTCGCCGGCACGCCCAAGGTCGCCGGCAGCTCCATCGGTACCCTGGCCAGCGTGACGTTCAAGGGCCCCACCGACCTCGCGCTGGTTGGCAGCACCCTCTACGTCGCCGACACGGGCAACGGTCGGGTGGTGGAGCTCAACCTCTCCACCGGCGCGGCGACCGAGCGGCAGACGAACCTGATGGAGCCCGCAGGACTGATGGCCGGGTCGGCGGGCGGCCTGTACGTCGCGGAGACCGGTGCCCACGTGGTTTGGGACGTGCCCAACATGCTTTCTCCGATCATCGTCGCCGGGGTCCCTGGCGCGGAGGGGTTCTTCCAGAACCAGCTCAAGAAGCCGATGGGGCTGGCCCCGGTCCCGGGCACCACGAGTGCCGGCGTGTCGCTCTTCATCGTGGACTCCGGGAACAACGCGGTGCGGAAGTACGACAACGGCCAGCTCTCCACGGTGGCCGGCGGCCCGTCGCTGAACGTGCTGACCCTGCCCACCGACATCGTCGTCCACCCGCTGAAGGCCGGCTACCTCGTCGTGTCCGACACGGGCATGGACCGCGTCGTTCGGGTCCAGACCGGGACCGGAGGCGTCTCCTCGCAGGTGGGGAGCGGCAGCAGCGCCCAGTACCTGGACGGCGTGAACGGCCTCGAGGCGCCGCGCGGGCTCGACGTGCTGACCAGCGACGCGTCCCTCTACATCGCGGACAGCGGCCACCACCGGATCCGGGTCTCCAGCTTCCCCGGCGACACCGTGACGACGCTGGCCGGCGACGGGGTGCAGGGCCATCAGGACGGCCCCGCGGCCCAGGCCCGCTTCGACACGCCGTGGGGCGTGGCCGTGGATCCGGCGACGAAGAAGGTCTACATCGCCGACACCGGCAACCACTGCATCCGGCTCTACACCCCCTGAGCGGAGCCACCTGGCCGGGAATGCTTCGGCCGCCTCCCGGGTTTGAGGGGAAACATGCGATTTCCCTAGGATTGCTGCCCCCGGCAACCCTGTGATATGAGTCCCCTGCCCGAAGGGCGGACCGCCCCGGGCGGAACAGACACGAACGAGGTCGAGCTGATGCAGAGCGAGCTGAGGGTTATCAACGAGATGGTCCAGGCCGAGAGCGGCTTTGTCGACCAGATCACGTCCGAGGTGGGCAAGGTCATCGTGGGCCAGCGCTACATGGTCGAGCGCATCCTGATCGGGCTGCTCACCGGGGGGCACGTGCTCCTGGAGGGCGTGCCGGGCCTGGCCAAGACGATGACGGTCAAGACGGTGAGCGACACGCTGCGCGCTCACTTCCAGCGCATCCAGTTCACCCCGGACCTGCTGCCCGCCGACATCATCGGCACCACGATCTACAACGCGCAGACCGGCGAGTTCTCGGCCAAGCAGGGCCCGGTGTTCGCCAACCTGGTGCTGGCGGACGAGGTGAACCGCGCGCCGGCGAAGGTGCAGAGCGCGCTGCTCGAGGCGATGCAGGAGCGTCAGGTCACCATCGGCGACACGACCTACGAGCTGCCGAAGCCGTTCATGGTGATGGCGACCCAGAACCCCATCGAGCAGGAGGGGACCTACCCGCTGCCGGAGGCCCAGCTGGACCGCTTCATGCTGATGATCAAGGTGACCTACCCCAGCCGGGAGGAGGAGCGGCAGATCATGGACCGGATGACCGGCCAGAGCGTGCCCGCCGCGGAGGCGATCATCGATCCCGAGGAGCTGCTGCGCGCCCGCGGCGTGGTGAACCAGGTCTACCTGGACGACAAGATCCGGGACTACATCGTCGACGTGGTCGCGGCG
>Ga0316576_10000043_pt1 | contig 38219 bp, 26 predicted proteins | sample S0NA_FD_203075 | JGI IMG/M metagenome (GOLD analysis project Ga0316576, IMG submission 203075) | Rhizosphere microbial communities from salt marsh grasses in Alabama, United States - S0-2_050615r3r5 | ecosystem: Host-associated > Plants > Roots > Rhizosphere | place: USA: Alabama | collected...
CACTCGGTGCCGTTCGCCTCCTCCTGGCCGCTGGGCGTGTACTTGACCAGGAAGAAGATCCCCCGCGGGTTGACCACCCCGATGGAGAGGGTGCCCGTCACCGAGACCTGGGAGCGATCCGGGTGGTTCAGCCGCAGCCCCAGGGCGTAGAACGAGGGGCGCATCATCGGCTGTCGGATGAAGTCGCCCCGGGTGATCGGCTTCTCGCGCAGCTGCCACTCCTGGCTATCGGGGAAGTGGTCGGTGGAGAAGACCTCCGGGGGCGTGAGGAAGTAGACCGTGCGCAGCCGCTTGGTGTAGGCGTCGCCGTTGACGTACCCGGCGTCCCAGGTCACGTCCACCAGGTGCCAGCGCTCCCCGATCTTCACCGCGTTCCAGGCGTGGCCCTCGCCGTCGATGTTGCCGGTCTTGCTGCGCACGTCGCCGACGACGTAGACCGCCTCGAGCCCGGCGGCGCGGCTGATCGCCTCGAACAGCTTGGCGTAGCCGGCGCACACGCCCTTGCCGGTGCGCAGCACCGTCTCGGCGTCCTGGGGCGGGAAGTTTCCCGAGCGCAAGGAGGGCACGTCGTAGGCCACTCGATCGGCGACGTAGTCGTGGATCGCCCGCGCCCGCTCGCGAGGGTCGGCGATGCGGCCGCCGATGTAGCGCCCGACCCACTCGGGGCTCTTCTCCTCCTGGGGCGGGAAGCTCGCGACAAGCGGGTGGAGGGACGGCGCCTCGGGCCAGGTCGGCGCCGCCGGGGTCTTGTCTTGCTCCTGCCCGTCCTGCTGCGTGTCCTGCTTGCCCTCGCCCTGCTCGCCCTCGCCCTCGCCCTGGCCTGTCTTGCCGTGGTCGGCCACCGGCGTCGGTTTCGGGGTCGGGGTCTGCTTCTTGTCCCTGTACTTCTTGTAGGGGTTGTCCTTGCTCAGCTTGTAGAGCCACTCCAGCGTGTCGGCGGCCCGGAACAGGTAGCCGCGGACGAGCTCGACGCGGGGGCCCGAGTGGCCGGCGAGCATCCAGTCGCCCCGGGCGGAGAGCGCGGTGAAGCCGGCCTGGGGGTTGGTCGCCAGCATCACGCCGATGAACAGGCCGTTGATGGCCACCGTGCGCAGGATCAGCCGGTCGAGGCCGTTGAGGTGGCGCGGACCGACGCTGCGCTTTCGCGAGCGGCGCCAGTGCGCGAAGCCCTCCCAGAGCAGGGGGAGCACCGGGAACATGAGCAGGCCGGCGCCGATGGCCCAGGCCAGCGACTGGTTCTTGAACAGCGCGAGGGAGGACGCGACCCAGACGCCGATCAGGGGCAGGGCGATCATCAGCCCGATGCAGGCGAGCTTGAAGGGGATCGCCACCAGGGCCCAGAGGAGGGTGCCGAGGCCGCCGCGCCTGCTCATTCGTACCTCCTTGGCAGAGGGTGAAGCCTACTACAGGATGACAGCTGGCGGGGCGGGTGAGAACGCTATACAGGCCGCGTCCTGATATCGGTTACGGTACAATCGGGACCCACGGGGAGACCCGACGCGAAAGGGAGCTTGGATGATTCGACGACTGACGCTGCTTGCTTGCGCGGCCGCCGTGCTCGGCGGCTGCAGCTACGACGAGGGGTACTTCCAGCGCCGCATCAAGGCGCTCGACGAGCTCGCCGGCAAGGCGACCGCCACGACCCGCAAACGGATCGAGGAGAAGAAGGCGGAGCTGCTCAAGGACTTCAAGGCGATGCCCAAGGGTGACGGGCGGCAGAAGGCGCTGGACAACCTCTGTCGCCGGGCGCGCATGGTGGTGGAGGAGGCGGAAAAGATCGTCGCCGGCCAGGCCGTCGAGGGGAAGCCGGAGGACAAGAAGAAGCTCGCGGAGTACCAGAAGAAGTTCGTCGGGCACTGGCAGGGCCAGAACATGACGCTGGTCATCGCCGAGAACGGCAAGGTGGACTACGAGCGCAAGAAGCCGGGCGGGATGAGCAGCAAGATCAACGCCTTCATCCTCGAGTTCCACTTCGACCGCTTCAAGGTGGGGTTCATGGGGATGGGCACGAACTTCCGCATCGACGAGGCGCCCCACGAGGCGGGGGGCAAGTGGAAGATGAAGATCGACGGCGTCGAGCTGACGCGGGTCGGCGGCGGAACCGCGCCGCAGTACGGCACGTTTGTCTGCACGCGGTACGAGGAGGAGCGCTGCGTCGACCCCTCGACCGAGCTGGAGGGCGAGAAGCTCGAGATGATCCACGTGCTCCACGTCACCCGCACGGTGCCGGAGAAGGGGCAGAAGTTTCTGGTTACCTGGATCGCCGAGCAGGTGGGCGAGGCGGCGCCGCCCAACACGACGATCGCCACCACGCCGCTGACCTACGACGGCGCGAACCAGGACAAGGCCGACCACTTCACGATCCACGGCAACCTGAGCCGTCCGAAAAAGGGCTGGCCCCCCGGCAGCTACAGGGTCGAGGTGAGCACCAAGGACGCCGTGATCGGCGCGGTGAAGTTTCGGATCACCGGGAAGAAGCCCGCGATCAAGGCCGTCAGGTAGTCAGGCGCGCGCAGCACGGCGTGCGCGGCTCGCGCCCCCTTTTTCCACCTCCGCCCCCTTGCGCTCGCCACCACGCCGGCGCGCGCGCGTGTCAGGGCTGGACCGCGAGGGTCGACACCGCGCTCGCCGCGCTGACCCCGGCCGCGGTGGGCGCGTCGGGCTGCGTGGCGTCGAAGGTGTAGATCGCGGTGCCGGCGGCGACGTAGAGCCTCGTGCCCGCCCCGAAGGCCAGGGCCGTCGGCGCCTCGGTGAGGGCCACGGCGCCGCCGATGAACGGCTTGAAGTCGGTCTTGTCGAAGCCGTAGAGCACGACCTGTTTCGAGGTCGCGTCGGCCACGGCGAAGATCTCGCCCTGGCCGAGCGGGGCCATGGCGATCCCGACCACGGAGGCCGCCTGGCTCCACTTCTCGGCGTCGGGGTTGGGGACCCCGGTGACGTCGAGCCAGACGCCGTAGACCGCGTCGCTGTCCGCCACCACCACCGCCTTGCCGTCGGGGCGCATCGCCACGTGGCTGGCGCTCGGGTTCGTGTCCAGGGAGATCGGCGGGTTGGTCACCTGGGTGATCGAGGTGCCGATGTCGTAGATCGTGAGGCAGTCCTCGTTGGTCGTGTCCTTGTCCGAGTCGCAGGTGGAGAGCACCGCCGCCTTGGCCCCGGAGCGGTCCGCGGCGAGCGCCTTGCAGCCGGAGAGCGTCGTCGAGATCTGTGACGTGGTCCCGCCCTGGAAGCTGACGAAGGTCAGCGCCGTGTCGCTGCAGACCAGCACCCCGCCGGGCAGGGCGACGATGGCCTTGCCGGACTGGGCGATGGCCGGCGCGACGGGCTTGGGCGTCGCCCCCAGGGCGAGCAGGGTCAGCTGGTCCTGGGCGAGCACCGCCAGCTCGCCGCCGGAGGCCGAGAGGGAGATCTGTCCGCCGAGGGCGTCGATGCCGCCGATGGCGCCGGTGGGGATGCTGGCGGGCGAGAGGGGGAGGACCTCGATGGCCCCCTGGTCGTCCAGGGCCAGCACGAGCCGGTTGACGTCCAGGGGGACGCGGAAGGGGTCGCCGTCCTTGCGCTCGACCCGGGCGGTTGCCTTGCCCGGCGTGGCGCCGGAGGGGACCACGAAGGAGAGCTTGCGCTCGTCCGCCTTGTTCGCCTTCAGGGCCGCGGCGTTGAAGCGGTGGGCCCCGGCGTCGATGAGCTCGATCTCGCCCGAGAAGCCGTTCTCGCCCTGCTCCAGGTTCAGGGTCACGGTCTCGCCGATCACCCGGTCGAGCGTGCCCTTGACCTCGAGGTCCGGCTCGCCACAGCCGCCGATGGGCAACAGGGCGCAGAGGGACAGGAGCGGCAGCGCGCGCGTCATGCTGTTCACTCCACGCTGATCACCGGGGCGTCGGGCCGCGTGAGCGGCAGGACGATGCCCACGGTCGCGCCGGCCACGCCGACGCCGATGAGGGTCCAGAACCACCACTTCTGGTAGAACGGCGTCACCGACCCGCACTGCCCGCGGATGCACTGCTCGCGGAAGCCGCAGTCGCTGTCCAGGGAGCAGGCGCGCGCGCCGGGAGGGACGATGGGGGCGAGCGGGTTTTCCGTCTGTCTGTTCGTGCGGCGGGCCACGGTCGGCCGCTTCCGGCCGACGAGGGCCAGGGCCGCGCGGCGGGCGCCCCCGGGCTGGTAGACCGCCTGTCCCATGCGGTGCCACTTGGCCTCCTTGGTCCACCCCATGTTGATCCGGCACTGCTGCGGCGTGCAGTTGTCGCCCGAGGTGAGCAGGATGACCTGGGAGGCGCCGACGTTGAGGGCGACCTGGTTCAACGTGGCCCCGGGCTCGGCCTCGGCAGACTCCGCGCGCAGCTGCACCATGGTCTCCGCCTCGGCTGTCTTGTCCTGCTTCAGCGGGATCATCAGGTCCCGGGTCTTGTGAGCCTGGACGCGGAACCAGCGCTGGTAGACCCCGTGGCCGGGCAGGTAGGCCCGGACCAGGTAGAGCCCGGCGCGGAGCCGGATCGTCCCGGCGGCCGGTCCAACGAGCTTGTGGTGGAACCAGACCAGCGCTCCGGGGGGAGCCGACCCGAGGCGCACCGCGCCGTGGGCCGGCGGCTCGCTGACCACCTGGTTGTAGAGGTCCTGGACCTGGGGGCTGAACCGCTTCGCCGGCGGCGGGCGCGGGTCGGCGAGGTAGGCGTCGTTCATCGCGCCCTTGGCCCGGGCCATCTGGCCGTCGAAGAACGCGGAGGCAGCGATCAGGTGCTGCGACTCGACGTAGCCCTCCAGCTTGCCGCTCTTGGCCACGTCCTTGTAGATCTTCTCCGCCTTCTCGGCCAGCTCCACTGCCTTGCCGTACTCCATCATCTGGAACGCGCGGGCGGCGGCGCTCATCAGCTTGCCCGCCTTGCGCCCCAGGCGTGGGTTCTCCGCGGGGAGGTCGGGAAGGACGTAGACCAGCTTGGCCCGTCTCCGGCGGCCCTTGTTGGCGATCTTGACGATGGCCCGGCCCACCGCGGCGGTCGGGCCCAGCCCCGGACCGGATCCTGCCGGGATCACGGCGATCTCCTGGGCCGCCGCCGTGGGCTCGAGCAACCCGGGGAGCAGTACCGACAACAGTGTGAGCGAGCGCGAGACCTTCATTTGGTGCAGCTTCGGTGACTGTAGACTAACGCCCGACGGCGCGGGTTGCCAGGATTTGTCTCTTCACCGACCCGTGGGCTCTCCTTGACGCTGCACGGTCCCGGCCGCTAACCTTAAAGTGTTGAATTACCATTAGGATTGCCTCGATGAACGCACGCTTGCTGGTGCCGGTCCTGTTGCTCCTCCCCCGGCTCGGCCACGCCGACCTGTCCATTAACAGCCAGGGGTTCACCTACACCGCGGTCGACTACGACGTGACCTACTCGGTGAAGGCCTGCTCCTCCGGCAGCGACTCCACCTCGGTCGCGGTGTACAGCGACCTGGCCGCGCCGCCCCAGAGCACCGACTCTCCGGACGCGCAGAAGAACGCGCTCGCCGACTTCTCGTGTCCGGAGGTCCAGCTCACCTGGAAGGCGTCGGCCATCAAACTCTACCAGAGCTACGCCAAGATTGACCCGGATGACCAGGTCTCCGAGTCCAACGAGACCAACAACGTCGCCGGTCCGCTCGAGGTCTGTGTCGGCCCGGATCTCGTGCTGACCTCGTTCACCATCGACACCGTGGGCGCCGCGGTGACCTACAAGGCCACGGTCTGCAACAACGGCAGCATGGCGGCGAAGAAGTTCCGCGTCGGCTTCTGGCACGATCGCAGCCAGCCCCCGCCGGCGACCCAGATGGGTGACATCTTCAAGGGCATCGCCCTGCTCGAGGCCGGCAAGTGCGAGGAGATCCAGATCTCCGGCGGGCTGCGCCCCAACGGAAGCTTCACCGCGTGGGCCCGGGCCGACAGCGGCGACTTCGTCGAGGAGTGCCGGGAGTCCAACAACCCCAACGGCCCGCTGCCCTACCTGCTGGACAACCCCGATCTGGACGTGGTGACCTTCGAGGCCCAGGTCAGCGGGGCCACCGTGAGCTACTCGGTCAAGGTCTGCAACGAGGGCACCGCCGACGTGAGCAAGTTCTTCGTCGACGTCTACTACCATCGCCCGCAGCTCGCGCCGACCATCGGCGAGCCGGGAGACGAGGCCAAGGCGGTACTCTCGCTCAAGTCGACCGCCTGCACCACCGTGACCTTCGAGCGCGCCAGCACGCCCAAGGGCAAGTACACCTCCTACGCCTTCGCTGACCCCGATGACTTCATCAGCGAGCCCAACGAGGCCAACAACCTCAGCCAGGGCCTGCCGGTGGAGGTGGGCGCCGGGAGCGGCGGCACGACGACGGGCAGCTGCGTCGACAACGACAAGGACGGCTACGGAACGGGCGCGGGCTGCACGGGGATCCCCGACTGCGACGACAGCGACGCCAAGGTCAACCCCGCGGCGACCGAGGACTGCAACGACACCATCGACAACGACTGCGACCTGACACCCAACGACGGCTGCCCGGGCGTGGACTGCGTCGACGGCGACGGCGACAGCTTCGGCGTGGGCAAGGACTGCGTGCTCGCGGACTGCGACGACAACAACAAGGCGGTCCACCCCTGGGCGCCGGAGAAGTGCGGCGACAACAAGGACGACAACTGCAACAAGATCGCCGACGACAGCTGCAAGGGCCGGCAGTGCGTCGACCAGGACATGGACGGCTACGGCGTGGGCAAGGGCTGCCCCGGGCCCCAGGACTGCGACGACGCGGACTTCAAGGTCAACCCCGGTGCGCCGCAGGAGAAGGACCAGACCTGCGGTGACGGCGTGGACAACGACTGCGACTCGGTGGCCGATGATGGCTGCAGCACCTCCGTGGACAGCGACGGGGACGGCTCGTCCGTCGGCGGGGGGGCCACCGGGCAGCCGGACTGCAACGACAAGGACGCGAAGATCGGTCCGGGGCAGAAGGAGGTCTGCGGCGACAAGATCGACAACGACTGCGACGGGACGGTGGACGACGGCTGCCCCGGCGTGGACTGCACCGACGGCGACGGCGACGGCTGGGGGGTGGGCAAGGACTGCAAGATCGCCGACTGCGACGACAACGACAAGGCCGTGCACCCCTGGGCCACCGAGACCTGCGGCGACAGCAAGGACAACGACTGCGACGGGACGGTGGACGACGGCTGCCCCGGGGTGGACTGCAACGACGCCGACCTCGACGGCTGGGGCGTGGGCAAGGACTGCGTCAAGTCCGACTGCGACGACACCGACGGCGGGACCAGCCCCTGGGTGCTGGAGATCTGCGCCGACAACAAGGACAACAACTGCGACGGCGCCATCGACGAGGGCTGCGTGATCTGTGATGACGCGGACGGCGACTCCCACGGTATCGGCCCCAAGTGCACGAGCTGGGACTGCGACGACTCGGACCCGGAGAGCTACCCGGGCGCCACGGAGCAGTGCAACCAGAAGGACAACGACTGCAACGGCACGGAGGACAACGACTGCTCCGGCGGCGACGAGGGCTGCAGCTGCCGCCTGCGCCGCGACCCGGCCAGCGGCGGGCCGCCGCTGCCGCTGATCTTCTGGGCGCTCCTCGGCCTGTCGCTGTTGTTCATCGCGGCCCGGCGCCGCCCCTGACCCGAGCTGCGCAGCGCGACGCTCCTCGCCGACGTGACGGCGCCTGGCGGGAAGCATCTTCGTCGTCGGCGCGGCCGCCGAGCGCTTCGACTTGGACCTCCGAGGGTCAGGGCTTCAGCGTGCGGACGCAGCGGAAGCCGATGTTCTTGTAGATCGAGGCGGCGACCGCCTGACCACGGCTCGGAGACCGAAGCGCGTAGGGCCAGTCCTTGTAGGAGCCACCCTTGAACGTCCTGTCCGTGGAGCTGGGCGGCGTCACCGGGTCGACGGCCGGTCCGCTGCCCAGCTCCGGCAGGTACCCGTCGTGGGTCCACTCGCTCACGTTGCCGGCCAGATCGTAGAACCCCCAGTTGTTGGCCAGCTTGGCCATCCCGGGGTGCGGGGTGTTGTTGCCGTTGTTGACGTACCAACCGATGGCGTCCGCCTGCGGCGCCGCGCCGTTGCAGATGGTCAGGTCGCCGTTGTACATCGATGTGGTGGTCCCGGCGCGCTCGGCGTACTCGAACTCGGCGTCGGTGGGCAGGCGGTAGCCCGGGCAGCTGTAGGGATTGTTGGACACCGGGGTGCAGACCATGGAGTACCCGCTCCCGGCGCAGGAGTAGCACAACGTGAGGCTTGCGGCGACGGAGAGGGCGTTACAGTAGGCCGCAGCGTTGTGCCAGGTCAGTGCCTCGACGGGGCAGTCGAGGCCGCACTTGTTGAAGTAGGCGGGGTTGTAGCCCATCTTCGTAGTGAACTGGTCCTGGGTCGTCTCTGCCTGCGCCATGACGAACGAGTGGGTCAGCGTGACTTGGTGCTGGGTCTCGTTGGAGGCGTGGCACGGGTCGCTGGTTGGCGAGCCCATCAGGAAGCAGCCGGCCGGGACCTCGCACCAGCCGCCGGTGCACTTGGCCGGGACGCTCGGCGTGACGCAACCCCCCGCATCCGGCGAGACGCCGGTGTCGGGCTGCTGGGGCGCGTCCGGCACGCTCAGGTCGGGGGGCGGCTGCGTGTCGGGGGCGAGGGTGTCGGGCACAAGAGTGTCCGGCTTCGCGCTGTCCGGCTGAGCGATATCCGGTTGCAGGGTGTCCGGCTGGGCGGTGTCCGGCTGGGCGGTGTCCGGCTGGGCGGTGTCCGGCGGCGAGCCGTCAGGCGCCGGGGTGTCCGGGGCGGCGCCGTCGCGGGGCCCGTCAAGGGCCGGCGCGTCCGGTCCGGCGCCGTCACTCGCGCCGTCGACCATGGCATCGACCTGGCCGGTCTCCCCGTTGCCGGGGGATGCGCCGCCGGACAGTCCGGCGATCAGGTGACAGCCGCTCAGCGCGACGGCGACGCAGATCCAACTGATCGAGAGTCCACGCGATACCGGCACCATGCTCCCCCGGGCTGAGCGTCCAGTATAGTTGATACCCGACGATCGGGTAAGCATCCTCCGGCGCTGTTCAAACTCCGGAACCATGGTATAGTCCTGCCCGGTCGGCGGAGGAGTGGGAGCACCTGCACACCAGGAGCGCTCGAAGTTGAAGACGAAGAACGTCCTCGCGGTCAGCGACAGTCGGAACATCACGCGGCTCATTGCACGCTCGTTGGCGCCCGCCGGCTGGAAGGTGGAGTCCAGCACCTACGGCCAGCCGGACCTGCTGGGCAGGCTGGGTCAGGGGTTCGCGATGTGCATCCTCGACGCCGACGGCCCGACCGATCTCGTCAACACGATGCTGGACAAGCTCTACAGCACGCACGCGAGCACCACGCCGCTTCTCCTCTCCCAGGACACCAACAGCCCCTTTGTCCGGGACCTGCTCAAGACCCAGTCACTGAACAACCTGATCGCCAAGCAGGGCGGCATCTCCGCCTCCAGGGAGCGCATCGACGAGACGGAGCTGATCGTCACCTGCCAGAAGCTCTTTGCCCGCGACATCTTCGGCCTCGAGAAGTACATCTCCACCTGGGGCGTGCAGATCCACGAGCACGAGGTCAAGAGCACGACGGACAAGCGGGGCGCGATCCGGTCGCTGCGCACCTACCTGGAGAACCTCGACTCGTTCAGCTCGATCAACAACGCCGTGGTCTGGGTCGCTGACGAGCTGTTGATGAACGCGATGTTCAACGCTCCGCGCGATGCCGAGGGCAACCCGAAGTACGTGGACACGGACCGCGGCAATCTGGAGCTGCTGCCGGAAGAGACGGTCACGCTGCGCTACTGCTGCGACGGCCGGTACATCGCGCTGTCGGTGGCAGACCGTTTCGGCAGCCTGGACCGGCCCGTGATGCTGAAGTACCTCAACCGGTGCCTCGGGGCGCCGGTGGAGATCGAGGAGCGGGAGGCCGGCGCCGGTCTCGGGCTGTACATTGTGTTCAACTCCATCACCCAGCTCGCCTTCAACATCCAGGCCGGGCAGTCCACGGAGGTGGTGGCCCTGTTCTACATCCGGGCCGGGCCCAGGGCCTTCAACGAGTCCGGCAAGTCGCTCAACATCTTTCTCCTCCAGTAGTCGCCCCCCTTCCATACCCCACCGGGTATGATCGCGTGGTCTGTCACGCTGCGGTTTCGGCTCCAGCAACTGCGCGGCAATGCTGTGCCGGCGCGCGGTTGTCCGTGCCCTGGAGGGACAACGCGGCTCGTCGAGGGCGCGGGGGGGAGTTGTCCGTGCCCTGGAGGGACAACGCGGCTCGGCGAGGGCGCGCGGGGCAGTTGTCCGTGCCCTGGACGGACAACGCGGCTCGTCGAGGGCGCGCGGGGCAGTTGTCCGTGCCCTGGAGGGACAACGCGGCTCGGCGAGGGCGCGCGGGGCTGCAGCCCATCACATCCACAGCCAACCCCGCGAAACCAGAACCGTCGATAACACCCTACCCCACCGATACCATTGGCTACGGCGCCCGGGTTGTGGCATCCTGGCAGCGGACTGCGAGTAGATGGAGTTTCCCCTAGCGATCTGTCTCACCCGGGACCGCAGCTTCGCCCTCCACCTGCGGCAGGCGATCGGCATCTCTTGCGCCCGGATCACGGCGGTCTCGGACGTGGCTGATCTGACCTCGGACTGGGCCGTGGAGGCCAACCTCGTCCTGGTGGATGCCCAGTACCTCGAGGAGGATCCCGGGCTGCTGCTGGACACGGTGGTCGGCGGCGAGCTGGTCCTCGTCGCCCCGTCGCAGCTGGAATCGTGCATCGAGATGATGGCGAACCACGGGTGCAACCACATCATCGGCGCCAACCCGATGGCCGCCGGCACCGAGCTTCTGGCGACGATTCGCAAGCTGCGCAGCCCGGACGTCTTCGGCCTCAAGAAATACATCCCCTGGGGCGGCTACTGCTACGAGAGCCGGGTCGCCTCGCTCATCGACAAGCGCAACGTGGTGAGCTGGGTCGCGACCACCGCACACCGCGTGGGCTGCGCACGGTGGATGACCGTCGAGCTCGAGATCGTGACCGACGAGCTGCTGAGCAACGCGATCTACCCCGACAACGCGAACACCCAGGAGCGCTTCATCGCGGGGCCAAGCGGCTCGGCCGTGCTGCGCTGGGCCTGCACCGACGGTTGCATCCACATCTCGGTCACCGATCAGCGCGGAGACTTCAGGAGGGAGTCGCTCGTCGCTGCGCTTCGTGACCTGGCCGCCGCGCCGGGCGACGAGCTGTCGCTGCTGGGCTTGCCCCGTCAGATCACCCTGGCTCAGCGGATGGTCGTCAACGTGGTCCCCGGCCGGTGTACCGAGATGATCGTCTCCGTCCCCCTGCGTGGTCGCAAGACCCCGGTGCCGAGCATCGGCTACTTCTCCACGGACGAGATGCCGGATCTGGCCCGCCCCAACGAGCCGGTGACGATCAACCTCAGCGGACGGCTGGTGGTCGAGACCATCGGTCTGGACGTCGAGGTGTCGATCCGCGAGATCAGCGCGCTGAGCGCCGAGGTGACCATCGAGGACGCCAGCGCCCCCAACGTCTACCCCGGCCTGCACTTCACCCTCGCCGTCAACGTCCCGTTCCACGGCGAGCTCAAGGCCGCCGGGCTGATCTTCCGCGTGCACGGGGAGCTGCCCGCGACGCTCAGCCTCTCCTTCGCCACGGGCTACCAGGACTGGGAGCGTATCGTGCGCTCGGTGCTCGGGCGGGCGGCGGGCTGAGGCCGGATCACCGGAACCAGGACCGAAGCAGGGACATCTTCCCCCTGGAGAGCTCCAGCGTGCAGGTGGCGTCGGGCGGGAGCCGGTTCACCTCCGCGGCGAGCTCGAGGCGGAGCGTGCCCCGGTCGGGCTTCGCGTCCTTCGTCGGGCTGTAGATCTGGGCGCTGCCCTTGTACACCAGACGGACCTTCGTCGGGGTGGCGCCCTCGAGCGGCTCCTTGCCCGAGCGCGCCACGACCACGAAGCGGTCGGCGTCGGCGAAGGTCGCCAGGTTGGCGCCCCGGCTCACCTTCTGGCCCTTGGCGATACCGACCGACATGACCAGGCTACGTCGGGGGCTGACGACGGTCGCCTCCAGGGGCTTGCCCGCCAGGGGCGCGAGCTCCTGCTTCATCTTTGCCACCTGATCCGCGACCTGCGTGATCTCGTCGGGCTCGGCCTGCCACTCGCAGAACTTGAGCTTTCGTCGGGCGCTCTCGATCTGCGCCTGGATCTTCGCGGTCTCTTTCTCGCAATGGGCACCCTGTTTGCAACGCGCCGCCTCGCGCTTCAACCGGGCGGTCAGCGCGGCGACGAGCTTCTTCTGCTTGCGCTCGTCGGCGACGGTCCCGGAGGTGCGCATGATGCGCAGGAGCTCGTTGGTGTCCGCGATCTGTTCCCGCAGCTGTGTGATCCGGCGCTTGCGCTCGAGGTCGGCGATCCGGGCGAGCTCCTGGCCCTTGTCCACCACGGTCCCCGCTCTGACCTCGATGGCGGTCACCCGGCCGGCCAGGTGTGAGGTCACTTTCCCGAGGCTTATCAGCTCGGTGCGGCAGGGGACCGTCACCGTCGGCTCCACGCTGATGGCCAGCGTGAGGACCAGCCCGATGACCAGCAGGAGCCCGCCGGCCCCCACACCGATCCAGAGCATCGGGAGGCGCCGCCGGGCGACGGGCCGCGCGGCCTGGGTGCCGCCGATCAGGTCGAGCATGGCCAGGGCCTGGACCACGCCCGGGTTGCGCTCGAGGATCGCGCGCAGCACGGCCTCGGCCTCGTCCCGCCGCCTCTCCTGGACGAGCGCGGCGGCCCGGGTCAGCGCCTCGGAGAAGTCCTCTTCCTCCGGCTCCGGTTCCATCGGGGCAGGCGCCCGCGGCTCGGCGCTGGCCCGCGGGGGCACCGACGCCTTCCGCTTGCCGGGAACGGGGATCACGTCGAGGGACTCCATGATGGAGTCTGGCGAGTCGCCCATGTCCCGGAACGGCGAGCTCTGCGGCTCGAGCGGCGGCGCGCTGGGCGTCCGGCGTGGGGGCGCGGACGCCGGCTCGGGGTCGGCCTGAGGGGGCGGCAGGGGGGTGATGCCGGGCTCCAGCACTCCCTCGGCGACCAGCCGCTCGATGATCGCGATGATGTTGTTGAGGTGGACCTGCAGCCCGACGGACTGGGACCAGTCCGCGACCTGCTCCGGCGAGCGGTTGCCGTCCAGCATCCGCGCGATCTGGTACTCCCAGCTCCGCAGCTCGCGCTCCGTGTGAGCCGCGGGATCGACGAGGAGGATGTTTCGGCTGTGGGGCAGGAGCTTGGGCATCCAGCGCGGGATCAGCCGCGGGTGAAGCGGCAGCCCGGCAGCGGCGGGCTCCTGCGGCGGTGGAGCGGGCTTGCGCTTGTGCGCGATGCCCGTCGGCTCCTCCTCGCCGATGGGGGGGACGAGCCGCAGCACCGGTCGGCCGTTCTGCCTCGCGTCCTCCGTCGCCAGGGCTCCGGGGGGCTGGGACCTGGACGGGGAGAGGTCGATGGTCCGCGCCGACTCGCCGCTCTCCGTCGGGCGATCCTCCAGCTCGGCCCCGGGCCACTCGTTCGGAACGGTCCCGGGCGGGAGGTCGAGGGTCCGCGCCGACTCGCCGCTCTCCAGCGGGCGATCCTCCAGCTCCTGCCCGTCCCAGCCGATGGGGGGGGCCGCGGTGGACAGCTCGAGTGTCTTCGCGCTCTCGCCGCTCTCCGCCGGGCTGCCCCGCAGCTGGGCCAGCAGGACGGACATGTCCGCTATCTGCGTGCGGGGCGCCTCTTCCTCCAGCTGGGCCTCGTAGGCCGCATCGTCGATCCGCGGGGGATCCGGCGGCGTGTCGTCCTCGAGGTAGCTGTCGACGGGGTCCGCCGGCCGGCCGAGGTGGTCGATCTCCAGCAGCCCCCAGCGCTCGAGGACGTCGATGAAGGCCGACAGCGCCGCCCAGTCCCAGTCCACGCCGTGCTGCGCGGCCCGCTCCAGCAGCTCGTCGATCTCGGCCGGGCCGCTCGAGAGGAGCGTGACCACGATGGCCTGCTCGTCGTCGAGCGGGATCGCGGCCCCGGTGAGGCGGGAGGTGAGCTCCGGCGATGCGGACGACGGCCGGACAAGCAGGGCGTCGTCGTTGAGGCGCAAAATGGCCATTGGGATCAAAACGGTCCTCAGGGCGATTGTTTCATCCCTTTTGGACTTTGGCCACAATAACGCGACGATTGCGCGCCACCGGGCCTTGTCCTGTGCCCCGGGCGCTGGTACAGTCCGCAACTAGCCAAACGCCACAGGTGTGCCGAGACTTGTCATGGAACAGATGGAAGAACCCACGGGGCTGACATTCGACAAGGTAACGACCGAGGACGGCGTCCTGGTCAAGTTCAACGGCGAGGTGGACGAGACCGCGGACTTCAGCACGCTCGGGGACCTGAGCGGCAAGGTCGCCTTCGATCTCGAAAAGATCGAGCGCTTCAACTCCGAGGGGATCCGGAGGTGGGTCACGTTCATTCGGGGGCTGGACCAGGTCAGCGAGCTCGTGCTGGAGAAGTGCTCGGTGCCGGTGGTGGCCCAGCTGAACCTGATCCGGGGCCTCAAGGGGCGGGTCTGGGTCAAGTCCTTCTACATCCCCTACGTCTGCGTCGAGACCGGCGAGGAGGAGGTGCACCTGCTCTACGCCGACGACGTCAAGGACCCGAGCGACCCGCCCATGCCGGACGCCGGCCCGGGCAAGACCCTCGAGCTCGACGACGTCCCCGAGCGTTACTTCTCCTTCCTGCGAGACTTCACCAAGCCCTCGTGATCGGGGCGTCCAGCTTCAGCTTCAGGGCACGCCGAGCGGCTCGTCCAGCTCGGGCATCGCGGGCAGCAGCACGTCCTGCTGGAGCAAGTCGCCCAGATCGAGGGGGAGATCGTTCACCGGCACCAGAGACATCTTGAGCCCCTGTTTCGTGGCGAAGGCCGTGAGCTTGTGGTACGCGGCGACGTCCGGCGGCTCCCAGCCGCCCACGGAGCCGATGGGGGCCGTGAGCGACAGGATCGCCCCTCTCGCCACCTCGACCGTCTTGCGAGGCAGCTGGCGGTTGACGAGGACGAAGGCCGGCGGAGGCAGGGCATAGCCCCGGACCAGGGGGACCAGGCCGGGCGCCGAGAGCGGGGCGACGACCGCGTCCGCCTGGCCGAGCACGACCGCCATCTCCGCCGAGAGCAGGTTCGGGGACCACTGGACCTTGAAGTGCTTCTTCACGTCCAGCTTTCCGCCGAGGATCCCCTCCTGGACGAGCTTCAGCGTCTCGGGCCCCATTTTCGGGATCTGGAGGCGCTTCCCCTTGCAGCTCTGCAGGTCGCGCAGGTCGCGCCGGTCGCGGCAGAGGACCGACCAGACGCTCGCGGCCTCGCTGTCCACGCGTCCCTGGGCGAGGATCTGCTCGTCGGGCACGGACGCCGCGAACAGCGCTCCGACCACGGCGAACTGCAAGGTTCCCGCGTGGACGGCCCGGAGCAGGTCCTCGGGGTTGAGGTAGGCCAGCCCCTCCACCGGGCGCCGCAGGGCGCGGGACAGGTGCTGGGCCACCCGCTTCGCCGCGCGGTGGCGGGCCAGCGCCCCGGTGAACGGGATCTCCGGCACGCACAGCCCGACGGCCAACCGGCCATCGGCGCGGGCCAGATCGGGGCAGATCCCGGCCAGACCGGCGAGCAGCGCGATGCCCACCGCCCGCCTCACGGCTTCTTCCCCTCGTCGAAGGCCAGGCGCCGGGCGGCGAGGATCGCATCGAGCCCCGGGAATCGGCCGCCCCGCGCCTTGCACTCCTTGAACAGCTGGTACGCGCGCCAGGGGGCGTAGGCCTGCTCGGAGTGCACGGCGAGGTTGCAGGCGGCCATCGGGACGTCCTTCTTCAACCGCTCCAGGGCGGCGATGGCCTGGGCGCGGTCCCCCGCCGCGTAGTCCAGCACCGCCGCGTTGTGGAACCAGGCCAGCGGCGGGTCTGTCACGCCCTGCAGCGCCTGGCGGTGCACCTTGCGCGCCTCGTCGATCGATCCGGCCTCGAAGAGCGCCGCCGCCGCGCGCAGCCGACAGCGGACCGCCATCGCGAGCAGCTTCGGGCGGGCGGCCTCGACCTGCTCCGCCATCCGCTCGAAGCTCGTCGCGGCCCGCAGAAGGCGCGTCGAGTCCCGGCTGGAAAGGTCGGTGTAGGCCTCGAGGAGCCGGGCGGCGATGGGGGCGTAGGCCTGGCGAAGCAGCGGCTGGATGTCGACCCTCGCCCCCCTGAGGAGCTGGTGCGCCTGTTCGGCCCGATTCCGCACCGCGGCGCCGAGCAGCACCGCCGCCTGGATCTTCACGCGCTCGGCATGCGGCAGGCTGGTGGCCGCCCCGAGCGCCACCCGCATCGAGCTCCAGGCCGCTTTCTCCCGCCCGCGGCCGAGCTGCTCGACGCCCAGCGCCACCCGCACCCGGGCCAGGTCGGCGTTGACCTGTTCGAGCAGCTTGGAGCGAGAGTGGCCGAGCACGTTCACCGCCTGCGTCAGGTCCACCATGGCGTTGAACAGCCGGCCCTGGCGCGCCCGCACCACGCCCGAGGTGACCAGCGCCCTGGCCTCGGCCACCGGCCCCAGCGGGTGGCTGGTGGCCACGGCCTTCTCCAGGTGGCCCTGGGCCTCCTGCAGCTGCCCCAGCTCCGCCAGGGCCCGACCGATGAGCCGGTTGGCCACGGGGTCCGCCGGGGAGCGCCGGAGCAGCCGCCGCAGGACCGCGACGGCCGCTTGCGGCCGGCCGGCGCGGAGCTCGATCTGCGCGAGGTTCCGCTCGACCACGCTCGAGCCCGGATCGATCTTGCGCGCGCGCTCCATGAGCCGCCGGGCGGCGTCGAGGTCACCCCTGGCCACCGCCTCGCGCCCGCGCTGGCAGAGCGTCCGGACCTGCTCGCGCTTGTCGTCCTTCGGGCCGGCGACGGCCAGGCCGGGGAGCAGCAAGAGAACAAACAGGACGGGCCGGAGGGGTAGCATCGCGCTCAGCTGATCCTCGCCACGAGGAACATCACGTCGTCCCGCGGCGGCACGGCGCCGTAGAACGCGTGGGTCCGCTCCACCACCCGGTCGCGGATCTTGTCCGGTGTCCGCTCGACCGTCGTCTGCAGCAGGGCGCGGAAGCGGCGCTCGCCGAACTCCTCCCCCTCGGCGTTGACGCACTCGATGACCCCGTCGGTGTACCAGAACAGCCGGTCTCCGGGCCCGAACTGGAACGAGCGGGTCTCGAAGTCGGCCTCGGCCAGGTCGCCGAGCTTGTGGCCCCGGACGACCAGGGAGACCAGGCGCTTGGTCCGCGCCGAGTAGTGGAAGGGGAAGTTGTGGCCCGCGTTGATCCCCTCCAGCGTGCGCGTCTTCGGGTCGTAGATCCCGGCGAAGCAGGACATCGCGAACCGGCCCTTGGCTGTCTCCATGATCGCCGTGTTCAGGATGCGGAACATGGTCTCCAGGTCCACGGCGCCCTCGGTCATGGTGATCAGGCAGGAGGCCGCCCCCTTGGCCGCGGCGGTGATCATCGCCGAGCCCACCCCGTGGCCGGTCACGTCGCCGATGAGCACCAGGCTCCGGCTGTCGGGGAGGCAATAGTAGGTCCACCAGTCCCCGCCGCAGCGGGTGGCTGGCTTGAAGTAGCTCGCCATCTCCATGCCTGGCAGATCGACGATCGCCGTGGCGTCGGGGATCAGCGTGGCCTGGACCGCCCGCGCCACCTCCATCTCCTTCTCCAGGGCGGCCTTCTCCACCGACTCCCGCATCAGCACGTGGACCTGCTCCGCCATGTAGTTGAAGCGATCGCCGAGCAGGCCCACCTCGTCCCGCGACGTGACGCGCACCCGCGTCTCCAGATCGCCGCCGGCGATCTTCTCCGCCTGGTCCACCAGCGCGCGGATCGGCCGCGAGATCTGGAACCCCACCAGCACCGCCAGCACCAGGCCGACCAGGCCCGAGATCACCGCGAAGATCAGCGTCGTCTTCACGCTGGTCTGCACCACGCGGTGTCTGAGGGCCTTGACCTGCGCCAGCTCGGTGATCACCGGCCCCAGCGTGTAGGCGACGAGGATTGTCCCCAGGCGGTCCCCGTGCTCCTCCACCGGCGAGGCGAAGGCGATGGAGCGGCGGCCGCCCGCCATGATGTCCTCGTGCACCTGGGGGTTGGTCGAGGCCAGGTCCTCCTTCAGCCGCCCCGTGGCCCCGGTGCCGACGAGCTTCTTGTCCGTGTGGGCGAGGATCGTGCCCGTCCGGTCGGCCACGGCGATCATCGTGACGTCCTGGTCCCGGGCGGCGACGTCGACCACGATGCTCTGGAGCGTGGCGTAGTCGTGCTGGAGCATCTCGATCCGCACGAGCTGGAGCAAGAGCTCCACCTGGGCGATCCCGGCGCTCTGCAGGTTGTCGTTGACCTTGGCCTTCAGCCGCTCCCCGAGGTCATCGACCACCCGGTTGGTTTGCATGCTGCCCAGCACGCCGGAGAGCGTCACCACAGCGACCACCAGCAGCGTGCTGAGGATGATCAGCTTGGAGCTGATGCTCACCTTGACCTGGGGTGTTTCGGATTCCGCTTCAGCCAAAGGACCCTCCTGGGTCGTCCCGCCGCGCGATTCTAGCGGAAGTTTGTAGGGGGTGAAACTACATTGTGGACCGCTATGATCCTGGTTTCGCCAAGAAAATCTGGTATGCTGCGCGCAAAGGATTTGGAGCGTCTTGTGAGCACGAAGAAGAAGACAGCGCTGATCGTAAGCGCGAGCCGGAACATCATCCGCCTCCTCGCTCGGTCCCTGGCGCCGGCGGGCTGGGAGCTGACCATCTGTCCCTTTTCCGAGGATCCCGTGGCCAAGCTCGCGTCCGGGCCGACGATGTGCGTCCTCGACGCGGACGGCCCCCCCGAAACCCTGCGATCTCTGCTCGACACGCTGTACACCAAGTACAAGGACGTCATCTGCCTCCTGCTCTCGCACGACACCAACAGCGCCTTCATCCGCGATCTGCTCGCGGCCCAGCCGCTGAACAACGTGATCGCCAAGCACGGCGGCATCTCGGCGGTGGGGGAGCGCATCGACGAGACCGAGCTGATCGTCACCTGTCAGAAGCTCTACGCCCGCGACATCTTCGGGCTGCAGAAGTACATGTCCACCTGGGGCGTGGAGATCCAGGAGCACCGGGTGGCGAGCACCGCCGACAAGCGCGCGGCGATGCGCGAGCTGCAGGCCTACCTGAACGATCTGGACTGCTTCCGCTCCATCGCCGCCTCGGTGCTCTGGGCCGCCGACGAGCTCGTGATGAACGCGATGTTCAACGCGCCTCGGGACGCGGAGGGCAACCCCAAGTACGTGGACCACGACCGGAGCAACCTGGAGCTCGAGCCGTCCGAGACCGCCACGCTCAGGTACTGCTGCGACGGTCGGTACATCGCTGTCTCGGTCACCGATCCCTTCGGCAGCCTCGACCGTGACGTGATGATGAAGTACATCAACCGCTGCCTGGGCGAGCCGGCCGAGATCGAGCCGGGGCGCGACGCCGGCGCGGGCCTCGGGCTGTACATCGTCTTCAACTCGATCACCCAGCTGGCGTTCAACATCCAGCCCGGGGTGGCCACCGAGGTGATCGCGCTGTTCTACGTGCGCGGAGGCCCCCGGGCCTTCAACGAGTCGGGCAAGTCGTTGAATATTTTCCTGCTGCAGTAGGTCCGACGAGAGGAGAGACGTGATGACCTTGATTCGATGGGCGATCCTGGTGCCACCGATTCTGCTGCTCGGTGGCTCGCTCCACGCCGAGCCCAAGGGCGTGAAGGTCGTGGCCCAGATGTCCGACTTCAAGAGCGACAAGGGCCAGGTGCTGATGGCGCTGTTCAAGAGCGCCGACGATTTCCCGACGAAGATGGAGCGCGCGACGCTTCGGGGCAAGGCGACGATCAAGGGCAAAAAGGCGACCTACGTCTTCAAGGATGTCCCCCCCGGCGTCTGGGCCGTCGCTGCCGTCCATGACGAGAACAAGAACGGCAAGATGGACACGAACTTCCTCGGCATCCCCAAGGAGGGCTGGGGCACCTCCCGCAACGCCCGCTCGCGCATCGGCCCGCCGAGCTTCGACGACGCCAAGTTCACCGTGAAGCAGGGGGACCGGTCGTTCAAGATCAAGATGACCTACTGACGCCACGGCTCGTGTCAAGGTAACCTCTCGGAATCGCTCATGGACAGAATCTCCAGCTGGCTGGCCCACGTGGCAACCCGGCGCTCGAAGTGGATCGTCGCGATCTTCTCCGTCGTGACGGTGGTCGCCATCATCGGCGCCCTGCGGGTCCACGCGACCTTCCGCATGCGCCTGATGTACGACTACCCCGGAAACCAGCTCGTCGAGGAGCTCGACCGCTACAACGACGAGTTCGGCGACGACGGCGGCTTCGCCGTGCTGGTGGTCGAGGCCAAGGAGATCTTCACCACGCCGGTGCTGCGCTACATCCAGGAGGTCTCGCGCAAGCTGAAGCGCAAGCCCCAGTTCCGCCGCATCCTCAGCCTCGCGCTCAACACCATCCCCCGCGGCCAGGGCGACGAGGTGGTCACCGGGCCGCTCTTCGAGCGCGTGCCCACCGACCCGAAGACCCTGAAGCACATCCGCGAGGTGGCCCTGGCCAGCCGCGTCGCCGTCCCGCGCCTGATCTCCAAGGACGGGCGCTACGCGATGATCGCCTGCGAGTTCAAGCTGCCGATCAACCGGCTCACCGCCGAGCAGGAGGAGGACGGCAACAACGCCGTGCGCGAGGTGATGCACAACACGCCCAAGCCCGACGGGGTGCGAGTGGTGATCGGCGGCACGTCTGTGGCCGAGGCGGCCGGGCCCAAGGTGATGATCGACGAGCAGAAGATCTTCATGCCCGCGGGGCTCGTGCTGATCGTGCTGGTGATGCTGCTCTCCTTTGGCACGTTTCACGGCGTGCTGCTGACCTTCGCCGAGGTGATCCTGACCCTGGCCTGGACCTTCGGCCTCATGGGCTTCACCGGGCTGACCTTCAACCTGATGTCGGCCAGCACGCCGACGATCCTGATGATCTACGGCCTGCTGGACTCCGTGTTCATCATGGCCATGTTCTACAGGATCCACGGCACGAGCGAGGAGGGCGACGCCCACGAACAGGTCAAGGACGCGATGGCCGAGACGATCCGCCGCATGGGCCCGGCCTGCCTGGTCACCAGCCTGACCACGGCCATCGGCTTCGGCAGCTTCGCCGTGGGCAGCCTGCCGATGCTCAGGGACTTCGGCATCGGGCTGGCGGTCGGCGTGATCTTCGCCTTCCTGAGCAGCATCCTCTGGATGCCCGCGCTGGTCTGCGTCTTGCCGCCGCCGAAGAAGCAGCGCATGCGCAAGAGCCCGATCACGAAGCTGATCGGCGTGGGCCTCACCGGGCTCGGCCGCTTCACCCGTCGCTGGCGCTGGGCGCTGATCGTCAGCAGCGTCGTCGTCCTGGCCGGCAGCCTGGTCACCCTGTACTACAAGTCCCACACCAACGTGATCACCCTCAAGGAGCTGCCCCAGGACATGGAGGGGATCGAGGGGATCAACCTGGTCGCCGACCACCTCCTCGGCGCGGTCTCCACCGGCGTGCTGGTCTCGGGCAAGCCGGGCTCGATGCTGGAGCCGAGGGTGTTCAAGGCGCTCAACGAGCTCGATGAGTGGGCCGAGCGAAAAGACGTGGTGACAAGCTCGCTCTCGCCCTCGGACCTGATCCGCGACATGAACCGGGCCTTCAACGGGGGGAGCGCCAAGTTCGACAAGGTCCCCAACGACCGCGGCCTGATCTCGCAGTACCTGGCGCTGCTCGACCCGCCGACCCGCGCCGACTTCATCACCGACGACTACGCGCGGACGCACCTCAGGGTGATGACCAAGGACGGCAGCCACCGCTGGCGCCACGAGCTGTTCGAGCCGCTGCAGAAGAAGGCCAGGGAGCTGTTCAAGGGCTACAAGGTCGAGTTCCCGGGCTACATGAAGGCGGTGGAGTTCGGCTGCCTGACCGCGGTGGACCAGATCGTCGAGGGCTTCTTCGTCGCCTTTGCCCTGATCGCGATCCTCGTCGGGTTCGCCTTCCGCTCGCTTCGCCTGGCCCTGCTGTCGATCGTGCCCAACCTGTTGCCCACGGCGGTGGCCATGGCGGTGATGGTCGCCGTGGGGGTCTCGATCCGGATCTCGTCGATCATGTTCCTCTCCGTGGCGGTGGGCATCTGCTTCGACAACACGATCCACCTCTTCGGCGCGATGCGCGACGCCCGGGCCCGGGGGCTGAGCCACCGGGAGGCGCTGGACGAGACCCTGGCCAGCATCGGCCCGCCCATCGTCTACACCTCGATCCTCATCGCGGCGGGCCTGGGCATCCTGATGCTCTCGTCGTTCCAGATCCTTTTCATCGTCGGCATCACCAGCGCCACGGTGGTGCTGGCCGCCGCGGTCACGGACCTGCTGCTCACCACCGCGCTGATCGGGACCTGGGGCGAGCGCCTGTTCGCTCCCGTGGAGCCAAAGCAATGAACGGACTGATCAACTGGATTGCGTCCCTCGTTTCACGGCGGCCGTTCTTGGTGGTCGCCGTCTGTGTCCTCGTCACGGTGGTCGCCGTCATCGGTGCCACGAGGGTCAAAGTGACCTTCCGGATGCGCGCCCTCTACGACTATCCTGGCAACAAAGCGGTCGAGCAGCTCGACCGATACAACGAGGAGTTCGGCGATGACGGAGGATTCGACATCGCGGTGATTGAGACGAAGGACGTCTTCACGACCCCCGTGCTGCGCTACATCCAGGAGATCTCCCGCAAGCTCAAGCGGAAGCCACAGTTCCGGCGCATCATGAGCCTGTCGTTGAACACCATTCCCCGGGGCCAGGGCGACGACGTCGTGACCGGACCCCTGTTCGAGCGGGTCCCAACCGACCCGAAGAGCTTGCGGCACATCAAGGAGGTCGCTCTCTCCAGCCGGATCGCGGTTCCGCGCCTGGTTTCCAAAGACGGCCGTTACGCCATGGTGGCGGCCGAGCTGCTCAAGCCGTTCAACCAGCTCACCGCGGACAAGCTGGAGGCGGGGAACAAGGCAATGCGAGAGGTGGTCGACAGCACGCCCGCGCCGCCCGGTGTGCGGGTGATCCTTGGCGGCCAGTCCTTCTCGGAGGTCGCGGGGCCCAAGGTGATGGAGGGCGAGCAGAAGCTGTTTCTCCCCATCGGCCTCGCCCTCATCGTCCTGGTGATGATGCTCTCCTTCGGGACCTGGCACGGCGTGGTGCTGACCTTCGCGGAGGTCATCCTCACCCTGACTTGGACGTTCGGGTTCATGGGGTATGCCGGGATATCGTTCAACATCCTGACTGCCAGCACGCCGACGATCCTGATGGTCTATGGCCTCTTGGACTCGGTGTTCCTCATGGCCATGTTCTACAAGATCTACGAGACCGCAGGCGAGGGGCGTCAGGGGGTCCGCGACGCGGCCCAGACCACGGTCCAGCGCATGGGCTGGGCCTGCGCGTTGACCAGCTTCTCTACCGCCATCGGATTCCTGGGCTTCTCGGCGGGTAGCGTCCCGATGCTGCAGTCGTTCGGCGTCGTCTTGGCCGTCGGCGCGGTCTTCGCCTTCATCAGCAGCATCGTCTGGATGCCCGCCCTGCTCTGCTTGATCGCCAAGCCCAAGAAGATGCGCATGCGCCGCAGCCCGATCACCAGGCTGGTCCAGAACGTGACCAAGCTCGGCCCCTTCACCCGGCGCTGGAGGTGGGCGATCATCATCGGCAGCTTGGCGGTCTTCGCCACGGCGGCCGTCACCTTCTACTCCAAGGCCTACATCAGCGCGCTCACGCTCAAGGAGCTTCCCCAGGACATGGACGGGATCGAGGGGATCAACCTCGTCGCGGACCACCTGGTCGGCGCGATTTCCACCGGGGTCGAAGTCACGGGGAAGCCCGGCTCGATGAAGGAGCCCGGGGTGTTCAAGGCGCTGAACGAGATCGACGAGTGGGCGGAGACGAGGAAGATCGTCACGAGCTCGCTCTCGCCCTCCGACCTGATTCGTGACATGCACCGGGCGTTCAACGGAGGGAGCCCCAAGTTCGACAAGGTCCCGAACGATCGAAGCCTGATCTCGCAGTACCTGACGCTCCTCGACCCGCCCACCCGGGCCGACTTCATCTCCGATGACTATGCAAAGACCCACCTGCGGGTCATGTGCAGGGACGTGGGCAGCTACCGCTGGCGTCACGAGCTCTACGAGCCGCTGCAGAAGAAGGCGCGAGCGCTCCTCCCCGGCTACAAGCTGAGCTTCCCCGGCTACCTGCGGGCGGTGGAGGAGGGCTCGGTGACCGCGGTGACTCAGATGATCGGGGGCTTCCTCATCGCCTTCGCGGCGATCGCGACCATGCTGGGCATCGCCTTCCGTTCCCTCCGCCTGGCCCTGCTGTCGGTGGTGCCGAATCTGCTGCCGACGATGGCGGCCATGGCGATGATGGTCGCCTCGGGGACGACCCTGCGCATTCCAACGGTGATATTCCTCTGCGTGGCGGTGGGGATCACCTTCGACAACACGATCCACCTGTTCAGCGGCGTGCGCGACGCCCTGGCCCGAGGGCTGAGCCAGGAGGAGGCGTTGCGGGAAACCCTGGGCGAGATCGGCCCGCCCATCGTCTTCACCTCGCTGCTGATCGCCGCAGGGCTGGGTATCTTCACGGTTTCGTCCTTCAGCATGCTCTTCACCCTGGGTCTGACCTGTGCCACCACGGTGCTGCTGGGCGCCATTTCGGACCTGCTGCTCACAACCACGCTGTTGGGGCGGTGGGGCGGGCTGCTCGCGCCGAAGAAGTCTCCGCCTCTGTCACCGGCGATGCCAGGCGGAAGTGAATCCCCCGGGTAGAGATCTCGTCAGAATGTGGTCGGACACTGGATTCAATCAACGGAGGCAAACATGAGAGCTCTCGGTATCCTGTTCGCGGTGGGGATCGCCCTGCCGGCCGGGGCCAAGCCGCCCACGGCCAAGGAGGTGATCCATCAGACCCTGGTGAACAACCACTGGGGGATGAGCGCGGCCAAGGTGCAGGCCTCCGCCGTGCTGGTAGACCGCCGAAAACGCAAGAGCACGCTGGTTTTCAAGGCGATCTCGCGCAAGTGGAAGGGGTATTTGACCAAGTCGCTGGTCCGCTTCAGCGCGCCGCCGGACCTCGCGGGCGCGGGCTTTCTGCAGATCGAACAGGACAGCCGGGATGACGACCGGTTCATCTACCTGCCGGCGCTCAAGCGGGTGCGCCGCGTGGCGGCCAGCCAGCGCAGCTCGGCCTTCATGGGCACCGACTTCAACTACGCGGACCTGGACCGCCGCGACTGGCGCACGGGCAAGGCCGTGATGGGTAAGGACACCAAGATCGGCAAGTTCCCCTGCTACCACGTCACGATCACCCCGACGCGCGGGGACAGCCCGTACTCGCGGATCGAGATGGACATCCGCAAGGACAACTTCGTGCCGCTGAAGATCCAGCTCTACGATCAGGCCCGGGTGCTGTTCAAGGTGCTGGAGGTGTTCCAGCTCAAGCGAATCTCGGGCCAGTGGTTCATCTCCAAGAGCCGGATGAACAACCTGCGGGACAAGCACACCACGACCATGTTCCTGAAGCAGATCGAGCCCACGGACAAGATCCCCGACTCCTCGTTCTCGGTCCAGCGCCTCCAGAACTGAGCCGCAGTAGTAGTCGCGCGAGCCCCCCCACTCCCTATATAATGCCCGGCGATGTCACGCCGGATCCCTCTCCCCGTCTCCCTGGTCCTCGTCGCCGTGCTGTTGCCGCTGGAGAGCGCGCTGCAGCTCGAGCAGCTGGATCGCCGCCTGGGCGCGGTGGCCGAGGCCCGTCAGCGCCGGCGCACCCCCCGGGCGCGGCGCCGGCTGGGCGCCCAGCTCTTCCGGCAGGCCCAGCAGCTGATGTCCCAGGGCCGCTACCGCGAGGCGATCCACGCCTTCAACCGCTCTTTCGGCCTGCTGCCCACCTCCCAGACCCTGCTCGCCCTGGCCCAGTGCTACGAGCTTGCCGGCCAGCTCAACCGGGCGCGCAGGCTGTACGAGCGTATCCTGCGCAAGCCCGGGAACCTGAATCGGAAGATGGTCAAGGCGCGGCTCGCGGTGGTCAAGCGGCGCATCGAGTCCGAGCAGGGCGGGACGTCCCCCGCGAGCCAGCCCACCTCGCAGCCGACCTCGCAGCCCACCGGGGACGTGTCTGAGAACATCGGGGGAGACACCGGGGACGTGTCCGAGAACATCGGGGGAGACACCGGGGGCGACGTGACCGCGGACATCGGCGTCGGGTCGGAGGACGACCAGGTCGGCGACACCTCCCCCCTCGAGGTCAGCGGCCTGCTCAGCGGCTGGATCCGGGCGGCCCTGGACGTCGACCTGGCCCACGACCGCTCGGACGGGCCCACCGACATCCCGGAGGACAGCCTCGAGCTGCGCCACCGCATGCTCCTGCGCATGAACGTGCGCTACGGCGCGCGCTACCACGGCTCGGTCACGACCCTCGTCGATCACGTGATCCGCGAGCGGCCGCCCGAGGGGGACGAGACCTTTCTGCTCTTCAACGGGCGCAGCGCGCGCTCCGAGCTCGACGCCTCCATCGTCGAGGCCTACGTCGGGCTCTCCGCCGGGCGTTTCGAGGTCCGCGGGGGGATGCTCCGTGTTGCCTGGGGCAAGTCGGACTACAACAGCCCGAACGACGTGATCAACCCCCGGGACGCGCGCAACCTGCTGCGGGAGGAGCTGGAGATCCTGCGTCTACCGGTGCTCGCCCTGGAGACGACGATCGATCTTCGCCCGTTCACCTTCGACCTGATCTGGCAGCCGCTGTTCCGCCCGGACAAGCTCGCGCTCTACGGTAGCGACTCTGGTTTCGCCACGCCCAGCGCGCCGCTGCCGATGCGCGGCCTGATCCGCTTCATCCAGAAACACCACGACGAGACCCTGACGCCCCAGGTGGAGAGCCTGCTGATGCAGACGGAGCTCCCCCCCTCGGACCCCCGGGCGAGCGCGGGCGGCCTTCGCGTCGGGCTGCAGGTCCACGGCGTCGACCTGTCCGTCTACTACCACTACGGCTACGACGTCTCGCCCTACGTCCAGCTCGACCCGCAGGTCCTCGGCGCGCTGGCGGCGATCGACTGGAGCACGGCCCAGCTCCAGACCATGGCACCCCTGCTCCAGCTGATCGACGCGGGGACGCCCCTGTACAAGTCCACTTTCATCCGGCGTCACCACTTCGGTGCCGACGTGGTCGCCACGCTGGGCTCGTTCACGCTGCGCGGGGAGGTCGGGGCGCAGAACCGCCGGCTGTTCTACGACCCCCAGCTCATGGCCTACATCGAGCCCGCGGTCGCCGCGAGCACCGGGCTCGAGTACGTGAAGTCCCTGTACCAGACCGTCTCCCTCGACCTGGCCTATGTCTACGTCGGCGGGGGGCCCGAGGAGCTCCTGTTCTACAACCGGCACTACGCCTCGCTCGCCGGCATCGCGCGCTGGGGCATCATGCGCGGCGACCTGATCGGCGAGGTGCGGGCGATGATCGGCATCGCGCCCTGGACCTACCTGGTGCGGCCCCAGGTGACCTACAAGATCACCCAGAGCTGGTGGGTCACCGCGGGCGTCGTGGTGCTCGGGGGGAACAGCCGCAGCGTCGGCGGCCTGTTCGATCGCAACGATCTGACGTTCTTCGAGCTGACCTACAACCTGTAGCCGGCTACCTAGATGTCCAGGTTGTAGCCCAGGGTCGCGCTGGCGATGTGGAACCGCATGCGGTAGGCCCCGTCGTAGGGTGCACCCGGCGCCGTGTCGGCGAAGGCGGTCGTGAAGAACTGGTAGGCGACATCGAGGCGGAAGCCCTTGAACACATAACCCACGCCCACGGTGGCCTCGTAGCGGTCGCTGTCCGGGGCGTCGGGGCCTAGGGTCACGGCCGGGACGGGTCCCTGGTCGAAGATGAAGCCGGCGCGGACCGGCAGCTCCGGCAGGATCCTGTACTCGGCGCCCACGCGGACGGTGACGGTGTTGTTCCAGTCCTTGGGTTCGGAGACCGCGAGCGCGGGGTTGTCGGGGAAGCGGATGTTCAGCCGCTCGTAGCCGCTCCAGGTGGAAAAGTCGAAGCCGAAGCCGATGGTCAGGGGCTTGATCGGGAAGGCTGCGATGTGGAAGGAGATGACGTGGGGCAGGGGCAGGTCGGCCTCGGCCGGGCCGTCCAGCGCGAGCGTGCGCAGCGTGGTTGGGACGTTGTCCGGCGAGCCGTCCCGGGTGAACGCCGCGTCGCCCTTGAAGGTCAGGTCCACTTTGCTCCTGTAGGTCGCGCCCACGTTGAGCACATCGGGGAGCACCTTGACCAGGACGCCGACGTTCCCGCCCACGGCCCAGCCCTCGCCCGAGAGCTTCATGTCGATGTCATCGGCGATGTTGCTGGTCAGGGTCAGGGGCCGCCCGAGGGTGACCACGCCCTTGACTATCGTCGGGCCGCCGCCGATGTAGAGCCGGTCGTGGAGCTTCACGGCCACGTTGGGGTTGAGGAACATGGTGTAGAGGGTCAGGCTCTTCATCCCACCACGCCCCCAGTACGGCGTCTCGGTCCCGTTCACGTCCACCGTGTCGGGCCACGCCGCGCCCAGCCCGAAGGGGAAGTAGAGGCTGAAGCCGGCGGCCACCCGGTCGTGGATGCGGTAGGCCACGTGGCCGGAGGGGAGGTAGAAGTTCTGCGGGGCGTCCACCTGGACCTCCGTCGCGGTCCCGGGGGCGATGCCCTTGTAGGCCGCCGCGGCGATGAAGGCGGTGAAGCTGGCCTCGATACCGAGGCCGGTCTGGGTCGCCAGGCCCGCCGGGTTGTAGAAGCCGGCGGACGGATCGTTGGCCACGGCGCCCACGGCGCCGGCCATGCCCGTGGCGGCCGCGGAGTGCTCGCTGATGGAGAGCCCGCTGCCGAGGGCCGGGCTCGCGCCGAGGACGGTCAGGCTGATGATCGCTGCAAGGTGTCGCGTGGTTCTCATCGTCGTCTCCTGTTCGTCCTGGCCTAGTTGCACTGCCCGGTGTACTTGCCGCCGGACACCGCCGGCGTACAGACGGTCCCGGCGCTCAGGAACGTCGACATCTGCGTCCGGCAGGCCTGGGTCGCCGTCAAGTCCGGGTCGCCGAGCTTGAACATCCGGTGCGCCTGGCCGAGGTAGAACGTCTTGGTAGTGTCGGTGATGCCGATCGCGGTGAGCAGATCATCGCTGAAGCGCACGGGCACGCCCTCGTCCTTCTCGGCCTGCTGGGCGATGACCTGCTTGGCCGGGACCTTGGTTCCAGGCTTGAGCAGATCGTCGAGCGGCACCTTGCTGATGTGGCGCCCGAAGTTGCCCGGGTCGGCGGGCTCCATGATCCACTGGAAGGTGGTCACGAGCTGGAGCGCGTCGAGCGTCCCCTCCTTGATCCCCTGGGCCTGGAACGTGGCCTGCTTGATGCTGTCCCAGTCCTTGCCAGCGTCGGGGCCGAAGAAGATCTCGGCGAAGCGGATCGGCGGGGAGTTGAGCGCGGCGCGGGTGACGTTGCCCTCGACCGCGAGCCAGTCGGTGGCGACCAGCGCGCCGGTGGAGTAGCCCGCGATGGTCACCTTGGCCGGGTCGAAGGCCACCGGTCCGCCGGTGATCCCGCTGGCCCCGCCGAGCTGCACGGCGCGGAGCAGCGCCGAGGCGTCGATCACCGCCTGGCGCAGGTTGTCGCGGATGGCGAACGGGTTCTGCAGGTTGACGAACATGTCGTTGCCCGAGGCGTCGACGATCCCGTTGTTGTCCTTGTCGGCGAGCTTGGTCGAGCAGGTGCCGGTGGTCGCGTCGCAGGTGCCGTTCGCGTCGCACTCCTCGTCCTTGACGCACCAGGAGCGCTCGCCGTGGTAGGGCAGGTCGAAGGTGATCGTGGCCATCCCCTTCTGGGCGTTGGCGCTGGCGATGGACAGGGCCTCGGCCTTGCTCTGGTAGACGCTCTGCACGTAAAGCACCAGGGGGTAGCCCGTGGGCGGGGCCGCCGTGCTGGGAACGGTGAGCAGGAAGGGCACGTCCACCACCTTGCCCTTGGTGGTCAAGGTGTCCGGGGTGAAGGTCCCGGTCGTCGGGTCGATGGCCCAGTAGGACTTGTAGGTCCCGCTGGCCACGATGCCGCCGACGCCGGTCTTGGGCGTGTTCATGTAGGTCGTTGGCCAGGTCGTCAGCGCCTTGTCCAGGGCGCCGACGAGCTTGGGCTTGTTCTGGTCCGCGGCGGCCAGCGCCTTGTAGGGCAGCGCCCGGAGCTGCATCATCTCGGAGGTGATCGAGCCCATGGTGGTCATGGTCCACATCCCGACCACGTCGTCGCGCTGGATGCCGAGCAGTCCGAGGGAGCCGAAGTACGGCGCCGCCTCCTTGCGCGCCGCCTCGAGCTGGGCGGCGGTGGCGTCGTCCAGCACGCTGACCAGGCTCTTCTGGGTCGTCTCGTCGTAGACCGGGTCGGCGAGGCGCAGGAGCACCGTGGCCGGCGAGGGGACGACGACGTTGCCCTTGTCGTCCTTCAGCCCGCCCTCGGACGCGGTGCCGCCGGCCTTGGCCTTGGAGGTCAGGATCACGGCGTACTGGTTCTTTTCGGCGAGCGGCGTGACCGGCTTGAAGGTCAGCGCCCCGGCCGTGTTGTCCGCGGTCACGGTCATCGGCGTCGGAGCCGGGATCATGCCGGAGACGTTCAGGGTCAGCGCCGCGTTCTGCAGGGCGACCGACGCCGGGTCTATCTTGCCCGCCACCGGCACGAAGTAGGTCGCCTGGGTCGGCATCCCGTCCATCGTGTTCATGGCCTCGCGCATCGCCTTCTCCGCCGGGGTCTCGTTGGGCGAGGCCGGGAGCGCCACCTTGCCCGCGGTCGAGTCGTAGATCAGGTCGCTGGGGTAAGGGATCTGGGCGTTCTGCGGATCGATGTTGACCATGGTCCTGGAGGTCGTGGTGAAGGCCCAGAGGGACTTGACGTCGTCGCTCTTCAGGCTGCTGTCGGCGGCGAGGATGGCCTTCATCATCCCGTCGTAGGCCAGCCGCACGGCCTCGAACATTGCCGCCTTCTGCTTGGCCGTCATGCCGTTGGTCACGAAGGAGGGGTCATCGGTGAACACGTTCACCGTGGGGTCACCGCCGCAGCTGCGGCTCGCCGCGTCGTAGCTGTCGCACAGCGGGTGGGGGCTGAGCGCGAGGTGCATGAACGGCGAGCGGATGGGCGCGGCCCCGGCGCTGGTGTCCTTGTTCTTCAGGCCGCTCGTGCCCCCGAGCGCCACCATCACGTGGGTCGTGGCGTGGAGCTGCCCGCCCTTGCGGGTCACGTTCAGCTTGTTCGTCTTCTCGTCATAGGTGACGACGACGTTGTCGACCTTGGTCGCTTTGGGCGGGGTGGACTTCATGTCGAGGGAGAAGACCAGCGCGCCCTTGGCCGTGCTGGCCGGGTCCAGGGCGTCCGTGAACTCGACCTGGCCCGGGAAGCTCATGGGCCAGCCGTCCAGCGTGTTGAGGTAGGCGGTGAAGGTCTGCTCCGCTTTGCTGGAGCTCGGGTCGATGGGCAGGGCGAGGAGGCCGGTCTGGGGGTCCTTGACCAGATCGGACGGGATCGGCGCCCTGGGCGGGGTGACCGTCGGGTCGAAGACCGCCTCGTTCATGTCGAGGATCTTGAAGCTCCAGAGCACGGCGACGTCGTCCCTGGGGATCTTCATCTTTGCTGCCATGTCCAGCACCTGGTTGAAGCTCTGGCGCATGAGCTCGAAGCGGGTCACCCGCTCGAGGACGGTCTTCGCCGCCAGCGCCTCGACCTCCTCGAGGGACAGGTCGGCGTTCTTGGGATCGTGCCGCACCTCGTCCTTCGTCGCCGACGCGATCACCCCGTTGTAGTTGAAGGTGCAGCAGCCAACGGCTGGAGCGCCACCCGAGGGCGTGGCGCAGGACATGGTGGCGGAGTCCCAGGACTTGGTCTTGTCCCAGACGCAGAGGGGGTCGGCCGCCGCGGCCAGCTCGAAGTAGGGCATGCGGTAGACCTGCTTGTTGCCAGCGGCCTTGAGGCCCTTGGACCCGCCGATGACCAAGACCACGTAGCGCGAGCCGCGGTTCCAGGACATCCCGGGCGGGTAGATCTTGACCACGGAGCCCCCGCCGGTCTCGGTCGCGTAGTCGTACTGCGCGCCGGTGACCGGCGTGACCTTGGTCGGGTCGGTCGGGTCGAGCTCCAGGACGACGATGTTCCTCTCGTTCACCGTGGCCTTGTCCAGCGCTCCGGTGAAGTGGACCTCGCCGGGGATGATGCCTGGCCAGCCGTTGAGGGTGTTGAGGTATCCGTCGAGGTAGGCCTGCGCCGGCTCCTGCGTCGGGTCCGCCGGCGGGATGTCGAGCAGCCCGGTGACCGGATCCATGATCAGGTCCGTGGGGAACGGGACGCTGGGCGGGTTGGTCGTCAGGTCAAAGACCGCCATGGTGAGTTGGCCAGGGCCGGGGACGACGGTGATGTCCTCCACACACCCTGTTGCCACCAGCAAGGGCAGCACTAGGACTGCAGCGTGCTTGTCCAGCATGGGTCCTCCAGAAGCGCCTCTTACCACACGCAATGGGTGGAGAGGCCTAGGTTGCGGTGAGTCAAGCCACCAACACAATGAAATAGATAGGGAAGTTTGAACCGGGTCGGCGGTGCAGTCAAGGATTTGCTCGGTTACTGCCGACGGCGGCGGTACCGTCTCGTCCTCCGCTACGCTCCGTCCTCGACTCTCAGCCGCCGGCGCCTGCCGGTACTGCCCCGCGGGCACCCGCTACGGCGGCGGCACCGTCTCCGTAATCAGCCGCGCGCGCCGTTCAGTTCGGCTTCGGCGCTTTCTTGTGGCGCCGCTTCTTGAGCAGCTTCTTGAAGGAGCTGTCGATTTTGTGGCGTGGGGTCCCCTTCACGCCGCACATCTCACCGGTGATCGGGTCGCGCCAGCGCAGCTTGCGCAGCTCCGCGTGGTCGCTGAAGGGCGGCTTGCACAGATCTTCCACCCGCTTGACCCGCGGCAGGCCGAGCTCCTTGGCGATCTTGTTCGACCTTCGCAGCGCCGAGTTGCGCGTCCACTCCGGCTGCGCCAGGGTCCAGACCCTGCGGGGCTGGACCTCGACATGGCTGAAGATCCGGCCGGCCCAGGCGACGTCCGAGCGCCGCAGCACCAGGCTCGGCGTGTCGGCCACCGGCGGGACCAGCTTGCCGTAGATCGTCGCCATCCCCTCCTTGCGCAGAAGGACCAGCGGGGGCCCGCCTCCCAGGTGGACCACGTGGTCGGGGGAGCAGCCGGCGTGCTCCAGCGCTGCGCGCAGCTGGGTCCGGGTCACGTCGAGGCCCGAGGCGTAGAGCAGGACGTTGTTGTCCACCGCCGCGCAGACCGCGCTCTCGAGCTTGACCGCCGCGCGGGTCGGGGATGGGCCCTGCTCGGGGGCGCCCTGGATGGCGAGGCTCCCCGCCGACGTTTCGGGGCGGTCGTTGACCACGGGCAGCGCCGCGCCTCCCTCGCGCAGGGGGCGGATGTTGAGGAACGCCCCGTTCGCGGCGGCCGCCCCGCCCAGCAGCGGCTTGCCGTCGGCGAAGAGGCTGCGGCCCTCGCCGAACGGGCCCAGGGGCATCACCGCCAGGGCCCGCTGCCCCTCCGCCCCGGGCCGGGGCAGGCAGTCCGAGCCGGTCTCACGCGGCACGCAGAGCGAGGCCTCGAGCCAGCGCAGGTCGAGCTGGACCAGGTGCACGCGGTGGTCGAGGTCGCCCCGGTCGGGGTGCAGGAACGCCCGGGACATGGCCTGGGGGAAGCCCAGGGCCTCCTCGGGCAGGGTCGCGCTGGTCCAGCGCCCCTCGCCGGGCTGGCCGGCCACGGGCGAAAGGTCCGGGCCCGGCAGCAGCCGGCGCTGGACCAAATAGAAGAACTCCCGCTCGTCCGCCCGCCCGGTCCAGCGCGGGAAGGGCATGTTGCCGGTGCCCCTGATCGCCACCCGCATGAAGTAGCGGAAGCCGTCCACGCCGGGCCACTTGCCCAGGTGGGAGAAGTAGCGCTGCTTGGTGAAGCGCTTGGCCCCCTGCGGGTCCTGCTCGTCGGGGCCCAGGGCGTGGATGTACTCCATGCCCACGTGGGTCACGTTGATGTCGAGCTCCATGCCGTAGATGCAGCCGACCTTGGTCATCGCCTTGCCCAGGCCGGGGCCGTCGATGGGGTTGCCCAGGGCGTAGAGGACGTGGCCGCTCTTGTGCAGACAGAGGCCGGAGCGCCAGGTGTGGGCCTTGGCGCCCTTGCCGCCGAAGAAGCCCGTGCCGCCGCCCCAGCTGCCGCGCTTCCACGGGTTGAACTTGCCGTCCTCGACGAGCGCGGTGAGGTTCTGGCGGAAGGAGCTGATCCACTCCGGGTGCTGGCCGTAGGGGAGCTTCCCGTCCCAGGTGCCGAAGCCCGCGCTCCCGTCCCTCAGCCGCGCCACGGTGGCGGACCAGGGCTTGGCCGGCGCGTAGATCTTGCGCTCGACCATCATGCCGAAGTCGCCGTGCGTGCTCTGGAAGCCGCCGTTGAACGCGGCGACGAGGCGCTTGAGGAGCTTGGGGTTGCGCGGGATCATCCCGGGGCCGCGGAGGCCGGTGGCCGAGGTGGGGTTGCGCAGGCCGGCCACCATGCGCAGGTCCACGCGCCGCGGGTCCCAGGCGATGAAGTAGAGCCGCGAGAACAGCCGCTCCGCGTCGGGCCGGACGAAGGTCGCGGCGAGGAAGCTCGGCATGCCAGGGACCGTGCGCAGGAACGGCCCCTCGACCTCGACCCAGCGCCCCTCCCCGGGCATCCGGTCGCCGAGGATCGGTCGCAGGGGCGGCGGCGGCCAGCCCGGGATCCGCGTCGTCTTGCGGCGGATCACCGGCAGGTCCATCTCGTCCTTGATGTCGCTCAGCGAGACCTTGGCCCCGGACATGCGGCGCGCGCGGTCGACGACGCCGAAGACCAGGTCCTCGAGCCAGGCGATGCGCTCCGAGCCGACGAAGGAGAAGCTGCGCACCGTGTCCACGGCCCAGGAGACGAAGTTGCGCCGCGGCACGCGGACCCGGGCGGCCCGGGCCGGCCCCTGGAGCACCTTCGCCTGGCGGGGGTCGACGAGCGCCTTCCAGGTGCCGCGCGGGCTCTGGAGCTGAAGCAGGCCGCGGGGCGTCCAGGACAGGCGCACTCTCTGGGGCAGGGTGAGCTGGACCTTGATCCGCCCGACCCCGCGCCAGACGCCGGTCTCTTGCCAGTTGGTCAGGTGTTGCTGCAGCTTCTCGCGCTTCGAGAACCCGCGCAGGTCGCCGGCGGAGAGCCCGGCCAGCTCGAGGATCGTGACCACCGAGGTCTTGCCCTTGACCGCGGAGGCGTAGGCCAGGAAGCGCTTGCTCGCGTCGAGGCTGAGCTCGCGCTCGTCCGCCATGTTCGTCTCCGTCAGCGGGAACAGCGGCGAGGCGTGGACCGGGATCGCCTTCTTGGAGAGGATGAAGTGGGAGAAGAACAGATCCCGCGGCTCCCCGGGCCCGCGTCGGCCGAGGAAGTAGAGCTCCACCGGGTGCAGCCCGGATCGCCGGTCCGGCGCGGTGGGCAGCAACATGTCCTCGGGCTTGACCACCAGCCCGTGGCGGGTGCGCAGGAACGAGATCAGGTTGGCCTTGAGCTCGCCGGTCCGGTAGTCGCCGGGGGGGCCGGTGAGCAGGACCAGCGGTCCGACGAGCAGGGCCACCAGCGCCAGCAGCAGCCCCAGGTGCTTCAGGTGTCGCAGGGGGGGGAACATACTGAATCTTGCAGGTACCGATCGGGCGGGGTCAAGTTCGCGGCGGGCATCACCCGGGCTTGTGGCACACCGCCTCGATGTTGTGGCCGTCCGGGTCGTGGACGAAGGCGCCGTAGTAGCTCGGGTGGTAGTGCGGCCTGAGCCCCGGGCCGCCGTTGTCCTTGCCGCCGGCCTCGAGGGCCGCCGCGTGGAAGGCGTCGACGACCGCGCGGTCCTCGGTGCCGAAGGCGATGTGGATCGGCGTGGTCGGCTCGCCCTCGACGATCCAGAACATCGGCTTGCCCGGGCCGAAGCCGCAGGCCCTGCCGTGCTCCATCACCTGGCTGTAGCCCAGGGGGGCGAGCGCGCGGGCATAGAACGCCTTGCTCCGCTCGTAGTCCGAGACCTTCAACGAGATGTGGTCGATCATCTGTCGTCTCCTTTGTGGCGGCATCGTAGTCCAGGCGCGCCAGGGCGTCGATGTGGGTATGGTCAACGCGTTGTTGGCGACGGGTCGATGCCAGCCGGTCCACCCGCTCCGGGCGCACGACCACCCCGCCCGCGCCGACGCGGACCGGACTCCGCGACGGTCGGGTGTCTTTGACCACGCACAATTTGGTACCGTGAGGCCTGAGCTGCGATAGGATCATCCAGTGACGGACGTCGACCCACTGCTCGGCACCCTCTTCGCCGGCCGCTTTCGCGTGGCGGAGCTCATCGGCTCCGGCGGCATGGCCACCGTGTACCGCGCCGAGCACGACGTGATGCACCGCCAGGTGGCGCTCAAGCTGCTCCACCGCGACCTCCTCGCGGACCTCAAGATCATGGCGCGCTTCCAGATCGAGGCCCGGGCGGCGTGCCGCGTGGTCCACCCCAACGTCACCGGGGTCTACGACTTCGGCCACTCGGAGGAGGGGCTGCCCTACCTGGTGATGGAGTACGTCGAGGGGCCGACCCTCGCCGCGGTGCTCGAGCGCGAGGGGCCGCTCGGTCCGGCGCGCGCCCTGGCGGTGCTGGTTCAGGTGGCCGAGGGGATGGCCGCGGCCCACGAGGCGGCCGTGATCCACCGCGACCTCAAGCCGAACAACATCGTGCTCCAGGACGGGGACCGCGTGAAGATCCTCGACTTCGGCCTGGCGAAGATCATCTCCCCCGACGCCCCGCCCTCGCTCTCCACCGTCGGCTCGACCTTCGGCACCCCGGAGTACATGTCCCCCGAGCAGATCTCGGGCGACAGGGTCGACCACCGCACCGACATCTACAGCTTCGGCGTGCTGGCCTACCAGCTGCTCGCGGGCCGGCTGCCCTTCAGCGGCGCGCTGATGGAGGTGCTCACGGCGCACCTGGACGAGCCGCCGCCGCCGCTCGACGGATCGATCCCCCCACGCGCCGCCGAGCTGGTGCTGGACTGCCTGCGCAAGCGCGCCGCCGACCGGCCAGGTCGGGCGGCCGAGCTGGCCGCGGCCCTGCGCCAGATCGCGCCCGCCTAGCCGTCGCGCGACAGGCACGCGACGGTCAGGGGCTCTTCATGTGGAGCTCCAAGGCCACGGTCCGGCGGTCAGTGGTTGCTCGGACAGCGCCCAGGGCCACGAATGACGGTCCGCACAACGCCGGAATCCTCGCCAACAGCTTTCAGGGCCCGTCGGAGCTGTGGCTCCAGGACAGCCGGGTCGTCGAAAACGTGCGCGAAGGCGTGATGGTGCACGGGGCGGTCGCAACAATCGAGAGAACTGTGTTCGAGCAGAACACGGAGGACCGCCCGACCCCGGGGCGGTCGCTCTCGCCCGCGGCGAGCATCCCCGTGCCCCCGCCGCCGCCGCCGCCACCACCATGAGCGGCCGTGAGCTACCCGCGCTCCTCGCGGCTGTGCCAGACCCGGATCACCACCACGCGCTCGCGTTGCGACAGGTAACGGATGACATAGGCGCCGGCGCCAAACGGGACGAGCAGCTCCTTTCGCCCGCTGTCGTCGTTCATCGGACGACCGATCTGGGGATGATCGGCGAGCCGGCGCGCGCCGGTCTGGATCGCGCGCACCGCCCGCTCGGCGGCGACCGGGTCCCTCTCCAGCAGGAAATCGAACAGTCGCTGGATGTCCCCCTGCGCTTGGTGCAGCCAGATGACCTTCACCGGGCTCCCGGCTTCCGGGCGGCTGCCTCCTCGGCCAGACCATCGAGCCAGCTCATCATGTCCCCTTGGGCGATGTGCCGGCCCGTCTCCAGGTACTCCTGGTAGCGGGCCATGTCCTCGGCCCTCTCCCGTTCGTGCTGCTCCTCGACAGTCAGGTAACGGGCGATCGCTTCCTTCATCAGCCAGTGAACAGACCGTTGCTTGGCCACGCCCAGCTGTTTCAATCGCTCCCGCGTCTCCTCATCCAGCTTCACACCCATCGTGGTCTTCTTTTCGGTCATGACAGCTCGACGGTAGCTATTATTGCAACCGATTGCAACCCATG
>Ga0316576_10000044_pt1 | contig 38025 bp, 54 predicted proteins | sample S0NA_FD_203075 | JGI IMG/M metagenome (GOLD analysis project Ga0316576, IMG submission 203075) | Rhizosphere microbial communities from salt marsh grasses in Alabama, United States - S0-2_050615r3r5 | ecosystem: Host-associated > Plants > Roots > Rhizosphere | place: USA: Alabama | collected...
CGAGGAAGCGTCGTACTACCCAGTCCACAGGAGGACCACCGTGGCGAAGGCCAAGTTCGAGCGGACCAAGCCGCACGTCAACATCGGCACCATCGGTCACATCGACCATGGCAAGACGACGCTGACCGCGGCCATCACCAAGGTTCTGCACGATAAGTACCCTGATCTGAACCCGTTCACGCCGTTCGACGAGATCGACAAGGCACCCGAGGAGCGGCAGCGCGGCATCACCATCTCGATCGCGCACGTCGAGTACCAGACCGAGAGCCGGCACTACGCCCACGTGGACTGCCCGGGGCACGCCGACTACATCAAGAACATGATCACCGGCGCTGCGCAGATGGACGGTGCGATCCTCGTCGTGGCCGCCACCGACGGCCCGATGCCGCAGACCAAGGAGCACGTGCTGCTCGCCCGCCAGGTCGGTGTGCCGTCGATCGTCGTGGCCCTGAACAAGGCCGACATGGTCGAGGACGAGGAGCTGCTCGAGCTCGTCGAGCTCGAGGTGCGCGAGCTGCTCAGCGAGTACGAGTTCCCGGGCGACGACATCCCCGTCGTACGCGTCTCGGCGCTGAAGGCCCTCGAGGGCGACGCCGAGTGGGGCGAGACCGTGCTCGAGCTCATGAACGAGGTCGACACCTACATCCCCGAGCCGCAGCGCGAGACGGACAAGCCGTTCCTCATGCCGATCGAGGACGTCTTCACGATCACCGGCCGCGGCACCGTCGTCACGGGCCGTATCGAGCGCGGTGTGCTCAAGGTCAACGAAGAAGTCGAGATCGTCGGCATCCGCGACTCCTCGTCCAAGACCGTCGTCACGGGCATCGAGATGTTCCGCAAGCTCCTCGACGAGGGGCGGGCCGGTGAGAACGTGGGCCTGCTGCTCCGCGGCACGAAGAAGGAGGACGTGGAGCGCGGCATGGTCGTTACCAAGCCCGGCTCGACGACGCCCCACACCGAGTTCGAGGCCCAGGTCTACATCCTGAGCAAGGACGAGGGCGGGCGGCACACCCCCTTCTTCAACAACTACCGTCCGCAGTTCTACATCCGCACCACCGACGTCACCGGCGTCGTGGAGCTGCCCGAGGGCACCGAGATGGTCATGCCCGGCGACAACACCGAGATGAGCGTCACGCTCATCCAGCCCATCGCCCTCGAGGAGGGCCAGCGCTTCGCGATCCGCGAGGGTGGCCGCACCGTCGGCGCCGGGCGCGTCACCAAGATCATCAAGTAGCACGGACGAGCCCCCACGGGGGCCGGTGGCGGGGAGGACGCAGCATGCGTCCTCCCCGCCACCACGTCCGGCCCCTGCCCCCGGCCTAGCTCGGCGAAGGGGGGCAGGCCCGGCCGGTGGCTCCGGGCCGATTGGAAATGGGTCCCCCCGCTCTGGCATACTGATCCGGTTGCCCGACGCGCAGCGACGGGTGACCGCGGCCGACCTACCGGCCACTGACGTCCGATCCCCACTCACGCGAGATCGCCACGGGTGCACAGTGCCCGATGTACGACACGCCCGAGCGCGGGGGTCGGCGTCACCAGGGAGGCCCTCACGGGCATCAGACGAGAGAAGGACGACGGGCAGACATGGCGGGACAGAAGATCCGCATCCGGCTGCGGGCCTACGACCACGAGGTCATCGACACCTCGGCGCGCAAGATCGTCGACACCGTCACCCGGACCGGTGCTCAGGTGGCCGGCCCCGTGCCGCTTCCGACCGAGAAGAACGTCTACTGCGTCATCCGGTCACCGCACAAGTACAAGGACAGCCGCGAGCACTTCGAGATGCGCACGCACAAGCGGCTGATCGACATCATCGACCCGACCCCGAAGACCGTCGACTCGCTGATGCGCCTGGACCTTCCGGCCGGCGTGGACATCGAGATCAAGCTGTAGGGCGAGAACCATGACTGCATCCACTGTTGCGACCACCTCGCGGCGCCTGGCCGGGCTGCTCGGCGAGAAGGTCGGCATGACCCAGGTCTGGGACGAGAACAACCGCATCGTTCCGGTCACGGTCATCGCTGCCGGCCCGTGCGTGGTCACCCAGGTCCGTACCCCGGAGACCGACGGCTACGACGCCGTGCAGATCGCCTTCGGAGCGATCGCGCCGCGCAAGGTGACCAAGCCGCAGGCGGGCCACTTCGCCAAGGCCGGCGTTACGCCACGCCGCCACGTCGTCGAGCTGCGAACCTCCGACGCCTCCACCTACACGCTGGGTCAGGAGCTCACCGTCGAAGTGTTCGAGCCCGGCCAGGTGGTCGACGTCGTCGGCACGAGCAAGGGCAAGGGCTTCGCGGGCGTCATGAAGCGTCACGGCTTCGGTGGGCTGCGCGCCTCCCACGGTGTGCAGCGCAAGCACCGGTCGCCGGGCTCGATCGGCGCCTGCGCCACGCCCGGCCGCGTGTTCAAGGGCCTCCGGATGGCCGGGCGCATGGGTGGCGAGCGGGTGACGGTGCAGAACCTGACCGTGCACAGCGTCGACCCGGAGAAGGGCCTCCTCCTCGTGCGCGGCGCCGTCCCCGGCGCGGCGGGCGGCATCGTGCTCGTCACCACGGCTGCGAAGGAGGGCACCAAGTGACCACCCGGCAGAACGTCGACCTGCCCGCCGAGGTATTCGGCGTGGAGGTCAACATCCCCCTGATCCACCAGGTCGTCGTGGCCCAGCTTGCGGCCGCGCGCGCCGGCACGCACAAGACCAAGACGCGTGGCGAGGTCGCCGGCGGTGGGCGCAAGCCGTACCGACAGAAGGGCACCGGACGGGCCCGCCAGGGCTCGGTGCGCGCCCCGCAGTTCGCCGGCGGTGGCGTGGTGCACGGGCCGCAACCGCGGTCCTACGCGCAGCGCACCCCGAAGAAGATGAAGGCTGCCGCCCTTCGCGGCGCCCTCTCCGACCGGGCGGCGCACGACCGCGTGCACGTCGTCGACGCGATCGTCGAGGGGGACGCGCCCAGCACCAAGGCGGCCATCGCCACGCTGTCCGGGCTCACCGAGCGCAGCAAGCCGCTGGTGGTGCTGGCCCGTGAGGACGTCGTCGCCGCCAAGAGCCTGCGCAACCTGCCCGACGTGCACGTCCTCGTCGCCGACCAGCTCAACGCCTACGACGTGCTGTGCGCCGACGACGTGATCTTCACCAGTGCTGCGCTCGAGTCGTGGCTGACCGCCCAGGGCATCGCCTGGGGCGCCGGCTCCGACGACGCAGCGACGACCGAGGAGGAGTCCGCATGAGCTCGCCCGTCTCGCGTCGCACCCATCGCGACGTGCTGATCGCGCCGGTCGTCTCGGAGAAGAGCTACGGGCTGCTGGACGAGAACAAGTACACGTTCGTGGTCGCGCCCGACGCCAACAAGACCGAGATCAAGATCGCGGTCGAGGCCATCTTCGACGTGACGGTCACCAACGTGAACACGATGAACCGGCAGGGCAAGCGCCGTCGCACCCGCTACGGGTGGGGCAGGCGCAACGACACCAAGCGCGCGATCGTCACCGTTGCCGACGGACAGCGCATCGACATCTTCGGTGGCCCCGTCGCCTAGCGGCGGCGCTCGAGCGAGGTTGAGGTAGACAACCATGGGAATCCGCAAGTACAAGCCGACGACACCGGGCCGACGCGGCTCGTCGGTCGCCGACTTCGTCGAGGTCACCCGGTCCGAGCCGGAGAAGTCGCTGACCAAGCCCCTGCCCAAGAAGGGTGGGCGCAACAACAGCGGTCGCATCACCACCCGGCACCAGGGCGGTGGCCACAAGCGTCAGTACCGCGTCATCGACTTCCGTCGTCGTGACAAGGACGGCGTGCCGGCGACCGTCGCACACATCGAGTACGACCCGAACCGCACGGCGCGGATCGCGCTGCTGCACTTCGCCGACGGCGAGAAGCGCTACATCCTCGCGCCGAACCGTATGCGTCAGGGTGACCGGGTCGAGTCCGGGGCTGGGGCCGACATCAAGCCCGGCAACAACCTGCCGCTGCGCAACATCCCGGTCGGCACCGTGGTGCACGCGATCGAGCTGCGGCCCGGTGGTGGGGCGAAGATCGCTCGCTCGGCGGGGGCCGCCGTCCAGCTCGTCGCCAAGGAGGGCACCTGGGCGCAGCTGCGCATGCCGTCCGGTGAGATCCGCAACGTCGACGCGCGCTGCCGCGCCACCGTCGGCGAGGTCGGCAACGCCGAGCAGTCCAACATCAACTGGGGCAAGGCGGGACGCATGCGCTGGAAGGGCAAGCGCCCCCAGGTGCGAGGCGTCGTCATGAACCCCGTCGACCACCCGCACGGTGGTGGCGAGGGCAAGAGCTCCGGTGGCCGGCACCCGGTGAACCCCAAGGGCAAGCCCGAGGGCCGCACCCGCAAGGCGCACAAGCCGAGCGACCGCCAGATCGTCCGCCGCCGCAAGTCCGGCAAGAAGCGCTAGGGGAGTCCGCAGTGCCACGCAGCCTCAAGAAGGGCCCGTTCGTCGACGAGCACCTCGCCAAGAAGGTCGAGGAGCAGAACGAGCGGGGCACCAAGCACGTCATCAAGACCTGGTCGCGGCGCTCGATGGTGGTGCCAGACATGATCGGCCACACCATCGCCGTGCACGACGGGCGCAAGCACGTCCCGGTGTTCATCACCGACGCCATGGTCGGGCACAAGCTCGGCGAGTTCGCGCCGACCCGCACGTTCAAGGGCCACGACAAGGACGACCGCCGGGCCCGCCGGCGCTAGAGACGAAGTCGACAGGAGTGATCATGGAAGCCAGGGCACATGCGCGGTACGTCCGCGTCACGCCCCTGAAGGCGCGCCGCGTCGTCGACGTCATCCGCGGGATGAAGGCCGACGAGGCGGTTGCGACCCTGCAGTTCGCGCCGATGGCGGCAGCCGAGCCGGTGCGCAAGGTGCTGCAGAGCGCCATGGCGAACGCCGAGAACAACGAGGGCCTGGCCCCCACCACGCTGTGGGTGTCGGAGGCCTACGTGGACGAGGGCCCGACGATCAAGCGGATCCGGCCGCGCGCCCAGGGCCGCGCCTACCGCATCCGCAAGCGCACCAGCCACATCACCGTGGTGGTCGAGTCCAGGAAGGACCGCTGATGGGTCAGAAGATCAACCCGAAGGGCTTTCGCCTCGGGATCAGCAGCGACCACACGTCGCGCTGGTACGCCGACAAGATGTACTCCGACTACGTCGCCGAGGACATCGCCATCCGGCGTCTGCTGAGCCAGGGCATGGAGCGGGCCGGCATCTCCCGCGTGGAGATCGAGCGCACCCGCGACCGGGTGCGGGTGGACATCCACACCGCTCGTCCCGGCATCGTCATCGGACGCCGTGGCCAGCAGGCCGACGAGCTGCGAGGCAAGCTCGAGCAGCTGACCGGCAAGCAGGTGCAGCTGAACATCCTCGAGGTCAAGAACCCCGAGCTCGACGCCCAGCTGGTCGCGCAGGGAGTGGCCGAGCAGCTCTCGGCTCGTGTGTCGTTCCGTCGGGCCATGCGCAAGGCGATCCAGACCACCATGCGGGCCGGCGCCAAGGGCATCCGCGTCCAGGTCTCGGGCCGACTCGGCGGCGCGGAGATGTCGCGCACCGAGTTCTACCGCGAGGGGCGGGTGCCGCTGCACACGCTGCGCGCCGACATCGACTACGGCTTCTACGAGGCCAAGACCACCTTCGGCCGCATCGGCGTGAAGGTGTGGGTGTACACCGGTGACGTCAGCGGCAGCCGGCTCGAGCGCGAGGCCGCGGCCGCCGCGCAGCGTGTCGCCCAGCAGCGCCGCCGTCCCGAGCGCCGCCGGCCACGCTCGGCGGCCGGCGAGTCGCCCGCCGAGACGTCCAGCGATGCGGCGCCGTCCGAGTCCCCCGCCGCCGGCTCTGCTGCCGAGGCCACGACCACGCCGGAGCCCGCTGCCCGGGCTGCGGCACAGGAGGGCTGACCCATGCTCATGCCCCGTCGCGTCAAGCATCGCAAGCAGCACCACCCGAAGCGCTCCGGCATGGCCAAGGGCGGTACCGCCCTGGCGTTCGGCCAGTACGGGCTGCAGGCCACGGAGGGTGCCTACGTCACCAACCGGCAGATCGAGGCCGCTCGTATCGCGGTCACCCGGCACGTCAAGCGTGGCGGCAAGGTCTGGATCAACATCTACCCGGACCGTCCGCTGACGAAGAAGCCGGCCGAGACCCGGATGGGGTCCGGCAAGGGTTCGCCGGAGTGGTGGGTGGCCAACGTCCGTCCCGGACGCGTGATGTTCGAGCTGTCCTACCCGGACGAGCGCATCGCGCGCGAGGCGCTGACCCGCGCCATGCACAAGCTGCCCATGAAGTGCCGCATCGTCACCCGAGAGGGGAGTGAGTTCTGATGAGCGAGCTGTCGGCCCAGGTGCTGCGCACCAAGTCCGATGACGAGCTGCGCACCGAGCTGGCGCAGGCCAAGGAGAGCCTGTTCAACCTCCGGTTCCAGGCGGCCACGGGCCAGCTGGAGAGCCATGGGCGGCTCACCGCCGTGCGCCGCGACATCGCGCGGATCTACACGATCATGCGTGAGCGCGAGCTTGGTATCACGACCGTACTGACCGAGCAGGAGACCGTATGAGCGAGAACGACGTGAGCGCACCGGCCGCCCCGGCCGGTCCGGAGGACTCGCGGGGTTTCCGCAAGGTCCGCGAGGGGTACGTCGTCAGCGACAAGATGGACAAGACCATCGTCGTCGCTGTCGAGGACCGGTTCACCCACCCCCGTTACGGCAAGGTCGTCCGTCGCACGAGCCGGCTCAAGGCTCACGACGAGAGCAACGACGCGCGTACCGGTGACCTGGTGCGAGTCATGGAGACCCGTCCGACGTCGGCCACCAAGCGCTGGCGCCTGACGGAGATCCTCGAGAAGGCCAAGTAGGAGCGAGGAATGATCCAGCAGGAGTCGCGGCTGCGCGTCGCGGACAACACCGGTGCGCGGGAGCTGCTCGTCATCCGCGTCCTCGGTGGCTCCGGCCGCCGGTACGCCGGTATCGGTGATGTGGTGGTCGCCTCGGTCAAGGAGGCCATCCCCGGTGGCACCGTGAAGAAGAAGGACGTCGTGCGTGCCGTGATCGTCCGCACCGCGAAGGAGCGCCGTCGTCCTGACGGCAGCTACATCCGGTTCGACGAGAACGCCGCCGTCATCATCAAGGAGGGTGGCGACCCGCGCGGGACCCGCATCTTCGGCCCTGTCGGCCGTGAGCTGCGTGACAAGAAGTTCATGCGCATCGTGTCGCTCGCCCCGGAGGTGATCTGAGTGAAGATCCGCAAGGGCGACCGTGTGGTCGTCATCGCCGGCAAGGACAAGGGCGCCGTGGGCAAGGTGATCGCCGCCGACCCTCGCGCCGGCACCGTCATCGTCGAGGGTGTCAACCGGGTCACGAAGCACACCAAGGTCGGCCAGACCACGCGTGGGGCGCGAACCGGCGGCATCGTGCACACCGAGGCGCCGATCCGGGTGTCGAACGTGATGCTCGCGGTCGAGACCGAGGTCGAGGGCGAGAAGAAGGTCGTGGGCACGCGCGTCGGCTACCGCGTCGATGCCAGCGGCACGAAGGTGCGCTTCGCGAAGCGCACCGGTGAGGACATCTGATGAGTGACGTGACCGCACCAGCCGTGCCGCGGCTGAAGGAGCGCTACCGCAGCGAGGTCGTGCCTGCGCTGCAGGCGCAGTTCGGCTTCGCCAACGTCATGGAGGTGCCCACGCTCAGCAAGATCGTGGTCAACATGGGTGTCGGCGAGGCTGCCCGCGACGCGAAGCTGATCGAGGGCGCCGTCCGTGACCTCACCACGATCACCGGCCAGAAGCCGGTCGTGACGAAGGCGCGCAAGTCCATCGCCCAGTTCAAGCTGCGCGAGGGCATGCCGATCGGCGCCCACGTGACCATCCGCGGGAGCCGCATGTGGGAGTTCCTGGACCGCACGCTGTCCCTCGCGCTGCCGCGGATCCGCGACTTCCGCGGCCTGTCGCCCCGGCAGTTCGACGGCCGCGGCAACTACACCTTCGGCCTCACCGAGCAGATCGTGTACCTCGAGGTCGACCCTGACCGGATCGACCGCGTCCGGGGCATGGACATCACCGTGGTGACCACCGCGACCAACGACGACGAGGGACGCGCCCTGCTGCGGGGCCTCGGCTTCCCGTTCAAGGAGAACTGACGTGGCGAAGAAGGCACTGGTTGACAAGGCCAAGCGCAAGCCCAAGTACAAGGTGCGTGCCTACACCCGCTGCCAGCGGTGCGGTCGGCCGCACTCGGTCTACCGCAAGTTCGGGCTGTGCCGGGTGTGCCTGCGCGAGATGGCGCACGCCGGCGAGCTGCCCGGCATCACCAAGTCGAGCTGGTAGCCGGTAGGAGAGAGCAGACACCATGACGATGACAGACCCGATCGCGGACATGCTGGCGAGGCTGCGCAACGCCAACTCCGCGTACCACGAGACCGTGGCGATGCCCCACAGCAACCTCAAGGTGGCCATCGCCGACATCCTGAAGGCCGAGGGCTACATCGCCGGCTACACGGTGACCGAGCCCGCCGAGGGCGAGGTCGGCAAGACACTGCGCCTGGAGCTGAAGTACGGCCCCGCGCGCGAACGCTCCATCGCCGGCCTGCGTCGGGTGAGCAAGCCCGGCCTGCGGGTGTACGCGAAGTCCACGAACCTGCCCAAGGTTCTCGGTGGCCTGGGGATCGCCATCATCTCGACGTCCCAGGGGCTGCTGACCGACCGGCAGGCGAAGAAGAACGGCGTGGGTGGGGAAGTCCTCGCCTACGTCTGGTAAGGGAGAGCAGACACATGTCGCGCATCGGCAAGATGCCCGTCCCGGTCCCGTCCGGGGTCGAGGTGACCATCGACGGTGACACGGTCACCGTCACAGGCCCGAAGGGTGCGTTGAGCCACACCCTGGCCGGGGGCGTCACCATCGAGAAGTCCGACGACGGGTCGCTCGCGGTCGCCCGGCCCAACGACGAACGGGACGCCCGAGCCCTGCACGGCCTCTCGCGCACCCTGGTGGCCAACATGGTCGTCGGGGTTACCCAGGGCTTCGAGAAGAAGCTCGAGATCGTCGGCGTGGGCTACCGCGTCCAGGCCAAGGGCGCCAACCTCGAGTTCGCCCTCGGCTTCAGCCACCCCGTGGTGGTCGAGGCGCCGGAGGGCATCACGTTCACGGTCGAGTCGCCCACCAAGTTCACGGTGGCCGGGATCGACAAGCAGCAGGTCGGCCAGACCGCTGCCAACATCCGCAAGCTGCGCAAGCCCGAGCCGTACAAGGGCAAGGGCATCCGCTACGCGGACGAGCGCGTCCGTCGCAAGGCTGGAAAGGCCGGTAAGTAGTCATGGGGATCGCCATCAACACCAAGCGCGGCCACAGCAAGGCGGCCGCACGCAACCGTCGTCACCTGCGGGTGCGCAAGCGGATCCACGGGACGCCGGCGCGGCCGCGACTCGTGGTGTCGCGGTCCCTGCGGCACATGGTGGCCCAGGTCGTCGACGACACGACCGGCCGCACGCTCGCCTCGGCCTCGACCATGGAGAGCGACCTGCGCTCTGCCGAGGGTGACAAGACCGCCAAGGCCCGCGCGGTGGGCCAGCGCCTCGGCGACCGTGCGAGGCAGGCCGGTGTGTCCACCGTCGTCTTCGACCGGGGCGGCAACGCCTACCACGGTCGTGTCGCCGCGGTCGCCGAGGGCGCCCGCGAGGCCGGCCTGGACCTCTGAACCAGAAAGGGACCCATCTGATGAGTGGAACGTCGCGTCGCGACGGCGACCGCCGTGGCCGGGACGATCGACGGGGCCGCGACGGGGACAAGAACGCCTACCTCGAGCGTGTCGTCGCGATCAACCGGGTGGCCAAGGTCGTCAAGGGCGGTCGCCGATTCAGCTTCACCGCGCTCGTGGTGGTCGGCGACGGCAACGGCACCGTCGGCGTGGGCTACGGCAAGGCGAAAGAGGTGCCTGCTGCGATCGCCAAGGGCGTCGAGGAGGCCAAGAAGAACTTCTTCCGCGTCCCCCGCAGCGAGGGCACGATCCCGCACCCCGTCCAGGGGGAGAAGGCCGCCGGCGTCGTGCTGCTGCGTCCCGCCTCGCCCGGTACCGGGGTGATCGCCGGCGGGCCGGTGCGCGCCGTGCTGGAGTGCGCTGGCATCCACGACGTGCTGAGCAAGTCGCTCGGCTCGTCCAACCCGATCAACATCGTGCACGCCACGGTGGAGGCCCTGCGCCTGCTGGAGCGGCCGGAGCAGGTGGCGGCCCGCCGCGGCCTGCCGCTCGAGGACGTCGCCCCGGCGGCGCTGCTGCGTGCCGGCACCACCGCCGGGGCCGCCCAGCCCGCGGAGGCCGAGGCGGTGACGGCGTGACCCGGCTGGTCATCACCCAGGTCCGCTCGCCCATCGGCGGCACGTCGTCCCAGCGCGACACCCTGCGCTCGCTGGGGCTCAAGCACGTCGGCGACACCGTGACGAAGGACGACCGTCCCGAGTTCCGCGGCATGGTCGCCGCGGTGGCCCACCTGGTCACCGTCGAGGAGGTCTCATGAACGACACAGTCAAGGCGGGGGACGGCTCCGCCGGCTCCCCGCTCAAGCCCCACCACCTGCGTCCCGCGCCGGGTGCGAGGACCGCCAAGACCCGTAAGGGACGTGGCGAGGCGTCGAAGGGAAAGACCGCCGGGCGCGGCACCAAGGGCTCGAAGGCCCGGGGCAGCATCCCCGACCGGTTCGAAGGCGGGCAGATGCCGCTGCACATGCGGGTGCCCAAGCTCAAGGGCTTTCGCAACCCGTTCCGCACCGAGTACCAGGTGGTGAACCTGGACCGGATCGCCACGCTGTTCCCGGACGGTGGCGAGGTGACGGTCGCCGACCTCGTCGAGGCCGGTGCCGTGCGATCCGGTCACCCGGTCAAGGTGCTCGGCACCGGTGACGTCTCGGCTGCGTATCGCATCACCGTCGACGCCGCCTCGGCGAGCGCTGTGCAGAAGGTCACCGCCGCCGGCGGGAGCATCGTCACCGCCTGAGGCGCAACCGGTGCGTACCTGTGCGGGCACGCACCGGTTGTTAGTGTCAGGCCCGTCCCCACTCGGGAGGTTGTGTGCTCTCCGTCTTCACTGCGGCGTTCACGACGCCGGACCTGCGGCGGAAGCTGCTGTTCACGATCGCCATGATCGCCGTCTTCCGCCTCGGGTCGGTCGTGCCGACCCCCGGCGTGGACTACCAGGCGGTCAACCGATGCTTCACCGCCGCCGGCAACACCGGCATCTATGGGCTGATCAACCTGTTCTCGGGCGGGGCGCTGCTGCAGCTCTCGGTCTTCGCCCTCGGGATCATGCCGTACATCACGGCCAGCATCATCCTTCAGCTGCTCACCGTCGTCATCCCCCGCCTGGAGGCTCTCAAGAAGGAGGGCCAGGCGGGGCAGGCCAAGATCACGCAGTACACGCGCTACCTCACCATCGGGCTGGCCGTGCTGCAGTCGGCCAGCTTCATCACGCTGGCCCGCACGGGCAACCTGTTCCCCGGCTGCAACGAGGTGCTCATCCCCGACGAGTCGGTGTGGAACCTGGTCGTGATGATCACGATCATGACAGCCGGCACCGCGGTGGTCATGTGGCTCGGTGAGCTCATCACCGACCGCGGGGTCGGCAACGGTATGTCGGTGCTGATCTTCACGTCGATCATCGCCACGTTCCCTGCAGCCCTGTGGAGCATCCGGCTGGAGACGAACGTGACCACGTTCCTCGTCGTCTGCGCGGTGGGGCTGGCTGTGATCGTCGGTGTGGTGTTCGTGGAGCAGTCGCAGCGTCGCATCCCCGTCCAGTACGCCAAGCGCATGGTCGGTCGGCGCATGTACGGCGGCTCGTCCACCTACATCCCACTGAAGATCAACCAGGCGGGCATCATCCCGGTCATCTTCGCCAGCTCGATCCTCTACATCCCGATCCTGCTCACGATCCTGAACCCGGAGGCGTCGTGGTCGGTGTGGCTGCAGCGCGCCTTCGGCCAGAGCGGGGACACCGCCATCTACATGGTCACGTACTTCCTGCTGGTGGTCTTCTTCACGTACTTCTACGTGGCGATCACGTTCAACCCGGCCGAGGTCGCCGACAACATGAAGAAGTACGGCGGCTTCATCCCGGGCATCCGGGCCGGCAAGCCGACCGAGGAGTACCTCGACTACGTGCTCTCGCGGCTGACCGCCACCGGCGCGCTGTACCTCGCGGTCATCGCGCTGCTGCCGAACATCGCGGTGGCCCTGCTCGGAGTCTCGGCCAACCTGCCCTTCGGGGGCACTAGCATCCTGATCATGGTCGGGGTAGGGCTGGAGACGGTCAAGCAGATCGACTCCCAGCTCCAGCAACGTAGCTACGAGGGGTTCCTGCGCTGATGCGACTGATCATCATGGGCCCGCCCGGGGCGGGCAAGGGGACGCAAGCGGCTCGCATCGCCGAGCGGTACTCGATCCCGGCGATCTCCACCGGTGACATCTTCCGGCGCAACCTCGCCGAGGGGACGCCACTCGGGCAGCAGGCGAAGACCTACATGGACGCGGGCGAGTACGTGCCGGACGAGGTGACGAACGCGATGGTCGCCGACCGGCTCGCGCAGCCCGACGCCCGCGCCGGCTGGCTGCTGGACGGGTACCCACGGACGCTGGCGCAGGTCGACGCGCTCGACACGATCCTCGCCGACGCCTCGATCGGGCTGGACGCGGTGCTGGAGCTCGTCGTCGACGCCGAGGTCGTCGTGGACCGGCTCCTGAAGCGGGCCGAGATCGAGGGTCGCGCCGACGACAACGCCGAGACCATCCGGCGCCGGATGGAGGTCTACACCACCGAGACCGCGCCGCTGACCCGGGCGTACGCCGCGCGAGGCGTGCTCACCAAGGTCGACGGGCTCGGCGACATCGACGAGGTGACCGACCGCATCTTCGACGCGCTGCCGGGCTGACGTCGTCATGGGTCTGGCGACCAAGACGCCGGACCAGGTGCGGGCGATGCGTCGTGCGGGCCTGGTCGTGGCCCGCACTCTGGGTGCGCTCAGGTCCGCCACCACGCCGGGGGTCACGCCGCGGGATCTCGACCGGCTCGCTGCGGGCCTGATCCGCGACGCCGACGCGACCCCGTCCTTCCTCGGCTACCACGGCTACCCTGCGACGATCTGCACGTCGGTCAACGACGTGGTGGTGCACGGCATCCCCGACGATCGGCCCCTGCGCTCCGGCGACGTCATCTCCATCGACTGCGGCGCGATCGTCGACGGCTGGCACGGCGACGCCGCCGTGACGATCCAGGTCGGCGAGGTGGCGGCCCCGGTGGCGGCGCTGGTGTCCGGGTGCGACCGCAGCCTTCGTGCCGGCATCGAGGCGATGGTTCCCGGCAACCGCCTGGGCGACATCGGTGCCGCCGTGCAGTCCTCGGTGGAGACGGCCGGTGGCTACGGCATCCTCACCGACTTCACCGGCCATGGCATCGGGCGTGCCATGCACGAAGAACCCTTCGTGCCCAACTACCGCCCGCGGCGACGGGGCCCGAGGCTCGACGTGGGCGTCGTCCTCGCCGTCGAGCCGATGATCACTCTCGGCTCACCTGAGGTGGAGGTGGACGCCGACGGGTGGACGGTGCGCACGGTCGACGGCTCCGTCTCCGCGCACAGCGAGCACACCATCGCGGTCACCGACCAGGGTCCCTGGGTGCTGACCGCGGTGGACTCGCCGCACCCCTGGGACGTCGGGTAGCCCGACGGCCGACGGGTCCGTCCACGCGACGATTTGGGGGCACGGGGGTGGGGCGCGTAGCATGGGAGACGGCCGGGTGTGCCCGGCTACATCCATGTTGAGACGCCCCAAGCAGAAGTGCGGAGGACATGCCGAAGAAGGAAGGGGTCATCGAGCTCGAAGGGACGATCGTCGAGGCGCTGCCCAACGCGATGTTCCGGGTCGAGCTGGCCAACGGGCACAAGGTGCTCGCCCACATCTCCGGGAAGATGCGCCAGCACTACATCCGCATCCTTCCCGAGGACCGTGTCGTCGTGGAGCTGAGCCCGTACGACCTCACCCGTGGACGCATCGTCTACCGCTACAAGTGACGCCGGCACTCCCGAGCGCCGCACGAGAAGAGAGCAGCATGAAGGTCAAGCCCAGCGTCAAGCCCATGTGCGACAAGTGCAAGGTCATCCGTCGCCACGGGCGTGTCATGGTGATCTGCGAGAACCTGCGGCACAAGCAGCGGCAGGGCTGATCACCTGCCTCGGCAGCAGCCGGGGCTCGTTCAGCGCATCGGCACGCGGTACCGACTTGGTGCCGCGCCACCCCCGGAGCAGAGGCCGGGGCCCGCGCCCGACGAGGGCAGGCGGGACGCGATGCGCCCGACACCTCTGTCACCAGTGAAGGAGAAGCCAGCAGATGGCACGACTGGTCGGCGTCGACCTCCCGCGCGAGAAGCGCCTGGAGATCGCGCTCACATCCATCTACGGCATGGGTCGTACCCGTGCCAAGGAGACGCTCGCGGGCACCGGCATCAGCCCTGACCTCCGCGTCGCCGATCTCGGTGACGACGAGGTCATTAAGCTGCGTGACTGGATCGAGCAGAACTACAAGGTCGAGGGTGACCTGCGCCGAGAGGTGCAGGCCGACATCCGCCGGAAGGTCGAGATCGGCTCGTACCAAGGCCTGCGGCACCGCCGTGGCCTGCCGGTGCGCGGCCAGCGCACCCACACCAACGCGCGCACCCGCAAGGGCAAGCGCAAGACCGTGGCCGGCAAGAAGAAGGTCGGCAAGTAGCCGACGCCCCGACAGCGAAAGAGATCTGACACATGCCTCCGAAGTCCCGCGCCGCGGCCGCGAAGAAGGTACGCCGCAAGGAGCGCAAGAACGTCGCCCACGGCGTCGCGCACATCAAGAGCACGTTCAACAACACCATCGTCACCATCACCGACCCGTCCGGCGCGGTCATCGCCTGGTCGTCGTCCGGCCAGGTCGGTTTCAAGGGTTCACGCAAGTCCACGCCCTACGCCGCCCAGATGGCTGCCGAGGCCGCGGCCCGGCGTGCCCAGGAGCACGGCATGCGCAAGGTCGACGTGCTGGTCAAGGGTCCCGGCTCGGGCCGCGAGACCGCCATCCGGTCGCTGCAGGCTGCCGGGCTCGAGGTCGGCTCGATCGCCGACGTCACGCCCCAGCCCCACAACGGCTGCCGTCCGCCCAAGCGTCGTCGCGTCTGAGCCCGAGGAGAACCACAACCATGGCCCGCTACACCGGACCCCTCACCAAGAAGTCGCGTCGTCTGGGTGTCGACCTCGTCGGCGACGACTCCTCGTACGAGCGCCGTCCCTACCCGCCCGGGCAGCACGGGCGTACCCGCCAGAAGGAGAGCGAGTACCGCACGCAGCTGCACGAGAAGCAGAAGGCCCGCTACGCCTACGGCGTGCTGGAGAAGCAGTTCCGCCGCTACTTCGACGAGGCCAACCGTCGCGGTGGCAAGACCGGCGACAACCTGCTGCAGATCCTCGAGTCGCGCCTGGACAACGTCGTCTACCGGGCCGGCTTCGCCCGCACCCGCCGCCACGCCCGCCAGCTCGTCGTGCACGGCCACTTCGTGGTCAACGGCCAGAAGGTGAACGTGCCCTCCTACCGGGTGAGCGCACACGACGTGATCGACGTGCGGCCCAAGTCGACACAGATGACGCCGTTCATCGTGGCGCGTGAGACCCACGGCGAGCGCAACGTCCCAGCGTGGCTCGAGGTGCTGCCGACCACGATGCGCATCCTCGTCCACCAGCTGCCGGTCCGCGAGCAGATCGACACCCCGGTCGCCGAGCAGCTGATCGTCGAGCTCTACTCCAAGTAGTCACCCCACCCGCCGGCCTCGCAGAAGGGGCCGGCGGCCTGTCGCGACGTCATATAGCGGTCGTCGCGGAAAGGAACGCCTGTGCTCATCACCCAGCGCCCTGTCCTCACCGAGGACGTCCTCGAGCCCACCCGGTCGCGGTTCACCGTCGAGCCGCTCGAACCCGGCTTCGGCTACACCCTGGGCAACTCGCTGCGCCGCACGCTGCTGTCCTCCATCCCGGGGGCGGCTGTCACCAGCATCCGCATCTCTGGGGTGCTGCACGAGTTCTCCACCATCCCGGGGGTGAAGGAGGACGTCACCGACATCATCCTCAACCTCAAGGACCTGGTCGTGTCCAGCGAGCACGACGAGCCGGTCACGATGTTCCTGCGCAAGCAGGGCCCGGGCGCCGTGACGGCCGGCGACATCGCACCGCCGGCCGGCACCGAGGTGCACAACCCCGAGCTCGTGATCGCCACGTTGAACGACGAGGGGTCGCTGGAGGTCGAGCTCACGGTCGAGCGTGGCCGCGGCTACGTCTCCGCGGTGCAGAACAAGCAGTCGGACGCACCCATCGGGGTCGTCCCCGTCGACTCCATCTACAGCCCGGTGCTGCGGGTCACCTACAAGGTCGAGGCGACCCGGGTCGAGGGCCGGACGGACTTCGACAGCCTCGTCATCGACGTCGAGACCAAGCCGAGCATGCAGCCGCGTGACGCGCTCGCGTCGGCAGGGTCGACGCTCGTGGAGCTCTTCGGTCTGGCTCGTGAGCTCAACGTCAACGCCGAGGGCATCGAGATCGGCCCGTCGCCCATGGACGCGCAGCTCGCGCAGGACCTGGCGCTGCCGATCGAGGACCTCAACCTGACGGTTCGCTCGTACAACTGCCTTAAGCGCGAGGGCATCCACGCGGTCGGCGAGCTCATCGCCCGCAGCGAGGCCGACCTGCTCGACATCCGCAACTTCGGGCAGAAGTCCATCGACGAGGTCAAGGCCAAGCTCGCCGAGCTCGACCTCGCGCTCAAGGACAGCGCTCCCGGCTTCGACCCGACCGCGGCGGTGTTCCAGTACGACGGTGACTACCCCGAGGACGGGGATGTCGACTACGCCGAGGACGAGCAGCTCTAAGCAGCCGCGCTGACACACGGACAGGAGAACCAACGATGCCGACCCCCCCGAAGGGTGCGCGCCTGGGCGGGAGCCCCGCCCACGAGCGTCTCATGCTGGCCAACCTCGCCTCGGCGTTGTTCGAGCACGGCTCGATCACGACCACGGAGCACAAGGCTCGACGTCTGCGCCCCTACGCTGAGCGGCTCATCACCAAGGCCAAGCGCGGCGACCTGCACGCCCGCCGTCGGGTGGCCTCCGTCATCCGGGACAAGTACGTCGTGCACGTGCTGTTCACCGAGATCGGGCCGCGCTACGCCAACCGTCCGGGCGGCTACACGAGAATCACGAAGCTCGGGCCGCGCAAGGGGGACAGCGCTCCCATGGCCGTCATCGAGCTCGTCGAGCCTCTCGCCGAGCAGACGGTGGCCGCGGCCGAGGCGGCGACCAAGCGCGCAGCAGCCCAGCCGGCGCCGCAGCCGACGCCAGAAGACGAGAGTGCGGCCGCGGACGTCCCCAGCGTCGAGGACACCACACCGGCGGCTGCGCCCGAGCCGGACGACCGTCCCGAGTCGAAGGACGCCTGAGGGATCTCCACGCTGCGGCTGCGACTCGACCTGGGCTACGACGGCACCGACTTCCACGGCTGGGCCGCTCAGCCAGGCTTGCGCACCGTCGCTGGCGACCTGGGCGACGCGCTCGCCCGCGTGCTGCGCACGGAGCAACAGCCGCCGCTGGTGGTGGCCGGGCGCACGGACGCCGGCGTCCACGCGCGAGGGCAGGTCGTCCACCTCGACGTCGACCCCCAGGCATTCGCCGGCCTCGCCGGTCGGTCGGGCGTCGATCCCGTCGACTCCCTCGTGCGTCGTCTGGCGGGAGTCCTGGCGCCGGACGTCGTCGTACGGCGGGCTCGAGTCGTGCCGGCGGTGTTCGACGCCAGGTTCTCGGCGACGGGGCGGCGCTACCGCTACCGGTTGGGCGACGGTCCCCACCGGCCCGATCCCCTGGAGCGCCGGCACGTGCACTGGGTACGGGACCGGCTCGACGCCGAGGCCATGGCGCGGTCGGCCCAGCTCCTTCTCGGCGAGCACGACTTCGTCGCGTTCTGCCGCCCCCGCCCGGGGTCGTCCACGGTGCGGACCCTGCGGCTCGTCGACGTCCAGCGCGGGTCGGACGACACCGTGCGGGTCGATCTCGAGGCCGACGCGTTCTGCCACCACCAGGTGCGGGCGCTCGTCGGTGCCCTGCTCGAGGTCGGCCGCCGACGCCGCGACGAGGGCTGGCCCGCGCAGGTGCTGGCCGCTCGTCGGCGCGACGGAGCCGTCCAGGTCGCGCCGGCGCACGGCCTGACGCTCACCGAGGTCGTCTACCCGCCGGACGACCAGCTCGGCGCACAGGCGGAACGAGCGCGGCGTCGGCGGGAGGCGCCGGCATGACCGAGCACTACTTCTCGAGCAGTCCGGGTGCCGACAGCAGCCCCCGCACCGTTCGGTTCCGGCTCGACGGCCGGGATCTCGAGATGGCCAGCGACCGCAGCGTCTTCTCCGCGGACCGGCTCGACCCGGGGACACGTGTGCTGCTCACCGAGGCGCCGAGAGCACGTGGGGGAGTGCTGCTCGACCTCGGGTGTGGCTACGGCGCGATCGCCTGCGTGAACGCGCTGCGCGCGCCGTCGGCGCAGGTGTGGGCCGTCGACGTCAACGAGCGGGCGCTGCGGCTCGCGGCCGGCAACGCCGAGGCGTGGGGGGTGGCCGACCGCGTCCACGTCTGTCTCCCCGACGGGGTGCCCCTCGGCGAGACGTTCGACGAGATCTGGTCCAACCCGCCCATCCGGATCGGCAAGCAGGAGCTGCACTCCCTGCTGCTCAGGTGGCTGCCACGGCTGCGTCCCGACGGGGTGGCGTGGCTCGTGGTGGCCAAGAACCTCGGGTCGGACTCCCTGCACCGCTGGCTCGGCGAGCAAGGGTGGGACGTCGAGCGACACACCAGCGCACGCGGCTACCGCGTGCTGAAGGTGCGCCATGGGTCACGTTGAACTCACCGGAGTGGGGTACGTGCTGCCCGACGGCCGCACGCTGCTCGACGACGTCACCTTCAGGGTCGGGGAGTCGTCCACGACCGCCCTCATCGGTCCCAACGGAGCGGGCAAGAGCACCGTGCTGCGGCTGGTGAGCGGGGAGCTCGCCCCGCACGAGGGATCCGTCGTGCGCAGCGGGACGCTGATGGCCATGCCCCAGTTCGTGGCGGGCAACCTCCCTGGGGCCCACACGGTCGCCGACCTGCTGCTCGCGGTCTCGCCGGTCGCGGTCCGACAGGCCGCCGAGGCTCTCGACGCGGCAGAGATCGCCATGATGGACCGCGACGACGAGCAGACCCAGATGACCTATGCCCTGGCTCTCGCGGAGTGGGGGGACGCGGGTGGGTACGACGCCGAGGTGCTCTGGGACGAGGTGTGCACCGTGGCGCTGCAGAGGCCCTACCGCACCGCCCAGTACCGGGACCTCGCGACGCTGTCCGGTGGCGAGCAGAAGCGGATGATGCTCGAGGCGCTGCTGCGTTCCGATGCCGAGGTGCTGCTGCTCGACGAGCCCGACAACTACCTCGACGTGCCCGGCAAGACCTGGCTCGAGCAGGTGCTGCGCGAGACCACCAAGGCGGTGCTGCTGGTGAGCCACGACCGCGAGCTGCTGGCGAGGGCTGCCGACCGCATCGTCACCCTCGAGCTCGGTGCGGCGGGCAGCACGGCCTGGACGCACGGCGGCGGCTTCGCGACCTACGCCGCGGCTCGGGACGACCGGCTCAGCCGCCTGGCCGAGCTGCGTCGCCGGTGGGACGACAAGCACGCCCAGCTGCGGCGTCTCGTGCTGACGCTGCGGCAGCAGGCGGCGGTCAGCGACGGCATGGCCAGCCGGTACCACGCCGCCCAGACCCGCCTGGCGAGGTTCGAGGCCGAGGGGCCGCCGCTGGAGGTTCCCCGCCCCCAGCGCGTGCACATGCGGCTGGCAGGGGGACGGACCGGCAAGCGAGCCGTGATCTGCGAGCAGCTCGCGCTCACCGGCCTGACCACGCCGTTCGACCTGGAGGTCTGGTACGGCGACCGGGTCGCGGTGCTCGGCGCGAACGGCAGTGGCAAGAGCCACTTCCTCCGCCTGCTCGCGAGCTGCGCGACGGCGGACGCCGACGGCGAGGCCGTGGCCCACACCGGTGTGGCGCGCCTGGGCGCCCGCGTGCGGCCGGGGCTGTTCACGCAGGTGCCCGGCACGGTCGGGTCGACCGGGGCCACGCTGCTCGAGGTGCTGCACCGGGGCGACGGCCACCGAAGCGGGCTGCCGCAGCACGAGGCAGCCCGGGTGCTCGACCGCTACGAGCTGACCCGCGCGGGGCACCAGCGCTTCGACCAGCTCTCCGGCGGGCAGCAGGCGCGCTTTCAGATCCTGCTGCTGGAGCTGTCCGGCGCCACGCTGATGCTCCTGGACGAACCCACCGACAACCTCGACCTCGTGTCGGCCGAGGCCCTCGAGCACGGTCTCGCGCAGTACGCGGGCACTGTCGTGGCCGTCACCCACGACCGCTGGTTCGCCCGGGGGTTCGACCGGTACGTCCTGTTCGGGGCGGACGGCTCGGTGACCGAGGTGCCCGAGCCGGTCTGGGACGAGCCCCGTCCTGCGCACGACCCGTCCCGGTGACGGCGCTGCGGGCGCGGGCTCGTCCGCTGACGACCCGTCCGCCCGCCGTGCCGGGCGCGCCGGGGCGGTTTTGACCCGCTCACGTGGGCTGCCGTATCCTGGAAGGCCGCTGCCGGTCGTTCACGTCCGGCGCAGGTAGGCCGGGACGTCACCGCGCCTGCTCCCTGACGACGAGACGACGAAGGCCGACAACTGTGCGCACGTACACCCCCAAGCCGGGCGAGATCGAGCAGACGTGGTACGTCATCGACGCCACGGACGTCGTGCTGGGCCGGCTGGCCAGCCACGTCGCCACCCTTCTGCGCGGCAAGAACAAGCCGCAGTTCGCCCCGCACGTCGACACCGGCGACTTCGTGGTCGTCGTCAATGCCGGCAAGATCGCGCTGACGGGGTCGAAGCGCGAGCAGAAGCTCGACTACCGGCACTCCGGCTACCCGGGTGGCCTTCGGGCGACCTCGTACACCGAGCTGCTGGAGAAGGACCCCCGCCGCGCCGTGGAGAAGGCCGTCAAGGGCATGCTCCCGCACACCTCGCTGGGCCGGAAGCAGCTGGGCAAGCTGAAGGTGTACGCCGGGCCGGATCACCCGCACCAGGCGCAGAAGCCGATCCCTTTCGAGATCACGCAGATCTCGCAGTAGCCACGAGACGAGACGAACGAGGTTTGCGACAGTGACCACCGACGCCAGCGCCATCGCTGAGGCCGCCGAGGGCGACGCCCCGGCCGAGGGCAGCTACACCAGCCAGACTAGCAAGGAGCGGGTCAGCGGGATCATCGCCCCGGGGCAGGCCACCGGCCGCCGCAAGGAGGCCGTTGCTCGGGTTCGCCTCGTGCCGGGCACCGGCCAGGTCGTCGTCAACGGGCGAGCCCTCGACGTCTACTTCCCCAACAAGGTGCACCAGCAGACGGTTCTCTCGCCGCTGGTCGAGCTCGGCCAGGACGACGCGTACGACGTCATCGCCCGCGTGCACGGCGGCGGGACGTCCGGCCAGGCCGGCGCGCTCCGGCTCGGCGTCGCGCGCGCGCTCAACGAGATCGACGTGGACGCCAACCGCTCGGCACTGAAGAAGCAGGGTTTTCTCACCCGCGACCCTCGGGTCAAGGAGCGTCGCAAGGCCGGTCTGAAGAAGGCCCGTAAGGCTCCGCAGTACTCCAAGCGGTGAGCCTGTTCGGCACGGACGGTGTCCGGGGCCTCGCCAACGTCGACCTGACGGCCGAGCTCGCCCTCGACCTGGCCGTAGCCGCTGCTCACGTCCTCTCCGAGCGGGGGGCGTTCGAGGGGCACCGGCCGCAGGCGGTCGTCGGGCGGGACCCGCGGGCATCCGGGGAGTTCCTCGAGGCGGCGGTCGTCGCGGGCCTGGCGTCGGCCGGCGTCGACGTGGTGCGTGCGGGCGTGCTCCCCACGCCCGCTGTCGCCTACCTGACCGCGGCCCGGGGTGCCGATCTCGGCGTCATGCTGTCGGCCTCGCACAACCCCATGCCCGACAACGGGATCAAGTTCTTCGCTCGCGGGGGCCACAAGCTGCACGACGACGTCGAGGCGCAGATCGAGGCCCGGATGCGCGAGCCGTGGGAACGGCCGACGGGAGCCGACGTGGGACGCGTCAGGTTCGACGAGACCGCCCTCGAGGAGTACGTCACGGCCGTCGTCGAGTCGTCCCCAGCGCGGCTGGACGGGCTGAGCGTCGTCGTGGACGGCGCCCACGGCGCGGCATCGGCCACCTCCGCCGCCGCGCTCGAACGGCTGGGAGCCCAGGTGGTGGCCATGAACTGCGAGCCCGACGGGCTGAACATCAACGACGGCTGCGGCTCCACCCACCCCGAGGGTCTGCAGCAGGCCGTCATCACCATCGGCGCCGACGTCGGGATCGCCCACGACGGCGACGCCGACCGCTGCCTGGCCGTGGACGCCGACGGCAACCTGGTCGACGGCGACCAGATCCTGACCATCCTGGCCCTCGCCATGCGTGGGCGCGGCGCCCTGCGGGGCGACACGGTCGTCAGCACGGTCATGGCGAACGAGGGTTTTCGTGCTGCCATGCGCGCGCACGCCATCGGCTACCTCGACACCGCGGTGGGCGACCGGTACGTGCTGGAGGCGATGCGTGCCGGCGGCTACAGCCTCGGCGGCGAGCAGTCGGGCCACATCGTGCTCCTCGACCACGCCACGACCGGCGACGGGCTGCTCACTGCCGTGCACCTGCTGGCCGAGGTGGCGTCCTCCGGGCGTCCGCTGCGCGACCTGGCGGCACAGATGACTCGCTTGCCGCAGGTGCTGGTCAACGTCGGCGGTGTGGACAAGACCCGGCTGAGCACCGACCCGATGGTCTCCGCTGCCATCGTCGAGGCGTCCGACGAGCTGGCCGGGGTCGGGCGGGTGCTGCTGCGCCCCTCCGGCACCGAGCCCGTCGTGCGGGTCATGGTGGAGGCCGCGACGGAGACCCAGGCGACCGAGATCGCCGGTCGCCTTGCCTCCCTGGTCACCGAGCGCCTGTCGCTGACGCATGTCTGAGCCGACCTGAGGCAGCACTGAGCCCCGCCATGGTGAACGTGCAGTCCATCGACCCCACTGGAGCCGACCTGGGCGCTTGGCACCGGGCCTACCTGGCCGCCCACCGCGTGGACGACCCGGGGGAACCGGAGTGGCTGCTGGAGGAGGTGCGGGCCAAGGCCCGCCCGGGGCAGGACGAGGTGTCCGACGTCCTCCTGGCCCGCGACGACGCCGGAGACGTCCTCGGTGTCGCCTACCTCAGCATGCCGACCAGCGACAACCAGCACCTGCTGCTCATCGAGCACCTGGCGGTCGTGCCCGAGGCACGCCGGCAGGGTGTCGGTACCGGCTTGCTGCAAGCGGCCGCGGCCACGGCACGACGCCATGGACGTTCGACGCTGCTCCTCGAGGTGCTGGCGCCCGGGTCGAGAGACCACAACCTCCCCGGTGACGTCGCAGCCCGTTCCTGGGGCTTCGCGGTCGCCAGCCGGGACCAGCGCCGCACGCTGACGCTTCCGCTGCCGGGCGCGGTCGCCGACCATGTCCGATCTGCCATCGGCAGCCGTGCCGATGCCTACGACGTCGTGACCTGGTGCGGTTCGGCTCCGGCCCCGCTCCTGGAGGACAGGGCGCTGATCCAGCAGCGGATGTCGACCGACACCCCGCTTGGGGACATCGACTGGCGTGCCGAGGCCTGGGACGGTGCCCGGTTCCGTCGGTTCGAGGAGTCGGTCTCTGCGATGGGTCGCCAGTCATGGACCGCCGGCGCGGTCGAGCGGACGACCGGCCGGCTCGTGGCGGCGACCTGGATCCTGGCCCACCCGAACCAGCCGACCCAGGCGTGGCAGTGGGACACCCTCGTGCTGCCGGAGCACCGCGGCCACCGTCTCGGACTGGCGACGAAGCTGGCCAACATCGAGCGTCTGCAGCAGGACCGGCCGACGACCCGACACGTCTCCACGGGCAACGCCGCCGACAACGCCGCGATGATCGCGGTGAACGACGCCCTCGGGTTCCGGGTCACCGGCTTCTGGCGCGAGTACCAGCGCCGGCTCTGACACGCGGGTACCCGCCGTCCCACGTGGCCCTCGGGCCGGCTGCTGCCGAGCCCGGCACCGGCCAACTAGGCTCGACGACGTGTGCGGGATCGTGGGGTACGTCGGCCACCGTTCGGCGGTGGACGTGGTGGTCGAGGCTCTGCGCCGGCTGGAGTACCGCGGCTACGACTCGGCCGGGGTCGCGCTGGTCGGCGACGACGGGCGGCTGTCGGTGAGCAAGCGGGCAGGAAAGCTGGCCGTGCTGGCCCGGGCGCTGGAGGCAGCCCCCCTGCCCGAGGCGAGCACCGGGATCGGGCACACGCGGTGGGCCACCCACGGTCCGCCCACGGACCCCAACGCCCACCCCCACGTCGACGACCACGGCCGCGTCGCCGTCATCCACAACGGGATCATCGAGAACTTCGCCGTTCTGCGCGCCGAGCTCGAGGACGCCGGCACAGCGCTCACGTCCGAGACCGACACCGAGGTGGTCGCCCACCTCCTCGCCGCTGAGATGGAGACCGGGGCGGGCGACCTGGCCACGGCGATGCGGCGGGTGTGCCGCCGGCTGACCGGTGCGTTCACCCTCGTGGCGGTCGCGGCGGGCAGCCCGGGCCGAGTCGTCGCCGCTCGGCGCAACTCCCCCCTGGTCATCGGGGTCGGGGACGGGGAGAACTTCGTGGGCTCCGACGTCTCGGCCTTCATGTCCTACACACGCGAGGCGATGGAGGTGGACGACGACCAGGTCGTCGACCTGACCGCGCACTCCGTCACGCTCACCGACCTGGACGGCACCCCGCTGGAGCCGCGGCGGTTCACGATCGACTGGGACGTCGACGCCGCCGAGAAGGGGGGGTTCGACTACTTCATGCTGAAGGAGATCGCCGAGCAGCCGAAGGCCGTCGCCGACACCCTGCTGGGCCGCCTGGGGCCGGACGGGCGCCTCACCCTGGACGAGGTGAGGCTGGCCGACGAGGAGATCCGCAGCATCGACAAGGTGATCATCACCGCCTGCGGGACGGCCTTCCACGCCGGGCTGGTGGCCAAGTACGCCATCGAGCACTGGACGCGCATCCCGTGCGAGGTCGAGATGGCCAGCGAGTTCCGCTACCGCGACCCCATCGTGGACCAGCAGACGCTCGTCATCGCGATCAGCCAGTCCGGGGAGACGATGGACACCCTCATGGCGCTGCGGCACGCACGCGAGCAGGGCGCCAAGGTGCTGGCCATCTGCAACACCAACGGGGCGACCATCCCGCGCGAGTCCGACGCGGTGCTCTACACGCGCGCTGGGCTCGAGATCGCCGTCGCGTCCACGAAGGCCTTCCTCACCCAGCTCGTGGCCTGCTACCTCGTCGCCCTGTACCTCGGGCAGGTGCGCGGCACGGCGTGGGGCGAGGAGATCGCCCGGGTGCTCGACGACGTCGCCGACCTCCCGGCCAAGGTCGACCAGGTGCTCGAGACCGTCGAGCCGGTCAGGGACCTGGCCCGACAGCTCGCCGACAGCACGTCCGTCCTGTTCATCGGGCGGCACGTGGGCTTCCCGGTGTCGCTCGAGGGTGCCTTGAAGCTGAAGGAGATCGCGTACATGCACGCCGAGGGCTTCCCGGCCGGGGAGCTCAAGCACGGCCCGATCGCCCTGGTCGAGACCGGCGTGCCCGTCGTCGTCGTCGTGCCGTCCCCGCGAGGTCGGGGCGTGCTGCACGACAAGGTCATCTCCAACATCCAGGAGGTGCGCGCTCGCGGAGCCCTCACCATCGTCGTCGCCGAGCAGGGGGACGACGCGGTCGTCCCCTACGCCGACCACCTCATCCGCGTTCCCCCGACCACCACGCTGCTGCAGCCGGTCGTGGCCACCGTGCCCCTGCAGGTGTTCGCCTGCGAGATGGCAGCGCTGCGCGGCTTCGACGTCGACCAGCCACGCAACCTGGCCAAGAGCGTCACGGTCGAGTAGGCGGGGCGGGCTCACGGTGGCAGTCGTCGGCATCGGGGTGGACGTGGTCGACGTGGCCCGGTTCGTCGACGTCGTCGAACGGTCGCCCGGCCTGGTGCCCCGGGTGCTCACCGACGAGGAGGCGCGAGGGCGGCGGCCACCCAGCCTGGCGGCCCGCTTCGCGGCCAAGGAGGCCCTCGCGAAGGCACTCGGTGCACCCAGGGGCCTGCGCTGGCACGATGCACAGGTGCGTCAGGAGCCCGACGGCCGGCCCGTGCTCACCACCACCGGCACGGTGGCCGCGGCCCTCGCCGCCCGTGGGGTGTCCCAGGTGCACCTGTCGCTCACCCATGACGGCGGGGTGTCCGTCGCCATGGTGGTGCTGGAGTCGTGATCCGCGCGCACCGGGTCGACGACGTCCGCGCCGCCGAGGCGGCGCTGATGGCCTCGGTGCCGGACGGGGCGCTGATGCAGCGTGCGGCGGCCGGGCTCGCCGTGGTCTGCCAGAGCCTGCTCGCCGAACGACGGGGGACAGTCCCGGGCAGCCGCGTCGTCCTGCTGGTGGGAGGGGGCGACAACGGCGGCGACACCTTGTACGCGGGCGCGCGGCTCGCTGCCCGGGGAGCCCAGGTGCATGCCGTCCTGCTGAGCCCGCAGCGCACCCACACGGGTGGGCTGGCGGCGCTTCGTCGTTCGGGCGGGCGCACCGTGGAGGGGTCGAGCGCCCTCGACTCCGTGCGGCGTGCCGACCTCGTTCTCGACGGGATCGTCGGCATCGGCGGCAGCCCGGGCCTGCGGGCGCCGGCGACCAACCTGGTCTCGGCGGCCGCGTCCTCGACGGCTCTCGTGGTCGCGGTGGACCTGCCCAGCGGCGTCGAGGTGGACACCGGGCGGACGCCGCTCGACCACGTCCGTGCGGGGGTGACGGTCACGTTCGGCACGCACAAGGTGTGCCATCTGGTCGACCCCGGGTCGGCGTCCAGCGGCGTGGTGCGGCTGGTCGACATCGGGTTGGGGCCCCACCTGCCCCGAGCAGCAGTGGAGGCGCTCGAGGACGCCGACGTGGCCGCCCTGCTCGCCCGGTCCATGGTTCCCGGCCGGACCGACGACAAGTACCGACGGGGCGTCCTGGGGCTGCACGTCGGGGACCGTCAGTACGCCGGGGCGAGCGTGCTGGCCGCCTCTGCCGCCCTCAACGGCGGCATCGGCATGCTGCGCGTCGTCGGCGACCCGGTCGTGAGTGCCGCCGTGCGCGACGCGTGCCCCGAAGCGGTGCTGGCCGACGGTCGGGTGCAGGCGTGGGTGGCCGGCTCCGGGACGGACCCCTCGACGGCGGCGGCGGTCGTCCCGCGCCTGCTCGACTCGGGAGTCCCCGCCGTCCTCGATGCCGGGGCTCTCGGGGTCAGTCGCCGCCTGCGCCCCGACGTGCTGATGACCCCACACGCGGGCGAGCTGGCCCGCCTGCTGGGTGTGCGCCGCGGCGACATCGAGGCGGACCGGCTCGGCCACGTCCGTCAGGCAGCCGAGAGCCTCGACGCCACCGTGCTGCTCAAGGGCTCGACCACGCTCGTGGCCACCCCGGACGGTCGGGTGCGCGCCAACCACACCGGAACCCCGTGGCTCGCGACCGCCGGCTCGGGCGACCTGCTCGCAGGTCTCGCAGCAGCCTTCCTCGCCGCCGGCATGGAGGCGCTAGACGCCGGCAGCGTGGCCGCCCACGTGCACGGGCTCGCCGGCTCGATGGCCGCCGCGGTGACCGGGTCGCCCAGCGCGACGGACGTGCTGGCCGCCCTGCCCCGCGCGCTGCTGCGGCTGCGTTTGCCAGAATCAGCGTCGTGACCGTCCCGCCCGTCCCCCACGCCGAGGTCACGGTGGACCTGACAGCCATCCGCGACAACGTGTCACGCCTCAGCCGGGCGGCGGACGGTGCGCAGACGATGGCAGTGGTCAAGGCCGACGCGTACGGGCACGGACTGGTCCCGGCTGCCTGGGCGGCGAAGGCAGGGGGTGCCGAGTGGCTCGGCACCGCGGTGCTCGCCGAGGCGGTGGCACTGCGCCGGGCCGGGCTCCCCGGGCGTGTGCTCGCGTGGCTCGCGGCGCCGGGGGAGGACTACGACACCGCGCTGGACGAGGACATCGACGTCGCCGCGTACGCCCCGTGGCAGCTCGAGGAGATCGCTGCGGCTGCCGGCCGTACCGGCCGTCCGGCCCGGGTGCACCTGAAGGTCGACAGCGGCCTGGGTCGCGGAGGGGTGATGCCGGCCGAGTGGGACACCGTGGTCGAGCACGCGCTTCGGCTCGAGTCCGCCCGTGCCCTGCGGCTGGTGGGGGTCTGGACCCACTTCGCCTATGCCGACGCCCCCGGGCACCCCACGATCGGCACGCAGCTCGAGGTCTTCGCCGACGCGGTCGAGCGGGCCGAGCTGGCCGGCGCCGAGCTGGAGGTCAGGCACGCGGCGAACTCCGCCGCCACGCTCACGCTTCCCGAGGCCCGCTTCGACCTCGTCCGGCCTGGGCTGGCGGTCTACGGGCTCTCACCCATCCCCGACGTGGCCACGGCAGCCGCCCTGGGCCTGCGCCCGGCGATGCGGCTGGCGGGCAGGGTCGCCCTGGTGAAGTCGGTACCGGCCGGGCACGGGGTGTCGTACGGGCACACCTACGTGACACCTCGGCCGACCCGGTTGGCGCTCGTCCCGCTGGGCTACGCCGACGGAGTGCCCCGACACGCGTCCGGGACCGGTCCGGTCCACGTCTGCGGCCGCACGTTCCCCGTCGCCGGTCGGGTGTGCATGGACCAGGTCGTCCTCGACGTGGGCGACGCCGACGTCGACGTCGGCGACGACGCGGTGCTGTTCTCCGACGGGCGGCACGGCGAGCCTACGGCGCAGGACTGGGCCGACGCCGCTGGCACGATCTCGTACGAGATCGTCACCCGCATCTCCGGCCGGCTGCCGCGCCGCTACCTCGGTGCGGAGGCGACGCAGCCCGGTCGACGCCAGCAGTCGGACGAGGCCCGTCACCACCAGCGGACCGAGGTCGGCTGATGGTGGACGTCGGCACGCTGGGACGCTCCGTCGCGGGGATCGGTGTCGGCAGCGTCGTGGCCGCCACCGGAGCTGCCGTCGGCTTCGGCCTCGAGCGGTACGCGATGGGCCGGTCGATGCGCACCCCCGACCCGTACGTCAACGAGCCTCTGGGCGGCCTGCGTGGAACTCCCTACGCCGTGCAGACCTCCGACGGGGTCCAGCTGCACGTCGAGGTCGACGGCGACACGGCCTCGGGTGTCACGGTGGTCTTCGCCCACGGCTACGCCCTGAACCTGGACTGCTGGCACTTCCAGCGACGTGACCTGCGGGGGCTCGGCCGGCTGGTGTTCTACGACCAGCGGTCGCACGGGCGCTCGGGTCGTGCCCCGAGCGACGAGACGTCCATGCAGCGTCTCGGCCGTGACCTCGGGGAGATCGTCGACGTGCTCGTCCCACCCGGTCCGGTGGTGCTGGTGGGCCACTCCATGGGGGGGATGTCGATCATGTCCCTGGCCGGCCAGCGCCCCGAGCTGTTCGGCGACCGGGTCGCCGGCGTGGGCTTCGTGGCCACCAGCGCCCGTCTGGCGGTCGGTGACGAGGCAGGTCTGAAGGCGCGGCTGACCCAGACGGTGCAGAGGTACGGTCCGGCAGCGATGGCCACGGTGGCCCGGCAGGCCGACCTGGTCGAGTCCGTCCGACGCACCGGGAGCGACCTCGGCTACGTCCTCACCAAGAAGTTCTCCTACGCCCGGGACGACATCTCCCCGTCGCTGGTCGAGTTCGTCTCGGCCATGGTCGCCGGCACCCCCGTCGGCGTGATCTCCGACTTCCTGCCCCACCTGGGCATGCACGACGCCACGACGGCGCTTGCCTCGTTGGCGTCGGTGGAGACGCTGGTGATCGGTGCCGGCAAGGACAGGATGACACCGGTGCAGCACAGCCGGGAGATCGTGGCCGCCGTGCCCGAGGCGGAGTACCTCGAGGTGCCCGACGCCGGGCACATGGTGATGCTGGAGTACCCCGACATCGTCACGGCGCACGTCCGCTCGCTCGTTGCGCGGTCGACGCGAGGGACGGTGGCTGCGGTGGACGACCCCGGTGCCGCGCCGGTGCCGCTCCCGCGGGCCGGTCGACGTCGACGTCGACGCAAGCGCGGGTCGTGACCGGTTCCGGCGGCCGGTGGCACGTGCCCAGCGCCGGCGCGATGCACGACCTTGGTGTCTGCCTTGGGCAGATACTTCGCGCTGGAGATGTCGTGCTCTTGGACGGGGACCTGGGTGCCGGCAAGACCACCCTGGCCCGGGGTGTGGCCGACGGGCTGGGCGTCGACGGGCCGGTCACGTCCCCCACCTTCGTGATCGCTCGGGAGCACCTGCTGCGCGACGGGACCCCGGGGCTGGTGCACGTGGACGCCTACCGGCTCGCCGGCCCCGACGAGCTCGACGACCTCGACCTCGGTCCCGCGATGCGGTCGAGCGTGACGGTCGTCGAGTGGGCCGCCGACGTTGCCGAGCACCTGCACGCCGAGCCGCTCGTGCTCACCATCGCGGTCAACGACGACGAGTCCCGAGAGGTGACCTGGCAGGCAGGGGGACGGCGCTGGGCGCCCGACCTCACCCGCGTAGCGGGTTGTGGCGGGCGCTGAGGGTCGCGACGCGGTCGGGGTCGACGGGTCGTACGAGCCCCTCCTGCACGACGGCGGCCACGAGCCGGCCGTCCGCAGTGAACAGCCGGCCCATGGCGAGGCCCCGTCCGCCGACGGCCGAGGGGCTCACCGCGTCGTACAGCAGCCACTCGTCGGCACGAAACGGCCGCTGGAACCACAGCGCGTGGTCGAGGCTGGCGCCCATCACCGGGTCGAGGCTGAACGACACCCCGTGCCGGGCCAGCACCGGGTGCAGCAGTGACACGTCGCTCATGTAGGCGAGCATCGACGCGTGCAGCACGGGGTCGGCGGGGAGCCGGCCGGCCGCGCGCATCCAGACCCGGTGGCGAGCGTCGGCGCGCGGGCCGATGTCGCGTTGCACGAACGGGTGCGGGTCGATGGCGCGCAGGTCGATGCTGGACGCGAGAGCGGACGAGATCGGCATGCGGTCGGCGTAGCCGGCGAGCGCCTCGGCGAAGGTGGGCAGCGTCTCCGGCGATGGGACGTCCGGCATCTCGTCCGCGTGGTCGAAGCCGGGCTCGCTGCGGTGGAACGACGCGGCGAACGAGTAGATGGCCTTGCCGTGCTGGATGCCGTGCACACGGCGGGTGGAGAAGCTGCCGCCGTCACGGATCCGCTCGACGAGGAAGACCGTCGGCAGGGTGGGGTCACCGGGGCGCAGGAAGTAGCTGTGCAGGGAGTGGATGGCGCGGTCCGCCGGCACCGTCCGGGCCGCGGCAACGAGGGCCTGGGCGGCCGTCTGCCCGCCGAACGTCCGCGCGAGCCCGCCGCGCGGGTGGTGGCCACGATAGATGTCGTCCTCGATGCGCTCGAGTGCCAGCACGGCGACCAGCTCCTCGATGGCTTCCTGCCCGTGCGGCACCGCGGCGGAGGGCTCGAGGGTCATGACCGCAGGCTAGTGCGCCCACGAGGGCCCTCGCGCCCGGCTGCTCGCACGGCAGGGCCCTACGCTGGGGAGGTGCGCCTCGGCTGGGACACCTCGACGGACACCGTGACCGTGGCGGTGCACGACGGTGCCGAGGTACGCAGCCATCGCACTGGATCGGCACCCCGGCGTCATGCCGAGGTGCTCACGCCGCTGGTTGCCGAGGCGCTCGCCGCGGCCGACGTGGAGGGCCCGGCGCTCGCCGGCATCGTCGTCGGGGTCGGCCCCGGGGCCTACACCGGTCTGCGGGTCGGGCTGGTCACCGCGCAGGCGCTCGGATGGGCCTGGCACGTCCCCGTCCACGGCGCCTGCAGCCTCGACGCGCTGGCCGTGCAGGCCGTCGCCGACCACCCGTCACGAACGGCCGACGGCTTGGTCGTCGTGGCCGACGCACGCCGTCGCCAGGTGTTCTGGGCCCGCTACGACGGCTCGGCACGACGGGTGGCGGGCCCGCACGTCGCCGCCCCGGACGAGGTGGACACGCTCGGCCTCCCCGTCGTCGGCTCGGGCGCACGCGAGCACCCCACGCTCTTCCCCGAGGGCCGCGAGCCCGTGACCCCTGATGCGGGGTGGCTGCTGCGGGGCGTCGCAGCAGGGGCCGTCACGCTGGGTCCGGCCGAGCCGGTCTACCTGCGCCGGCCCGACGTGACGGTCGCGGCCGGCGTCAAGCCCGTGCTCCAGCAGGGACGGCCACGCTGAGCGGGGGTGTCCGACCGATGCGGTGGTGGGACCTCGAGGCGGTGCTGTCGCTGGAGGGGGAGGTCTTCGGCGACCGGTCCCCATGGTCACGGGAGACGTGGTGGGCAGAGCTCGCCGGTGTTCCGGAGACCCGCACCTACGTCGTCGTCGAGCAGGGTGCGACGGTTGCCGGCTACGCCGGGATCGCCTGGGCGTCCTGGACCGCCGACGTCATGACGGTTGCCGTGGCGCCCCAGGAGCAGGGCCGCGGCCACGGGCACGCACTCGTGCACGCCTTGCTCTCGGCTGCCGAGGAGCGGGGCGTCGACGAGGTAATCCTCGAGGTGCATGCCGGCAACGTGCCTGCCATCGCGCTCTACCGCGGCCACGGCTTCCGGCTCCTCTCCCGACGGCGTGACTACTACGGCAGGGGAGAGGACGGGCTCGTGCTCCGGCGACGCCTCGGCCGTCCCGTGCGCCGGGGCCCGACACCGACACCCCCAACGGAGGGAGCCACATGAGCCCGTCACCGACCTCCGCCGGCCGCCCACGCGGTCCGCTGGTGCTCGGCATCGAGACCTCGTGCGACGAGACCGGGGTCGGCATCGTCGCCGGCTCCACCCTGCTGGCGAACGAGGTCGCGTCCAGCGTCGACGAGCACGCCCGGTTCGGGGGGGTGGTGCCCGAGGTAGCCAGCCGGGCCCACCTCGAGGCGATGCTGCCCACCGTGCAGCGGGCGTGCCGAGCCGCCGACGTCTCGGTGACCGACCTGGACGCCATCGCCGTCACCGGGGGTCCTGGCCTCGTCGGTGCGCTGCTGGTGGGCGTGGCCGCAGCCAAGGCGCTGGCGCTCGGGCTCGACCGGCCGTTGTTCGGGGTCAACCACCTCGCCGCGCACGTCGCGGTCGACACCCTCGAGCACGGCCCGCTCCCGCAGCCGGCCGTGGCGCTCCTCGTGTCAGGCGGCCACTCGTCGGTGCTGCTCGTCGACGACCTCGCCCACGACGTCCGCCCTCTCGGCGCCACGATCGACGATGCCGCTGGTGAGGCGTTCGACAAGGTGGCCCGAGTGCTGGGGCTGCCGTTCCCCGGGGGGCCGGAGATCGATCGACTGGCACGGCTGGGTGACCCCACCGGCATCGACTTCCCCCGCGGCCTGACCTCGCCGCGGGACATGGACCGACACCGCTACGACTTCTCGTTCTCGGGGGTGAAGACCGCGGTCGCCCGCTGGGTGGCGGCCCGGGAGCAGAGCGGTGAGAGTGTGCCGCGCGAGACGGTGGCCGCCGCCTTCCAGGAGGCTGTCGCCGACGTCCTGTCCCGCAAGGCCGTCCTCGCCTGCTCCGAGCACGGAGTCGACACGCTCCTCCTCGGCGGCGGCGTGGCGGCGAACTCGCGGCTGAGGGCGCTGACCGAGCAGCGGTGCGAGAGCGCCGGGGTCACGCTCCGCGTCCCCCACCCGACGCTGTGCACCGACAACGGGGCCATGGTGGCTGCGCTGGGATCGTTGCTCGTGGACGCCGGCGCGGAGGCATCGGCTCCCGACCTCGGCGCCGTGTCGTCGCTGCCGGTCGACGTCGTCACCATGTAGGCCCAGGGTGGACCATGCCGCCGCAGCCCGTCACCCCCATGCACCTCGTCGTCGACACGGGGGTGGATGACGCGCTGGCCCTTGTCGCTGCCGCCCTGCACCGGTCCCTGCGGCTGACCCAGGTGACGGTCAGCGCCGGAAACGTCGACCTGCCCTCGGCGTGGGCGAACACCAGGCACGTCCTGGCCGCGTTGGGCCCGGCTGGGGACGTGCCGGTCACCCGGGGGGCGGCGACCCGGCTGGACGGTCAGCCGTTCTCGACGCGGCTGGTGCACGGGCCGGACGGTCTCGCCGGTCAGCGACTCCGGTCGAACCGGCCGGGCAGCGGCGTCGACGACCTGTCGGGTGCGCCGCTCGTGGCATCCGTCACCGGGACCTTGGTCTGCGCGGCGCCGCTGACGACCCTCACCTGGCTGCCGGCCGGACCGGTGCTCGCGACGTACAGCGCACCCGGCGAGGCCAACGAGGCCCTCGACCCCGAGGCGGCGCGGCAGGTGATGGCGTCGTGGACGGTCACCCACGCCACCGCGGCTGATGCGCTCACCCCGCGTGCGGTCGAGGACGCCTGGGCAGGGGTGCCGGCCGTCGCGCGCGACTCTCCGCTGGGCCGCCTGGTGGGGGCTCTGCTCCGGCACCAGGCGGCTCGCGGCGCCGGGCTCGGGGACGCTGCGGCGGTGCTGTGCCTCGGCGGAGGTCCGGACCCGCTGGGCGACCTTGTCGCGCTGCTCAGACGGTGAGCGACCGGGCGACGTCGACGAGCTCGTCCGGTACCGGCTTGCGGCGGCCGGCGATCTGCTCGATGGGCACCCGCACGATGCTCTCGCTCTGCAGCCCCACCATCACACCTGAGTCGCCGTCGCGCACCGCGTCCACCGCTGCGACGCCGAAGCGGGAGCCCAGCACCCGGTCGGTGGGCGTCGGTGTCCCCCGCGCTGGACGTGGCCCAGGACGGTCAGTCGGGAGTCGAATCCGGTGCGGTCCTCGAGCTCCTTGCGGACCATCTCGCCGACCGCGCCGGCCACGATGGAGCCGAACGTGCCCGTCGGCGGCTCCCAGCTGACGGAGTCCTGCAACGGGACGGCCCCCTCGGCGACGACGACAACGGACGAGCGGGCCCGGCGGTGCCGGTGCACCAGCTGCTTGCTGAGCTCGTCGACGTCGAACGGCACCTCGGGGATGAGGATGGCCTCAGCCCCTGCAGCGATGCCCGCCGACAGCGCGATCCACCCGTTGTGACGGCCCATCACCTCGACCACCATGACCCGGTTGTGGCTCTCGCCCGTCGTCTGCACGCGGTCGAGTGCGTCGGCGGCGATGAAGACGGCGGTGTCGAAGCCCACCGAGTGGTCCGTCCCCGCGACGTCGTTGTCGATCGTCTTCGGGACCCCGATCATCGGCAACCCCTCGGCGGCCAGCTCGCCTGCGGCCGCGAGCGTGCCGTCCCCGCCGATGCAGATCACGGCGTCCAGCCGGTTGCGCTTGACGCTCTCGAACACCATGCCGGTGCCGTCCGGGTGCTCGTGCGGATGGTAGCGAGCGGTGCCCAGAACGGTGCCGCCACGGGTCACCAGCCCTCGGGTGGAGTCGACGGAGAGGTCGACGATGTCGCCCTCGGCCATCCCCTTCCAGCCGTTGCGGAAGCCGATGATGGTGTCGCCGTGCTCCATCTCGGCTCGACGCACCACGGCGCGAATGACGGCGTTCAGGCCGGGGCAGTCCCCACCGCCGGTGAGCAGTCCGATGCGCATGCGGATCCCCTCGATGCGCGGGCCCTCCCTTCCCAGCTGAGGAGCCCGTCCGGGCCCGTGAGACCCTGACCGACGTGTCCAGGCTCGTCGTGGTGCTCGCCCTCACGGCTGGGCTCGCGACCGGAGCCTGCTCGACCGTCGACGGCGGCCTCGACGAGCCCGCGAGCGCCAGCGCTGAGGCCAGCGCCGAGGCCGGCGCACCCGCCGGCCCGTCGCAGGCGGCGGCCCCGACGTCGCCGCCAACCACCACGGGCGACGCCGCCGTCAACGGCGCAGCGGCCGCGGCGGCGCGTCCGTCCACCGAGCCGCGAGCGGTCACGGGCTGGGGACCGACGATGCAGCAGTGGCGCCGCGCGGGCGTCCTCGTGGCCGACATGTCCGTCGAGGAGCAGGCCGGCCAGGTGATCGTCGCGACCTACGCGGGGCTCGAGCCACCACTCGACCTCGTTCGCGAGCTCCACCTCGGTGGCGTCATCCTCATGGGGGACAACGTGCCGACGGGGGCCGGTGGCGCGTCGAGCATGGAGAGGATCACCCGCCGCCTCCGGGAGGCCGCCGACCGCCCCTTCCCCGTCATCGTTGCCGTCGACCAGGAGGGCGGCCCGGTCGCCCGCCTCGGCCCACCGGTGACGGAGTTCCCGCCGGGGATGGCCCACGGGGCGGCCAACGACCGGGCGGTGAGCCGCACGGCCGCACGGGCGAGCGGCACCGAGCTGGCCGCGCTCGGGTTCACGATGGTGTTCGCGCCGGTGGCCGACGTCACCATGGCGGGCGACCCGACCATCGGCGTCCGGTCACCGGGCGACCGGCCGGCGTTGGTGAGCCGGGTGGCGGTGGCCCAGGCGCAGGGCTTCGAGCGGGCCGGGGTCGTCCCCGTGCTCAAGCACTTCCCCGGGCACGGCAGCGTTCCAGCGGACAGCCACGTCGAGCTGCCCGTCCAGACCGCGCCGGTCGATCGACTCACGCAGCGTGACCTGCGCCCGTTCGCGGCAGCCGTCGACGCCGGTGTGCCGGCGATGATGGTCGCCCACATCGACGTCCGCGCCGTCGACGCGGGGGTGCCGGCGTCGCTGTCGCGCCCAGTGGTCACCGGGGTGCTGCGCGACCAGCTCGGGTTCGAGGGTGTCGTCGTGACCGACTCCCTCGGCATGGCCGCTGTCGCCGACCGCTCCACCGCGGCCGAGTCGGCGGTGGCTGCTCTGCGGGCGGGCGCCGACCTGCTGCTCATGCCTCCTGATGCCCGCGCCGCCCGGGACGGCATCGTCGCGGCGGTGCGATCGGGTGGGCTGCCCCGTGACCGGCTCGTCGAGGCTGCCCGACGGGTGGTCGCCCTGCAGCTGTACCAGCGGTCGTCGGCGCAGCGGCCCGCTCTGTCGGTGGTCGGGTCGCATGCCGAGGCGTCGCGCGCGCTGTCCGAGCGCGCGGTCACCGTGATGGACGGTCCGTGCACGGGCCCCTACGTCGGCAGCTCGATCCGCATCGCCGGTGGGACGTCGACCGACCGGGAGCGCCTGCGGGCCGCGGCAGACGCGGCGGGCCTCGGGACCGGGGCCGGCGACCTGGTGGTGCTGATGGGCGCCGGCTCGACGGCGAGCGGAGACGTCGTGGTCGCCCTCGACACCCCGTACGGCCTGGCCCGCTCCTCCGCGGCCACCGCGTCCCTGGCGCTCTTCGGTCGGACGCCGCAGGCGTTCGAGGTCCTGGTCGACGTGCTGACCGGACGAGCCGAGGCCCCCGGGACGCTGCCGGTGCGCGTCGACGGGGCCCGTCGGCAACCCTGCTGAGCGACGGTGTTGGCACTCAGGTTGACCGAGTGCTAAGGCTCATCTAGTGTCGGACCTGGCACTCGGTCACCCCGGGTGCCAGCCGTGCCGCCCGCTCGACCGGCACCCGCGACGACGGTCGAGCGCCCGTGGGACGGCCCACCTGACGTACTACTCATCGACGTCCCGCGAAAGGGGAGTCAGCACGTGTCCGTGTCGATCAAGCCACTGGAGGACCGCGTCCTCGTCAAGCCGCTCGACGCCGAGCAGACCACGGCGTCCGGCCTGGTGATCCCTGACACCGCCAAGGAGAAGCCCCAGGAGGGCGAGGTCCTGGCCGTGGGTCCGGGCCGCTGGGACGAGGACGGCGAGAACCGCGTCCCGCTCGACGTGAACGTCGGCGACAAGGTCCTGTACTCGAAGTACGGCGGCACCGAGGTCAAGTACCAGGGCGAGGAGTACCTGATCCTGTCTGCCCGCGACGTCCTGGCCATCCTGGGCTAGCCACCCGCAGGCTCGAGCAAGCGTCGGGGGCGCCGGACGGCGGGTTGGGTGCGGAGCCGCCGACGGCCGGCGCACCCCCCCCGAGA
>Ga0316576_10000045_pt1 | contig 37947 bp, 29 predicted proteins | sample S0NA_FD_203075 | JGI IMG/M metagenome (GOLD analysis project Ga0316576, IMG submission 203075) | Rhizosphere microbial communities from salt marsh grasses in Alabama, United States - S0-2_050615r3r5 | ecosystem: Host-associated > Plants > Roots > Rhizosphere | place: USA: Alabama | collected...
CACGAGCACGAGCCGTCCTGGGCGGAACGCAATCCTCATTGGTAGATCCTTACTCCTTCTTCACACTTCCGCGAAAGTAGGAACCAAGTGTAGTGGCTACGCGGCTTTCTGTCTGATCGAATCTGCACGGCCTGCGGGCCGAGTGTTTCTTCCAGATTCTGATGCCGTCGATGAAGGTTTCAAGGGGCGTTCGACCGCGACACATCTTGCCCTGGTGGGTCCGCTGCTCGTTGTACTCGACGAGCCACGCGTCGAGGTCTTCCTGCTGCTCGGCACGCACGCGCCGATCGACCGGCCAGGCGCCGCGCGATGGGCGGGTGTTTACTTGAGGGCCTGGGTGGTGAGGTAGAAGTCGTCGAAATGGGCGTGCTGAGGGGTCGAGGGCGCCCAGTCCATGGTATTGCCCCCAAAGAAGGTCGAGAATGCGAGGGCATCGATGCCGTAGCTTCTGCCGTCGACCCGCCACACGAAGTTGGATTTCGACAGGACCTTGTTGTCATCGAACCAGACCTCGAGCTTGCCGGAGTTCGTGGGCAGCTGGGAGTCGTTCATCTTGATGTGGTGGATCACCGTGTGCCAGTTCCCGCGGTCAAACGCCTGATCGCTCCCGTCCACCTGATAGAACATCTCCTCGCCGTAAGTGAGTCCGGCCAGGAACTGGGCGGGATAGTACAGGTACTGGGTGGCGTTGCCGGTGCCCGCACCGCACGGGTGCGCGGACGACCAGCATACCCACATGCCGCGGGCGCTGAAGCCATCGAGGTTTCCCTGCGCGCCCGAGGGACACGAGCCGCCACACAGCCCGGGGAGCTTGCCTCCGAGCTTGAACTGGAAGTCGTCATCGAAGCGGACCCGGTATTTGAGCCAGAGCTCCTCGTAGGAGTTGCCAAACGGGATCATGAAGGTCGGACCGCTGGCCCCCCCGATCGCGTTGGCCGGATACGTGACCTGGAGGTAGCCATTGCTCCCCTCCTTCCTCGTCCGCAAGTCCCCAGAGATATACGGAACCTGCAGACCGAAGTCCTCTTCAAGATACCCCTCGGTATAGGCAGCGTCGTGTTCCCGGTTGTCGAAGGTGACGTTGAAGACGGGTGGCGGCGGCGGTGGTGGTGACAGCACTCCGCCTGCGTCCGGGCTGGGAGCAGGACCGGCTTTGACCACGAGCTCCGGGCACTCACCGCAATCCGCTGGGCAGTTAACGCAGCTCTCCTTGCCCGAGCAGACGTTGTTGCCACAGTTGATCCCCCCTTTCGCGTTGGAAACTCGGTCGGGCGCGTGACCGCCGATCAGCACGCCATCGCATCCGGCCAGGGCCAGGACGCTCAGCATGGCTGTCAAGGCTTTCGTCTGCATGCAAGGCCGCCTGTTCACGGGTCGTGTGCTGTGGAATCGCATCATTTCTCCGTATTTCACCCGCGCGGCAGGGGTCTCGGTTCGATCGTGCCCGCCACCGGTGGCAGGCCGCCGCAGCGGCCGAGCCAGCGAACGAGCAACATCGTGGCGGTCTGCGGCACGCGGACGAAGATGCAGCCGAAGCCCTCTCCCTCTCGTAGAAAGATCACGCGGCCGCGCACCTTGAACGGCGGGTTCGTCGGAGGATACAGGCTGGCAGTGAACGTGGTGTCCGGTGCCACCGCGCGAGAGGTGCACACGAACATCCCGCCCATCGAGATGTCACGGATCGTGGCGGCGAGGGGCCGTGCCCCCTCGCCCTCGAATCGGATCTCCACCTCCGCCGCGCACGCGCGTCGTGTGTGACGTCGGGAGTCGACGGGTTGGCGGTACTGCTGACTGACAGGCATCGCGTGCTCCCCGCGCCCCCAACGGCGCTCAGACGAACCAATGTTCTTGGGACACAGCAGCGGGGTGTCTATGCACGCTGTTCGTCGTCCACGGCAAAGAAAAACCTCTTTGCCCTTGAAGACCGCGACGCTGCATGGGCGGGCCTCGTCCGTGTCTGGCCATTGTGGACTTCCGCCGTGTGCGGCCCTGACCTATCTCGCCACAGCTCGCATGGTCGTTCCACTGGTGCCAACAGCCCGATCACGTCAGCGGCTCAGTTGGTTGTACAGCCAAAATGACGCGTGCCCGCCGGGAGACTGCTGTTGATCGCGGCGTGCACGGGAACCGGAAACGCCGTGGGATGGATCGCCTGCAAGGCCGCCGTGGGATTTCCACTGGTGTCGACAAACTGCCCCACAGTACCCTTCCTCCCGGCGGTCTCCACCGTCAGCCCGTAGACCGCACCAGCCATGCTGCTCTTCAGCGAAGGAAGATCACTGCTGGCGAAGCTGGCGCCCGGCCTCTGGTCCTGGGGGACGAAGCTGGCTCCAGTGCTGGAATTGACGTCCTTGGTCCCCGCGCGAAACCGGGCGATCATCTCGCTACCCACCTGATAGATGTTTCCGTCGACCACCGTGGCGGGGACAGCGGGATCTTCAACGGTGGCGACCCTGGCCTGATGGAAGATGCTGTCCATCACCACGCTGGCGTCCACCCAGCTCCCGTTGTACTTCCAGTGCGTGTACCCCTTGACGGAGAGTGCCGCGTCGTTGAAGGCCACGCCGCTGTTGGCCATGATGTTGTTGACAAACAGATCGACGGAGGGCTGGAAGTTCATGCCGTGGGTCTGGTTGTTGGTGCCGTATCGCCCGAGCCTCTTTTTGTTTAGATCGGAATTGAGCCCATTGATACAGACCACCGTGAAGGGCGGGACATCTGGTAGCCCGTACCTCAGCGCGTGCTCCGCGCAGTACCGGTCAGGAGCGCCGTCGTTGTTGGAGTCGTACTTCTTGGTCCGGCCGTCGGCGTGCACGGAAACCGCGGCATTCGCCCCGCCGACGATGGTGTTGTTGACGATCTCGAGGCCCGACGACGCGGCTAGCCGCAAGTTGTAGTCCGACTCGGGACCGGCGATCATCAGGTTGTTCACGGCGGTGAGGCCGTGAGAGATCTCGAAGAACAGGCTCGCGCCGTGGTTGTTGACGAAGCGGCTGCTGGCCACGACCGCCTTGTAGCAGGACTGGTCGAACCACAGCCCACAGCCGACGTTGTCGATAAAGTCGGAGCTCTCCACCCGGGTGTCGTAGGCCTTGGTCAGCTTGATCGCGCCTGAGATCGGCCCTCTGGCAAACTCCCGATGCGCGTTGGCCTGCGCGATCCTCGAGCTCAGCAAGTGGAAGCTCGAGGGGGAACCGCTGCCCCCCAGCCATCCCGGCTCGAGGAGTGACACGTGGTCCAGGGTGACATCGGCGGCGTCCGTGAGGCTGATCGCGACGGCCGCGCTGGAGGAGATCTCGACGTTGCGCAACGTGGCGCCCTTGGCCTGCACCATCACTCGAACGGCGTAGGAATCCCACGCCGGCGAGTGGCCGACGATCCTTATACCGGCGATGGTGATACCAGGCGCGTAGAGCCGCAGGAAGTCGCCCTGCGTGTTCCCCCCCTTGGCGTCCAGGTTGGCGATGGTCCCCCCGGAGAAGCTGACCTGCACCTTGGAGAGGTCCATCGCGTCGTCCTTGTGCAGGTACAGCGTGCCCATGGGGGGGTTCTTGTCGGTCGCTGCGGACCTGGGCACGTAGAAGGCGCCTTGGGTCACCAGCTCTTTGTCCGCGACCTGGACCAGCTTCTTGCCCGCCACCCAAACCTGGTCCGGGTAGAAGCCGGTGACGACGCGGGGGCTCGACCCGCCGGGGCACGATGCGGGCGAAGCTGCCGTGGCGTACGAAGAAGGGCCCGTCACGCAGCGCCACCCTCTCGCCGCCGCCAGCCCCGTCGGGGTAGTTCCCGCGAAGGCGGCCGCGGGCAGGTGCTGCAGGGTGAGACCGTTGCCGGTATGGGCAGGGATGGGCTGGTAGCCAAAATACCGCAGGTCGCCGTCAGCCTTCACGGCAGCGGGGGCGGGCTTGGTCCCGTCGAAGATCGGCAACTCATTGGGATAGGCCATGATGGTGACCGGCTTGTTGACCAGGATGATCCTGCGCTGCTCGATGGGATAGACGCCACCACGCAGGATGATGTGGTCGCCGCTCTTGGCGGCGCTGATGGCACTGGCCAGGGTCTTGTACGGCGCGGTCTGCGAGCCGTTCCCGGTGGCATCGTTCCCGGTGGCGGAGACGAAGATCTTCGCTCCACTCAGTGCAGCCAGGTTGTAGGTGATGGGGAGCTTGGCTCCGGCCTGGTCAGGTTGAGTGACAGCGGCGTCTGACTGGGTGGCATCCGGGACTGGAGCCCCCCCGTCCACGCCCGGGGCCGAGGTGTCGGCCGTCGCGTCGAGAGTTGGCACCGGGTCATTGGCACCGTCGACGCACGGGCCGCAGTCCGCGGGACAGCTGACGCAGGTCTCCTTGCCCGAGCAGACATTGTTGCCACAGTTGATCCCTCCCTTCCCGTTGATGTCCCGCGCGGCCCCGGGACCGCCACTCAGCACCCCGTCACACCCCGCAAGCGGCGCAACACCCACCAAGAACGCGATGAACCCTCCAAACAAGCCTCCCTTCGCCCGGCACTTCAGGGACAATCGTTCCGCCCCGCCGGGCGAGCGCTGCCTTGTCTGACGCTTCATGCTGTCTCCCTTCGGTGAGGAGCTGGCAGAACCCAGGACAGGCTGGGTCTTTACAGATAGACACGGCCAGTACCTGGCCATGCACCGCGCACGACAAATTAACCAACTCCGACGGGAGTGCGTCTGCTCCATTGTAGATGACTCGCGGACCTTCATTATGTGCCAAGAGGTGTACCGTCCGGTCCGACGGCAAGCGGAGAGGGCCCAGCAAGAGCCAATCGAACGGGATGCGCGGGCAGGTTTTCTTGCATCATCGGGCAACAGCCGTGTCCTCCCAGTACGGGAGGGCAGCAGGCGAGACCGGGCGCTCCGAAAACATGTTGATATTCAGACACTTGCATTGTCGGTCGGGCCCAGGAGAGACGATGACGCCAGGATTGAAACGACGCGCAGCCATTTGCCTCACGGTCATTGGGTTGGATGTTCTGGCTCTTGCGGCGTGCGACGGGTTTCTGGTCGGGCCGTCCGATCCCGCCCGCGAGCCATACGACAAGGGGGGGATCAACTGCGGCAACAATGTCTGCTCGGGCAAGGAGACCTGCGTCAGCTGTCCCGCGGACTGCGGCCCGTGCGCTGACAGCGCCGTCGATCCGGACAGCGTGATGGCACCCGAGGCCCAGATCAGCCCGGACATGCCGATTGCCCCGGATACGAGCCCGTCCGTCCTCGACGGGGGGAGCTTCGATGTTGCCGTCTCCCCCGACGCGGCTTCGGCCGACGCCGGGGCCCCGAGTGACTTTGGCGCTCCGCTCAAGCCCTCGGCGGCCACCACCGGGATCCAAGCCGGTGTGACGCTCACCCCACACTTCGGAGATCTGGTCATCACCACACCCGGCATCGTGCTCGACGCCCTCGATATCCACGGCCGGGTGATCGTGAAGGCAGCCAACGTAACCATCCGGCGCTGCCGCATCCGGGGCAAGCAGACCCCGCCGGCCCCCACCGAGTGGAACGCGCTGGTCAATGCGGTCTCCACCTCCTGCTCGCACCTGCTGGTGGAGGAGTGCGAGATCGCCCCGACTTACCCGAGCCCAGCCACCAACGGCATCCAGGGCCGCAGCTTCACCAGCCGGCGCAACAACATCCACGACGTGGTGGACGGCCTGGGGATGATGGGCACCAGCGGGTGCCGGTCTGAGTACGACTACATCCACGATCTGAGCTACTTCTCGCCAGACCCCAACCACAGCGACAACCAGACCCACAACGACTGCATCCAGTTCCACGCCAACCCGAGCACATCGCCGCTGTGGGGCAACCACGTGGTCATCGGCTCGCTGTTGAGCGCCTACGTCTCGTCGTCTTCCGGCACGAAAAACAGCCCGGTGCCGCAGGCCCTCTCGTGCTTAATGATCAACCGTTCGGTAAGTCTGACCGTTACCAACAGCTGGATGGAGGGCGGCTACTTCCCGGTCAACGGCGGCGACGCCAAAAACGCGGGGCTCAACCTCGGGACGTTCTGGCGCAATCGCTTTTTCGGAGCGCGCGCCGACGCGCCCAAGTTCAACAAGACCCCGCCGTTCTCCATCGTGCTCAAGTCCGGCTCGATCTCAGACACTGGTGCTGGTACGGCGAACGCCAATCGGTTCTACGATGGGTCCGAGGTCTTGGTCCGCTACTACTGATCCGCGCGCCGATGCCTGGTTCACCATCGACCTCGACGGCGACGGAAGGCCGGATCTCGTCCAGCGGCGAAGCCCGCCAAGGCTGGCGTGTCGGTCTACCGGTACAGCGACAGGGACAGCTCCGCACACACCGTCAGCGAACGGTGCCACGGAGCTCAGGAACCGCCTTCCTGTCCGTTCTTGAGGTACCTGCTAATGGTGATGTCGAGCTGGCTGTGCAGCAGTTGCATCAGGCTGTCGCACCCGTCCGGGTCCAGCTCAAGCCGCTGCATCAGCCCCTCGCGGGTCCGATGTAGCAGGGCCCGCGTCGCTGCCTTGATCCAGCGGGAGGCGGTGGACTGGTGCACGCGGTAGATCGCGCCGATCTGAACGGTGGTCAGGCCGTCCACGTAGTGGTGCCGCAGGACGTTGCAATGACGCGCCCCCAGGCTGGAGAGCGCCTCGCTGAAGGCAGCCTTGAAGTCCTCCCGGTACATCCCCTTGATGTGGTGTAGCTCCACGTCTCCCTCGGACCTGGCGACCTCCTCCAGGGCTGCGTCGCCCAGGGGGCGCAGGCGCTTGTCCTTGCGCAGCTGGTTCAGGCCGCGCCGGACGGCGCTTACGCGCAGCCAGCCCGCGAGGCGGCCGCGGCCACCGTAGGCCTCGATCCGCGGGTTTTCGCCCTCCCGACCGACGAAGAGGTCGTGGCGGATCGCCTGCTTCAGCTCGGCAATCTCGTCTGACCCCAACCGCATGCCGTGCAGGGCACCGTCCACCAACGCCAGCACCTCGCGGTCGAAGATCTGCAGGGCAGACAAATCTCCCTGGACGCAGCCGCAGGCCAGGTAGAGATCCTCGGCGCGCAGCCGCCCCAGGGCCTCGATCAGGTCGCTGCCCTCGTCGATCCGGCGCGCGACAAACGCGAAGAACGCCTCGGGCGCCACGTCGATCCCGGGCCAGGCCGACCGGGCTCGGCTCAGGGTCGCCTCCAGCGCACGAGCCACCGCGGCGGCGTCCGCCGCGCCAGCGGAGTTTGGCAGGTCAGCCAGAAAGCGTTGTACTATTGCCGAAGCGATGGTCACGCGACCCTGAAATTCTAACACGTCCCCTGACGACGACTAGGTCCATGCGCCCCTGCCCGAGTGAAAACGAGCTGCTGGAGTTCCTCGAAGGAGCGCTGGATGCCGGGGCCGCACAGCAGGTGGAGCAGCACGTGGCCGGCTGCGAGCTGTGCCGCGTCTTGCTCTCCACACTCGGGCGACTGGCCGCGCCTGCGGAGGGCGAGGCCGCGTCCACCGAGAGGGAGGCCGCGCCCCGGGAAGACCACCTGGGGCAGGTCCTCAAGGAGACCTACCGCATCGAGGCGGTGATCGGCCGGGGCGGGATGGGCGTGGTCTACCGCGCGTCCCACCTGCGGCTCGAACGCACGTTTGCCGTGAAGGTGCTATCCAGAGCGGTCGCGGACCGGTCGCCCATGCTCGCGCGGTTCCGTCGCGAGGCGCTGATCACCAGCCGCATCGCTCACCCCCACATCGTGGAGGTGACCGACTTCGACTTCATGGGCGATCGCTCGCCCTATCTTGTGATGGAGCTCCTGGACGGCGAGGACCTGGCCACGCGACTCCGGCGTCGGCGAGGTCAGTTGCCGCCGCTGGAGCTTACGGTCTCCGTGCTGTGCCAGGCCGCCTCCGCGCTGAACGCCGCGCACCGACACGGCGTGGTTCACCGCGACATCAAGCCAAGCAACATCTTCCTCTGTCGCTGGGGTGCCCGCGATGACTTCGTCAAGCTGCTGGACTTCGGCATCTCCAAGGTGGTCGGCGAGGCATCCGAGATCACCACGAGCCGGGATCTGCTGGGCAGCCCGGGGTACCTGGCCCCCGAGCAGGTCGATCCCTCGCTGGGAAAGGTGGACGCCTGCACCGACGCCTACAGCCTGGCCGCTGTGGCCTACCGGATGCTGACCGGGCGCCCCCCGTTCGCGAGATCCACCATGCCGGAGATGCTCTATGCGGTGGTCAACGCCCCGCTGCGGCCGCTGTCCCTGGCCAGGTCGGACCTGCCCGACGAGCTGACCCGCGAGATTGATCGGGCGCTGAGCAAGCAGCCCTCGGACCGTCCGACCGTGGGGGATCTCGCCCGGCAACTCGCCGCCAGCGTTGGACAGCCGGAGCTCGCCGACTGCACCGAGATCGAGCGGGCGCAGCTGCCCGCGGGAGGGGGCTGGACCCCGGTCGGGGAGATGGTGGTCCCCTCCCCCGACACCCTGGAGACGGTCGCCAAGCGCCCGGCCAGGCGCTTGACCAGGCGCGCGGCCCTTGTCCACGTGGCGGCGCTCGTCGCCGGGCTGACCGGGCTGGCCGGGATGCTGTGGCTTGTCGGCAGATCGCCGTCGGTGATGACCTCGTCGGACCTGCGGGTCGGTGACGCCGGTGTCCATTGGCGTGATGCCCGGCGCGACGTGAGTGCGAGCCTTGACGCCCAGCTGGCGCATCCGGAGGCTGCAGCAGGGCCGCGGGCGGCGGACCGGCGGAGACCTCGCCGACAGACGAAACGCTCTCCTCATCGCCGTTCCCGTCTGGCCCGGGGACAGGGATCTCTCGTGATCCAGTCGACAAGCGCAAGCGACGGTCGGTACCTGTGGGCCGACGTCTTCCTCGACGGCAAACGTGTGGGCCAGACCACCCTGAAGCTGAAAGCCGTGGCGAGCGGCGCGCACCACGTGCGACTGTCCCGGCCGGGCTACCGCAGCGTGGAGCGTCGCGTCCGTCTCCGCCCCGGCCAGGAGCTCCAGCTCAGCTTCGAGCTGGAGCCGCGCCCGTGAGGCTCCAGCTCGCTTCCACGAGCGAGATCCCCGAGGCCAAGGCGCCCACGGCAACCGCTAGCGGGACAGCGACAGCGACAGCCCCCAGCCGGGTCCGGCGAGTGGCGTCGCGCTCAGCCGGGTCTCGGACCGCTCTCCCTCGGCGCCGCGCCCCTCGAGGAGGTAGAGCAGTACACTGGTGACGGCGAGCCCCGCGGCGACGCTCGCGGTGACCTTCATGCCCAGGGACTTGGCCGTCACGCTGTCGTAGAGGGACTCGTAGCGCTCGAAGTCGTCGGGATTGCCCAGGGCGCGGCGGTCGTTGCAGTCGTTTTCGCCGTGCAGCAGCCCGCAGGCCTCTTCCCGGTCAGAGCGCGCCGATAGCCCGAGACCGACGGCCGTCGCCGCCGCGGCCACCGCCGCTCCCGCGGTGATCCAGGTCCAGATTCGCCGCCGCGTGTAGCCGGCCCGGTTCCGGGGCGACACCGGATCGGGGTCGGTCGCTGTGGTGGGGACGGTGGCCGGACCCTGCTCGCGAGCTGGCCGGGGCCCCAGGGTCATCGTCTCCACACCCCGCGGGCGGAGGCATACGGTACGACTGGCCACCACCACCCCCGCTGCTTCGCGGATCTCCACCCGGTGCGTGCCAGGGGAGAGGCGGACCCGGCATGAACCCCGGCCACGGCGGGTGCCGTCGATCCAGATCTGCTGGCCGCTCCCGGCGGCCTCGACGCGCAGCTCGCCCGCGGCCTGTGTCCGCATGTCGTCGAAGAGCCGGACGAAGTCCGGTTTGTGTCTCACGGGGTCCAGCCGCAGGTCGGGATCGTACTCGAGCGCCCGCTCGAAGGACACCCGGGCCTCCTCGGTCCGGCCCTCGGTGGCCCGGTTGAGGCCCAGTTGCAGATGGATCCGCGCAAGCAGTGACGGGTCCTTGGTCAGCGTCGCGGCTTGTTCCAGCGCTGTGTTGGACTCCGCGATGGCGCCCTTGTCGAAGGCGTCCAGGCCCTGGTCGAACAGGGTCTGGGCGTCGGGCTCCTTCGCGGCAGCACCGTGAGCGAAGAGGACGGTCAGCAAGAAGAACAGAGCACGCATATCAGCCGACGGTACCACGGATCTCAGGGACCGCGCTCGTCTCCTGCCGTGCGTCGCTCGACGACGCGTCAGACCATCCCATGTCGACGCCTTCATATACAGCCACAGCGCCAAGGCGACGCACTGGGATCGCAAGCAACTGCAGCGGACGCTCGATGCGGCCGCGCGCGGCGGGAACGGCTCCAAGGTGATGCTCGACCTACCATTTTCTGCACTGCCGGCCGCATGGATCGGGGGCGGCCGTGTCTGTTTCCAAATTCATCCCAACGGAGGGGATACACCAATGCTGATTTGCAGAGCAATGTTGAATCTTTGTGCTGCCGGGCTGCTCGCAAGCGTCGTGGGTTGTGGCGCGCCGAACGCCGAGGAGACCGGGCGTGCGTCGCGCGACCGGCATCCGGTGGGGGGCAAGGCGGACGGCACCGGCTGCGCCGGACACTGCGGCACCCAGGCCCCCTCGGGCTGTTGGTGCGACAAGAGCTGCGCCCAGCACAACGACTGCTGCGCAGACAAGGTGCAGGTTTGCGACAACAAGCAGCCCTCCTGCGCGGGCGCTTGCGGCGCCCGCTCCCCCGACGGCTGTTGGTGCGACGCGCAGTGTGCGAGCTACGGCGACTGCTGCCCGGACCACACCGCCGAATGCGCGGCCCAGGCCAAGACCTACGGCTTCCCCGAAGGCGTGAAGCGCGCGGCCCTGGGAAACAGCACCCGCACCGTTGACCAGTCGCTGAACGGCGAGTGCGGCAAATACATGAAAACATACAAGAACCTGCAGTGCGCGGGCTGGGTCGCGATCTCGACGGCTGGCGGCAAGACCCGGGTGGCCCTCGGCGTGACGCCCCACACTGACTGGTACCAGAAATACCAAAACAAATACCAGAGCCTCGGCCCCAATGCGATCCCGTCCAGCTCCACGTTCTGGAGCCAACACGTGGAGCTGAAGCTCGACGTCGACGGCAAGGCCAGCTACCAGCGGGTGGTCTATGAAGAGAACACCCTCGGTCCCGTCCAGGTCATCAAAACCCGGTACGACTACGAGGTGGCGGCCACCGAAGGAGCGATCAGGGTGGGCTACCTCCTGCGGGGCCCGCCGAACCCCTGCGGGAAGTACTCCTCGACCTGCGACTTCACGGTGCTGGCGCCGCCGACACCATAGTGCGGGTCATGTCGCACAGCACCTCCGGCCAGACCTGCGATGTTAGCGGACTGTCGCACGAGCAAGAGGAGATTCCATGACAAGATCGATGTTGCGTTTGACAGTCCTGCTGCCCCGATTCGAACAGCGACACCGTGCCGTTGTCCACTTCTGGCTGCCCACGAGTAGCAGCGAAAGGATCAAAAACTACGTCATGGTTCGCATGGAACCTCCTCCTTTTGACTCCAAAGCCAACTTCATCCCTGGATCAACGGCCCGGGGCCACCTTCAGCAGCAGCGATATCGCCTCGCTCAAGAGCAGCATGGCCGGTGCAGTCTACGTGTTGAAGGTGGAGACCGCCGGGAGGAAAGGCACGGCGGCGCAGTACGTCGACGCCAGCGTAAGCCCACGGCGGCCCTCCAGGCGATCCACGCCACGGCGTTCCCGGTGCCGGTTCACGCTCCGACGAACAGCTACGTGCCGGCTGGCAGCGGATACTTCGGATTTCAATCCAACTGAGCCGCGGCAGACCTCGACGAGCGGCCACCTGGTCCTTGGTACAAGGGCTGCATGATTCGGCGATAGAGCTCAACCAGCGACGGGGAGGAAGCGCGTCGTGTTCGTTCTTCGGTGTCATGACCCCTACAAGTCGCTTGGCGCTCGCCTGTGCCCACTCGTGGTCAAAGAGAGGTGAACGATGAATCAAGCAGCACGTAGCTTGGGAAGAGTGTGTCTCTACACAACACTGGTTGTCGGCTTCGCGGCCTGTAGCGATGCCGGCAGCGCGGGCGCCGAGTTCGGGCCAGTCCCTCCCGATACCGCGACAGGCACGACCTCGCTGGATACAGGGATTCCCGAGGCCTCCAGCCCCGGCAAGGGCGGCCCGGTGCCAGGTCCCTGGGTAACCATCCCGGCCGGGACCTTCACGATGGGCTCACCCAAGAACGAGCTGTGCCGGGAAACGGACGAGGAACAGCACCAGGTGACCTTGACCCACCGCTTCGAAATTCAGAGCACCGAGGTGACCCAGGGGGAGTTCCAGGCGCTGATGGGCTACAACCCGTCGTGGTTTGGCCCCAACGGCATGGGGGACAGCTGCGGCAAGAACTGTCCGGTGGAGGGGACCAACTGGCACCAGGCCGTGGCCTACTGCAACGCATTGTCGCTCCAGAAGGGGCACGCCCAGTGCTTCACTTGCACGGGGAGCAAAGAAAAGGTGAGGTGCGCGGAAACTGAGAATTTCGAAGGCGGAAAGATCTACACATGTCCGGGGTATCGGCTGCCCACCGAAGCCGAGTGGGAGTATGCGTATCGGGCAGGCACACAGACGGCCCTGTATAACGGTCCTATTCTACTGTGTAAGTATAATGATCCCAACGCTGACAAGATCGGCTGGTTCACACATAACTCGGGAGGCAAGACCCATCCGGTGGCCCAGAAGCAGGCCAACGCCTGGCACCTCTATGACATGGCGGGCAACGTCTTTGAGTGGTGCCACGATTGGTATTATGACCTTATCGGCTCCTCTTCGGTTATAGACCCTTGGGGATCATCCTACAAAGATACACGAGTGGTTCGCGGCGGAGCGTGGGTCTACTCCGCAGATCCAATGCGCGCCGCGAGCCGCGGCGGTCTTCGGCCGACCACTCCATATAAGGACATCGGTTTTCGATGTGTTCGGACGAAGTAGGACCTCCAAGGCCTGATGAAAACCTCCCTGGTGGTGGAAGGTCTCGGTGCTGGCGCCGATCAGTCAAACAAACCAGGGTTTGCTCCACAAGGTCAAGTATGGGGCGGGTCCATTCGGCGGCCCGGCGGCGACCGGGCCGGTGGAATGTCTCCTCCCGTCACCGTATCTTTGGGGAAACTGCGCATCCGGAACAACCGCCTGGGAAAGGGGCTTCTTTCATTTTTCAAGAGGGCCAGGGTCAGATGAGACGCACGAGGTCTCAGACGCGGGACCTCTCAGTGCAGTGGGCGGCTAGCGTTCTTCGCGACATCGTTTGCATCGCCGGTTTGACACGGGGAGAGCGGAGGTGGGCACAAAAAATGCTTAAGCACGGAAGAAGATAATGGAGTGACCGATGGTCCGACAGCGCGGCAACCGAGCATCCCCGACCGACCGGCATGGTCCGACGATGAGCGGGGGCCATCTGGCCGGACAGCTGGCCGTGGTGGCGACACTGTTCTTCATCACTTTGGCGGGCAACACGGCGGCCGCCCGGCCAGCGATCCAGCGTGGGGCAAGAGCGCTGCCGCTGTTCGAGCCGCCTTCGCACGTCCTCACGGTTCGGTCGCATACCTTCGGTCGTCATGCAGCGGCGAAGCGGACCGTCGAGCGGGTCTTTCAGGCCTACAGCAACCGGGGTGTCAACATGGCGATGAGCTCCTCGCGCCGCCGCTGGACGGGAAAGGAGTGGGTCTGCCAGCTGACCGGCTCGAGAAGCGTGCTGCAGGAGGTCCGCAACCGTCTGGCCGCCGACAACAAGCTCAAGTTCAGGTCATTGAAGCTGGGGCAGACCCTGGCGTGGCAGCGCTGGGCCACGGTCCAGCATCAGGTGATGATGACCCAACAGTACGCCCCTCGGTGGTACCCGGGGGGGATGTAGCTTCTGGAAACCCTCGAGGGTGTTCGGGAAAACGTGGGGTGACTCTTGCTCCGCGCTGCGTCGCGGACCGGATCCGCTGTCTCACCGCGTCGTCGAATGATGGACCGTCCTTCTTCATTGGAGACTCCCATGAATAGGCCCAGCTCTCGCGTTGTCTGTTTGTCGCTGCCGGCGGCGCACATCTCCTTGCCTGCGCCGCTTGAGAACCAGCGCGATCACCGCAACCCTGCCCATCGATAGGCGGTGTCAGCGACCCTGCGGATCGGCTTGTCCAGCTTGTTCGTGGCCCGTCCCAGGCGGAAGGCGAGGCCCCCCGTGCGAGGCTTGATCTTGCCGCCCTTGACCGGGTCGACGTAGCCGAAGCCCAGGTTGAGCGCGCACAGATCGCTCGCCGGCAAGATCCGGCCCGCCTTGCCCGGCGGCACGCGCCATCCTTGCCAGCGCGTGTCCCCCGACGGGTAGCGCAGGATCGGTTTGTGTCGTCGTAGCCAGGTGCGCGCCTTGGACAGCGTGGGTCTCGCCTCTGCCGCTCCGCTGGTCAGGGTCACGACGGCCATGACGGCCGCGACCAACACGACCATAACCACTGCTGATCTCTTCATCGCGTCCTCCTCACGTTGACGCACTCGTCCTTCAACATCTGTGCCACTGGGCGGCAGTCCCCGCGGAGCGCGCAAGGCGCGAGAGCCACGTCATCGAGCGCGATGGAGGAGGGGCGTGCCCTCGGTGATATCGCGGGGGCCCAGCTTCCGGTTCCAGGAGACGGTGGCGTCCCGGGTCTGCGATCTTACCCGATCACCCAAGGCCGCACCCAAGGGGCGACGGCTCGGGCGGCTCGGGTCAGACGAACAGAGCGTCCGCTCTGTCGCCTCTTTTTCCGCCATGCGCCGTCCGACAAGGTGTGACGCGTCCAACTCGAAAGGTGCCACGGTTCACCCATGACCATCTCCCCGGACGGAGCGTGCGTGGCCGAAGCAACTTGCTCGCGCCGGGTGGCCAGTCTTGCCACCGGTGGGAACCATGGATTCTCATCCGACGATCTCCTGTCAACAGACAAGGAGCGGTGCACGCGGGAGGTGCCGGACCGGGGGGAGGAGGAGAGGAAATGAAGCCCGTCAGCGACAGTTGCAAAATGAAGTACTCCATCGCCGGGTCCCTTTCCCACGCCGTGGTTTGAACGCGAGGCCCGGGTCTCAGGGGACGGCTGCCTTGTACACCCTCACGTAGTCGATCCGGTAGTAGACCGGGGGGAAGGGCTTGGTGTCGTCGGGCGCCGCGTGCCAGGCATCGCCGGGGTTGACGATCTGCGTGTTGAGTCGGATCTGCCACGTCTGGCCGAGCACCGTCTGCCACTGGGCCGACGTCACTCCGGCGAAGTCTTGGGCCACGTCCGTGTCCTGCCCGCTCGCGTAGGGCTTGTTCTTCTGCACCACCTTGCCGTCGAGGAAGTAGGTGACGCCGCTCGTGTCCCACTCCACGCTGAAGAGGTGGTAGCCGGCGTCCAGGCTGGCCGCCGTGTTCCGGTAGTGTTGGACCTTCAGGGTCTTGTCGCCGGAGCAGGTTATGTGCGTCGTTGCGGTGGTCTGCTGCGGTGCTTCGGCGTACAGCTCGGCGACATCGATCTCTCCGTAGCCCGGCGTGCACCAGCCGGACTGGTTCCTGAGCCAGATCGCCGGCCAGACACCGGGGTCAAGCTGCGGCATCCGGGCGCGCACGTCCACGCGCCCCGCGGGCCAGCGGTTTTGGGTCCGAACGTATCCCGAGCTGTAGCGGGTGATCTGGCCCGATGCGCAGGGCGCGCTGGACGCGTTGCTGCCGCTGATGGTCTCCCCGGCGCTGTTGAGGCAGTGGCGTTGAGTCTTGATCACTAGCTCGCCGGCAACGACGCCCACGTTGGCGGTGGTGTAGTACGACTGGGAGTGGTTCTCTCCGCCGAGGTAGTAGCTCCACTGGAGCGTGTCGAGGCTCGCTCCGTTGAACTCGTCGCTCCAGACCAGCAGCCACTTGAGGCTCGCATCCGCCCCTACCTGCTGGTCCGGCGCCGGCGGCCCATCGGCGGCGGGGAGGCTGTCCAGCGGAACGCCGTCCAGCGGAACGCCGTCCAGCGGGACGCCGTCGACCCTCGCGCTGTCCGGGGCGCTGTCGAGCGAGATGCCGTCCAACGGGATGTCCCTCGCGGGGGCGCCGTCGGCCGGCGTGGACCTGTCCGCCGCTCCATCCCGGGCGGCCAAATCCGTATCGACGGAACCATCCGCGGCGGGGCCCGAGCATGAGCTCGTGACGAGCAGCGCCACCGCAATGGCACACCACGGGTCGCGGTGGTGTCGGTTTCGGATCGGCGAGCACCCTGCTTCGGTCGCCTTCAGGTCGGCGTCCGACGCAAATCGAAGGCTCATGATGGTGACATACTATCATGGAGTTGTTCCCGGCGCTTCTTGAGGATCTGCGCTGCAGCGGGAGAGAGGCACCCGGCGTCACGATGGGCATCTCCGCCGGCTTCCACTACGGCCACGCACTGGACGTGAGCAACACGGAGTCGATTCGAACCTGGACCTGTTGCATACATTTCGACGGGTTTGAGTCCGGCAGGATCGCGGCCTGGCGGATGGCGTCTTTTCTATGAGGGGAGCGAGAGGATTCGGCGATCGCGAGATAGAGCTTCAGCGCCCTGTCGAAGCTCAACAAACGGCGGTACCGCAGAGGACGGCTACCGGACCCAGACCGTGTGATACCTTCCCTCTGGTGACAGGGTGCATGGCGAACAGGAGGAGACCATGGGAGCCGATCTGCACGAGGTCATCGACAGCTTTGTCGAGGCCTTCAACGACAACGACCTGGATCGTGTGATGGAGTTCTTCACGGAGGATGCCGCGTTCGTCGGGGGTGGAAGACGGTTTCAGGGAAAGGCAGCGATACGAGAGGCCTTCGAGCCGCAGTTCCGTGGGACACTCGGGGCGATGCACTTCGCGGTCTACGACAAGCTCGTGGACGACAGGGCGCGCAAGGCCACCATCCGCTGGATCTGCCACCACGACATCACGGGAGACAACGGGCGAGCGATCCCGTTCTTCAAGCGCTTCGGCTGGCGGTTGATGTTTGGCGCCCGCGCCGGCTGGGACGGCCTCGACGTCTTTCACTTCGACGCTGGCGGCAAGATAACGGGGAAGTACTCCTACGGGGATATGCTTCTGCCGATGCTCCCCAGGTTCCAGCGGAGACACGCCCGCGCCTTGTGAGCCTTGACCAGATCCAGGGAGGTGATTCGATGCGTTACGTGCTGCCCGTGTTGTGTGGAGTGCTTGTTGCTCAGTCGGCCCTCGGCGAGAAGCGCCGGGCGGCCTTTCGTCCCAACCCCAGCGCCGCGCTGGTCCTCAAGATCGCCGGCGCGCGGAACCTGCCGGCGCGGGTCTCCCCGGCGCACCGCGCCAGGCTGCAGAGAGTGGTGGCGCTGCTCCGCGGCAAAAAGGAGGAAGCGGCCAGGGCCGAGTTCGAACGGTTCGCGAGGGGGTACCTCAACGCCCGGAACAAGGCTGACATAGACGTGCTCGTCAATTGGGTCATGTTCCAGACCTGGCTCGCAGAAGATCGGGAGCTCCGCGAGACGCTTGAACAGATGCACGAGATGAACGAGGCGAAGCAGGCGATGCGGGACCAGATCCAGATGCTGCGCAAAGCCAAGGCCAGCCCCGCCGGGAAGCCCCTGCGCTGGCGGACACTGACCCTGCGCCGGGGAAAGGCGACCACGGCGAGCCCGGGCCCCTGGAAGACCGGCTCCAGGCAAGAGCTCGAGGCGGCCATCAACCGCTGGGAGAAGGAGCTGGATTCGATGGGGGGGATCAGCGAGGAGATGAGCCTGAAGCTACAGATGTTGACGGACAGGCGACAGAAGGTGATACGGACGCTGAGCAACATCATGAAAAAGCTCAGCGGCACCGCCAACACGATTGTCCAGAACCTCAAGTGAGCTACGAGCCAATGCGGATCGCGCTGCTGCTGGTCCTTTCATCCCTCGTGGTGGGCTGCGGTGACCGGGCCTCGCCAACCGACCTTGGTCAGGTTCTGGACGGTGTACCCGACGGCGTGTCGCCCGACGGCGGCGCGGTTGTCGCCCACGCCTGTGTCTCGCCAGCGTTCAAGGGCAAGCTCTGTGGCCCCGCTGACCGGCCCTGCGCGGTGCTGCTGGACGAGATCGTTCCCGGGCAGGATACCCCAAGAAACGACCCTCCCAGCCTGGTCATCGCTCCCAACGACGCCCCGCTCGTGCTGTTCGCCGTCCCGGTTGATGGCTACCACGGCTACCTCGGGCTCCGGGGCGCCGACGGGACGTGGTCGGTGAGCCATCTCCCGATGGAGGTGGCACAGGGCAGCCTCGCCTGCACGAACAACGGTCACGTCGACCTGCTGGTCGACGACGGCGCCTACGGGGTCACCCACTGGACCGGCAAGGGCGACGACTGGACGCTCGTCGAGACGCTGCCAGCGAAGCACGTCTCGGCCCACGCGTTCGCCCAGGACCACGGCGGCGTGTTCCACGCCAGCGTCAAGCTCGGCGAGCACGCCGACACCGTGGCCTACGCCCGGCGAAATCCGACGTGGAAGATGCGCAGCCTGGGCGAATCGTTCCACGACGCGCCGCTAGCGCTCTCGCCTGGCGGAGAGCCGTACGTCGCCTCCTGGCAGCGGACGAACGATAGCAGCGGTGACTGGAAGCTGGTCCTCTCCGGTGCCACGAGCGACGAGACGATCACCACCTCCAGTCACAGCTCGAACGACAACCAGTCGTTCCTGATCGCCCTCGCCGTGGTGGCCGAGGGAACCGGCGAAGCTCCGTACCTGTTCTTCAAGAAGTCGGCCGACCCGAGCCAGTCGAGCGACCTGGCCTACGCCCGCCCAGGTGGGGCTCCCGGGACCTGGATCCTCGGCACCATCGCCACCGACGGCTCGCCCGCGAAGTGTACGCACGAGCCGTCGTACAACGGGGAGAAGTGCAGCTACGACTACCTCCAGCACCAGCCCCTGGCCGCCGTGACCACCGCCGGCGGCGAGCTGCGGCTGCTGTTTGCCCGTCGGCATTTCTTCGGCGATCTGGTCGCGGTGTGCTACGACGACAGCGGCGCCGGTGGTGGAGGTGGCGCGCCGGCCGATGCCGGCGCGGGGTCAGCCGACGGCTACTCCCCGCCCACGGGTTGTCACTGGAGTGGCTCCGAGAACAGCGAGAGCAGACTCGAGATGGGATGGCTCTCGAGCACGGGGGTCGAGCGGGTAACCCTGATCGACGACAAGCTCCTGCCCTGGTTCACGGCGAGCGCCAGGGTCGACTCGCTGGGCCGGATACACGTCGCCGTCTACGCCTACACCACGTCCTCGTCGATCCCGATGCTCCGCTACATGCTGATCGGCTCTGCACCCTAGCTCCGTATCACGCGGTCCAGGACGCGACCAAAAAGCCAGAGACCTCTTCTGGCTTGGACCGTCGGCATTTCGAACCTGGAGTTACCGCAGATATTTCAATGGCTCGAGTCTGAGCCTGTGTCGGAATCGCTAAGCTTCACGGCGCCGCGGTTGACCAATTGCACGTTCTGATGAGTGCACCCCGTGGAGCACCCGTGCCAGGTCGCTCTTGCGGAACGGCTTGAGCAGCACCTCGGTCACCCCCGCGGCCCGCGCTCGCTCCGGGCTGATGCTGTCCGCGTAGGCGGTGATCAGCACCACAGGCAGCCCGTCCGGCCGCGACCGTGCCGCCTCGGCGACCTGCAGCCCGCCCACGTCCGGCATCCGCAGGTCGGTCACCACCACGTCGTAGTCGCCCCCGCGCGCCTCGATCTCGGCGATTGCCTCCGCTCCGCTGGCGAGCGCCCGCACCCGGTAGCCAAGCGACTCGAGCAACTGCTGGCTCGTCTCGCATACCCGGCGCTCGTCGTCCACAAAGAGCACGCGGCGGCCCTGGCCCTGGGCATCGACGGTGTGCGATTCGAGGCCCACCTCTCCTTCGAAACGCGGCAGGAGCACCCGGAACGTTGAGCCTTCCCCCGGCTGGCTATCGGCCAGGATGGCCCCGCCGGCGCTGGTCACGATGCCGTGGACAAGCGCTAGACCCATGCCTGTTCCCTTACCGACAGGCTTGGTGGTGAAGAAGGGCTCGAAGATGCGTTCGAGGGTCCGCTGGTCCATGCCGCAGCCCGTGTCCGTGACCTCGAGCACCCGGTACGCCCCGGCACGCAGGGAGGCGCCGATGCGCGGGTCGTGCGCGTCCAGCACATGGTCGTCCAGGCGCACGACCAGGCTCCCGCCGGTCGCCGCCATCGACTGGTGCGCGTTGGTAAGCAGGTTCAACACCACTTGGTGCATCTGCGTCGGGTTCGCCATCACCGTAAAAGGGCGGTCGGGGACGTGGACCTCGAGCGCGATGGCGGGCGGCAGGCTCGCCTGGACCAGCTTCAACGTTTCCTTCACCAGCGGCCCGAGATCCAACGGATGCTGATCGACCTGAACCTGTCGGCTGAAGGCGAGGATCTGTCCGATAAGGCCGGACGCGCGCTCGACCGCAGCGACCAGCTGATCGACGTGCGGCGCGGCCGGGCTGTCCTTGGGCAGCAAGCCCTGCACGATATCCGTGTAGGCGAACATGTAGGTGAGGATGTTGTTGAAGTCGTGCGCGATCCCGCCCGCCAGCGTGCCCACCGCCTCGAGGCGCTGCATCCTGGCCACGCGCTCCTCCAGGACGCGCTTCTGCCTCTCCACGCGCCGCTCCTCGCTCCGATCGATGACCACCTCGAAGCCGCCGACGACCTTCCCCCCCGAGTCGAGCAGCGGCGAAGCGGTGACGAGGTAGACCCGATCGGTCTCGCCCGCCACCTCCTTGCACACCACCGACCTGCGCTCCATCGCCTGTTTCACCAGGCACTGCTCGTCACAGGGACGCCCGAGATCAAACGCCTCGCAGCAGTGGCGGCCGATGAGCTGCGGCCGGCTGCGGCCCTTGAGCTCGCAGGCGGCGGCGTTGGCGAACCGCAGCTCAAGCTCGGCATCCACGAGGAGCACGGGCACCGGGATCGAGTCAAGGCGCGCCACGAAAGCGTCCACCAGGTCGTTGATCCGGTGGACGACCTCGCGGAAGTCGATCGAGATCTCCGTCTCGTCCACCCGCTGAGAGAGGTCGCCATGGGTCACCGCGTCGCACAAACGCACCAGCTGTGTGCCCACCGAGTTGATCGAGCGGCCGATAAAGAGGGAAAGCGCCAGCGCCAGCAGCACCACGGCGACAACGGAGGTGGCCAGTAGGGTGAGGACCTTGACGTTGAGAGCGCGATCGACCTGCGCGTTGATCTCCGCCTCGTCGATCTGCGTCACCAGGGCCCAGCGCGTTCCGACCCCTTCGAAGGGCGCCCAGGCGGTGAGCACGCGGCGGCCGTCCTGCTCGACCATGGACATGGATCCGGTCTCGCCGGCCAGCGCACGCCTGCTCGCCTCGTTGCGGAAGACGTGCCCCTTCGGTCGCAGGAATGCGGCCTGAACCGTCCGCGCGGGATCTCTCGCGGAGTCCGAGCGGGGCAGGAAGTCGGGGCCGACGAGCCGCGTGTCGCCCGAGAGCCCCATGCCCGAGAGCTCGCCCACGATAGCGTCGACCTCGGCGAGCCCGATCTGCAGGACCACGACACCAGCCAAGCGACCCCCACGCTTGACAGGTGCGGCGACGAACTGCGCCGCGGCGTTCGCGGACGGCGGATAGGGGCGCGTATCGGACAGGACCACGTGTCGGCTGCGAACCACCTCGCGCCACACGTCCCGCAGGGCCGTGGGTTGGTCAGCGACCACCACCGCGAAGTCCCGCTCCTTCTCCACCGTGAAGCAGGTCTCTCCGTTCGGGCCAGCGAGGAGCAGTAGGTCATAGTAACCGCGCTGATCGACGAAACGCGACAGGTACGGGTAATGCCTGTTGTGCACCGCCAGGTAGCCATCGGGCGCTTCGAACCGGCGCCGGTCGTGGCCGGCAAAGCGACCGCCGCCCGTGCCCCCCGCGGCGTGGAACGCCTGCTCGAGCTCGGAGAAAGCCGCGAGGAGGTAGGGATCGCGCGCGAGGAGGTCGACGTCTCGCCGCCGCTCCTTGAAGAAGCGGGCGAGCTGCGCGCGTTTCATGTCGCGCACCGACTCGAGCTGCCGACCCGCCTGCCGCCTGAGCTCGGTGCGACCGCTGCCGTAGCCCACCAGCGCCACCGTCATCAGCGGCAGGAGGCCCGCGCAGAGGAAGGCCACCAGCAGTAGCCAGCGCGTGGGGATGTCGCGGATCACTCCCCGGTCCCGGGTCTGAGCTTGTAGCCCACGCCCCGCACCGTCTCGATCAGCTCACCGGCAGGGCCGAGCTTCTTGCGCAGGTTGGCGATCTGGAAGTCGACGGCGCGGTCGGTGGTTTCGGTCTCCCCGCCGTGGACATGGTCGAGGATCGCCTCGCGCGTGAAGACGCGGTCGGGGTGGGCGGCGAGCAGGTAGAGCAAGTCAAACTCGGTGCGGGTCAGCGTGATCGGCGCGCCGTCGAGGTGCACCGTCCGCGCCTCGGGATCCAGACAGACCCGCCCCACTTCGATCCGCGCGAGCGCCGGCGGTTGGCCCACGTCACGCCGCAGCAGCGCCTGGATCCGCGCCAGCAGGACCCTCGGGTGAAAGGGCTTGGTCACATAGTCGTCGGCGCGGGACTCGAAGCCGCGGACCACGTCGTCCACCTCCGCGCGTGCGGTGACCATTACGATGCGGGCACCGCGAGCCTGCGGATCGCGGCGGAGTCGTTCGCAGGTCTCGAAACCGTCGATGCCGGGCAAGTTGATGTCGAGCACCACCACGTCGGGCGGCATGGTCCGCGCCTGTGCGATGGCCTCCTCGCCCGTTGAGGTGGCGATGACCTCGAACCCCTCACGTTCAAGGATGAAAGCGAGGCTCGCCCTCAAGTTCGCCTCATCTTCGACCAGGAGGACCCGGGCCATGAAAAGCGCTCCCGCTGTGCATCCGGGAGTATCTGGCCCCGCCTGGCTTCGCGCAAGGGAACAGGCCTCTCCTTGCACAATCCTCACCAAGCCCTCACGGCATGCTCATCCGGGCGCGCTAGGCTGGCGGCGTATTTCCAACTCAACAACGAGGCGATGATGCAGTTCGACACAGGAAACACAGGGTTCATGCTTCTGGCAACGAGCCTGGTGATGCTGATGACACCCGGGCTCGCATTCTTCTACGGTGGCCTGGTGGGCCGCAGGAACGTGCTCGCCATCATGATGCAGAGCTTCGTTTCGATGGGCATCACCACCATCTTGTGGTGGGCCGTGGGCTACTCGCTGTGTTTCAGCGGTGACGTGGGCGGGATCGTCGGGAACCTGGACATGGCGTTCTTGCGCGGAGTGACGCTCGACACGCCATTCTCTGGCACGGCCAAGATCCCACTGTTCGTGTTCATCGCCTATCAGATGATGTTCGCCATCATCACGCCGGCGCTCATCACCGGGGCATTCACCAACCGCGTCCGCTTCGCCGCCTACCTGATCTTCCTCGTGGCGTGGCTGCTGTTCGTCTACTTCCCCGTGGTGCACATGGTGTGGGGCGGCGGATTGCTGCAAAAGTGGGGCGTCCTCGACTTTGCCGGCGGCATCGTCGTGCACGCAACAGCCGGCTGGGCCGCCCTGGCTTCGGTGTTCTTCGTCGGCAAGCGCCGCTCGACGGATCCCGGGATGCACAGTATCCCGCTGGTGGCGCTGGGCACCGGCCTGCTGTGGTTCGGCTGGTACGGCTTCAACGCCGGCAGCGAGCTCGCCGTCGATGCGGTCACCGGCCAGGCGTTTCTCAACACCGACCTCGCCGCCTCCTTCGCTGGCCCGGTGTGGATGCTCCTCGCCTGGCGCTTCGAGAAGAAGCCCAAGTTCACCGGCCTGCTCACCGGAGCCGTGGCGGGCCTGGCCACCATCACGCCCTGCGCGGGCTTCGTCACGGCCAACACGTCGGTGGTCGTCGGCGCGGCCTCGGGCATCGTCTGTTACGTGATGGTGAGCCTCAAGAACCGACTCCACTGGGATGACGCGCTCGACGTCTGGGGGGTCCACGGCGTGGGCGGATGCCTCGGGACCATCCTGCTCGGGGTCTTCGCGAACAAGGCGGTGAACGCCAACGGGGCCGACGGCCTGCTCGCCGGCAACGCGCTTTTCTTCCTCAAGCAGACCGTCGCCGTGCTCGGTGCGTCGGCCTGGGCCTTCGCGTTCACCTGGTGCGGCCTCTGGCTGATCAACAAGGTCACCCCCGTGCGCGTTACGGAGCTCGACGAGAAGGACCTCGACGCGCAGCTCCACGGCGAGCGGGGTTACGACCTGGGGGTGCGGGATGCGGAGTAGCGTCTGCGCGGCCCTGCTGCCGCTGCTCCTCGCAGCGCCGCTCACCGCCCTGGCACAGCCCGCCAGCGCCCCGGCGACGGCGCCCACCTCGGCCCCCGCGCCTGCCTCGGCTCCCGCACTCTCCGTCCCGGCCCCCGCGGCCGCGCCGCCAGCGTCACAGGTGGTCGAGGCAGCGGCGCGTCCCGCGCCCTGGTACTCGCGCTTCGACGTGGGCGCCTTCGTCGACGCCTTCTGGGGGATCAACTACAACTTCCCCAAACCCGACAGCAACGATGAGGTTCGCGCCTACGACCAACAGAACGGCTTCTCACTGGCCTGGGCCGGGGGCGACATCAGCTACCCGGCCGACCCCGTGGGCGGCACGGTCAGCCTCCGCTTCGGACCAGCGGCGGCCATCTACGCCGGGCCGAACGAGACTGACCACGGGCTCGCCTTCCTCAAGCAGGCTTACCTCAGCTGGAAGGCGACACGGGGGCTGACCATCGACCTGGGCAAGTTCGACACCATCGTGGGGGCCGAGGTGGCGGAGTCGCAGCTCAACCCGACCTATACGCGGGGGCTGGTCTACTGGCTCGACCAGCCGCTCTTTCACACCGGGCTTCGCGTCGGCTACGCCTTCACCGAAGCGTTCGGCGCCACGCTGGTCGCCGTCAACGGCTGGAACAACACCGTCGACAACAACACCATGAAGACCTTCGGGCTGCAGCTGCGCTACGCCCCCGAGGGCTTCTCGGTGGCGATCGCCTACCTCGGAGGGCCGGAGCAGGACGAGACCGTCACCACCACCGACGCCACCGGCGCCGAGACCACCGCCGAGGTGGACGGCGCCAACCGGCGCTGGCGGCACTTCGTCGACCTGACGGCGACCCTGTCCGCGGGCGAGCGCCTCACCCTGATGCTCGACGGAGACTTCGGGCTCGAGGACATGGGCAATGATGTCCTGCACAAGTGGGGCGGCGTGGCGCTCACCGGTCGCGTCGCGCTGAGCAGCGCCCTCGCCGCCGCCCTGCGGGGCGAGTACCATAGCGACAACTTCGCCTTCGTAGACTTCCGGCAGCACCTAGTCAGCGGGACGCTCACCCTCGAGGCGGCGATCGCCAAGTACCTCCTGATCCGCCTGGAGAACCGCGTGGACTGGGCGAAGGAGGCTATCTTCAAAGCGGGGCTCTCCGACCTCAAGCACATCGAGGTCACCACACTCCTCGGCGCGGTCGTCAAGACCAACTGAGAGGCTCGCCGCAGCCAGCGCAGGAACAGGACGGCCGTTTCCCGCGCGACCAAGAAAAAAGCCAGAAACCTCATCGGCTTCTGGCTTCGGGACTTCAGCGGGGTGGACGGGACTCGAACCCGCGGCCTCCGGCGTGACAGGCCGGCGTTATAACCGACTTAACTACCACCCCACGCTATTCAGTTGTCAGCATCCAGTGGGCGGAACAGGGCTCGAACCTGCGACTCCCTGCGTGTAAGGCAGGTGCTCTTCCAACTGAGCTATCCGCCCCTACCGCCACGGATGCAATCCATTAGCAATGAACCTTTCAGGTGTCAAGCGGGATAACACGGCGCCGCTCCGACGAGGAGAGGGCCTATGCGTTGACGCCGTTCTGATAGAAAACGGTGATGGTGAGGCAGTGGAACTCGTGATCCGAGCTCTGGGTGACCACGGTGTCGACGATGGTGTACTGAGGATTGTCTGCCATCCACTCGGTCAGTCGGTCCCCAAGCCCCTCACGTTCCCGTGCCTTGGTCGCGGAGAAAACCTTTACTCCGGTGAACTTGATCGTCATCTCTCCAACCTCCTGTCAACCCCGCGCGGGATTCAGTCTAGTTAAAATATTGCCTTGATATTGGACGAAGTCAAGCAAACAAAACCAAAAAAATTCGCCTTAATTTCAAATGATTTGCAAAAAGCAGCAGAGCGTCACAGCCACGCTGCAACAGTATCTTTGACGTGACGCGCCAGTGCAAGAGATGCAGTGAGGCCGGGGCTGTCGATGCCCACCAGGTGAACCTGCCCGGGGCGAGAGTCGAGGTCAATAACAAAGTCATGCCAGGGGTCGTCGGGGCCCTGCAGCTTGGGGCGGATCCCGGCCATGTCCGGCTGCAGATCGGCGAGCTCGAGGGACGGCAGGTAGCGACGCGCCGCCTCCCAGAACAGCCGCGCCTTGTCCGGATCCACGTCGAGGATCCCGGCGGCGTCCCGCTCGACGTAGGTCGCGTCCGGCCCGAGGCGCATTCGACCGCCGAGGTCGAGGGTGACGTGCACGCCGAGCCCGACGAGGTGCGCCGTGGGGACCGGGTAGACCAGGCGCGAGACCGATCGCGACCGCGGGCCGCTGACCGCGAAGTAGTCCCCCTTGCACCAGTGCAGACGGTAGCCGTCGACGCCGGCCATCGCCGCCACGCGGTCCGAGTCGAGCCCCGCCGCGTTGATCAGCACCCGAGCGGCGACCCGCTCCCGCCCTCCGGGGTTCTCGACCTGGAGCTCCACGCGGGCGGGCCCCGGATCCACGCCGGTGACCGCGCAGCGGTAGAGCACCTCCCCTCCCGCGGATCGCACCGCGGCCTCGAGCGCCTTGATCAGCCCGTGGCTGTCGACGACGCCCGTGGATGGCGAGAGCAGCGCGGCCTCGGCGCGGATCGCCGGCTCCATCCGCGCGACCTCGGAGCGCCCGAGCAGACGCAGATCCCGGGCGCCGTTGTCCGAGCCGCGGCGCTGGAGCTCCTCGAGGAGCGGCACCTCCTGCGCGCTGCTGGCGACGACGAGCTTGCCCAGGGCGCGGCAGGCCACGCCCCGATCGGCGCAGAAGCGGTAGAGCAACGCGTTGCCCGGGACGCACAGCCGGGCCCTGAGCGAGCCCGGCGGGTAGTAGAGCCCGGCGTGGATCACCTCGCTGTTGCGGCTGGAGGTCTCGCGCCCCGGTCCCGGGTGCCGCTCGAGCACCAGGGTGGAGGCCCCGCCCTCGCTCAGCTCGGCGGCGACGGCGAGGCCCACCACGCCGGCGCCGACGACAACGACGTCGACGTCAGCGGCAACAGCGGGCGATGGACGTGGCACGCAGCGACTATATCAGAGGTCACTTGGAGCGGGGCGCGCGGTGCTTGCCCCCGCGGCCGCCGCCGCGGGCGGGCGGGGCGCGGTGGGGACCGGGTCCGCCCTTGGCGGGGGCGCGGTAGCGGCGCTCCCCGGGCTTGCCGTAGCTTCCGGGAGGCCCGGCGCGGTTGTGCCTCGGCGGGCGGGCGTAGCCGCCCCGGGGTCCGGGACGGTAGTGACCTCCCCGATAGTGGCCGCCCCGGTAGGGCCGGTAGGTCCCGCCCCGGTAAGGCCCGCGTTGCCCGTGGTAGCGACGGTACCAGGTGTGTCGCTGCCACCGCGGGCCGTAGATGTAGTGATAGCGCATCCGATAGGAGGGGGGGGCCCAGCGGCCGCGGACGTAGACATACCCGCCCCGGGTGCGGATGTAACCGCCGTGGAACCAGACCACGCCGGGCCGCGGCGCCCGGAGGTAACGGCCACGGACCCAGACGTAGCGGTGGCCAGACCAGAGCCAGTAGCCGTCGACCCAGATCGCGCCGACGAAGGGCTCCGGGGGGATCTCCTCCACCAGCGGGGCCGGGGGCTCCTCCTGGAGCACCGGGCCGTCCGGCGCGTATTCATAGTCGTACTCGGCATAGTAGGGATAGCAGCCGGCCAGCATCAGCACGGCGCCGCTCATGATCGACAGTGTGGTCAGCTTCATGGGCTCCTCCACGCCTTAGGTCTTGCCCCGGGACGGCCTGAGTCCGCCCGGGGACCCCATAAGTCTACCGCGGTAGCACAGCGGCAACCAGGCCGCCGAGACCTCGATCACACCGCCCCGTCACCGTGTGATTTCGGGGGGCTCGGCCCCCTTAGATCTTCTTGTCGACGAGCTTGATCTTCTGGCGATCGTCGGTGCCCAGGCCCAGGCCGGCCGCGGTGGCGATGTGCACCGGCTTGCCCCGCCCCTTGGCCAGCGGGCGCTTGCGGTGCTTCTTGCGCAGATCGTCCAGGTACTCCCACATCAGCTTGTCCAGCGCCACCGGGTCCCGGGTCACGAACAGGCTGTTGAAGGGGAGCCGGGCGGCCGGGTTGGACTGCGGCCCGCCGTCGTACTGGATGAACGCCCCGTCGCAGATGATCAGCGTCGTCTTCTTCTTGATCGGGTCGAGGTTGTAGATGTTCGCGATGCCCGGGTCGCAGTTGTTCCGGTGGTGGTGGCTCGGGTTGACGATGGTCCCGAAGGCCATGTTCTTCAACGCCCCGGTCACACCGGAGAGCGCGTGGTCCTTGATCACCGGCACGCTGATCACCTTGTCCGCGTCGAACATCAGCTTGGTGAACTTGACCTTGCCCGAGGGGTGCTTGCGCCACTCGTCCTCGTAGCCCCACATCTTGTTGTGGACGTAGCGGACGCCCTTGCCCTTGACCTTGGTCAGGCGGTAGCGGCTCATGCGCATGTGGCTGCCGAAGAGGTCAAAGACCACGATGCGGTCCTCCTGGACCCCGGCCGACCGGAGCCCGGCGATGATCGCGCGCACCACCTCCGGCGTCGTCGACATCTTGGGCTTGCCCAGGCAGTTGATCTTGATCGCCACGAGGTCCTTGTCCGAGAAGAGCGAGGCCCAGGCGTCGGCGGGCTTGGACTTGCCCAAATACTCCTGCATCGCCCGGTCGAGGACCTTGGTCGCCACCTCGGTGACCGGCCGATCGCGGCGCCTGTCCACGAGGCCCTCCGAGGTCACGCGCACGATGTGCCCCGTCTCGGCCCGGGCGGCCTCGGCGGGCAGGACCTGGCCGGTCAGCGTGGCGGCGACCACCCCGGCGCCTGCGGCGGTGATGAACTCCCGTCTCGTGCTCTCCATTCGATGCTCCTCGGAAACTTGGTCGCGCGAGCTGCAGCTGCGCGAGAGATATTTCGAGCCAGTAAGTATAGCGCGGCGCGCCTCGCCATCCAGTTTGTTGACGGCCCGGGAGCGCGACGAATTCACCCGCCCCGGGCCAGGCGCTGTACCAGCCGGCGGGCGATCTGCCCGTCGACCCGTCGCAGCCGCATCCGCGCGGCGCGCGAGCGCAGCTCCAGATCCGCCAGGCCACGGCGCGCGCAGAGTCGGCTCCAGAGGTAGGCCAGCGCGTCCAGCACGACCCCCGCGGCGATCACCATCAGCCCCCCCATGATCCAGGAGGGCTCGGCGCCGTAGAAGCCCCAGAGGACGAGCGTGGTGCCGATGGCCGCGGCCAGGGTCACGGCGACCAGCGCCGCGACCAGGGCCCAGAGGCCGGAGCGCCCGACCAGATCGACGAGCTGGATCGAGGCCAGGGGCACAAGCCGGGCGGTCTGGCCCAGGGAGAGGCCCACGAAGCGTCGCTCCCCCTCGAGCTCGAGCCCGCGGGGTCCGAGGGTCAGGGTCGTGGGGTGGCGATAGCCGAGCAGGGCGACCAGCCCACGCACGATCCAGGCGAGCAGAGCGAGCCCGGTGAGCCAGAGCAGGACGCGGACCGGCCCGCTCCGGCCGACGCGGAGGTCACCGCTCAGCGAAAGCCGCTCCACCCGGGGCGTCTCCTTCGGCGACCGGTCCGCCCGCTGGGCGGGAGGCTCGGGCTCCTTCGTTTTCGCTGGATCCTTCGTCGTCTCCGCCCGCTCGGAGGGCTCCTCCACGGCGGGATCCTGGGGTTTCTCCTCCGCCTCCTGCGCCTGCCCTGTGGTCTCCTCCTCCTCGGGGGGCGGTGTCGTGTTGACTTCTGATTGCATGTGGTCTTGATAATACCAGCACACAGCGGTGCGCCCAGAGAATACTACGCAGGCGGAGAGATGAAGTACGTCATCCTGAAGAACACGGTGGGGGATCGGGAGGAGTTTCGACGGGCCCGCGACGCTCACCTCAAGTATCTTGAATCATTGAACGACAAGAAGGTGCTCCTGCTCGCCGGGACCTTCGAGGACAAGAGCGGTGGGATGCTGCTCGTGGAGACCGACACCCTGGAGCAGGCGATCTCCATCGCCCGGGCCGACCCCATGGTCCGCGCCGGCGTGGACCGCTACCTGGTCCGCGGCTGGGACCAGACCTTCGACCTCCACGCCGAGCCGGCCGACGATCAGCCCGAGGACCAGCTCAAGCTGCCGATGCGGCACATCGACACCGGGCCGATCCAGCTCCCTCCGGCGGCGGAGAACTTCCGCGTGATCGAAGCCGAGGAGCACCCGCGCCACGACGAGCTGCTCGCCCAGTGCTTCGCGCCCGACCAGATCGCCGCCGACGCCCCGGCGCGGCGGGACTACCTCAGGCGGGCCGGCCCCTCCGGCCTGCGCAAGCTGCTGCTCCTGCACTACGACGTGGACGAGGTGGCGGGCCAGATCGAGTTCGCGCCGCCGGAGGCCAGCGGGCTGCCCATCGAGGGCGAGAGCCTGACGGTGATCAACTGCCTGTGGGTCACCGACGCCTACAACGGTCTGGACGGCGGGCGCCACCTCCTCGCCGCCTGCGGCGAGCGGGCCGGCACGCGCTCGCTGGCCACCATCGGCTACAACGCCACCCTCCCCTGGCTCAGCCGGCGCTTCTTCGAGCGCCAGGGGTTCAACCTCCTCGACCAGGTGGAGACGGGCCGCTACTTCGGCAACACCCCCATCGTCGCCTACCTGCTCTGGCGGCCCCTGGTCGAGGGCGCCAGCCCGCCGACCTGGGACACGTCGCGGCTGCTCGAGGGCGTCTCCTTCTGCCCCGGCTACCCCTGGATTTTCGGCAGGCGGCTCTACTGGGGCCAGGACTTCGCCTACCACGGCACGCTGGTGCGCGAGGGACTGCGCCGGCCCGAGACGCTGGCCCTGTTCCCCCGCCTCGGCCGCCGCCGGGTCGGCAACTGGACGTTGATCAAGATCGGCTTCCCCGCCGCCGCCCTCGAGCGGGCGGTGGAGGTGGTCCAGGCCGCGCTGCTCAAGGAGCCGCCCTACTTCGCGAACCTGTACGGCGGGCACGACGACAGGGTGGTGGTGGTCTTCCCGGACCGGGTGTTTCGGATGACGCCGGAGCGGGCGACCTGGAGCGAGGCGATCCGCTACGGCCTGGACCTGGGCATCCCCGAGCGCGAGCTGATCTTCGGTCCGGGCAACTTCGAGGGCTCGGTGCCCGAGGCCTAGTCGGCCTGCCTCATTGCGGTAGACCAGGCTGGCCGGGCTTGGCCTCCTTGTCCTTCTTCTCCTTCTCCTCCTTCTGCTCCTTGGTCTCCCACAGGTCGGCGGGCTTCTTCTTGATCAAGGGGTCCACGGCCCAGCTCGCCGCCTTGACCACGAACTCGGAGCCGCCGCTCTTGACGTAGTAGTCGTCCTTGGCCTTGGCGCCGACGGTGAGGGTGTGGGTCACGCGGGCCGGCGGCACCTCCACCGGCTGGCTCGCCGCGGGCTCCTTCTTCTTCGCGTCCTTCTTCTCCTCGACGACGACGGTGAGCAGCGCGCTGGCCCTGTCCGGGGCCAGGCCCTCCTCGGGCTTCTGCTCGCGGCCCACCGGCGCCTTCAGGGCGACGGAGCTCGCCGAGCCGAGCAGCGAGTCGATCTCGGTCTGCTTCAGGGTCGCCCCCTCGGGCATCCCCTCCGCCGTCCACTTGCCGTCGGCCTTCGCCAGCTTGATCTCGCCGTTCGAGTTCTTCAGCGTCAGCGCGACGATCCGGTCCTTGTCCAGCTTGAAGTAGTCGCTCTCGACCCAGTCGCTGGCCAGCGCGGAGGCGTCCCAGGCGGTGAGCTCGCTGGCGAGGTAGACCGCCTTCTCCCCCTCCATCCTCAGGTGGACGTTCTTGATCCCCGGCGAGGAGCCGAGCAGGAAGCGGTGCATCTTGCCGTCCTCGGTCTTGAACGCCACCTTGCGCTGGTAGTCGTCGTCGGCGACCTCGAGCTTGCGGTAGTGCTCGGCCTTCGTCGTCACCGGCGGCCCGGCCGTCAGGCCGGAGATCTTGCCCAGCAGCTCCGTGATCTTGTCCTTCTTGGCCGGGTAGCCGCCGCCGCTGACCAGGACCCAGCGGCCGTCCTGCTTGGCGAGCTCCGCCACGTCGGGCGACCCCTTGTCCTCGCCCTTCTTGGCCTGTTCGATGCGCAGCCAGGTCACCTTCTCCACGTCCAGCTTGTCGAACAGCTTCTGCGGCTTGGTCACGCTCGGCCCCCTGGACGAGATGCGGGACAGACCGAGGATCAGCAGCTGGAGCACGAGGGCGATCACCAGGTATCGGTTGAGCTTGGACATGTCACACCTCCTCCCCGCGCGGCTTGCCCGAGAGCTGCATCGGCTCGACCCCCCGGCGGCGGATCACGCCGAGCAAGATGATCAGGCCGAGCGCCGCCGCCACGATCACGTAGTTGATCGCCTCCCAGGTCGTGCGGGCGCCCTCCTCCATCGGCTTGAGGGTCCGGGCGTAGGTGCCGCGGGAGCGGATGGAGAGCAGGTCGATGTCGGCCACCGACCAGTCGACGAGGTTCTCCATCAGCTGGAGGTTGTTGGTGAACCGGTCGGAGCCGGTCTGGCGCGAGAGGCTGAGCACGATGTCGTTGATCAGGTTGCTGCTGCCGATGACGGCGAGGCGCGCCTCCTTGGGCGAGCGCTTCACGGTGCGCCCCCCCTCGCGCTTCTTGTCGCCGGGCTTGCCGCCGGGCTCGCCGCCGGCGAAGAGCGGCGACGGCTTGTCGGCGAAGTAGCTCTCGAAGGGCCCGGCCAGGGTCACGGCCAGCACGCGCCGCCCGGCCTTGCCCTCGACGGCGAAGCCCTTCTCCGGGTGCTTGGCGAAGTTCGGCTGTACGTCGCTGCTCGTCTGGACCCAGGAGCCCTCGCTCGAGCGCAGGAGCACCGTGGCGCGCTTCTCGGCCTTCTTCTCCACCTCGAGCGGCGAGCCCCACTGCACCGTGATCGACGGAAGCGAGGCGACGATGGGGTTGCCGTCCGCCATCCCGTCGGACCTGACGTCGACCCAGAAGGGATAGGGCAGGCGCTGGATCTCGCGCACGGTCAGGCCCCCCAGGTTGCGCTCCACGGGGACCGGGAACGCCTCGTTCTGCGGGTCGAGCACCAGCGAGTCCTCGAGCTTCACGCCGTAGCTCTCGAGCAGCTTCTCCACGCCGCTCTCCTCCTTCTTGACCCGCAGCGTGCCGAAGCCGCCGGGGTCCAGGGCGTAGGCCCCGTGGGCCACCACCACCGCGCCGCCCCGCATCAGGAACTGGTCGATGGCGAAGAGCTGCTTGTCGTCGAGCTTCGCGCCGCCGACCACAAGCAGCACGTCCACGTCGCCCGGCACCCGGCCGTCCTTGAGCTCGACCTCGCGCGCCTCGTAGTTCTCGGAGAGCACGCCGCGCAGCATCTGGTTGTGGCTCCGCGGCGGCATCCGCCGGCGCATCATCGGGTTCATCTGCGGTTGCTGCTCCTTGGGGACCAGCATCCCCACGGTCTTGAGGAACCCCGGGGCCAGCCGCTTCATCGCCGCCTCGATCTCCTGCTTCAGGTCGGCCTTGCCCATCTGCTCCGACGGCATGATCCGCTCGACCTTGTCCCCCATGCTCACGAGCAGGTAGAGGTAAAACGAGCCCTCGGAGAAGAGCGAGACCGCCATCGGCTTGAAGCCGTACTTCCTGTACAGCTCGCGCCGCAGGCCCTTGTTCGCGTCGCCGGAGGGGTCGACCTTCTTGTAGACCAGCTTGTCGCCGCCGCGCTGCTTCAGCTCCCGGGCGACCTCGTCGATGAGCTTGGGCAGCTTGTCGAACGGCTTGGGCAGCGACTTCTCCGTGACGTAGGCGGTCAGCGTCACCTTGCCCGGGGCGCGGGCGAAGAGCGACTCCAGCGGCTGGAAGCCGTAGACCACCTTCTTGATCGCCCGGGTCAGGTCGTACTCCAGGTTGCGCAGCTTGACCTCGACCTTGTTCATCCCCACCACCTTGGTCTCGATCAGGTCCTCGAAGCTGAGCACCTCGTACTTGTCGCCGTACTTCACCAGGATGTGGAAGTAGGCGTTGACCACCTTCTTCTCGTGACGGCCGAAGACGAGCAGCGGCACCGGCTTGATGTTGAAGCTCTCGTTGGCCTCCTTCTCCAGCGCCTCGTTGCTCCGCGGGTTGACGAACTCGGCGACCACCTTGTCGCCGCCCACCACGCCGTACTCCTTGATCATGTCGCGGATGCGCGGGATCAGCGGGGCGAGCTCGGGGTGGGTGTCCTCGGAGAAGTAGCCCCGCACCAGCAGCGGGGCGTCGAGCTGGTGCAGGATCTTCTTCGTCACGTCCGAGATGCTGTACTCGTCGCGCTCGGTGAGGTCGGCGCGCGCCCGGGCCACGGGCGCGGTGATCACGTTGAGCAGCACCAGGTTGGCGAAGACCAGGAGGACGCCGATCCGGGCGGCCGAGCGCCTGGCCCGGGTGCTCGCCCCGCGGCTCCAGCGCTTGGCCTCGAGGATCACCACGTTGAGGAACAGGAAGCCGACGGTGAGGCTCCCGTAGTAGATCAGGTCGCGCAGGTCGAGCACGCCGCGCTCGATGCTCTCGAAACGGCTGCCGGTGCCGATGGCGCGCAGCAGCTCGCCCCAGGAGCCGGCGCTGGAGACCACCGGCCCGGCGCCGGGCAGGTAGATCAGGAAGCAGGCGGCCCAGGTCAGCAGCAGCGAGACGATCATGTTGTCGGTGGCCGCCGAGAAGCAGAGCCCGATGGCGAGGTAGGCCGCGGCGAGGAGCAGCGCGGCGAGGTAGCCCCCGATCACCGGGCCCCAGTCGAGGTCGCCCAGCATGGAGACGGTGATCGGGATGCCCAGGGTCAGCACCAGGGCCAGGGCGACCAGCCCGAGCCCGGCGATGAACTTGCCCAGCACCAGGCGCGAGGTCTTCACCGGCAGGGTGAGCAGGACCTCGATGGTCCCCGAGCGCTGCTCCTCGCTCCACAGGCGCATGGTCAGCGCGCCGACGAGGAAGATCAGCAGCAGCGGCAGCCAGTCGAACAGCGGCCGCACGTCGGCGATGTTGCGGCTGAAGAACTTGCCGACCCAGAAGAAGAAGATCAGCGTGGTGACGAGGAAGGCCGCGAGGAAGATGATCGCGACCGGGGACTGAAAGTAGGCCTTGAGCTCGCGCCGGGCCACGGTGGTCATCTGGCTCATGCGGCACCTCCTGCGCTCTTCTTCGCCGCGGCGGACGCGGCCGCCCGCTCGGCGACGCCGCGGAAGACCGACTCCAGCGTACGGACATCCGGGCGAAGCTCGGCGATGCGCCAGCCCTTCTCCCGCACGACGTCGTGGATCGCCGGGCAGAGCTCGGCGCTCTCCCCCTCGACGCGGTAGGCGACGAAGCCGTCCTCGCCGCGCCCGTTTGTCTTCTTCACCGAGGTCACGCCCTCGATCTTGCCCAGGGCCTGCTCCACCTCGGTGGCCTCGCGGTCGACGGCGACCACGGCGCCGTGGCCGCTCCTGAGCTGAGCCAGCGCGGCGTCGGTGGTCACCTCGCCGTTGACGATGATCAGCACGCGCTCGCAGGTCAGCTCGACCTCGGAGAGGATGTGGGTCGAGAGCAGCACCGTGGAGCTCGCGGCGAGCTCCTTGATCAGCTCGCGGATCTCGACGATCTGGCTCGGGTCGAGCCCGCTGGTCGGCTCATCGAGAATCAGCACCTTGGGGCGGTGCAGGATCGCCTGGGCCAGGCCGACGCGCTGGCGGTAGCCCTTGCTGAGCTGGCCGATGGGCCGGACCAGGTGGTGCTCGACGCCCGTGCGCCGGACGGCCTCGGAGATCAGCCGGTTCCGCTCGCTCTCCGGGATCTCGCGCAGCTCGGCCATCATCTGCAGGTACTCCTGCACCAGCATGTCCGGGTAGAGCGGCGCGTTCTCCGGCAGGTAGCCGATCTGGGCCTGGACCCGCAGCGGCTCCTCGGTGACGTCGATGCCCTCGATCCGCGCCTTGCCCGCGCTGGGCTGCAGGTAGCCGGTGAGCACCTTGAGCAGGGTGGTCTTGCCCGCGCCGTTGTGCCCGAGCAGGCCGACGATCTGCTGGTCCGGGATCGAGAAGCTGACCCCCTTCAGAGCCTGTATACTGCCGTAGTTTTTCGATATTCCTGTGGCTTCGATCATCGCTGCATACCCCTGTCCGCGGTTTTCGGGGATTCTGACCCCACCTAACCCCTGATCCTCGGCGACCATTCCCCACATCCCGTGCCGAGCCCCGACATTCAAGTCGCTGAAAACCCGTGGCTTTCGTCCCTGGGGCCGCTATATACTCGATACTGTCGGTCCAGGACAAGGGTCGGATCGTTCCGTGCATCCCGGATCGGAGGGGGTGCGGTGCGCCCCGAGGAGGAGCCCATGAGATCTCGTCGGTTGTTCGTGATCACCCTGGGGCTGGCCCTGCTGGCCATCTCCGGCTGCGACTCGGGCACGGTCCAGTCGGTGGACCCCAACGACGGCGGCACGAAGCCCCCGCCCAAGTGCGAGAACGGCACCGACAACGACGGGGACGGTTACGGCCCGGGCTGCCCGGCGGGCACCGACTGCGACGACAGCGACTCGACCGTCCACCCGGGCGCGACGGAGATCTGCGACAACAAGGACAACGACTGCGACGGTGAGACGGACGAGGGCAACGTCTGCCAGAGCTCGGGCTGCGGCCCCTCCTGCAGCACCACGGGCAGCGGCAAGCCCTTCCCCATCGACCCGAGCACCGACCCCAACGTCAAGGACTCCACCGGCGTCGAGCTGGACCCGAACGGCGACCTGACCCTCGGTCAGAGCAACGTGAGCTTCACCTACCTCTGGGTCTCCAACACCTACGACGTCGGGGGCCAGGCCCAGTGCGGCGCGGCGAGCGCCGGCTCGGCCTACTGCCGGGGCTCGGTCTCCAAGGTCGACACCAAGAACCTGAAGGAGGTCGCGCGCTACTACAGCTTCACCTGCAAGTCCAACCCCGGCGCCACCGGCTGCCTGGACGTCAACGGCAACGCCATCGTCCAGGACCACGTGCACACCCCCTCGCGCACCGCCGTCGACTTCAACATGGACGTCTGGGTCGCCAACCGCAGCGTCCACGGCGGCCAGCCCTCGGCGACCAAGATCGCCAACGACCCCGACGACTGCATCGACCGCAACAACAACGGCGTGATCGACACCTCGGCGGACCGGGACGGCGACGGCAAGATCAACGTGGACTGCAACGGCGACGGCCTGCCCGACAGCCTCGCCACGGTGTGCACCGGCACGCTGAGCGGCAAGCAGCCGGAGTTCCTCGGCGACGACGACGAGTGCATCCTGTTCACGACGAACTACGGCGACAAGGACGACATCGGCCGCTCGATCTGCCTCGACGCGGGCAAGAGCGTCATCGGCGCCAGCAACGCCTGGGTCGGGACCTTCAACCGCGAGGACGGCGGCCGGGGCAACAACCGCTTCTACAAGATCAACGGCTACACCGGCAAGATCGAGACCGCCGTGGACCTGCCCTCGGGGCACCACTCCTACGGCTGCATGGCCGACGCCCACAACATCGTCTGGTCCACCGACATCTACGGCTCGCTGGCCTTCTTCCAGACCATCAGCCCCTACTCGGTGGGCCCCAAGCTGGTCGCCCCCTGGGTGCCCAAGGCCGGCGCGAGCTACAACCACTACGGCATCTCGATCAACGCGGCCCAGCACGTCTGGCTCGGCGGCTACGACGCCAACTGGGTCCTGCGCTACAAGCCCGACCGCTCGAGCTTCACCGGCCTGGCCAACGGCGCCTGGAGCCGCATCGACCTGCCCAAGGGCTTCGTCACCCGGGGCATCGC
>Ga0316576_10000046_pt1 | contig 37895 bp, 33 predicted proteins | sample S0NA_FD_203075 | JGI IMG/M metagenome (GOLD analysis project Ga0316576, IMG submission 203075) | Rhizosphere microbial communities from salt marsh grasses in Alabama, United States - S0-2_050615r3r5 | ecosystem: Host-associated > Plants > Roots > Rhizosphere | place: USA: Alabama | collected...
TTTTGTCACTCAGTCAATAAGGTTTCGGACGTATATCAGAACAACGCTAAAAAAATAAGACTATCTGGGATATTGTCAAGCCGGAAATAGGAATTTTATATTATAGGTTCGGGAATTTAGCGAATGAAGAGATAGTGTGAAAAATTATGGGAAAAAGTCGGTTGTGCACCCCCTGTCGAATCCTTACTGAAATATAACAAGCCAAAAAATTGACCGGGATCAATCCACGACACAGACCGCATTACTTATCGCTGCTTCCTTCCGGACCTGACGAGGTTCGTAACCGTCTGTTGCGCGGTGGCCGATCAGATTGGCCTATAGGCTTCCAGATTCGAACCCTTGAGGGGGAATTCAACCCCGCATGAAGCGGATTTCGGGAAAAGGGCACCGCTAGCTCCCCGCCTAGCACAACCGTTATTATGAATATAATCGATAAAAAATTTTTTCAAGGTAAAAAAGACTCAATTAGCAGCGGGATCGGGGAGTTTACTAAAAGAACCGCTACATGGATAATCTTTTTCTAAACCGCATGATCACGCCAGTCGAAGATGTCGCTTGCGGTGAGGCGGACAAGACTCGCGGCAAGGGATCGTAAAGAAAAAACAAGAAACTATTTTTAAAATATCAATAGATTCTATGCATTATTTTAAAACTCTTTTTAAGATACGATTTCGGTATGCGCCTGTTTTATCTTTGGGCTTCGCTTTCAGCTTCGACCCAACAAGAACGATCCCTAAGCCACTCAGACAGCATCCGATTTTAAAAAAAGATCATCCATCTTGTCGGGTCGAAGCTAAAGGGGTTGTTGCCCAAATCATTTTTCGCTGGCTCTGAAACATTTTTTGATAAATCTAAGGCTCGTTCCAGGTGATTCCAAAACTCGCCCTTCGGGCTCAAACAGTTGGAATCGCATTTCTTTCACTTCGCCAAGATTTATGAACAAAAAACGTTTCAATGAGCGCTCAAAAAGATTTTCTTTTGGGCAACAGCCCTTAGAAGCGAAGCCCAATCCGCTAACTGCAAGGATTTATGAAAAAACTCCCCGCCCCCTCCATTAGTTTTGATTTAAGAAAGGACGTTTCAAAATGATAAGCCCCTATTTTCTGTTTTTTTATTGACAACCATAGGTCTCTATATCATAATTTGAACGGATTTTTCAGATATAACCAGTTGAATTATATTGTAATAATTTATTAATCGATTTGTTTGGCCCATATTAAATGTTTTTCCTTATCAGGATGGTAATTTGAGTAAGCTCTTACAAACCGTTGAAAAAACCATTGCAACTTATGGAATGCTTAAACCGAAAGATTCGGTTGTTATCGGTGTGTCCGGAGGACCTGATTCAGTTGCTCTGCTTTATGCACTTTTCTTAATTGCACCCCGTTATTCTCTCGAACTGGGTGTTGCCCATTTAAATCACTGCCTTCGCCAAAATGATTCGGATAAGGATGCTCAGTTTGTTGAGGTTCTTGCCAAAAAGTATGATTTGCCCTGTTATACTCATAAAGAGGATGTTCAAAAGTATCGGATCGAAAACAAACTATCTCTAGAAGAAGCTGCCCGGCGTGTTCGCTATGCTTTTTTAAATAATGTAGCGGATACAATGCAGTACAACAAAATTGCCGTTGGGCATCATTCTGATGACAATGCGGAACTTATTTTGATGAATCTATTTCGAGGAAGTGGGACACAGGGCCTTTCAGGTATACCTCCCGTAAGGGGCCGTAAGATTATTCGTCCGTTGATAAAGCTAAACCGCTCTGAAATCATGGATTTTCTAATTCAAAACAAATTAGAATATATTTCTGATGCATCTAACACGGACACAAAATACTTTAGAAACAGAGTGCGTCATGATTTAATACCCTTATTAAAAACAGCCTACAATCCAAAAATATCAGAAACACTAAATCGGCTTTCGTCAATAATAAGATCCGAAGAAGAATGGATAAACAATGTAGTTCATCCTTTTTTTGAAAAAACCGTACTGGATGTTCAGGAAAATTATATCATCCTTTCTGTTTCGATACTGAATCAATACCATCCTGCACTGCAAAGGCGGATCATAAGAATGACAATTGAGAAAATAAAGGGGGATTTAAGGCGCATTCGGTTTGTCAATATCAATTCTGCAATCGGCCTTTTGGGAAAAAGCTCTGCCTATGGAAAAGCAGACCTCCCTGATGGTATTAAAATTCAAAGAGACCAGAATGCGCTCTATGTGTTTAATGACAAAGGCTTGTTGCGTGATATTAGTAAAAATTTCAACCAGTCAGAAACATTTACCTTTGAATATCAGGTGGAAAAACCTGATTCTGTGCGTATAAGAGAGATCGGAGCGACCATTAAATTTACTGAAATGCGAATGGAGAAGGTGTCCGATTATCGTAATACTGGACAACACATCAGTTTTTTTGATAAGGATAGCTTAAGTTTTCCCATGGTGATAAGAAATTTTCGACCAGGAGACACGTTTGAGCCGTTGGGAGCAGGGGGAACGCAAAAGTTAAAAAAATTTTTTATTGATAAAAAAGTACCTCGAGGTGAACGGATAAGATGTCCCTTATTGTTAAGCCGAGGGAAAATCATCTGGGTAGTGGGCCATAGAATTGATGAGTCTGTTAAAGTGATGCCTTCAACCAGAAATGTACTGAAGGTGGAACTTTTGCTTGCCTAATCGATAATGATGATTACTATAACGTATCGTTAATTGCCTTTTAAAAGGGTTAATAAGGGGGTTAAGCGTTTTGAATCCTTTTTATAAAAATCTGGCTTTATGGATAGTCATCACACTGATGATGATCATGCTTTATAACCTTTTCAATCAACAGCATATGGCTGAACAAAACATCAGTTATACTGAATTTTTGTCTATGGTGGATAAAGAGCGCGTTTCTGATGTTGTTATTCAGGGTCAAGAGCTATATGTCACAGATTCGAATCATAATCGCTTCAAGGTATATGCTCCCCAGGATAGTGATCTAATCAAAATCCTTCGGGAAAAGGGCGTTACTATCAGTGCCAAACCTGAAAGCGATTCGCCATGGTACATGTCTGTTCTTGTGTCATGGTTTCCGATGATCGTACTGATCGGCGTATGGATATTTTTTATGCGCCAGATGCAAGCCGGTGGCGGAAAAGCCATGTCTTTTGGTAAGAGCCGGGCCCGTTTGCAATCTGATCAATCGAAAAAAGTGACATTCGAAGATGTTGCCGGAATCGATGAGGCTAAAGAAGAACTTGGTGAAATTATTGAGTTTTTAAGGGAGCCTAAGAAATTCACCCGTCTTGGAGGAAGGATACCCAAAGGGGTACTTTTGATGGGATCCCCCGGAACCGGGAAAACCCTTCTTGCCCGGGCGATTGCGGGTGAAGCCGACGTTCCTTTTTTTCATATCAGCGGTTCGGATTTTGTAGAAATGTTTGTCGGCGTCGGTGCATCTCGTGTCAGGGATCTGTTTGTTCAGGGTAAAAAGAATGCCCCATGCATTATATTTATCGATGAAATCGATGCTGTTGGAAGGCACAGAGGTGCTGGTCTCGGAGGGGGGCATGACGAAAGAGAACAGACCTTAAATCAGCTTCTGGTGGAAATGGACGGGTTTGAATCAAACGAGGGGGTGATCCTTATATCCGCCACCAACCGTCCTGATGTGCTCGATCCAGCCCTTTTAAGACCCGGACGTTTTGATCGACAGGTGGTTGTTCCCCTGCCGGATATTATTGGCCGAGAAAAAATTCTTAAAGTCCATTTAAAGAAAACACCGACAGCGCCTGATGTAAATCCTGTTGTGCTGGCAAAGGGAACCCCTGGATTTTCTGGTGCTGATTTGGAAAACCTTGTCAATGAGGCAGCGCTTCTGGGCGCAAAGAGAAATAAGGAAAAGGTTGATATGATTGACTTGGAAGATGCTAAGGACAAGGTCTATATGGGATTGGAGAGAAAGTCAAAAGTCATCAAGGAAGAAGACCGAAAAACAACGGCATATCACGAGGCAGGACACGCCCTTGTGGCCCGATTTTTACCGGGCACCGATGCGGTGAACAAGATTACCATTATTCCCAGAGGACGAGCTGCAGGTATTACCTGGTTTCTGCCTGAAGAAAGTGATTTTAAATATAAGGATCAGCTGGAAAGTGAATTGTCCGTTGCTTTTGGCGGGCGAGTTGCCGAAGAAATCGTTTTTAACCGTATCAGCACCGGGGCTGCCAACGACATTAAACAGGCAACCGATATTGCTCAAAAAATGATACGCAATTGGGGTATGAGTGATGAACTCGGTCCCATGTCGTATTCCAAAGAAGAAGACCACATTTTCCTTGGACGGGAAATCGCTCAGCACAGAGATTATTCTGAAGAAACTGCAAGAAAAATCGATGCTGAAATCGATAAGCTGATTGAAAATGCCTATAAGCGCGCTGAGCGAATCTTAAAGGAAAATTTAGATGTTCTTCATGCGTTATCGGATCGTCTGCTTGAAAAAGAAACCGTTATGGGGAAAGAGCTTGATGAACTCATTCTCTCCATGAAACCCGGATTTGAGTTTCCCTCAAAGACGCTTGAAAGTGAAGAAACGGAGAAAGAGAGCCAAGCAGAAGTTGGAGCGGAAAAAATAGAACCCGAAGCGGAATCCGAAGGCGAGCAAGAAGAAACATCGTAACCACCTGTTTGTATGCCTAAATACTTATCATTAAATTCAAAGAATTCATCTTAAATGAAAGCATTTAATCTTGAATGGGGAAAACACCGTCTTGATTTTGGCAGACGCACCTTAATTATGGGTGTATTGAATGTAACTCCGGACTCATTTTCAGACGGTGGAAAGTTTTTTTCATTGGATGGAGCAGTCGACCAGGGGTATAAACTATTTGAAGATGGTGCGGATATACTCGATATTGGCGGGGAATCCACGCGACCATTTTCAGATCCGGTATCTGAAGAAGAAGAAATTCAGCGGGTTGTCCCTGTGATTGAAAAGCTTTCAAAACGCATATCGATTCCCATCTCTATCGATACAACCAAAGCCGGTGTGGCCGAGCAGGCTGTCAAAGCCGGAGCTTCAATGATCAATGACGTCTCATCCCTGAGATTTGATCCTAAAATGGCAAGTGTTGTTGTAGATTACGCAGTCCCGATAATTTTGATGCATATGCTCGGAAACCCAAAAATCATGCAAATTGAACCCACCTATGATGACCTTATCGGTGAAATCAAAGCATTTTTTGAAAATACAATAGATCAGGCTGAAAATAAGGGAATTTCAAGATCGAAAATTATCATTGATCCAGGAATCGGTTTTGGGAAGACCGTCGGGCATAATCTTCTATTGATTCAGCGCTTGCACGAATTTAAAACGTTGAAAGTTCCTATTATGATTGGGACTTCAAGAAAGGCGTTTATTCGAAATCTTCTTAAAGATAACACTGGCGAAGAGGTCAATGCCGATGCGGCGATTGTAGAGGGTGGAACCCAGGCGTCTGTTGCTGCCGCTATTTTGAATGGCGCACATATCGTTCGGGTCCATAATGTTGCCAATACCCGTGCAACTGTAAAAATAACAGATGCCATAAAAAACGCACAAAATATTTTATAGGACATATGCTATTGGTTTTTTGCAGAAACTATAATTAACGACCTTATTAAAAATTAATATGACCAACCCTAGAGCCTCCTCTATTTTAAGTTTCCGGAATCTGACAGGTTTAATTCTGTTTTTTTTTATTGGGGTTGGCATATTTCTATTATGGCCCTATGTGTCCAACAAGGAAGCCGATATATTTATTCCGGTAAACTCTGAAAAGATTCCTGAAGGATTGATTATTACAAATGGCCCCTTCAATGGTGTTGAAGTGCATATCCGCGGACCCAAATCGACCATTCGAACCCTTTCAAATCTAAAGATGCAATATACGATTGACCTGTCCAGGGTAAATATCGGAGTTAATATCATACCCATAGATCAGGCCCGGCTTCCATTTCCCAAAGGGGTTTCGATTTTAAAAATAAATCCCGACTCAATAACCGTTAAGGTGGAGGAGGAAATTAAAAAAGAGCTTCCTGTTCATGTTCTTTTGACCGGAAAGCCTGCCAAAGGGTTTATGGTTGTCGAAACAGAAGCCAAACCCGTATCGGTAACTCTGCGAGGGTCTGAAGATACCCTGGGCAAGATGGATAAGGTTTCAACAAAACCTATCAATATAAAAGGATTATCCAACTCCTTTAAAAAAGAGGTGGCGCTGAACCTTGCGGAAAATATTAAACTCGTTGATTCATCTAAAATTGTTCTTGCAAAGATATTTATAAAGGAACGACTGACAACCAAAACATTTGATCATATTCCGGTTGAAGGAGATGGGAGCCTGTATGTATATCGTATTACACCCCCGGAAATAACGATAAAAATTAAAGGGCCAGTTAATATGATTGATGAACTCCATGGGGGTAAGGGGATTCAGGTATATGTTGATCTTAAAGGATTGAAGCCGGGGGTTTATAAAAAGCGTGCGACCATAACATTACCTGTCAAAACCACATTGATTGATGCAGAACCAGAAATTTTTAAAGTAAAAATTATGGACAAAAAAAGAATTCAATAAAAAAGGATTTTATTAAATGCTCCTCGTTATTGATGTCGGCAATACAAATATGGTCATCGGTGTTTACGACGACAAACATCTCATTCAAAATTGGCGGCTACGAACTGAACGGCGTACTACCGAAGATGAATTTAACATTCTTGCCAAAAATCTTTTTTCAGAAAGCAATATCGATTCCAGAAATATCAACAAAACCATTATTTCCTGTGTCGTTCCACCCATGGTTACCATTCTAGATTCTTTCTGTCGCAAATATCTAGGTCATGCGCCTCATTGGGTGGATGCCAAATCCGCTCCAAAACTGCCGATACAATACAAAAATCCGTCAGAAGTCGGAGCAGACAGGATCGTTAATGCAGTTGCAGCATTTCATAAATACCAAACGAGCTTAATTGTGATAGATTTTGGAACAGCGACAACCTTTGATGCTATTTCTGAAAAAGGGGAATATTTAGGTGGCGCAATCAGTCCCGGCATCATAATTTCTTCCGAAGCACTCTTTATGAAAGCGTCAAAACTTCCTAGAGTCGAGATTTTTATTCCCCCTAAAAGCGTTATCGGAAAAGATACCTCGGGCAGTATTAAAGCGGGAATTATTTACGGATATGCAAGTCTTGTGGATGGAATGGTCAAGCGTATGAAGGCTGAAATGGGTACGAACCCCCAAATTATTGCTACAGGTGGTCTGGCAGAGCTCATTTGTCAGGTTTCCGAGACCATTGAGGTTGTTGAACCGAACTTGACGTTGGAGGGGTTGAGGATTATCAGCAACAGCATATAGAAGCCATCTCAAAAAACTCTTTTGGCCCAATCTCTGTGTTGGGTCCTCATTTCAACTCCTCGGAATACTTTAGTATGCCTGCGGGTTGAACATCGGCCCCGCCTTGATCTTGAACCAAAATCCTATTTTTGAGATGGCTTCTATGACCTATTTCAAAAACAATTGTGATCCGCTTCACGCCTTGCCCTGAACACTAATCTTATTATTGAAACAGGTTCTAAATAAAATGAATCCTATCACATATTAATCGAGTTCCATTTCTGCTTCTACTTTTTCAATTTGAGAAAGAATATCTTTTCGTTCCGCTTCACTCAGATCTTCTTGTTTAAGACGCTGCCTAAGACTTACAAGAATCATTTCAGTCCGATAGTCTGTGCATGTATATTTCATCGGTGTTTGATTTTACTGCAGGGTTGTTCAGGTTAGATCCTACCGGCTTTAAGAAGAGCCCGCTTATAAACACGATAAAAGGCTTCATAATCGCCGATTCCGCGTCTAAGGATTTTTTCTATTTCTTCGATGTTTTTCATGTTAACAATCATGTTGACGCTTCTGTTAAAAGCCGCCATATTGTCCATGGTACGGAAACGGTCAGTAATGAGAGCCACAAAAATATTGCGCCGTATAGACATGTTGAGGCGGTTTAGATAGTTGAGGACAGGGTTCATATCCGGATTTTGGGTGCCGAACCTCTCGTTTAGCACCACCATGTCAAAAACATGAAATCGCATTTGCTTGAGAGCATCTTTGGGCAACTGGGGGGCGGTAATATGATAATCCATATCATAAAGGGCTGTTTTGATCTTTTTTTGTAAGCTATCATTCGGCTCGCACAATAGGGCTGTTTTCACACCCTCTTCAATGAAATCAAATGGTTTATCCGAAGCATCGTAGCTATCGGCATCAACTTCATCAATAATCGTTTTTTCCTTTTCGGTATTATCGTTTTCTGATGATATTGAATTCTTATCTGATGAGACAGGCGGGGCGGGCTGCGCTTCAACCACGACCTTTGCACCGCACTGCGGACAGGCCAGTGAGAACTTTTGTCCTTTAGGGATCTTTTCGTCTGGAATTTTAAATTTGCTCTGGCATTTTTCGCATGAAATGTTCATTATTTTTTGCCTTTATCAGGGTACTACGGATAAATAAAACAGCAGGACTCGATTAACGTAAAGTTTTGTCATAATCAAGATCAACCTGCAAATCCTCAATATCTGTTGTGGCTTCTCCTCGGACAGATTTGATGGAGTCAATTCCTCGACCCAGTACGTCCTTTCGAGATGCATAAGCCATGGCGGTTTCCTGGGTAATGATACCTTTTTCATACAGACCCAAGATATAATCGTCAAAGGTTATCATGCCGAATGCTTTGCCGGATTGAATAATTTCATAAAATGTTTTGCCTTCTGATTCTCCATGCAAAATTGAATCCTTAACACGAAGATTGGTACGTAAAATTTCAAAAGCGGCAACCCGTCCGCCACCCACTTTGGGAAGCAATCTCTGACACACGATCCATCGGATTGCGTCAGCGATTCGGGTGCGTATCTGACTTTCTTCTTCCATGGGAAACATTCCGAGAATTCTGTTGATCGTCTGTCCGGCATCCATGGTATGTAACGTACTTAAAACCAAATGACCGGTTTCAGCGGCACTCAAACCAATCTCCAACGATTCCCTGTCACGCATTTCACCCACTAATATCACTTTGGGCGCCTGCCGGAGGGCGGCTCTTAACCCGGTGGAAAAAGCGTCGAAATCCTCCCCCAATTCCCGTTGGTTAAACGTGGCTTTTTTATGCGGATGGTCATATTCCACCGGATCTTCAAGGGTAACGATATGGACCGACCTAACATCATTAATTTCATTGAGGATGGCAGCGAGTGAGGTTGATTTTCCGCTGCCCGTGGCACCTGTAATAAGGACAAAACCGTTTTGTTCTTCAGCCATTTCTAAAAAGGCATTAGGAAGGCCCAATTCCTGGCAGGTTGGAATTTTGGGGGAAAGTCTTCTCAATACAATAGAATAGTTTCCCCGCTGGGAAAAAATATTAACCCTGAAACGGGCTTTGCCGGGAAGTTCATAGGAAGCATCGCACGACCCTTCAAGCAGAAGTGTTTCGGTGAGCCTCCGGCTTTGGTTGATCAGGTTAAGGGCAAATATTTCGGCTTGGAACGGCGTGATTTCATTAAATTTAGGATCGAGATCCACCACAGCGAGATTGCCTGAAGTTTCGACTTGAAATGGTTTCCCCACGGTAATATTCAGATCGGAAACATTGTCATGGGAATCCAGCATTCTCGCAAGTAAATGATCGATTTCTTGTTTTTTCAAAATAAAACCTCTTGATTTTTTAGGCCTCAGTAAAGTCGGCCGGTGGATTTTTTATAAAATTTCTGAATTTTGCCTTATCATTGGCTTTCAGATAGGCATCATCTGCGCTTATCCACCCTTTTTCATACAAATCCATAATGGCATCATCCAAAAGTATCATGCCGTATTTTTTCCCTGTTTGAATAACTGAAGGAATTTGATGCGTTTTTCCTTCACGGATTAAATTTCGGGCTGCCGGTGTTGCGATCAATATTTCCAAAGCGACACAAAGGGCTTTTTTGTCGACTCTTTTAAACAAAGACTGTGAAATAACTGCCCGAATTCCATCAGATAGAGTTGAACGGATCTGGGCCTGTTCGGTTGCAGGAAAGACCTCGATAATACGATCAATGGTTTTCGGTGCACTCATGGTATGCAACGTACCAAAAACAAGGTGTCCGGTAGATGCGGCTTCTATGGCGAGAGATATGGTTTCAAGGTCCCGCATTTCTCCCACCAGAATGATATCCGGGTCTTCTCTTAAGGCACCTCTTAAGGCTGCACTGAATGACTTGGTATGGATCCCCACTTCACGATGATTTACGATACATCCTTTACTTTGGTGTACAAATTCGATGGGATCTTCGACGGTGATGATGTGGTCTTTTCGGGTACGGTTGGCAACATCGATGATGGCGGCCAGCGTGGTCGATTTGCCGCTTCCCGTGGGCCCGGTGACCAGAACCAGCCCCCTGGGAAGTGACGCCAGTTTGGATATTACATTCGGTAGGCCCAGTTGTTCGGCGGTCATGATTTCTTCAGGAATTTGCCTGAAAACGGCGCCGCACCCATTCTTTTGCATAAAAAAATTTGACCGGTACCTGGCGACTCCGGGTATTTCATAGCCAAAATCAATATCACCGGTTTCTTCAAATTGCTTGATTTTAGCTTCGGGTGCAATTTCGTAGAGCATCGCTTTAAGTTCGTCGTTCTCAAGGACTTTATATTTGATCCTTTCCATGTCCCCTCTGATACGAAGTGCGGGTGGCTGTCCGGATACAAGGTGGAGATCAGAGGCTCCCTGTTCGTGCATCAATTTGAAAAACGCATCAATTTTTGCCATATCAATCTACCTGTTTATTCAGATTGTTTAAAAAGTTTAAGCTTGCCATCTTCCTCTTCCCTGATTCTGGCTTCCTCTTTCCCAATTTCAAGGAGTTTGGAATGTCCCTCAATAATCGATCGGATTTGAACCTCAATCTGCGATCGTTGTCGCTTCAACTCTGCTATATCTTCGTGGAGTTGTGAAAGTCTGTTTTGTGCCCTGCTGAGAATTTTTTCTGCTTTAACCTCTGCTTCAGCAATAACCAATTCAGCTGATTTCCTGGCATTTTCCTTCATTTGTTCCAAAACTTTTTGAGAATTCAGCATTGCTCGTTTAAAGCTATCTTCGCGTTCTCTATACCCATGAGCCTCATGCTGGAGCCGTTTGATTTCCTGATTCAAGCGGTTATTTTCACCTTGTAGTGATTCGAAGGCATCCGCCATCTGTTCAAGAAAAGTATCGACTTCCCGAACATCAAATCCTCTAAACTTTATTTTAAACTGCTGTTGCTGAATATCAAGGGGCGTCATTTTCATCAGAAATCACCCTCCTTATTTTATTACATAAAGGTTATGGACAGTCTCAGCAGACTGTTGACAACAAAATTTTGTAAAAATATCACTCCAAGTATCACGATGATCGGTGAAAAATCGATACCGCCAAAACTCACGGGGATTTTTGCGCGGATTCGATACAGCACCGGTTCGGTGACATTATGGATAAAACGGACGATTGGATTGTAAGGGTCTGGATTTACCCAGGAAAGAATCGCCCTGGCGATCACGATCCACATATAAAAAGTAAGAATATAATGGAGAATTATTGCAACAGCCTTAATGAAATTGCCAATGATAAACATATCAACAATGTGCTTTCGTTTTTTTGATTCATAGGATAAAGAAACACGAAGGTTTATTATCCAGTCATTTTTTTGACTCTTTTGTTAATTTTGTTGTTTATGAAATCAGATATTTTCTTGAAAATTAATTGCATATTAGCAATAAGTCAAGATATTTCAGGCAAAATCGTTGACATGCCAAATAATCTAACGATAAAAGTATACTGCAATTTTAGAGTCTTGTCAGATTTGGACAATTTTGCCACAGTCGGCACAATCCGTAATCCGCTTATTCTGAAATTCACATGGTTTTCAACCAAATTTATTTTTTAGAACAAAAGCAATTTTTATGCCACAAAATTAAAAAATATTGTCAAAGAGACTAACAAATTAAGGAGGTAATAAATTCCATGTTAAAAGATAAAAAAATCAGTATCATCGGATCCGGAAATATGGGAGAAGCCATTGTCAGCGGACTCATTACTTCGGAATCTTCCAATCCGGAGAACATCATTTGCACGGATATTCGGATGAACAAGCTTGAGTCCATTGCAAAAAAATATGGGGTGGTTACACTTACCGAAAACATTAAAGCTGTAGAATTTTCTGATATTATTATATATGCAGTTAAACCCCAAATCATCGCATCCGTATTAAAAGAAACAGCATCTTGTTTGGACATGTCAAAACTTATCATTTCCATCGCAGCGGGTGTGCCTTTGCCTGCAATCGAGTCGTGCCTTAAAAAAGAATTGCGTCTTATTCGCGTGATGCCCAACATCGCAGCATTTGTTAAAGAGAGTGCATCGGTGATTGCTGCCGGGGCGAATGCCACCAAAGAAGATATTGATCTTTCTCTGGAGATCTTCAACTCCATGGGCAAAAGCATTTTTCTAAAGGAAAACATCCTCATGGATGCCATCACAGGCTTGAGCGGCAGCGGGCCTGCGTATATTTTTTTAATTGTCGATGCCCTAGCTGATGCCGGTGTCAAGGTGGGGTTGTCAAGGGAAGATGCGCTTTTTCTTTCGACGCAAACGGTTTTGGGGGCTGCAAAATTGTTGATGGAGACCAAAGAACATCCGGGCAGGCTAAAGGATATGGTAACATCACCTGGTGGCACGGCAATTGCCGGCATTCATACGCTTGAAAAAGGGGGTCTTCGAACTACCCTCATCAATGCTGTGGAAGTTGCTACTCAGAGATCCCAAGAACTGGGGGAAATTGTTATAAAAAATTTCGCAAATAACGGTTGTTAAGGAATGAAATGATGACGGAATATAAAATTGAAGCGATAAAAACATTTGAATACAAAAGGCCGGTCGTTGATAAAGGCTATGCCAATCAAACCCTTTTGGTCGACATTTCAAATTCGGATATTTCAATTCATCCGGTGACCGAAAACATGAAAGAAGTGTTTATCGGTGGCAAGGGATTTGATCTTTGGCTGCTATGGAATGCCGTCAACGGAACAACAAAATGGTCTGACCCTGAAAATGCAATATGCATTGCATCGGGCCCCATGGGGGGAACTCCCGTTTATCCGGGATCGGGCAAGAGTATTGTCACCACGATTTCTCCATTAACAGGTGCCGTTATTGATTCCAATGTTGGCGGATATTTTGGTCCTTATCTTAAATTCGCCGGGTTTGATGCGCTTCAAATCAGAGGAAAGACCAAAACGGATATTGTAATTCTCATCGACGGTATTGATGAAAAGATACAAATTTTTGAAGTATCTGGGTTACCGGAAGATTCATATGCGCTATCATCCATATTAACGGAACGCTTTGCTCAAGGCAAACCCAGACAAATTTCTGTTGTTTCCACGGGGCAGGGTGCCAAACATACGCTTATGGGCTGTCTGAATTTTACCTGGTATGATTTAAAGCGAAAGCGGGCAAGATACAAACAGGCCGGGCGTGGCGGAATCGGCAGTGTCTTCGCTGATAAGCGTATTAAAGCTGTTGTTGCACGATGGGATAAGGTTTCGGTCAATACAAATAATCCTTCGGATGAGATTGCGTTAAAAAAGGTTGGGAAGCAACACTCCAAGGAAATTGTAAACCTTGATCCCCAACAAAATGAAATGGCAAAAATCGGTACAACCCATCTGGTCACGATTATGAATGATTTTGATTTGCTGCCTACCCATAATTTTCAATATGGACAGCATCCGGAAGCAGCTAATGTCGGCCAAGAGGTGTATAGGCGTATCTTTGATAAAGGCTATGACGGTTGTTGGATGGGGTGCACGGTGGCCTGCTCCCATGGTGTCAAGGACTTTGTTCCCCTGACAGGACCTTACAAAGGAGAAAAAGTATTTGTGGACGGCCCTGAATATGAAACCATTGCAGGCTGTGGGTCTAATTTGGGTATTTTTGACCCACATACCGTGGTTGAAATGAATTTCTATTGTGATGCTTATGGCCTTGACACGATTTCTGTGGGGACAAGTATCGCATTCGCAATGGAATGTTTTTCAATGAATTTACTTAATGAAACCCATACCGGCGGAGTAAACCTTTCGTTTGGCAATCGGGCAGCTGCTTTGGAGATCCTTCACCAAATGGCTCAAGGTCAAGGTTTTGGCCGAATCGTTGGTCGAGGGGTTCGTGAAATGAAGTCGATTTTCGCGCAAGATTATAAGGCTGATCTCAATATCATGCAAGATATTGGAATGGAAGCAAAGGGTTTGGAGTTTTCCGAATATATGACCAAAGAATCACTTGCCCAACAGGGGGGGTATGGTCTCGCACTCAAAGGGCCTCAACATGATGAAGCCTGGTTGATTTTCCTCGATATGGTGCACAATTTTATGCCTTCATTTGAGCAAAAAGCAGAGGCGCTGCACTGGTTCCCAATGTTTAGAACATGGTTTGGGTTGTGCGGACTGTGTAAGCTTCCATGGAACGATATCGTGCCCGAGGACAATAAAGATACCCAGGAGCCGGCAAAGGTCATGAAACACGTCCAATGGTATACTGAATATTACACAGCAGTTACCGGAAGGCCTGCGACTCCCGAGGGTATTATTCGAATGAGCGAAGCGGTCTACAATTTCCAGCGCATATTCAATCTCAAAATGGGTTTCGGAACACGTGAGCATGATAATATTCCTTACCGTGCAATGGGGCCTGTAAAACCGGTTGAATATGAGTCACGACGTGAACGTTATGACAAAGAACTGGTTGAGAAACATCACGTCGATATCGCTGATATGAGCACGGAAGATAAAATAAGGACCCTGCGTAAATTTCGCGAGACGCTATATGAACAACTCAAAGATGCGGTATATAAACGACGGGGATGGAATTCAAATGGAATTCCGACTATAGACACCGTAACGCGTCTGGGTATCGACTTTCCTGAAGTTTTAGAATTGCTAAATGCGAATTTAGGTAATGATAAGGGTTAACGGCAAACGACAGTCCTGGTATGAAGGAATGACGATTAAAGATTTGCTTGAGGATCTTGAAGATTCGCATCACTATGCGGTGATACGTATCAATGATAAACATGTTTCCAGACCTTATTTTGGAAAGACGCTGATCCCCGATAATTCAGAGGTGTTTCTCATTTCCATGATTGCGGGAGGCTAATGGACACTCAAACCGTTTCATTTTCAGCTGCCTTTATTGCCGGACTTCTGTCCTTTTTTTCCCCGTGTGTGCTGCCTTTGATACCCGCATACTTTACCTTTATTACAGGGTTTTCATTAGAGGAGTTGACAGAAGGTTATAATTCAGAAGTCAGGAAAAAAGTATTTTTTTCAACATTCATGTTTGTTATGGGATTTTCTTTGGTTTTTATTTTGATGGGTGCTTCAGCTTCCTATCTCGGTAGCTTGATGTATACGTATAAAAAATTAATAAGGATAATTGGCGGTATTTTAATTATCATCCTGGGGGTTCATTTGACCGGCTTTATCCGTATACCCGGACTTGATTTTGAAAAGCGGATTACACTGGACAAAAAGCCACTGCATTTTTTAGGGACGCTGATCATCGGGATGGCCTTTGGTGCCGGCTGGAGCCCATGTATAGGACCTTTACTCGGCTCAATCCTCCTTATTGCCGGCAGCCAGGAAACCGTGTGGCAGGGAGTTTTACTTCTTGGCGTCTATTCAGCCGGACTGGCCATACCATTTATAATAGTGTCTATTTTTATCAATTTCCTGTTGATTTTTATTAAAAAGGCCTCAAAAGTTTTGAAATACGTCAATGTAGTGGCCGGTGTGGTTTTGATTGTTGTCGGGCTGATCCTTGTGAGCAATAAGCTATATGTGTTTAGCGGCTAAGCCACTGAAAGAAACCTCCGGTCAACCTTCCTCTTATTCAAAATATCTTGCCATTTAAAATAGTATCAGCTATTAAATATTTTATTATCCCTTATAGTTACTTGTAAAAATCCTGTTTTTATACAAAACGGCTAAATTAGATGAAGGGTCAGAGAGTTTTTCTAAACAGCCGCTACATGGATAATCTTTTATTAAACCGCATGATCACGCCCGAGGCGGATAAAACCGCCGGAGGCGGACAAGACTCGTGGCAAGGGATCGTAAAGAAAAAACAGGAAAATATCTTTGAAATATCAATAGATTCTATGCACTATTTTAAAATTCTTTTAATGATACGATTTCGATATGCGCCCGTTTTTTCTAACGATCCCTAAGCCACTCAGACAGCATCCAATTTAAAAAAAGATCATCCACTCCGCTATATACAAGGATTTAGGAAAAAACTCTCCGACCCCTCAAATTAGATATGATGAAATTTATGAATCGAAAATCACTTGTCTTGTTTTTTTGCATCTTCTTTTGCTTTCAGAATTTGGCGTTTGCCCAGAATGCAACGCTAACAAATATTATTGTTACAAACACACGCGATGATCTTCTGGTTTATCTTAATGTTGAAGGTGCCTTTACAGAAAAGATGAAAAAGGCAATTTCAAGTGGTGTTCCCACGACCTTTTCATATTACATAGGCTTTTATAAAGTCCGTAATCTATGGTTTGACAATCAGATAGAGGATATAAAAGTTACAAATACGATTAAATACAATAACCTGAAAGAAGAGTATATTGTAACACGCTCGTGGGAAAAAGGCGGGCCACATGTAACCAAATCTTTCGATGAGGCCCAAAAACTGATGAGCGAAATCGACAGCTTAAAAATTGTCCCTTTGAAACAATTAGAAAAAGATGTGCATTATCAACTTAGAGCTAAGGCCGAGCTTAATAAGGTAATCCTTCCTTATTATCTGCATTATGTCTTATTTTTTGTTTCTCTTTGGGATTTTGAAACCGATTGGTACACCGTAGACTTCATTTATTAAAACAAATAGTTATAATGAATAATAAAAAACGAAAAAAGATAACATCTTTTATTTCAGAAGAAGAGATGAAAAGACGTAAGCGGGAAGTCATTATTAGCATTATCATTATTGCTGTGGTTGCCCTGCTGACGTTCGTTGAAAACAGAATTATTCATTTCGGCGCCGATATCCCCGTTTCCAATACCATCCTGATGTTCATATTAATAAACATCAATTTATTATTACTGCTTTTGTTAATATTTCTTGTTTTCAGAAACCTGGTAAAGCTGCTTTATGACAGAAAACGAAAAGTCATGGGGACAAAACTGAGAACGAGACTTGTGGTCGCTTTCATAGCCCTTTCACTTTTACCAACCATTGTGCTGTTTTTCTTTTCCATCAATTTTATTACAACGAGTATTGAGTTTTGGTTTAACGTTCCAGTTGAACAGGCCCTTGAGAATTCATTAGATGTAGGGAGAAGTTTATATTGGCATACAGAGGAAAGAAGCCGGTTTTTTATGGAAAGGATTTCGTATCAAATAGCAACTAAAAAGCTTTTAGATACGAACAACAGAAAAGCTCTTTTTCGTTATGTACAGGTCGTCCAGCGTGAGTTTAACTTTAATGCCGTAGAAATTTATGCAGTCAATGCAACACGTATTACATTTGCGCTCGCTCCAGAACTGGAAGATAAGCCCTTTGACGTTATTTCTGCCGATAATCTTCAAAAAGAAATACCCTCAAAAGGTATCAGGACTGTCTCTGAAAGTATTCCCTCCGGTGAACTTATCAGAACCATCGGTACGATTCCTTTTGGCTCAAAGCCGGGCAATGCCCAAGCCTTTATTGTGATTGCCAGACTGTTGCCCCCGGATCTTGCCAAAAAAATGTCGTCAATTTCAAGAGGTTTTGAAGAATATCAACAGATAAAGCTTCTTAAAAAGCCGATACAGGCTACCTACTACATTACCCTATCAATTGTCGCCTTATTGGTGGTGTTTTGTTCAGTATGGTTCGGATTCTACATGGCCAAAACGATTTCCATACCCATCAGGGTACTTGCTGAAGGAATCCTAAGGGTCAAAGAAGGAGATTTAAGTGTTAATATCGCTATGGTGGCTGATGATGAAATAGGAACTCTTGTGGATTCATTCAATAAGATGACACGGGATTTGCGTATTGGAAGGGATCAACTTGAGCTTTCAGCTCGTTTGCTTCGAGAACAGAATATTGAGATAGAGAAAAGAAGACAATACATGGAAATTGTTTTGAAGAATGTTTCTGCCGGCGTCATTACACTCGATGCCGGCGGATTTATTACCACCATAAACAAATCGGCTGAAAAGATGCTCAACCTTAAATCAGAGCGTATCCTTCAGAAAAGCTATAAAAAACTCCTTCATGGACAACTTTTAGAGCTTGCCGAAGACGTCATGGAGAATCTTAAATCATCGCGGAATGATGCCGTGGAATTGCCGTTAAAGCTGGCTATAGATGGAAAACCGATGAGTTTTTTGATGCATATAAATGCGTTAAAAGACGATGCAGGCCAGCATATGGGAATGGTTATGGTTTTTGATGATCTGACAGAGCTCGAGAAGGCGCAGCGTATGGCTGCCTGGCGAGAAGTTGCCCGGCGAATTGCGCATGAGGTCAAGAATCCTTTAACCCCGATATCGCTTTCGGCTCAGCGTTTAAAACGAAAATATTCAGATTACATTAAAGAGCCTGTTTTTGATGAGTGTACCCAAACCATCACCGACCAAGTGGATCTGATTCGAAATCTCGTGGACGAATTTTCTTCCTTTGCAAGATTCCCCACAGCAAATCCGAAACCCGATAACCTGCCTCCCATAATTGAAGAAACCCTGGCATTGTATAAGGAAGGACATCCTCAAATTCATTTTGAGTTTAATGCGACAGATGATATCCCTGTTCTTAATTTAGATCGGCAGCAGATAAAACAGGCAATGATTAATCTTGTGGATAATGCCATCGCTTCCATAAGGAATGAGGGCAATATTGTGATATCTCTGGCCCATGATCCAATTCTTAAGATCGTACGAATTGAGATTGCCGATAATGGGATTGGCATTTCCGATGAAGGCAAGACGCGTCTTTTTGAACCCTATTTTTCGACAAAAAAAACCGGTATGGGGCTGGGGCTCACCATTGTGAGTACCATTATCTCCGACCATAACGGCATGATACGTGTTCAGGACAATAAACCTAAAGGCGCTAAATTTGTAATCGAACTGCCGGCGTAAGTTAAGAACAAGTTAAAACCTAGATAAGCGTTTCAAATAAGGAGTTTAATATGTATCCTTCTATTTTAATTGTAGATGATGAACCTTCCATCCTTCAGTCCTTAAGCGGACTCCTTTCAGATGAAGGTTTTGAGATCACAACAGCCGCCAATGGATATGAGGCATTAAAAATCGTTGATACCGAATCACCGGACCTTGTATTGCTTGATATCTGGATGCCGGGCATCGATGGTATCGAAACATTAAAAGAAATAAAGAAAGAAAATCCCCACATACAGGTCATCATTATATCCGGACACGGGACCATAGAAACTGCTGTAAAAGCCGTAAAACTTGGTGCATTCGACTTAATCGAAAAACCCCTTTCAATTGATAAGGTTATTGTGGCAATTAACAATGCACTGAATTTCAGGAGACTTGAAGAAGAAAATAAATATTTGCGTAAAAAAACTTTAGAGAAACATTCAATCACCGGAAACAGTCCTCCAATCCAAGAACTGAAAAAACAGATAGCCGTGGCAGCTCCTACAGAAGCATGGGTGCTGATTACCGGAGAGAATGGAACTGGAAAAGAACTGGTTGCACGCACTATCCATCAACTTAGTTCAAGAGTAGATTTCCCGCTCATAGATGTTCACTGCGCTTCTTTCCCTGATGAAATCATTGAAAGCGAGCTGTTTGGGCAGGAAAAGGGTGCTTTTGACGAATCAAGCGCGAAAAAAATAGGGAAATTCGAACTGGCGAATAAAGGCACCATTTTTCTAGATGAAATCGGAGATATGAGTTTGAAGTCTCAGTCCAAAATACTTCGGGTTTTACAAGAACAGAAATTCGAGAGAGTTGGCGGAAGCAGGACATTAAATATCGATGTGCGGGTCATCGCATCCAGCAATAAGGACCTGGAAAAAGAAATTGAAAAAGGCACTTTCAGAGAAGATATTTATTACCGGTTAAATGTTATACCTATTGAAGTTCCACCTTTAAGAAATCGTGTCCAAGACATCCCCCAGCTTATGGAAATTTTTTTGGATGAATGTGCCAAACAAAATCGGAGCAAAAAAAAGGTGGTGACCCAGAATGTTCTTGATAGTTTATTAAATTATTCATGGCCTGGAAATGTCAGGGAGCTAAAAAACCTGGTTGAACGCCTGACGATCATGACGGATAAAGATGTTATTGATGAATATGATCTTCCGTCACCCTATAATCCGAAAGCAAAAGATGATGTTGCGTCGGTTGAAGCACAGCTCTTTTTGGGTAATTCAATAAAAGAAGCCAGGGAATTGTTTGAAAGAGAATTCATCAAGAGAAAACTGATTCAAAACAGCAACAATGTTGCTGATACTGCCAAAATCATTGGAGTTCAACGGAATTATCTGTCTAAGAAGATTAAAAACCTAAAGCTTGGTGATATGTTGGAAACTTAACTTATGCTCAATATAAGATCTGCTGGAGAGCACGAAGCAAAAATTGTTGCACAATAAAAAAGCATAAACGAATAAGATCATTATGGGTCTGAGAATCATCGGCGGCACCCTAAAGGGGAAAAAATTGTACTCGGTCCGTGATACGTCGATTCGACCGACCGCCGATAAATTGCGAGAATCAATATTTAACATACTTTCCCAACGTGTTGTAAATGCGGTGGTGATAGACCTATTTGCAGGAACTGGCGCTTTGGGAATCGAAGCCCTGAGCAGAGGTGCTGAATCGGCTTTATTTGTAGATAATGCAAAAAAGGCTTTATCTGTATTAAGGAAAAACATTGATTCATGCAAGCTTGATCAAAAGGCCAACATTATAAAATGGAATATTCGGCAAAACCTAAATTGCATAAAATCAAAAAAACAACATTTTGATCTTATCTTTTTAGACCCTCCGTACGACCAGGACTTGATAAAACCGACACTGTTCAACCTTGACAAATGTCAGTCTTTGAAAAACGGTGCCTGTATTGTGGTTGAACACTCTCTTTTAGAGACGATTCCAACGGATCTTTTTGTATTTGATCTTTTAGATCAGAGAAAATATGGAAAAACGCTTGTTTCATTTTTGAACTATGTGATATAAAACCGTTTTTATTAAATTTAGAAAAAATGTAAAAACTGAAAAGGAAGGATGAATAGTAAATGGAAAGAATTGCCATATATCCGGGATCCTTTGATCCGGTGACAAACGGACATGTTGATATTGCGCAGAGAGGACTTAAGCTTTTTGATAAAATCATCGTGGCCATATTGCATAACCCTGTAAAAAAATTTCTGTTTTCAGTTGAAGAACGGGTAGAGATGCTTAAATCGAGTTTTGAAGCCTATCCGGATATTGAGGTTGAAACCTTTGACGGGCTTCTTGTGGAATATGCATCAAAAAAAGGTTCTATTGCCATACTTCGGGGGATGCGCGCGGTATCTGATTTTGAATATGAATTTCAGTTGGCACTCATGAACCGAAGACTAAATAGGGAGGTTCAGACCGTCTTTCTAATGACCGGTCTTCGATGGATTTTTACCAGTTCGTCAATAATTAAAGAGGCAGCGCAGTTTGGTGGTGATATCGAAACCATGGTGCCACCTATTGTCAACCAGAAATTAAAGGAAAAATTTGGTTCCCATTCCTGAACTGACACTTTAAAAGAGGATCTTTTCTAAAATTTATAATGGCATCTCGATGATCTGATCACAAAGCTTCATCAACCCTTCCGTAAATTTCTTTTCACGCCGCGTGAGTTCGGAATCGGAAAACGTGTGCCCGTAATAAGCGTTAATGATATGGGTGGAAGCGCTATCAAGGATTTTTAAAAAATGTTCAAAATCACCGGCCTGAAAGTAAAGCGTTGCATCGTTTACAAAAAGGATTTCTCTTTTTTGTCGAGAAAATTTTGCAAACAGTTTTTCGATGGCAGTTGCATTTTTTTCTGCCAACTTTAGGATTTGGCGTTCGTCTTTGCCCGTAAGACGGGGCGCAAGGATGGATGTCGTTAAATAGAGCAAGGAATCATTCTTTGGCAGCCCCATTTTCCCACCGATTCCCTGGATATTTTCGGGGGCCAAGTCGAAAATGGCTATTTTCCCTGCATGGCCGGCCTTTAAAAAGAGTTTAAGAATATTCAAAGTGTGAGAAGTTTTACCGGAGTTGACGTCTCCAACGATGAGGGTTCGCCGATTTATGTAATAATTGATGTTATCCATCTGATTTTATCTTAATAAACTCTCAGACCACTAGCACCAAGCCGATAAGGCTGGCGCATGGAACGGCATCTTGTTTGGAATCATGCCCGATGGGAACAATCTTCCATCCGACCCGATGTGCAATAGCAAAAACGTCGAAACCACATGCTTCCATGGCCGGCCGAGCTTGAAGAGGGTGGGCGCAGTCCAGGCCCTTAAGAACAGAGCAGGTCGTCTGGGGCAGACACAGGGAACACTCTCCGGCCGCGAACCCCATGGCCAGGTGAAATCCCATATAAAAAGCCTGGCCTTCGAGTTTGGCGACAATTTCTTTATGTTTTAGCTCTGTGGCCACATGCATTTTGCGCCATTGGTCCCCCACGAAGTCGTCAACTTTAGCGTCCAGTTGCAGTAAAATTCCGTGTTGGAATTCCGATACGATTCGTGATGTAACGTCCGGCTTTAAAGGATTATGAGGTGGACACATAATACTGCTGCCGTAAAATTTGCATGCCGGAATAAAGCACTTGGCCCAGGCGGTGGTCCGGATCACGAGGTCAGATGTGGGTATGATTATGGCCCGGTCGGCCCCAAGCTCTTCGGCATATCGCCTTAGTTCTTCCAGTTTTTCCAGGTTATTCATAGCTGCTCCTTAATATATGTATTCTTAAATACGGTGAAGTGTTTATAACTCACTTTAGCTCACCAACTCATTATCCAGTCCAAATGCCGGTTTTGGTCAAAATGAAGCGTAAGGCCAGAGCTGTGGTAATTAATAGGGCCGCACTGCCAAGTAAATTGAGCAACCATCCGTTGTGATGTTCTTTGGCCCAGCTCTTCTGATTGAGGAAGAATAGCAGAATAAATACCACTAGCGGCGTACCGCAGAGCCCGAGGGCCAGCATGACCACCAGTAATATCAAGAAACTGCCTTTTACCAAAGGGCCTATAAGGCTGATCAGGCATCCCAAAAATACAACAATTTTGAATCGCCTATCACGAACACTGATTTCCCATTTCATTTTATCGGCGATAAAATAACCGGCAGCCAGATAAGTCGGCATGATTGTCGAGAACACCGCAGACCAGAACCCTCCAAGAAAAACCCCATGCGCATAAGTGCCTAAAACCGGTTTGAGGGGTCTGGCCAAATCAAAGGCTGTTCTGACTTCGATGCCCTGGGGATGCAGAACAGAGGCCGCGGCTACGAAAATAGCCACACTGTAAATACCGAAAGCGATGAACATAGACAGAAATGTGTCTGTCCAAGCCAGCCCCATATCGTCTGTTCTCCAGTTTCGGGCATTTACATTATAAGTATGCATGGCGATGATGGTAATGTGAACGGCACCACCCATAATTCCGGCCATCATCAGTGCTTCTCGTGAGCCACCCATAAATGTTGGAATAAGACCACCGGCCATTCCATTCAAGTCCGGTTTTATTATTATAACAGTAATAATGAAGCAGCACACCACAATGGTCACCAGGATTTTGCAGATGTTTTCCACCCAACGGTATCCACCTACACCAACCAGCAAAAATATAAGAGCCGCATAAACAAGAGCCCACCAGGGTGTGGACATGCCCGTGACGAGTCCGGTGGTACCCACAAGGGCCTTCATCAAAACAGCGGCTGCCAGCCATGTTGCTAAGAGTGCATCGATCATCAAAATCCAGGCCCAAACATTGCCCCAATTTTCCTCCACCAAGGCAATAATTCCTTTTCCACCGATTATTCCAACTTTGGCAGCCATAAATTGAACCACAAAGGCCAAAAGCGCGCTTAGAAGCACTACCCATAACAACTGGTATCCATAATGGGCACCGGCAATGGATACACTGGCCATGGTGGCCGGGCCACAGGCTACCGCGCTGACAATCCAAGCCGGTCCCATCTGTTGAAAAAATCGGCGAAAACCGGACCTTTTGAGATACTTTGAGCGGTTATCGGGCGGCATATGATATCCTTTCTTTTACCTAAGTGGAGCGTTTCAAATTTTTGAAATGGTTAATCAAATTATATCTGAAGCGATAATGTCTTATGAAAGCTAAAATGATACGAAAAATTCAGATTAACCCTGCTTTGGCGTACAAATCAAAAAAATGATGGGTAGGACCATGACCTTTTCCCATGGGCAAGGCATGTTCGATGGCGCTGGTGATGTATGCCTTGGCAAGGGTAACGGCTTCAAAAAAATTTTTACCCAAAGCAATATTGGCTGCAATGGCCGAAGAAAATGTACAGCCGGTGCCGTGGGTATTTTTTGTTTTCACCCAGTGACTTTTAATCTTCTTAAAATCCTGACCGTCGTAGAGGATATCCGTGGCCCGGTCTCCTTCAAGATGACCCCCTTTGACGACTACCTTTTTTGCGCCAAGCTTTAGGATGTCAAGCGAAGCATGTTTCATATCATCGATGTTCTTAATGTTTCTGCCAGTGAGAGCTTGAGCTTCATAAATGTTGGGCGTGACGACTTCCGACAACGGGAAAAGGTGTTGTATTAAGGCATCCTGAGCATCTTGGTTCAGCAGTCGATATCCGCTTTTAGAAATCATAACCGGATCGAGAACAATCGGTGGCGGCGTAACGGTTTTTAAAGCCTTTGCAATTGTCTGAATCAGCTCAGTACTGGAGACCATTCCGATTTTTACGGCATGAATTTCAATGTCATCAAAGAGACAGGTGATCTGATCATGGACAATTTTGGGGTACAATTCCTGGACATCATAAACTTTTCGGGTATTCTGAACGGTTACTGCTGTAATGGCACTCATGCCGAAAACGCCATGCGCCTGAAATGTTTTTAGATCAGCCTGGATTCCTGCACCGCCTGATGAATCCGAACCCGCAATGGTAAGAGCGACTCGCATGAAAAACCTCCTGTCAAAATTTGACCTAAAGAATTTATCACGAAAGCACAATATCGATAAGGGGAATTGAAAAACGATGAAAAGAATAGCGGAGTAAAAATGTCATGCATGCTTCTCCGATTTCCCTACGACAGTGCTAACTGTATCAGGTTCAAAGGGTATGCTCTCAGTTCTGTAATAAAATCAGAACACCCCCAGCCGGAATTAGATATTACATTTAACAGCCGGAATGAAAAATTGCAAGTTTAATATTATACGCAAAACAGGGTGGGTTAACGCAGTTACGGGCTGTTGCCCAAATCATTTTTCGCTGGCTCTGAAACATTTTTTGATAAATCTAAGGCTCGTTCCAAGCTATTCCAAAACTCGCCCTTCGGGCTCAAACAGTTGGAATCGCTTTTCCTTCACTTCGCCAAGATTTATAAGCAAAAAACGTTTCAATGAGCGCTCAAAAAGATTTTCTTTTGGGCGACAGCCCGTTTAATTGTGACTCAGCGCGGCGACGGCGTGTTTTTCTTGGAAACCGATGATGGATAATAGATAAGTATTAAAAACTTATTTTCTGATTTTTGTGTCTGTTTTTTCTGAATATTTTTCAAGGCGTTTGTATCGGTTCATTGCAGATTTTGCAAAGCGGCCAATGACCCTGGATAGATCTGAAGCATTCCAAACAGAGGTGAACTCATCCGAATTAAATAGTTTTTTGTTTATCATGTAATGAGGTTTTTGATCCAGAATAAGAGTGATATCTTCATAGTCAAAACCTATTTTACCCTCAAAAGCACTGTTACAAAATTCCATAATGGTTTTGGCGAAGAAATTGATGACATCTTCAGTGGATTCCGCCAGGTTAAGTTTTTTCCTAAAATCTGGAAGAACTTCATTCTCGTACTTTGTAAAGGAAATCTGTGGCGACATAACATTTCTCCTTTCTGTATCTGAATGCATCAATTAATTATAGTTAAAAGACTAAAGGTAATATTTACAGGCACACGTTATCGATAAAGTGTGCCAATTGATCGATGGATTCCAAGATATGGCCAAACATTGAATAGAAAGAGAATGATTCTGAGTGACTGGAGCGGTCTTGGATTCGTGCATGATATGGTCATTGGGTTTTAAAGCAAAGATCAGTGTGTTTATAACCATTTTTTTTTAATACCATAAAGAAATGAATATCTCAACATTCTTTCCGCAGCAAAAATCAAAATTTTCACCTTATGGTCTTTCCCAAAATAACATTCATTTTTAGCCGCGTAATGAAATAGTGGCTCTAAGTGCTCTGATTCGTAAGTTCGATGCCATATTTTTTAGTGAACTATAAAGTGCACAATAATGTGTGCACGTATGCCCTGCTTTTTGTGCATGTCACTTGTTTAAATTTCATCTTTTGATCGTATCCCAAAAGTAAAATTCTCAATATATAAAATGGTAATGGCTGTAAATGTCCATGAGGTAAGGGGTTTCGAGAGCGATACACAAGATTTCGACGTAACAACTTAACTGGATATCGAACCGTTGGAATTTGGCATGAATTTTGATGAAGGTTGAAGCAAAGCACAACTCTAAACACTATAGGTGAAAAATAGAAAAGGAATCCCATGGACAAATTACTGTTTATTGACGATGAAGAAGGTATCCGGAGATCAGTTGCTCGTGCTTTAAAAAACGAACCTTATGAAACATGCACCGCTGAAAACGGTGATACAGGCATAGCGTTCGTCAAAAAGAATCTTTTTGAAGTGGCAACCGTTATTTCAGATTATAAGATGCCTGGGTTAAATGGCCTTGAAACGCTATCAGCGATTAGGTCCATCAATCCAGAAATCACCCGCATCATCCTCACGGGATATGCGACCATGGAAGCGGCGATTCAGGCTACAAATGAAGGGGTTGATGGTTTTCTTACGAAACCGTTTGACAACGTGGAACTCAGGGCCAAAATTCGAACAATCAATGTGCGCAAGCGCTTAAAACAGTTTGTGTCAGAGCAGGTTTACAAAAAGATTGAAAAGGCACAGGGAGTTTTGAAACCATCATTTCATGAGGTGTCGATCCTTTTTTCCGATATCCGCGGTTTTACCCGGATGTCCCAGCACATTCCTCCAGACAAACTCGCGTCTTTTTTAAACAATGACTATTTTGCGCCTTTGGGAGAAGTTGTCTATAAATATAATGGCGTTGTGGATAAACATATCGGTGACAGCATTATGGTGATTTTCGGCCCCCCTGTTGCGAATGACGATCATGCGATCCAGGCGGTAAAAACAGCCATGGCCATGCAGAGAAAAGCAATGGAAATTGATAAGAGGCTACGTGAAATAAATGAACTGAGGCTTAAAATCGGAATCGGCATATCAACAGGGAAGGTGTTTTCAGGCATTTTAGGTTCATTGAGAATTAAAGAGTATACCGCCATAGGTATGCCGGTCAATATCGCCGCAAGACTCCAGGGTCTTGCAAATGGCGATGAAATCCTTATTAGCAATAAAACATTTGAAAAGCTTTCGGATAAGATAGACGTTGAAGCCCTGCCGCCTGTTACCGTTAAAGGCATCAAAGAACCGATCAAAGTTTACAAAGTAAAATCCTAATCGAGAGGAAATAGAATAAACAATGTTATGGATCATCTGGCGTTACCTGAAACGACCATTATCATCTTTACTGTTTCTCACATCTAACATTGCTGAACATTCAGATTGCCTGTGTTGACAGATCAAATATCCGTAACTATTTTTCTGTAGGTTTACAATTATCCCTTCATACAGATATTTTTAAGACGTAGAACATTCTGCTTGAAGCTACAAAATGGGCTACATAAAAGACAGCCGGGTATTTTAAAGAAAAATAGATTTCACCCATTCGAATTATTTAAACTAACGCTATCTGGATTTAGGACTTAGGCAATGAAACCAAGATGCTTTTTCTTAATAGCTCTTTTTATCCTGATACCCATGGCGACAGGTCATACCCAAGACAAGGCAACAGCCATTGACTCGCTTCTAATTGAACTCTTGCCGGATTATGATCGCGCCTCTGTCCTGGTCTTGTTAACTGGGGCCTTGCCTGCTGACACAAAGCTACCTGCCACCGTCCTAGTACCAATTCCGGAAACCGCCCAATTGAATGCGGTCGCTCGCATAGATAGTAGTGACGGTCAAATGAAAGATGATATCCTCTCCAGCCCTGTTCCCAATGGAGTCAGCTTCATTACCCCTGATTTACGTTTTAGGGTGGAGTACTATTTCCCTTATGCCGCCAACAACAACCAGCGCACCTTTAGCTTCAGCTGGTTGGCTTCCATATCCGTAAATAAATTTAAATTAAAGATTCAGCGCCCCTTATTCGCAAGTCAGCTTACCACTGACCCTGCGTCCATAAATGTATTGAGCGGTGAAGACGGATTTACCTATTACACCTTTCCTGAAAAAGCTGTCCCGGCCGGGCAGTCATTTTCAGTCCGGGTGGATTACACAATGAGCACGGATCAATTGTCAGTCGCACGTTTAGCTCCGCCCAGTACTCGCCAACAAGAACCGGGTTTACCTTCCACAACAAAAACTGGTGCAAATTTTAACTGGCCCCTCTTAACTGTTGTTGCGGGTGGTTTAATTATAATCATGGTTTTTGTTTGGAAATTTGCCATCCGCCGGTCTGAGTCCAAACGACCCAAACCCCACAATGCGACTACCCAAAAAGAGTCATATTCAAAATTTTGTAGCAATTGCGACAACCCGGTAGATACTGATGATAAATTCTGTAGCAAATGCGGAGCGGGCTTATGAGGTGATTGTCCCTAATGTTTTACCCTAATTGATCGTAAACAAAATGGTAAACTATTTTATGTGCTTGGCTTTTTCCCCGAATACCGAATGGAGCCGTTTAGAAGTCTTTATGTCGAGGAGATGGTAGATGCGTATCATCGGGTTAAGGCGGTTGGACTGAAGAATATCCGAATAGGGAATACGGGGGTGTTTGCACGTACTAGAGAAGACCAAGAATATTTGATGAAAAATGTGGATGAAGATGTGTATTGAGGTATAACACCGCTCATTCTATATATGAACTAGTGTCCATCCATAAATGAGGATTTTTGTTTAAGATCAAGGCATGTGAGAAAAATAACCACAGGCATATAGTTTATATTCCGAGGATTATTTTTTGAGCATAACCCCAGAGAAATAGGCTCCGCATTTCACAGGGCAAGCGCAGAGACTTGTCCGCCTCCGGCGGATTGGACCAAAAGACCATTTATGGAAGGACACTAGGCTACTTTAAGAAATTCTACATCCGTAATGTGGAAGTTGAATATCAGCGTTTCACAGATTCTATCCAAGTTATCTTGAAGGGCCTTTTTCCTGAAATTTCCTGAAAGACGATTTTCAGCGAGTGCTTTTGCCATAACTGAAAGCAGCTGAACCCTTTGATGAAATACATACTCCTCAGCTGCTACATCCGCAGAAGTAGAGTCTGACTGTGATTTTAAATCATGGTTCTTGAAAAAGGCTGTTTTGCTGACCAGTTTCAGGGAATGATAAAAAATATAGTGGGCGTTTTCTATGATGGCTGATTTTCGATAATTTCCAATGGGCCAATTTTTTAAATAAGCCTTGGCCATGATAATAAGAAGCTTCAGACGTGACAAAAAAATATCGTCATCTGACATTTCTCTCATTTCTCCAGGAGTTGGCCCTAATTTAATCATAATTTATTCCTTCGACCTTTGATTTCCCCAGATTTTATTACTTGGAATTTGGGTTTTATGATTTAAATAAAATGAATGTTTGCAATAATTATGCAATAATTATGCAACATTAGACGGCTGGACGCAAAATGGTAAAATTAAATATAATAACAGATAGTTACATCAATTGGAAAAAATAGGCAGCTTTTCTAAGTTACATAAAATATTATGTAATTGTGGGGTAAATTACATAAATAAATATTACATTGTTTACATAAGAACTGTAAATCAACTCAAATGGATAGATGCTACAATATGGTATCAAATGTTAACAATTATGATTCGACCGGTCTGATCCTCGTTAGACTGATACCAAATCAGAGCCCAAAATAGGAAGCCCTTCGACTTGTGAAAGAACCAGGTTTTATCTTTGTTTTTTCTTCATTTTTAAGTTTGCCAGCATTGTCCTCACTATTCCAATCATACGCTCGGATCCAATGGCTTCAAAGAGCTTTAAACTTTTATTGTACATTTCTTCAGCCTGACTAAAGTCTGTTTTTAAACGGTAAATATCACCTAGGTAGCCGTAGGTCGTCGCTAGTGCTCCTTTGTTGTCAGGCGTTTCTTCCACTTCTAAACTCTTCTTAAACATGTCTTCGGCTCGATCCAGATCACGACGGGTATAGTAAATTTCACCAAGTTTACCATATAGGGTTGCCTTACCCTCCTTGCGATCCAGTTCCTGATTGATGTCAAGGCTTTTTTTGTACATGTTTTCAGCTTGAATTAGAGCGCCGCGAATTTGGTAAATAGTCCCCAAGTAACCATAATTTGATGCCATGCCCTCTCTATCAACCAGTTCTTCTTCCAATTCCAAGCATTTTTTGAACATTTCTTCGGCTTCGTTCAGATGGCCAATTGTCAGATAAATCGTTCCAAGGTTACTGTAGGCAATTGCCATGCCCTCTTTAGAACCTTTTTGTTTTTCCATTTCAAGTTTTTCTCTGTACTTTTTTTCGGCTTGTTCCAATTCGCTGCTGGACTTTGGGAGTACTCGTGACATGTCGTCATTCTCCTTTTAAAAATTTAAAAACGCTAAACTTAGATCTAAGTCAATCAATATTTATTGCTTAGGTTCGATATTTTTAGGCTTTTTTACAACGGTCAAAAGCATTTTAAACCGTTTCACAGCGCTGACAGAATGGGGAATGTCCGCCGGCATAACCACGGCCTGCCCTTTACTAACGGTCATTTCTTTTCCATCAATATTTACAAGCGCTTCACCATCCAAGATTTGCACCATTGCATCACCGGGTGCCGTATGTGTGCTCACTCCCTCGCCTTCGTCAAATGAAAACAGAGTTAAACTAAGAGATGAATTTTGAGCAAATGTCCTGCTTACAACTCGTCCCTCTTCATATGCTACCAATTCATTGAGATTGTGGGGTTCTGAGAACGTTATGTTTTTTATAAGGACGGGTTTGTCCATTTTTCCTCCTGAGCATTTTTCAAAAGCCTGATTCTTCCAACCATATTCTTAGAATTTTTTTTCGGTATTCTGCACGAACATATGACCTTCCCATTGATAACCAAGGCAGGTGTCCCTTTGACGTTGTATTTATTCACCTTCGCCAGAATACTCTGCAAGCTTGTTGGAGCGAAGCGGAAATCCCGTTTCGACAAGGCAGCAGGGATGAATACGTGGCGACCCGCCAAAGCTCAAAGAGCGCCCGTCCTCCGTAGTGACCTGCTACTGAGGATGGGAAGGCGGGTTGGCTTCGACGAATTCTGCTTTGATACCCCACAGATAGCTTGTTGGAGCGAAGCAAAAATCCCGTTTACGGGGCTGAGGGGAGCTTCATTGAATGGAAAAAAGTATTTTTATTTGCCGGTGTTGATGGTGATTATACCTGTTTTCCGGCTATCGGCGCCATGAATTCATCTGGGCAAAATCAAAGCAATTGAATGAAAGTTTCGGATATCCCGGTTCGTAGGTTGTCGCTCGATTAAAAAGGGCAAATCCTGTGGAATGAATTTGCCCCGTAGAAGATGAAAAAAATACTCCGGAAAATTTTTTATTGAAGATTTTTCCCCGGTTTAAAAGTAACAGTATTTTTGCCCTTGATCTTGATTTTTTCTCCTGTCTGTGGGTTACGTCCCATGCGGGTTTTACGATAGACTTTTTTAAATGTTCCAAAGCCGACTAAAGTTACTCTGCTGCCTTTTTTCTTCAAGCCTTTGCCAACACCGTCAAGAAATGATTCCAGTGCAGCTTTTGCGGCAACTTTTGAAATACCGGCATCTTTAGCCATTTTGTCGACCAATTCAGCTTTTGTCATTTTTTCCCTCCCTTTGTTTGTTATTGTTCATGCCTAATAATCCTTGCTTGCTTTGAAGATGCAGCAACAAAGACAGAAAGTCAATACTAAAAATGCGTTTATGGCAGTATTTGTAGTAAAAATTTAAAAAAATGCTTCCATTCATAGGCTATTGAGGCACAAATTATATAAAAATAATCATTTTATCACCTAAATCCTGCACGATTCAAAGGCTTTTATATGCTAGGGACCTAAAAGCGGGCTTCGATTGGGATCAACCGAGATCAAGCTATAGTGAACTATTGTGAGTCTTTAAGAACTTAACGTAAGTGAACCAGTGCAGCTCGAATATTCTGCTTAAGGCACAGAGATAAAAGCCTCCGGCCCTTATTGGGGTGAAGTTTGATGAGAAAAATATCATGAGACCCGTCTTTTTTACATCTCTTGGGAGCATGTGGATGTTATCACTCTGATAGAATATTTGATGTGTCAATTTTATACAAAGCCGCTTCTAATAATAGTTTAAAGATTTTTACCAAGTTTCATTTTAGATCCGGCTATAATTTATGACTTTGAGAGGGAACGAAAATATAGAAGCAAACTCTCTACCAGTTCTGACATAAAGTCATAGTCCAGCTTTTCCATAGTGTCCGAGGTCCGGTGATAGTGTGGGTTCCGGTAAAAGGCTGTATCGGTTACCATGACGGCCTTGTAACCCCTGTGCCAAAATGAAGAATGATCGCTGAGTCGAACGGAAGGAAGAATGAATCCTCCAGCCGGCACTGTAAGTTTAACCACAGGGAGGTCCGGGTTCCTGTTGAACGCCTCAAATAAATCATTTGTAAATTTTCTGGATTTAAAATTTCCAACTATACCGATAAAGTCTCCCTGCTTGGGATAGTCGAAAAACGTCAAAGGAAACGGATAATCCTGGCAGCCTTCATCATGACAGGTATAACCGACCATTTCCAGGCAGATCATACCGTCGATCTGTTCTTTTGATTTCCAGGCATTGTGAGCGTAAACACTGCTTCCCATGTGCCGGGTACCGAACGTCGGCGGTTCTTCGAGAGGGAATGAGACAAACTTTACAGCCAGATTCAGCTCATGATGATCTTTCAGCATCCTCAAATGACGGGCTGTTTCCAATTGAACCGCTATGGCACTGGCGTTGTCGTCAGCCCCAACGGTTCCGGCCACAGAATCATAATGGGCACCAACAAGATAATGTTTCGTGGGGTTTTCACAAAAAGAAATTTTGGCCACTACATTTGAAACCTTAAAATTCCGGTAAACATAGGACTCACAGTGCACCGTAACACCGATGTTCTGGTAGAATTTTTCGATGTAGGCTCTGGTCTTTTCTAGATTTTCGTGTAAAAAAATACTCCGTTCACCTATGGTGACCGTCAGCATTTTTACATGATCCTGCAATCGTTTTTTGGTTGCTTGGATGTCGATCATCAATGTCTCAGCTCTTACGCCGCCGAGGCCCATAAGGGAAAAAGCATAGCACAGATGTAAAAAAGAGAACGCGTGAATTCACCGAACCAATGATGAAAAGGGCCCAGGGTTCAAGTGTTTGTGGCTTTATAAATCTGCTTATATTGTTAATTGAAATCCCATGAATTATCAATTATAATTTATGCTGTTATGGGCACATGCAATTCCTGCCATAAAAGCGCAAAAACCATATCCAACACCATTGGCTTTTGTGCCGCTTGTATCCGATCGCATTTCGATAGTGTCTGGCCGCAAATCAAGGCCGTTCATGATGGAAGTCGCAAGGCTTATGGCCTTCCCGAGAATCCCCCGAATGCAGAAGACGGCGTTGCCTGTGGCCTTTGTGTCCATGACTGTAAAATTCCTGAAAACAGCGTCGGCTTTTGTGGACTCCGACAAGTTCAAAACAGCCGAATCTCCGGCGGGAGACCGCACGAGGGGAATCTGTCCTACTATTATGATCCCCTTCCCACCAACTGTGTGGGAGACTTTGTCTGCCCCGGAGGTACGGGCTGTGGATATCCCAGATATGCGGCTACCAAAGGTCCTGAATACGGTTATAAGAATTTGGCCGTATTTTATCATGCCTGCGGGTTTAATTGTCTATACTGTCAAAACTACCACTTTAAGACCAAGACGTTTCACTCTCAAAAGATTACTGCAAAACAACTTGCTTATGCGGTGGACAAAAAGACCAGCTGTATCTGCTATTTTGGCGGTGACCCCACCCCCCAGATTCTCCATGCCATTAAGACATCCAAAATGGCACTTAAACATGCTGGTCATCGCATTTTGCGTATATGTTGGGAGACTAACGGTTCAATGCAGACGCCGTTTCTTGCCATGATGGCAGGTCTGTCTTTAAGATCCGGAGGCTGTATAAAGTTTGATCTAAAGGCTTGGGATGAAGGGATTCATCTATCACTTTGCGGCGTAACAAATCAGAAGACTCTGGATAATTTTCGAAAGTTAGCCAAATGGATAGATCAAAGACCCGAGCCGCCGCTTCTCATTGCCAGCACATTGCTTGTTCCCGGGTATGTGGATGAATCTGAAGTCGAAAAAATTGCCGGGTTTATTTCATCCCTCAACCCGGAGATTCCTTACAGCCTGCTGGCGTTTTATCCGCAGTTTTATCTCAACGATCTTCCCACAACATCCAAATCCCATGCCTATCGCTGCAAGGCGGTTGCTGAAAAGGCCGGCCTGAAAAATGTCCGTATCGGGAATGTGCATTTGCTTGGGGAAGCTTATTAACAAACACTTTAAGTATTCACGGGTTATACTCCCCCGCTTCACTACGGTGTCTACGTGACTGGTCATTTAAGTGACTTAGCAGCGGTGGCATTCCTGCCCCCTCCGCGTTCTCCCGCGAAAAACATGCGGGAGCCGCGGTCTCCCCCCCTGCTAAGTCACTTAAATGACGAAGCCACTCCGCCAATATCGTTACACGGGGAAGCAAACCCTGTGAACACGTTTACCGACATTAGTCCCGAAATGCCGTAATCGGTTCATGGATCAGATCGTTTTCTCTAAAGCGGGTGGGTCGCAATGGGTAAATATCTTCGGTTTCAGCCTTGCCGTTTGCAATGAGTTCGGCAACGATCATGCCGGTTGCCGGCGCGTGCTGGAATCCGTGACCGGAAAAACCGGCGGCACAGATAAAATTTCGAAGTTCCGGAAACGCGCCGATAACTGCATGATGGTCCGGTGTCATTTCATAATGTCCCACCCAGCCGCGAATAATCCGAGCACGCTCAAGATCGGGAACACGGTGTATGGATGTGAAAGCGGTCCACGCTTCAGCATCAAAATCAACGTGTCGGCTGAACGATTTTTCACCGGTGGGACCTCCCAAAATCAATCCTTTGCCCTCCCGTTTCATGTACCACCCGGAATCAACATCTATCACCATGGGAAATATTTGCGGAATTTCATGAAAGGTATCGGTGAAAAATAGATGGCGCTTTAAAGGGCCCAGTGGCAAATCCAGTCCAGCCATGGCGGCTATTCGACCGGCCCAGGGGCCGGCTGCGTTAATGACAATATCGGCGTTGATGTTGTTTCCGTCTTTTATTTGTATACCAACAGCGCTGTTGTTTTTAATTGAGATGCCGGTGACCTGAACTTTTTCCATGAAAATCGCACCGCCTTGACGGGCCTTTTTGACATAGGCATGAAGAATTTCTATGGGACTATAAAAACCATCATCTTTGGTGTAAGATCCGCCTGAGAGATCATCGGTCCGGATAAACGGCCAGCGTTGAGAAATCTCTTGGGGGGAAAGTAATTCAACGGGAAGATTCAATTCTGTCATCAGGCGAGACGTATTCTCGAAAATCTCCCTTTGTTTTTGCGTTGTTGTCAGAAACAGATAACCGTATGGTCTGAAGCCTGGATCGACTCCGAATTCTTCTTTGAATTGTCGATACACGTTTCTTGAGGTCAATGAAAACCGGATGTTTACAGCGGTTGAAAACTGGGTCCTCAATCCCCCCAGACAGGCAGAGGTCGCACCTTGAAAACCGATCTCACCCTGCTCCAAGACGAGCACATCGCTTATTCCTTTTCGGATCAGGTAATAGGCAATGGAGGCACCGATAATGCCGCTGCCGATGATGACCACCTGTGATTTTTCAGGAAATTCAGACATATTTAAAACTATTGTTTCAATGTGGTTGCAGTTATGTAAGAACATACTATAATTATATTCATGTTATCAATATACAGTTATATGTTATGAAATTTTTATGAACGATTATCTGCCTAAAATTTAATTGGAGAGCAATAATTATGAAACATACGATACTTCAAACCACCATCACCGGGAGTCTGCCCAAACCGGCCTGGCTCTGTGAATCGTTGAAGCTATGGGCTCCTTGGAAGCTCGAGGGTGAGGTTTTAGCTGAGGGAAAGCAAGATGCGGTCCGGCTGGCGCTATACGATCAGGAGAATGCCGGCATCGACATCGTCAGCGATGGTGAGCAGACCCGCCGGCATTTCGTAACCACCTTTATCGAACATCTGGAGGGTGTTGATTTCAAAAAGACGCGGACCGTGCGCATCCGCGACCGCTACGATGCCGAAGTTCCGGTCGTCGTTGATGCAGTGGCGCGAAAAAAACCGGTCTACGTCGACGACGCACGTTTTCTTCGTTCCGAGACCGAGCACCAGGTAAAATTCACCCTGCCCGGTCCTATGACCATGGTCGACACGCTTTACGACGATTACTACCGAAGTCGTGAAAAACTGGCATGGGAATTTGCAGAGATCCTGAACCAGGAAGCTCGGGAGATCGCCGCCGCAGGTGTAGATGTCATCCAATTCGATGAGCCGGCCTTCAATGTGTTTTTCGACGAGGTTCGAGACTGGGGCGTGAAGGCGCTCGAACGTGCCGCCGAGGGCCTATCCTGTAAATCCGCGGTGCATATTTGTTACGGTTACGGCATAAAGGAAAATACCGACTGGAAAAAAACTTTGGGATCCGAGTGGCGTCAGTACGAAGAAACCTTTCCCTTGCTCCAGGCATCGAAAATTGACCAGGTGTCGCTCGAATGCCACAACTCGAAAGTTCCAATTGCCCTGATCGCGCTCCTTAAAGGCAAGGATGTTCTGGTAGGCGCCATTGATGTGACCACGGATCGGATAGAAACACCCGAAGAGGTTGCCCAAACCATCCGAAAGGCTCTTGCCTTTGTATCTCCGGAGAAATTGTTTCCATGTACCAACTGCGGAATGGTGCCGCTTGCCCGCAAAGTAGCTCGCGGTAAGCTGGAAGCGCTGGCAGCAGGTGCGGCTTTGGTAAGAAAGGAGTTGGCAAAAAGTTAAAACAGATACAGTAATATGGTTCTTCATCGTGGAATTGTTAATATGACCGATGATTCATACGTAAAGCTTCAAATTATTGTTTTTGCCCTGGTCTCCGCTTCGTTTACAAATATTTACATTACGCAACCCGTGTTGCCGGTGTTACAAAATGAATTTTCGGCAGATATGGTACGGGTTTCTTTAAGTGTTTCTGCTGTCATTCTTGGCATCGCCTTATCCAATCTTCCCTTCGGGTTTTTGGCAGATCGGCTGCCGATCCATCCGATTATTTTAATTGGTGGTGTTTTTGTGGCGAT